>JGI12635J15846_10005230_pt1 | contig 11218 bp, 11 predicted proteins | sample BlaSpr_A8_OM2_M2_FD_15846 | JGI IMG/M metagenome (IMG submission 15846) | reverse complement strand
CCTCGGTTCCCAGGCGTTGACGGTCCGCGCGCCTCTCGGGGCGAAATGGCCGGCGGATGATATGCCCCGCCAGCGGCTCGGGCCGGAATTACAGAACGACCGCTGAAATCAGAGGGCCTGGCGGTGGCGGCAATTGCGGGCCGCCCATGATTCTCCCGAGCGAAATTCTGACGATTTTCACGGGCCATATGCTCGTGCTGGCCCTGCATCGACAGGGGCGCCACATGCCGCTCGTGCATTGCGCGTTCGTCCTGCCGCGTAGGACGCGCCTCAATCCCGCCGTGTCCGCCGTTGTAGCTAACTGTCCTGTTGTTGTTCACGATCACAGTTTGGTTATAAACATTCGTCACATTGGTGACGCTGACATTGGTCACGGAGCGGTTGTAGTAAAACTGCCGTCCGCGCCATTCCCCGCCGTGAAATCCCACGCCCGTGTATCCGAATCCATAGTTAATTCCGCCGTAGAAGCCGATGTGCGGTCCCCAGTAGCCTACGTGCCACAGGTACAACCCATTTCCCCAGCCCCAGTATCCAGGCGTCCACAGCATGCCAACGGGCGCGACCACCCAGGTGCCGGGCACCCAGTAGTAGCCGTCATCATCGTCCCAAGCCCAGTAGCCAGGCGTCCAGAAATAGCCCGGGCCTGGACAGATGGGCTGTGCATAAACCGGCAATGGAGGCGGCCCCACGCGAACCGAGATGCCCACGGCGACCTGCGAAAACGATGCGGCCGAAAAAGTCAGAATGACAATGGCCAACATCAGCCAATGGATTGCGCCTTTATGAACGTTCATGACCCGCCCCCTTGATTTCTGTGGCTACCCGAAGCGTGAACCACTACCAGCATTGTGCGGCAAAACCCTCCGCTTGCCCTCATTACGTTCCTCCTATGTAAACACTGGACCTTGGAGTATGTTGCTCCGGTTGGAAATTACTTGAAATGAGAGGCTTAGGAACCAGGATTGTACGGTCCCAGGCGCGCGCAAATGAATTATGTCGGGAGTGCCCCTGCCAGTCACAGGGGAGTCGAGAGCTAATTAGTCTTCTTCGCGCGTGCGATCCGCTCGTCGATCGGCTTGCGCCCGGCGAATCCTTCCTGCGTGCCGTGCCAATGCGTGATGGACTTCTCTCCCAGTTTCCAGCACAGCAGAATAATCTGGCCTTCGACGTCGCAGGGAAAATCGAGCAGGCCAATATCGATGTCTTTCACTTGCACCCCGATGGAGTCGATCTCCGCCACAGCATCTTTGGCGCGCTGTTCTGCCTTGACGCGCTCCGCCTTGCGCCGGGCCAGCGGGACCACATCGAGAAACGTCCCACCATTCAAAAAAATTCGATGGCTGAGAGCCTGTTGCTCGGCCTCAACCTCTTCGATAACTTTCTTGCCCGCGATCGCAGTCCGCAGCAGCGACTCAAGCACCGGCAGCAAAGACTGCGCTTCTTCAAGACTAAAAGTCCGGTCTGACATACCTCTATTCTAATGCATGCGGGACGCGGGCTATCCCGCCTGTCTGACAGCGTACACTGCAGTGAGTCAGGAAAAGGGTTACCACGAAGGGCTCGAAGTCCCACGAAGGAAGCACCAGCAAATCGATTCCTTCGTGATACTTCGTGTCCTTGGTGGTTGATGGTTTTCTTTGCAGTGCCGAGGTTCAGCGGGTTCGGGCATGAGAAGGGTCAGGCGATGTGGCCGTATTCACGTCGATGTGAAGCCCCTGCGATGCTTCGGTTTTCGGTGGATAGCAGTTTCCGTCGTGGCTGTAGTTCGTGCACTGCGCGGCAACATCTTTGCGCCGCGGCGACTGTGCGAACTGCCAGACTTCGGCGAATCGGACACCGCTCTGCGCCGAGCCTGGCGGATGCTGCGGAAACACGCATCCCGGAGCGGGCGGGCAGGCATCGTTAATCGCCCAGTAGACGATTTCGCGCTTTCCCGCGCTCTGACGAATGTCTTCGGCGGTCACCACATTGCCGTCGTCTGGCGCCGGGATGCCGGAACAGTAAATGCCGGCGCGAAATCCCGCGGCAGTAACGCCATCCACCCAGGCGTAAATGTAAGCTTTTTGCTCCGGAAGCATGCGTCCGCCCTCTTCCTGATCGAGAAAAATAATAGTCGCGCCCGGAAACCCCTCACGGCGTGCGGCCGACACCGCGGCCAGTGCATCCGTTTTGCCCAGCCGAGTAGCGTTCGCTACCGTTTTCAACTGAGCATCAAGTCGTCCGTTGAATAGCACCAGAAATCCGAATCCCAACGACTCGACCCCAGCCCGGTGCCCCGCCCAGCCGTTCGACGATGCTCCCGGAGGATTGTTGAGCCAGTATCCGGTGTAAGAAAAAGTCTGTCGCAGGGTTTTGAGATTGGCGTCGCCGGGGTAGTCGTTGCGGTCGAATCCGAGGTAGGTCGTCTGGCCGTAAGCTGTCGCAATGGCGGCCATCGCTATTATGAGATACGCGGCTTTCTTCACAAACATATATGTTAGTTTAATCAGCCGGGGCACCGATGGAGATTCGCTAAGATGAGCTTCGTTCCTAGAAATGCAAAGTGGTACCTCGCTGATATTGTCGAGGAGATCTGCGTAGAAGGGGACCGGCGTAATGTCGTCCATACCAACCAAGTCTTGGTACGGGCTGACTCCCCGGAAGAGGCATACGAAAAAATCGCTGGAGCTTGGCAAACGATGCGATGTTACATACAGCAACGAACGGGGCAAGAAGGTCAGCATCAGGTTTCGTGGGCTGCACGAGCTTCAAGTAATCCATGAGGACTTGGCTCATGGTTCTGAGCTCAGTTACCGAAATTGGCACCAGCGAAAAAAGGATCAAGAGTTGGATCTCGTCCAAAAGAAAACTGAGCGTCTTTTCTCCGATCCAGGCACCAAGCGGGCCGGACTACGCGGACGGCGAGATTGTAAGAGAGATACGCAAGCGGCTTTCTCGCTTGAAGCCAAAGACGAAACGGGGGCGTGAAAAAACGCCAAAACCGCGCAAAACTTAGGACGGCGCCATTATTCCGCTCTGCGTCGTCGCTATCCCCCGATATGCACCATCGTCCTCGATGCCGGCACAAAGTCTGCCTCGCCGATGTGGTGCCGTTCTTCTTTCTTGGCCACGACGCCGCTTATGAAATCCGCCAACTCATCGTCTGAAGCCCCGCGCCGCATTTGGGCATGCAAGTCGTGATCCCAAACCGAAAACAGGCAAGTGCGGATCTTCCCATCGCTGGTAATGCGGATGCGGCTGCAATGTCCGCAAAACGGATGCGACACCGGCGCAATAATGCCGATCTCGCCGACTCCATCTTCAAAGTGGTAACGCCGTGCTGTTTCCGAACGCCCGTGCGGGATCTCGACCAGCGGCCGGTATTCCGCCATGCGCGACAAGATTTCATCCAGCGTAACCACGGTTGATGGCGCCCAGGTGCGCCCCTCTTCGAGCGGCATGAACTCGATGAAGCGCACGGTAACGCCTTCTTCGCGCGAGAACATGCCGAACGGAATGATCTGGTCCTCGTTAAATCCGCGCATCAGCACGCAGTTCACTTTCAGCGGCCACAACCCAGCCCGCCGCGCCGCGCGAATGCCCGCCAGCACGTGATCGTATCCATTGGGCACGCGCGTGATTCGCGCGAAGCGCTCGGGATCGACGGCATCCATCGACACCGTAACCCGCGTCAGACCCGCGTCTTTCAACGGCTGCGCGAGTTCGGCCAGCATATGCCCGTTGGTGGTGAGCGCAATGTCAAGCGGTTCGCGGTCGCCGTTTCCGTTCGGCGTGCGCAAGCGAGCCAGTTCGCGTACGAACTCCACCACACCCTTGCGCAAGAGCGGCTCGCCTCCCGTCAGTCGAACCTTGGTAATCCCCAGGCTCACCAGGACGCGCGCCATGCGCAGATAATCCTCGAACGGAAGATCGCCGTAGAGCGCTCCTTCGTTCCCCGTCCGGCAGTAGACACACTTGTAGTTACAGCGGTCCGTGATGGAGATCCGCAAGTCGGTGATGGCGCGACCGAATTTGTCGTGAAGAAACAAGCTCTTAGCTCTTAGCTCTTAGCTCGCGTGCCCGGCGTCCTAGCTAGGGTGGAGCTAACCGCTAAGAGCCAAGAGCTAAAAGCTGTTGTGGAAAAGAAAACAAACAGGCGGGACCATCCCGGCGGCTGTTTCCTTTCCAATGCGTTCCTGCAGAACGCGGGAGGCGCCGGCGTTTCCACCAGCACCCTCAAGAAGATTTTCTCTGCGAACTTCGCGAAATCCTCTGCGATCTCTGCGGTCAAAAGCTTTTAACCGCAGAGGACGCTGAGTTGAAGCGAAGTACGCGAAGAAACCATCCCTCGCCGCTCCGGCCTGGGTATACCCGAAGGCCGAGGCAGTCGGAAACTGACTTTCACATTATAGGACGCTTTCGGAGATAAAGAGGATTCATGGTTTCTGATTTGCCAGCGCTTTTTCGATGGCCGCCTCGGCCATGGGGGCCATCATTTTGTACCCCGCGGCATCCGGGTGCAACCCATCATCGGCGAGATCCTTCTTCAAGAGTCCTTTATCGTCGACCAGAGCGCTGAAGTAGTCCAGATAGGTACAGCCGTTGGACGCCGTCGCGCAGTACTCCTTCAGCCAGCGATTGAGCGCAAGAATTTTCTCCGGCGACCGCTGCGCAAAAAGATCCTGTGCCCTGGGCGTGTAGTTGTGCACCGGCAGAACCGACGAATAGATCACTTTGATGTCATGTACCCGCGCCAGTTCGGCGAAAGAGGCATAGTTAGCCTCGATGTCCTCGAGCCGCATCGGCCCTGTATTACCGGCAATATCATTGGTCCCCGCGAGAATGATGACGACTTTCGGCTGCATATCAATCACATCCTGGCGAAAGCGCACCAGCATTTGCGGTGTCGTCTGCCCTCCGATGCCGCGGTTGATGTAGGGCTTGCCCGGAAAATATTCGTCGATGGGCCAGATGTCGGTGATCGAGTCGCCGAAAAAGACAACGCGGTTCTCGCCGGTCGCGGGCGGCTTGAGCGCGGCATTGGCTTCGCGGTAGCGCGCCAGCTGGCCAAAGTCATCGGTGAACATCGCAATGCGCGACGCCCGATATTGATCCAGCCCGGCGAAGCCGGTCGGCGGAGTCGCGGGAACCTGCGCCGGCTGCTGGGCCAGAGCGGAAACCGTGAGGGAGAGGGTGAACGCAAGTCCCTGCAGGTTACGAGATAATTTCATGTGGTCGTCCCCTAAGCTAACAGGATAAGGCTGAGAGCGGTCTCGCTTACTGATACTGAAAACCAATCCGCTAACGGCAATCAGGGTTCGCTCGCACTCGCCTTCGCAATGGCCTTGTCCGCAAGCGGCGCCATGATTTTGTACCCCGCCGGATTNGGATGCAGTCCGTCATCGGACAAATCTCGCCTGAGCATGCCCTTGTCATCGAGCAGCGCTGAGAAGTAGTCGAGATATACGAGTCCGTTNCTGGCGCAGTAACTCTTGAGCCAGGCGTTCAGCGCCAAAATTCTTTCGCGCGGACGCAGCGTAAACGACTCCTTTGCGTCCTCCGTGTAGTTGTACACCGGAAGCAGNGAGGAAAAGACCACGCGAATGTGGTGCGCGCGCGCCANTTCGGCGATGGACGCGTAATTGGCCTCGATATCCTCGTTGCGCGTAGGCCCGGTGACCCCGGCTACGTCGTTGGTTCCGGCCAGCACGACCAGGACACGAGGATGCAAATCAATCACATCCTGGCGGAAGCGCACCAGCATCTGCGGAGTGGACTGCCCGTCAATGCCGCGGTTGAGGTACGGCTTGCCGGGAAAGTAGTCTGCCAGCTTCCAGTAATCGGTGATGGAGTCGCCCAGGAACACCACGCGATTCTCGCCCGCTGCAGCCGGTCCGAGCCCCGCATCGGCATCGCGATAGCGTTTCAGTTCCCCGAAGTCATCGGTGTAGATAGCAATCCGTGACGCCCGGTACTGATCCAGCCCGGGAAAGCCGGTGGAAGGGATGGCGGGAGCGGCCTGCTGCGCGAAGGTGGGCAGGCAAAGAACGAAAAGGAGGGCGATCTGCTGGGCGTTGCGAAACGGTCTCAAATGATGGCTCCTATGTCGCTCAGGATGAGGGCCTGACCATTGGGCCCTCGCCCTCGATGGCCAAAATTCGATCATATAGTCTCTTCCGTGCGTCTGCCGCAGACTCGTAGGCAATGAAGTTGAACTGACGTTACTTCCCTTGCAAAACAGAATATCTGCTCCCGGATTTCCGTCGCGGTCAGACGGTCAGACTGTGTCCGCCGTCACCACATGCCGTGACATATCTCACTGAGTTTATCCCTGCCCCGGTGCAGCCTCGGATTGTAATAGCGCTTTCCGCGCAGCCTGGGGCTCTGGGGCCCCTCCACCCGGCGCGGGCTTTCCAGTTCGGACCCCTGCTCGCCATCCGCGAGCCTTATGTCTTACATCTCGGTCGGAGGATTGCATGCTCCATCTCGATACCGGCAATACCGGTTTCATGATCCCATGTACCAGCCTGGTCATGTTGATGACGCCCGGACTGGCGTTCTTTTATGGCGGCCTGGTGGGTCGCAAGAACGTCCTAGCCATCATGATTCAGAGTTTTGTCTCCATGGGCTGGACCACCGTCATTTGGTATACCTATGGCTATTCTTTGTGCTTCAGCGGCGACTGGCACGGAGTGATTGGGAATTTTCACTACGCCTTTCTTCGCGGCATTAATCTCAGCACGCCGTCGCCCAACGACACTATTCCCGCATTCGTCTTCATCGCATATCAAATGATGTTTGCCATCATCACTCCCGCGCTCATCTCCGGCGCGTTCACCAACCGCGTCACCTTCAAGGCCTACATGCTGTTTCTGACCGGATGGCTGACCCTCGTGTATTTCCCGTTTGTCCACATGGTGTGGGGTGGAGGATTTCTGCAGCAATGGGTGGTCAAGGACTTTGCGGGCGGCATTGTGGTCCACAACATCGCCGGCGTTGCAGCCCTGGCTTCTGTGATCTACGTGGGCAAGCGCCGCGTGCAGGATCGCGGTCCGCACAGTATTCCGCTGGTCGCCCTCGGCACGGGCCTGCTGTGGTTTGGCTGATACGGTTTCAATGCCGGCAGTGAAATGCGCGTGGATTCCGTCACGGCGACGGCCTTTCTGAATACCGACGTGGCCGCTTCCTTTGCCGCGGTCGCCTGGTTACTGGTGGCGTGGCTGAATGAAAAGAAGCCAAAGCTTCTGGGCTTGCTCACCGGTGCGGTCGCCGGACTGGCCACCGTCACTCCCGCCGCAGGCTACGTTTCCCCAACTACCGCTGTGATCATCGGCATCGTTTCCGGCGTGGTCTGCAATTACGCCGTCGAAATGAAGAACAAGCTGCAATGGGACGACGCACTCGATGTATGGGGAGTCCACGGCGTAGGCGGCTTCCTGGGCATCGTCATGCTGGGCATCTTCGCCAACAAACAATTCAATCCCGAGGGCGCCAACGGATTGCTCTACGGCGATCCGGTGTTCCTGCTGAAGCAGGTAACTGCCGTAGTGTTCTCCTCCGTCTGGGCATTCGTATTTACCTATGCCATGCTGCGCATCATTGATGCCTTCACCACGGTGAAAGTCAGTGAGGCGTCAGAGGAGATTGGTCTCGACGAGTCGCTGCACGGCGAACACGCCTACGAACAACTCACCGACCAGGACGTGATTCACGATCTCGTCCAGTCGGTTCGGCGCTAACACCGAACATAATGAGCAGGCGGAGGCGTCCGCGCCTCTGCCTTTTTCATAGAATATGCTCGATTTCAACGTTGCCCCACTTGCGCTGCAGATACTCCGCCACCAGCCTCCGGTGGCAATTCTCAGGCGTGGCTTCGCTGCAGAGCAAGCAGCCGCCGTCGATGACTTCGCGCGCCAAAGTGTCTTCCACCTTGCGCTCCGCCATCAGGCTCAGAAATTTCGCCTCGTAGTCTGACCAATCGCCATGATTCTTCTTGAACTCATCGAGTATCGCCTGCGTGGGCGCCAGTTCGGGCAGGTGCAAGTACTGAATGGAGAGTATGGCTTCACAAAAATAAAGCAGGTCGTCGCGCTTGGAGAAGCCTGCTAACTGCGAAACATTATTTAGTCGCACGTCAAGCAGGCGCGCCAATCCCGGACGCCGCAACTTCCCAAAGAATTCTCGCGCCGACTTCCTGGTAAATCCGATGGTAAAGATCTTCATCGACGCGAGACTCCACGCGCTAAGCTGACACCTGATTCGCGGAGTACTCAATTTCCTCCGCCTGCTTCTCATAGGCAAAAGCTATCAGCTCGTCTTTGGTCTGAAAAAGATTGTTCTCCTGGATGTCGTGTAGTGCCAGCAACCGGAGCAGCGAGGAGTTGTGATCTTCCAGAGAACCGTCTTCGAGAATGTGCTGCACGCTGATGCTTCTTTCGTGCAAATATCTCGCGATCAAGATCGAGCGATGACAACTGAGGGGTTCTTTCTCGGCACACAAAATTGCGACCCGAAACTTCTCCATCCCCGCCAGCAAGCGCCCAATCCCCCGTGCAAACAGGGGAGTCTGTGCGATTAGAACATACTGCGCTCGCCCGTCCCGGTAGCACGCGGGATCTTCCGAACGCGCTCCCAATTCCTCGCCCAGAAAAACATACTCCCGCCCAGAATTCTTAAGATTCGCCGCCAGCACTTCACGATTGAATTGAGGATTAAAGCGGCTGTAAGGCCGGGACCTGACGTCGGCGACCGCGGTAATACCGTGCTGGTCGAGCATGTCCAGCAGATGCTCGGCCGTGCCGTTCGAATGTCCAATGGTGTAAACGATTTGCGTCATGGCGAAATACGCATGACGCCTGCGATCAGCTTGTAACAGGCATTCTGCGCATCAAACTTTTCACTGAGGCTAATACACAGGATGGGGTTCTGCAACTCGGTACTGAAGCCATCGGGGTTTAACAGGATTGGTTTTTCAACAACGGGATCGGTGATGGCCAAAACATAGTCGCAGCCAGCAAGCGAAAAATGTCCTCGCACTCTGCGCCTTGCCATGCCGCGATCTGCGCCTTCCGTGTCCACCGTGATCTCCAAGTGCTCTGGTTGCACCAGAACCAGAGAATACTTCTCTCGCTCAGCCAGCGCCGCGGGGACTCTGTCGTTGAGACCGCTAACCGTGGAGTCACCGTTCATCCACAGAGGACCTGTCGGCCTATCGAGAGCAGACATCAATTGCCGCGCTGTAAGCCGACCGGCGAGTCTCCAGCGAACGCTCGAATCAACCAGATGATTCTCCGTTTGGCACCCTGAAGGTCGGGGCCGCAGCAAGCCCACCTCGATGAGATCCAGCAATTGCGGATCGCGCCAGGTCCGGCGGTACCACCGTTCTGCCGTGAGTTCTCCCCGGTCTTTCGCACTCACTGGACGGCACCACGCGCCGATTTTCAGTCCATCCCACTCCTTGCCTGCCACGCAGCGTCCCGTAAGCTTGCGCGAATTCGCCAGGCACACGATTGTTTTGGTATACGGCATGAGCAACTACCGGCGAACCAAAGCGTCTCGTGAAGAATTTTAGCGCTCAGTACTACGGTTGGCGCGATTGGCCGATGGTTTTTCGAAGGGGATTTCCCGAAACGGCCTGTCGAGCTTCGCTCGACTGGACAGCCGAGGGCGGCTGTCCCCACACCGGTCAACGCTCACATCCCGTCGTAATTGGGCCCGCCACCACCTTCCGGCGGAACCCACGTGATGATCTCATACGGATCCGCGATGTCGCAGGTTTTGCAGTGGACGCAGTTCGACGGGTTCAGGCTGATGCGCTTGCCATTGGGCTGGCTCGCATCTTCCACCATTTCGTAGACGTTCGCGGGACAAAAATTCTGGCAGGGGCTGCCAAATTCCTTCACGCAGCGCGTGTTGCAGATATTTGTATCGTGAATCACCAGATGCGCCGGCTGGTCTTCTTCATGCTTAGTGCCGGAGTGATAAAGGTCAGTAAGCTTATCGAACGTGAGCTTGCCGTCTCCCTTGGCGGGGCCGAGGAGATGCGCTTCGGAGCCTCCGTCCGCGGGCAACTCGGTTAGCTTGCGCATGTGCTCGTAGCCGGACTTCGCGGGATAACGATTACGCAGGCCGCGTCCTCCGGTGATCATTTGCAGTGCGGTGTGGAACACGCCCGCGTACATTCCGTGCTCGAATCCCTGATGCAGGTTGCGCACTTTCCAGAGTTCTTCTTTGATCCAGCTCGATTCCACTTTCTTCTGGAACCCGCTCAGCGTCGCCGCCGACGAATCATCTTTTGTGAGCGCATTGAACGCGGTCTCCGCAGCCAGCATCCCGCTCTTGATCGCCAGATGAATTCCCTTCAGCCGCGCCGAATTGAGGAAGCCTGCAGAATCGCCGAGGATCATCCACCCATTGCCGGCAACGGGCGGAATCGCCCACCATCCGCCGTAAGGCATCGACTTTGCACCGTAGCGAATCATCTTGCCGCCTTCAAGCAACTTCGCGACAAACGGATGGCGCTTGAACTCCTGCAGCACATGTTGCGGATCGAGCCGCGGATCGGCATAGTCGAGCCCCGTCACAAAGCCGAGGGAGACCACACTATCCTTCGAGCCGTAGATCCAGGCACCGCCATATTCTTTTGTAGTCAGCGGCCAGCCCATGGTGTAAATCACCTCGCCAGCTGCGATGCGCCCCGCCGGCACTTCCCAAAGTTCTTTCACGCCGACGCCATAGGTTTGAGGGTTGGCATCTTTCGCAAGATCGAACTTCGAGATGAGCTGTTTGGCCAGCGATCCGCGAGGTCCCTCGGCAAGAATGACGACCTTCGCCTGCAGATCGTAGCCCGGCTCGAAGTTCGATTTCGGATGACCTTCTTTATCGACGCCCTTGTCGTCGGTGCGAACGCCCGTAACACGGTCGCCGTCGTAGAGAAGTTCCGATCCAGCGAATCCAGTGAAGACCGTGATGCCGGTTTCTTCCACCTTGCCGCCCAGCCACTTCACAAAGCGGTTCAGCGAGATCACATAGTTGCCGTGATCGCGCAGGAACGGCGGCGTAGGCAGTTTGAGCTTGCCCTTCTTGGTGAGGAAGTAGACGGCTTCCTTCGTGACTTGAGCGTCGAGGGGCGCTTCCTTTTCAAAACCGGGCAGCAATTCGCGCATGGACCGCGGGTCGAGCAACGCGCCAGAGAGGCAATGCTGCCCAACTTCGCGAGCCTTTTCGAGCACGTAGATAT
>JGI12635J15846_10005228_pt1 | contig 11218 bp, 8 predicted proteins | sample BlaSpr_A8_OM2_M2_FD_15846 | JGI IMG/M metagenome (IMG submission 15846) | reverse complement strand
CGCCTCAGTTATTTGCGCGGCGATCGCAGCAACGAAATCAACACGGTCGGGGTCGGCTTGTATCGCGCGCGCGACGCCGTCCTCGGCGACATCATCGATTCGAGTCCCACCTGGGTGGGTCCGCCTTCCTCCCCCTACACGTCGACGTGGATAGACCATCTCTATCCGGCGACGGCCATGCCCGAGAACAGCGGCAGTCAGTCCTACCTGCAGTTCAGTACGGCCGAGCAGACGCGGCTCAACGTCGTATACACGGGCTCGAACGACGGCTTTTTGCACGGCTTCGAGGCCGGCAGCTTCGATGCGAACGGCAACTTCGTCGCGAACGGGACCACGCCCAATGACGGCAAGGAAGTGCTGGCCTACATGCCGGGATCGATGCTCGCGAGCGCGGCGTTGCCGTCCGCCGCCGGTGGATGCCTGGTCGACACGACCACGGCGACCGTGGTCCAAAGTATCCACGGCGTCACACCGGCCGTCGGGGCAACTCCGGAATGCGTGGGACCGCTGCTCGATTATTCGAATTCGCAATACGGCCATAATTTCTTCGTGGACGGGACCCCGGGCTCGGGCGATCTGTTCTATGAGGGTCAATGGCATACCTGGCTCGTCGGCGGCCTCGGTGTGGGCGGTGCCGCCATCTTCGCGCTCGATGTCACGAACCCGTCCAACTTCACCGAATCCGGCGCCTCGAGCCTGGTCATCGGCGAGTGGAATGCCGGCTCGATCGCGTGCTCGAACGTGTCGAATTGCGGCACCAATCTCGGCAACACCTTCGGGACGCCGCTGATCCGCCGCCTGCACGACGGCAACTGGGCGATCATCTTCGGCAACGGCTTCGGCAGCACCTCGGGGGATGCCGGGGTCTACATCATCACCATCAACAGCAGTACGGGCGCCCAGACCACCTACTATCTGAGCACCAACACCCCGGGCACCGCCAACGGGATCGCTTATGTGACCGCGGCCGACCTGGATGGCGATCACATCACCGACTACCTCTATGCGGGCGACCTGCTCGGTCATGTGTGGCGATTCGATCTGACCAGCCACCTCGAGTCGAACTGGGCCGCGGCCACCGCGCCGCTGTTCACCACGCAGTCCGGGCAGCCGATCACCACCGCGGTATTGGCCATCTCCAGCACCGTGGCGGGCGGCGCTGCCCCGCAGGTGCTCATCGAATTTGGAACCGGCGAACGCACGCAGCTCACCAATCTGGCGCCGGAGCAGTATATCGGCGGCGTTCAATCGATTTACGGAGTGTGGGACTGGAATATGTCCGAATGGGATACGCTGGAGCCGGGCGCGTCTTATGCGAGCCTCACGGCATCCACCGCGGCGACGGGCCTTTCCACGCCATTCACCCTGACCTCCTCGAACTTGCAGGCGCAAACTCTCACGCCGAACGCGAACGGCGTTACGGTCGACGGTACCAATATCGCGATCTGCTGGCAGGGAAGCCTCACACCGTGCGGAACCGGCACCTTCGGCTGGTATGCGAATCTGCCGGGCACTCAGGAGCAGATCATTTACAGCCCCGTGTACTACCTGGGCGCGTTCATCGTCAACTCGACGATACCCGCCAACAACCTGGCGACCTCGTGCACGAGCAATCTGGACACCGGCTACACCTATGCGCTCAACATTGCCAACGGCGGCGTGTTCACCAACGTGTTTCCGACCTACACGAAAAACGGAACTCTCGTCACCGATTCAAACGAGGCCGGTATCTTGACGAATGCCAGCGGCAGCAACGGCGTCGTCACCACTTCCCAAGGGACCACATACTTGGTTTCTCAAGGGATTGACGGCATCCCTGTCCCCAACCGGATTGGCCCTCCCTCGAACACCAAGGCGAAGCGTCTGACCTGGATCGAAAATCGATGAGAATTCGGAGAAATCCCCTATGTTGACTCGAGGCAGGGCGCTGACCAGGCAAGGGCTGCGAGGAGCGTCCAATGACGGCTTTTCGCTCATCGAGCTCATGATCACGGTGGCGATCATCGCGACTCTGGCGACGATCGCATCGGCGGTCTATACGAGCCAGGTACAAAAGTCGCGGCGCACGGATGCGCGCACCGCGATCTTGGATTTGGCCGGCAGAGAGGAAAAGCTCTTCAGCGTCACCAACGCCTACAGCGAGACGCCGTCGGATCTCGGCTACGCACCGGTGGGTACGCCGTTCCCGATCGTCGTGGGGAGCGGCTACTACAATGTAAGCGTTGTAGCGCCCGATCCGAGTCAAGCGGCCGCGGCCGGTACCTATTCTATCAAGGCAACCGCCATCGGACTTCAGCTCAACGATACGCAATGTGCCTCGCTCAGCGTGAATCAGCTGGGCTCGCAAACCTCGTCCGGCACCGCTCCCGCGGCGACCTGTTGGGGCAACTGAGAGCCGGATGATCCGGCCCGTCGGGCAGGCCTGGCTCGCCCTGGGCTGCGTTGGCTCGCGTGTGGTCTATCGGCGGAGCAGGCTGGGGGCTACACTAGCGGCAAAACCGTGGTGCGCCGATGCAGGATTCACAGGCCGGAATCGCTACCCTCCAACTCGATCGCCCGCAACAGCTGAACGCGCTGTCCGAGTCGGTCCTGGACGCTTTGCAACGTCGGCTGGACGAACTGGCAGATGAGCCGGGCTTGCGCTGCGTGATCCTGACGGCGGCCGGGCGGGCGTTCTGCGCGGGCCACGATCTCGAGGAGATGCGCCGGACCCCGACACTCGAGTATTACCGGTCGCTGTTCGATCGCTGCAGCCGGGTCATGCAAAGCATCCGCTCGCTCCCTGTACCGGTCATCGCCCGTGTGCAAGGTATCGCCACGGCGGCGGGCTGTCAGCTGGTGGGAAGCTGCGACCTGGCGATTGCATCGCAGGAGGCGCGCTTCGCCGTTTCCGGGATCAATGTCGGATTGTTTTGCTCGACGCCCGCCGTCGCGCTCTCGCGCAATGTCTCGACCAAGCGGGCGTTCGATATGCTGGTCACCGGGAAATTCATCGACGCGGCGACCGCGCTCGATTGGGGTCTCATCAATGAAGTCGTTCCCGCCGGCGACTTGGACGCAGCGATCGCCCGCAAGGCCTCCGAAATCGCGGCGAAGAGCCCGGCGGCGATCCGCCATGGAAAAGCGATGTTCTACCGGCAGCAAACCATGCCGTTGGCGGACGCCTATGCCTATGCCGGCGAGGTCATGGCTCGAAATCTGATGGAAAGCGATGCCTGCGAAGCAATCGATACGTTTCTAAACCGGAAAAAGTCGGCCGGCAGCGCCTGACGGGTACTACCACTCGATCGGGTCCAGGACGGCGGAAGCCTCCACCCGGCCCAGGCGAACCGCGAGCCCCTCCGCCCGCAGCCGCCGCGCTTGCTCCCTGTAATGGAGCGAGGTCTTGGGGAAGACGATTCGGCCGCCGGCGCCGACCACCCGGTGCCAAGGAAGGTTCATCTCATCCGGCGCCACTTTCAATGCGAAGCCTGTCTGTCGCGCGCGGCCCGGGAGTCCGGCAGCCCGCGCCACCGCACCGTAGGTCGAGACTTGTCCCTGCGGGATTCGGCAGACTACGTCCCAGATGGCCTGAAGCGCCGGATTGTCTTCGCCGGCGCGCCGCGCGCCGCTGGCGCCCGTTGCGCGCAACGGAAAGAACAAATCGGCTTTCTTCCGGCCCATCGAGTTTAAAGAACGGGTGGTCGCCAACCTCGTTGTGTTCTAGCGTCGGGGCTGAGGGTAGGGTGTACCGTCCTTGCGCACGTAGCCGCCGTCACCTTTGAGGAAGCGCATATCGATGTCCGGGTAGTCGCCCTCGTCTTGCGCGACTTTGCGCGCACCTATCTCGAGGACGACGGCATCCCGACCGGTTCGATTCTGCAAATGATGGCCGTCGTGAATTCCGGCTTTGAATCCGGCGCAATCGCCGGCGCGAAGAATCTCTTCCCCGTCGTCCGTGATGAGCACGAGCTCGCCCTCGAGTACGTACACGAACTCATCTTCCGCGGAATGCCAATGCCTCTGGCTCGACCAGGCGCCGGGCGGCAGGCGCAGCAGATTGACTCCGAAATCGGACAGCCCGGCGGCGTCGCCGATTCTCTGGCGCGTGCGACCGGCACAGGGACGGTCGAATGGCGCGGGATATCCCGAGCCGGCAACCGAGGGTACTTCTCGAAGATCGATTCGTTTTGCCATGCTTTCATTCCTCTGCCGCGTCAGCTTGAGTTCGCGGTAATCTAACGCCTTATACACCTGGCAATCGCGGAATGGCTACACGGGGGAGGATTCATGAGTTACGTGGAACGCAATCTCTTGCCGAATGAGGAGATAACCTATCGGGCAAGGCTCCACCGCATCATTTATTTCCTCCCTGATTGTATTCTCGTGGTTGCCATTCTCGTGGGTCTCGGCGGCGGCGGGTGGATCGCGGCGGGCATCGTCGCGGCCATCGGCGTGGTGCTGTTCATTCCGCCCTGGATCAGATCGGTGAGTTCGGAGTTTGCGATCACCAACAAGCGCGTCTTGATCAAGGTGGGACTGGTCCGCCGGCACTCCCTTGAATTGCTGCTCCAGAAGGTGGAAGGAATCGGCGTCGATCAAAGCGTGCTGGGCCGAATCCTCGGCTATGGAACGATCACCGTATCCGGTGTGGGCGGCACCAAGGAGTCGTTCCGGATGATCTCCGACCCGCTGGAATTCCGACGGCAAGTGCAGGCGAGTCTTTCCACCACTCCGTGAGCTGACGGCGCACGACTCCCCTGTGGGGACGAACCCGTCGCTTGCCGGGACGAATCCGCGGGACGGACGTTCAGTGTAGTACCGGTGCGCTGCTAGGTTGGCGGCATGAAGCTGGCCGACCAAGTTGCGCAATGCCGCACGCCGTTCCTGGTTCGCAGGCCGGGTATCAGGGAGGCTATCCGTCTCAACAACGCGGCCGATTGCGCGGCGCAAGTCGCCGCGGCGCCGATCCGATACGTGCTCAGCGACGAGCTCACCCGCCTCTGCACGGCGCTCGCGTATTCCAAGGGTGCACGCACGCTTGCCTGTGCGGACCTCGTGCGGGTTCCAGCCGAAGCCGTCTGGGTCGAATGGTGCAGCGAGCCCTGGGAACGAGAGATCGAACGCTATGGATTTCAGCCACCCGCGCAGCCGAGTGCGCGGGGAGCGCGCCGCGGCGTGCTGGTGCGTGCATCGCGAGAGGGACGGCGAGGCGCGCTGAGAACGTTTTGGACGGGCGATGCAGGGGGCGACGTTCTCGCCAGCAGTCTCGAGGCCTATTTTGATCTCGATACGGCGGAAGGCGAAGAGCCCGAACCACCCCGCGGAGAATCGCCGTCGCCTCGCCGAGTCGCCGACGACGGTGCACAGCCCGGCGATGATATCCTGCAGCGCTGCTTTCGCTTTCGATACGAGCCAACCTGGCATCGATACTACGAGACCGCCGCGCTGTCCGAGAAAGAGGGCGAGGCGCTATGGCGGCATGTACTGGGCACCGTCGTTATCGACATACCCGTTCTTCTCGCCTTTTTCCTGCTGCTCGCAACACGATCCGGTCTACCGCAGCGGCCGCAAAGCTTCGAGCGGCTCAACCGGTCGCGTCTCAAGTCCGGCAAGGCCCCTTTGCTGGAGCATATCGACGTGAGCGCACCGATTCTTCCGGACTATGTGCGTCGCGCCGGCGAAGAGACGGCCGGCGTTCGGAAAAGTCCGCGACTGCATCACGTGCGGGGACACTTGGTTCGCCGCGGCAGTGAGCTCTTCTGGCGAGTTCCCCACCTGCGGGGAAACGCAAGAGCGGGTACCGTTCGGACCCGGACCGTCACCTGGACCGTCGGTGACTCGCTGCAAGACGCGCGCTAGGTACTCTCGGGGGCGCGACTGCGCAACCGGTCGATTCCCCAGACGACGTAGCCGAAGACCAAATAGACCGCCAGCAGGATCAGCGAATTGACCCACACCTTTGCATATCCGAGCGCCGAGACATCGATAAACGGATACGGATAAGTACCGAGCCATGCGCCGCGGATCAGCGCGTAGACAAAATAAGCGGCGGGGTACGCGCACCAAATGAGCGGGGCACGCGCAGGCAGGCGAGGGCCTCGAGACAGCGTCCAGTGCAGAAGCGCAAGCAGCGGCACGACATAGTGAAGGTCGATGTCCGCCACCCGTTGCAGCCCTTGCGGGGACCAGATGTTTCTGAGCAGGAAGTGGTACGAAGCGCACACGAAAATGACCGATGCGGTGGCGCATCCGGCCACCGTTCGCCGCGCCAGTCTCCCGGCCCATGTCCCGCGGCCGTCGGCGAGTTCGGCGCCGGCGACCAAGGCCACGAAGAGGTTGGTGAGAATGGTGAAATAGCCGAGGTAGGTGACGAGCGCGGCCGCCACGGATGGCGTGCCCGCTTGGTAGGTCAAACGAACGGACAGCACCAGCTGTAAGCCCAGACCCGCCCACGCGGCGGCGCTGAGCACGATGCCGGTTGCCCGCAGCGTTCGATTCACGCTAGGGCTCCGCGCTCACCACCCGACCGCCTCGCCATCCTTGCGAAAATCCGATCCGCTGCGGTAGTAATCGTCCGTCGATTCGATCACCTGGACCCCGCCCATGTTCGCGCCGCTCGCCGGCCTGACCGTATGACCCAGCGCCTCGAGCTTCGCGCCCACGAGATCGTAAAGCGGCCGCTCCAGGTCGAGCTCGTTGGAAATCTGGCTGTGCCAGAATCGCGCGAGGTCGGCCGCCGCTTGCACGTTGGCGTGCAAGTCCAGCACGTCGACCAGCAGCTGAGCATGACCCTGCGCCTGCATGTCGCCGCCCATCAGCGTCACGGTCATCAGCGGCTTGCCGTCCTCGCGCAGGACGAAGCCCGCGGAGAGCGTATTGAACGGCCGCTTGTGGGGCGCAATGACGTTCGGGCTGCGAGGATCCAGCGTAAACAATGCGCCGCGATTGTGCAGCACGAAGCCGTAACCCGGGATCGTGATCCCCGAGCCGAACTCGTAGTAATTGCTGTTGACCCAGGACACCATGTTGCCCTCGCCGTCGGCCGTGGACAGAACGACGGTGTCGCCGGGCATTTTGACGTTGCCGGGCGGCCCCGGAGTGGACGCGTGATGCGGATCGACTCGGTCGCACAAGGAGGCCGCGTAGGTCTCGGACAGCAATTTACCGAGTGGAACCGTTACGAAGTCGGGGTCGCCGTTGTAGCGCAAGAGATCGGCGAACGCGAGCTTCTTGGCCTCGACGAACAAGTGCCAGTACTGCGCATTCGCCGGTCCCAAGGAAGCCAGCGTCTCGCCCGGCACCCAATGCGGTACGCATGCGGCGAGAATGTTCAGGATCTCCTCTGCCGCCCATGCCTGCGAGGGTGGGGGCAGCTCGAGGATTTCGCGCCCATGATAGTGCGATCGGGCCGGCTCGACCCACTCGCCGCGATAGCCCGCCAGATCCTGAAGGGTCATGGTGCCGCCGAGCTTCATGGATTTGGCGACGATCGCCTTGGCGATCTCCCCGCCATAAAACTCCTCCGCCCCGTGCGCCTGGAGCAGTCGAAAAGTGCGTGCCAGATCGGGATTCTTGAACCACTCGCCGGCCTTCGGCGGCCGGCCGTTCGGATACCAGGTCTTGACCGAGTCCGGATCCAGCTCGGTACAGCATCCGGTAAGCGGGGTCGCCTTGGGCAACACCCAGTCGCCGGCGATGCGCTCCGATATGGGAAAGCCGCCTTCGGCGTATTGCGCGGCGGGCTCGAGAACCTCCTTGAACGTGAGCTTCCCGAAGCGCTGTTCCACGGCCTGCCATCCCCACACGCCACCCGGCACGGTCACGGGCAAGATGCCGTTGATCGGCATGCCGGAGGTGGGTCCCCAGTTATGGGAATCCCATCGATAACCGAGTGCGTTGAAACGCTCGACGGTCGCGCCGGTGGGCGCCGTGCCGCTCGCATTCAACACATAGACCTTGTGTTCCTTGGCAACGTAGATCATCGCGAAGAGGTCGGATGCGACGCCGACCATCATCGGCTCCACCACGCTCAATGTGGCGGCGGTGGCCACGGCCGCATCGATGGCGTTGCCGCCGCGCATGAGAACTTGCAGCCCGGCTTGCGCGGCGAGCGGCTGGCTGGTGACCACCATGCCGTGAGATGCCATCACCTCCGAGCGACTCTGCGCCGGCCACCCCTCCGCGCGTACGCCGCGGACGGCGCTGCAGAAGGGGGCTCGCGGAACGGTATCGCAGGTCGTATCGCCCGCTGGGGTCTGCGCCGCCGCGCTTTGCGCCGCTGTGGCGGCAAGCGCGAATCCGGCGAGCGCGTAAGCGGCCCGTGTACGGCGTAGCATGCTCACTTCCCCATCTGCGTGGGCACGGGCGGCGCGCTCTTGAGCGGAATCGGCTTGGCCGATTTCAGCTCCTCGAGTACCTCGGCGATGGCGGCGTCGAGTTGCGGGTCGCGGTCCTCGTTCACCGCGAGCGGATCGAGCGGAACGTCCAGATCCGGTGCGACGCCTTCGTTCTCCACGCGCCATTGGCCTTCCGGCGTGAACATGCGGAAGAACGGCACGGTGAGCCGTCCGCCGTCGATCAGCGGCGGGTTGGTGGAAATGCCGATCAGGCCGCCCCAGGTGCGTGTGCCGATCAACTTGCCGAGCCCGAGGCGTCTGAACCCATAAGGAAAATAATCGCCGCCGGAACCTGCATCCTGGTCGATCAACATCGCCTTCGGACCGTAAATGGCGGCCGCCGGCGTATTGAAGATCAAGCCGTCGCGATCCTTCCAGCCGGAGAGATATTTGCGGTCCAGCACCTCGAGCACGTAGTTCGCCGCCTGGCCGCCGCTGTTGCGGCGGTCGTCGACGATCAAGGCTTCCTTGTCGGTCTCGGCGAAGAACATGCGATTGAAGAAGGTGAATCCGCCATCGGCCGTGTCGGGCAGATACACGTACGCCACGCGCCCGCTGCTGCGGCGGTCGACGTAGTCGCGATTTCGCTGCACCCATTCCCATTGGCGCAGCCCCGTCTCGTTCGCGATCGGAATCACGACCACAGTGCGCGCCGCCTTGGTGGTGCCGTCCCGGCTCAACGTCAGGGAGACCTGCTTGTCCACGGTGCCGGCGAGCAGCGAGAAAATGTTGACCGAGCCGTCCAGGGCGTGACCGTTGACGGCAAGAATCTCATCCCCTTCGGCAGCGTCGACGCCGGCCGCCGCGAGCGGGCCGACCAGGAACGGATTCCAGCGGTCGCCGCGATAAATTCGTGCGATCCGGTACTGATTCTTCTCGACCTCGAAATCCGCGCCGAGCAGACCCACGCCGGCCGGCCTTTCGTTGTCGACATCGCCGCCGCCGATGCGGTTGTGTCCCACCTGCAGTTCGCCGATCATCTCGACCAGCAAGTCGTTCAGATCCTCGCGGCGCTGTACGTCATCGAGCAGAGGCTCGTAGCGTGCCCGCACCGCCTTCCAATCCAGACCGTGCATGTTCGGGTCATAGAAGTACTGCTGCTCCATGCGCCAGGTTTCGTCGAATATCTGGCGCCACTCCTGGCGCGGATCGACGAGCATTCGCAAGCCGCCGAGATCGACCGGCTTGAACTCCATTTTCTCATTCGCGTCCGCGACCTCGAGCTTTCCTTCGCCGAGCGTGAGCAGGAGCTTCTTGTGGTCAGGGCTTGCCGAGACATCGACCAGGTGTGCTTTGGCGGGCTTCTCCGCGCGATCCTCGAAGCTGTAGCGGAAAAGCTCGCCATCGGCGTCCGCGCCCGGACCGGGCGGCTCTCGGGTCACCCCCGGCTGGCGGCGAGCGAGATAGAAGAGCGCGCCGTCGGAGGCGACGATCAGGTTGTCGTAGTTGCGCTCGGCGACGGGGATGGGCACGAAGCGGTCCGCCAATCCCTTCAGATCGATGCGGGTGGGTTTGGGCGGCTTGTCGGCGTGCTTGCTTTTCCCGTCCTTGGCGTCGTCGTCCTTCTTGTCGTTCTCATCGCTCGCATCGGACCCGGTGGCTTTGTCCGCGCCGCCGCTCGCGCCTTTGTCGCTCTCTTTGTCCTTGCCGTCTTTGTCCTTGCCGTCTTTGTCCTTGCCCTCCTTATCCTTGCCTTCTTTATCCTTGCCTTCTTTATCCTTGCCACCTCTGGGTTCCTCATCACCCGTTTTCGGCGCCAGCGGCGACTTGCCGTCGGCGGCGAGCACCGCCGCAAAGATGGCCTTGCGCAGGGGGCGCTCCTGTGTCGACATGTCGAGGTTCGAGCGGCTCGGCCCCGCATCGATGGACGCCGTGAAGTAGAGCAGACCCGAGTCGCCGAACACCGGATTGTCGGTCTGTATGAAGCGATCTGCCAGGTCGACGGACTGTCCGTCCGCAAAGTGATGCAATCTCACTTTGGTAAAGTAGTTCGCGCCATCGATCGTGTATGCGATCCATTGGCCGTCGGGCGAGAACGCGGGATTGAACGTGCCGCGCCTCGGACTGGTGTCGATCAGCGTCACCGCGTCGCTCTTGAGGTCGATGGAATAAAGCCGTAAATGATTGTCCTGGAAGACGATGCGCCGATCGTCCGGCGACCAGCCGAGCAGCGTGAAGTACCCCATGGTCCCGAGCGTGTGCCGGATCGGCTTCTCGAGCCCGATGGCATCGCGGATGAGCAGAGCCTGGGCGCCACCCTCATCGCTCAAGTAGGCGACCCGCTGACCGTCCTTGCTCCAGAGCGCATCGGCCTCGCGCACGCCGGAGGTTGCGGTCAGATTGCGAACCGACCCATCCTTCACGGGGACGCTGAACACATCGCCGCGCGCGGTGATGAGCACGCGCTTGCCGGTGGGCGACAGCCAGGCGGAGGTGATCTGCTTGCCCGCGTCCTTCCACTGCGGGCGGGCCTGATTCGATTGCACCGACAACCGGATCGGAATCGATCGGATCTGCCCGGTGCCGAGGTCGAGTGATTTGAGCCGGCCGCCGACCTCGTACACGATGGTGTCGCCGTAGGCGCCGGCGCTGCGCACATCCCAGGGCGATTCGTGCGTGAGTTGCCGTACCTCGCGAGTGGCGGAGTCGTACAGGAAAAGATTCGCCGAGCCCTCGTTGCGGTCGGAGATGAACGCGATGTTGCCGCCGATCCACAGGGGATTGAGGTCGGAGGCATTGAGGTGCGGAATCTTCTCGAGCGTCTTGCCCAAAGGGTCGATGATCCAGATCGGCGGGGTGTCGCCGCCGCGGTGCTGGCGCCAGCCGCTGGGTCCGCTGTA
>JGI12635J15846_10005227_pt1 | contig 11219 bp, 9 predicted proteins | sample BlaSpr_A8_OM2_M2_FD_15846 | JGI IMG/M metagenome (IMG submission 15846) | reverse complement strand
GATTTCAGTTCCGGATGGAACTGCACGCCGAAGAACCAGGCGTGCTCGGGATACTCGATGATCTCCGGCAGCAAGCCATCGGGCGACATGCCAGAGAAACGCATGCCCTCGTCCTCGAGGCGCTCCGTATAGCCGGTGTTCACCTCGTAGCGGTGGCGGTGGCGCTCGGAGATGTCGCTCGCGCCATAGATTTCGGCGACGCGACTTCCTTTGGCGAGGTGCGCCTGGTAGGCGCCAAGCCGCATGGTGCCGCCGAGGTTGCCGCCGAGCTGGCGCCGCTCACGCTCGTTGCCCTTCATCCATTCGGTGAGGAGGCCGACCACCGGCTCCGGCGTCGGACCGAACTCGGTGGAATTCGCGCCCTCGATGCCGGCGAGATTTCGCGCCGCCTCGATCACCGCCATCTGCATGCCGAAGCAGATGCCGAAGTACGGCACGTTGCGCTCGCGCGCAAAGCGGGCGGCGCGGATCTTGCCCTCGGCGCCGCGCTGGCCGAATCCGCCAGGCACCAGGATGCCGTGCACGTGCTCGAGGAACGGCGCCGGATCCTCGTTCTCGAAGATTTCCGACTCGATCCAGTCGAGGTTGACCTTGACCTTGTTGGCGATGCCGCCGTGGGTGAGCGCCTCGATCAGCGACTTGTAAGCGTCCTTGAGCCCCGTGTACTTGCCGACGATGGCGATGGTGACGTCGCCCTCGGGGTTGTGCATGCGCTCCTCGATGCGCTGCCAGCGCGCGAGATCAGGGGCTTTCGCCCGCTCGACGCCGAAAGCGGCGAGCACCTCGCGGTCGAGTCCGGCGGCGTGATAGGCGGCCGGCACCGCGTAGATGTTGTCCACGTCACGCGCCTCGACCACGGCACTTTCCCGCACGTTGCAGAACAGTGAAAGCTTCCGCCGCTCCTCGCGCGGGATCTCGCGGTCGCTGCGGCAAAGCAGGATGTCGGGCTGGATGCCAATCGAGCGCAACTCACTGACGGAATGTTGCGTCGGCTTGGTCTTGAGCTCGCCCGCCGACGGGATGAACGGCAACAGCGTGACGTGGATGTAGGCCGCATGATTGCGCGGCAGCTCGTTCTTGATCTGGCGGATCGCTTCCAGGAACGGCAGGCTCTCGATGTCGCCCACGGTGCCGCCGATCTCGCACAGCACGAAGTCGAAGCCCTCGTTGCCCTCGAGGATGAAATCCTTGATGGCGTTCGTCACGTGCGGGATGACCTGGATGGTGGCGCCGAGGTAGTCGCCGCGCCGTTCCTTTTGCAAGATCTCCTGGTAGATGCGGCCGGTGGTGATGTTGTCCTGGCGCGTCGCCGGCCGGCCGGTGAAACGCTCGTAGTGGCCGAGATCGAGATCGGTCTCGGCGCCGTCGTCGGTGACGTAGACCTCGCCATGCTGGTACGGCGACATCGTCCCCGGATCGACGTTGAGATAGGGATCGAGCTTGCGCAGGCGGACCGAGAAGCCCCGCGCCTGCAGGAGCGCCCCGAGCGCCGCTGAGGCGAGACCCTTGCCGAGAGAGGAAACCACGCCGCCGGTGATGAAGATGTACCGCGCCATGGGATTTAACCTTTAGACCTCCGCGAGCGATTCGACGAGAGGCACTTGCGCTGTCCCCGTAAAAAACCGAAGGGCCGGTTACCCGGCCCTGGCAGAGATCGCGTCATTGCGACTGTGGCGCCTGCGGCGTCGAAGGCCGCAGCTGGTCGAGAATACTGCCCCCCGGCTGCACCGGCCCCGGTGCCCCGGGCGCTCCCGGCGCCACCGGCTGATTGCCGAGGATCGACTGCGGCTGCCGCCCCCATCCCGCCAGCACCGAAAGCGTGAAGCTGGTGAGGAAGAACACCGCGGCAAGATAGGCGGTGGTGCGCGTGAGCACGTTGGACGAGCCGCGGGTGGAAAGGAAGCTCGCACCGCCGCCGCCGATGCCGAGCCCGCCGCCCTCCGACTTCTGCAGGAGCACGACCGCGATCATGGCAAGCACGATCAGGAGGTGGATGACGATGAGAACGGTTTGCATGGAGGGCCTTGCTGGGGCGCTGCATTACACGATCGCGGCGCGGCTTTCCACCCGCCGCCCGCCTACTTAGGTGCTCGAATAAACCTTTGCAATGGCGAGAAAATCCTTTGCCTTGAGGCTCGCCCCGCCCACCAGCGCCCCGTCGACATCCTTGGCCTGCAACAACGCTGCCGCGTTGTCCGGCTTCACCGATCCGCCGTAGAGGATGCGCATGCCCGCTGCCTCCAGTCCAAAGCGCCGCGACAGCGCGCCGCGGATATCGGCGTGCACCTCGGCCGCCTGCGCGGGCGACGGCGTGACGCCCGTGCCGATGGCCCACACGGGCTCGTAGGCGATCACCGTATTCGCCGCCGTTGCCACGTCCGGCACAGAGCCCTGAAGCTGGCGCGAAACCACCTCCAGGGTTTTCCCCGCGTCGCGCTCGGCCTTGGTCTCGCCGACGCAGATGATGGCCATGAGCCCGGCGCGGAACGCCGCTTGCGCCTTGGCACGCACCAGGGCATCGGTCTCGCCGTGACCGGCGCGCCGCTCGGAGTGACCGACGACCACGGCGCTTGCTCCTGCGTCCTTCAGCATCTCGGCCGAGATGTCTCCGGTGAAGGCACCTGCCGGCTCTGGCGCACAGTCCTGACCGCCGATCAACACCCTTCCAAGCGCCCTATCGGCAAAGGCCGTGGTCAGGGTCGCGGGCGGGCAAACCATCAGATCGGCCTTGGCCTGCAGCGCCTTGTCGTAGCCCTGACAGACGGCATCGAGCTCCGTCGCCGCGGCGCGGAGCCCGTTCATCTTCCAGTTGCCCGCCACGAGCGGACGCCGCCCCGCCATGATGTTTCCTTGGTTACGAGGCCGGGTAGCAGACCGGGCCCGGCGGCGCAAACTAGCGCACCGCCGTTGCTCTGCAGGCAGGCGGTCCCTATATTCCGCCGGCTTTCAAGGGGTTAGAGATGGCGTTGGACTACCTGCGCAAGCGTGCCGGCGGCATCTTTGCGAAAATCCTGCTCGGGCTCCTCATCGTCGCCTTCGCGATCTGGGGAGTCGCCGACGTTTTTCGCGGCTTCGGCGCCCAGGACGTGGCGGTGATCGGCTCCACCAAGATTTCGATCGAAGGTTTTCGCCGCGTCTATACCGAGCGCCTGCAGCAGCTGAGCCGGCAGCACGGCCGCGGCATCACCAACGAGCAGGCCCGTGCCATGGGCCTCGACCGGCAGATCCTGGGCGAGATGATCGCCGAGTACGCCCTCGACCAGAAGGCGAGTCAGCTCGGCCTCGGCATTTCCGACGCGGTCATCGTCCAGCGCATCCACGAGAACCCGAATTTCCGCGGCCCCGGCGGCGTGTTCGATCCCACCTATTTCCGCGAGGTTATCCGCCAGAACGGCTTCAGCGAAGCCGACTACATCGCGAGCGAGCGCCGCCTCATGCTGCGCCGCCAGCTCGCAGGCTCCTTGGGCGGCGACATCCGGCCGCCGGCGACGCTGCGCGACGCGATCCGCCGCTACGAGAGCGAGGAGCGCGCCGTCGACCTCGTGCGCCTTGGCCGCGCCGAAGCCGGCGCTATTCCCGCCCCCACCCCCGAGCAAATCGCCGCCTATTACGAGGCGAACAAGACCGACTTCCGCGCCCCGGAATACCGCGAGCTCGTGTTCGTGACGCTGACGCCCGAGGCGCTCGCGCCGTGGATCGAGATCAGCGACGAGGACGTGCGCAAGGCCTATGAGGCCCGGCGCGAGCGCTACGCGGCACCGGAGCGCCGCGAGATCGAGCAGATCGTGTTCCCGTCCATGGGTGAGGCCAAGGCCGCGGCCGACCGCATCGCCGCCGGCACCTCGTTCCAGGCCATCGTCAAGGAGCGCGGCCTCGATCCCAAGGACGTGGCGCTCGGCCTGCTTTCCAAGCGTGAGATGCTCGACCAGGCCGTGGCCGATGCCGCGTTTTCGCTGGAGGCCGGCAAGGTGAGCGCGCCCGTTCCCGGCCGCTTCGGCGCGGTGCTGGTGCGCGTGAACAAGATCGAGCCCGCGAACGAGCGGCCCTTCGCTTCCGTGGCGCCCGAGCTTCGCCGCGAGTTGCAGATCGAGAGCGCCCGCCGGCAGATGCTCGATCTACACGACAAGATCGAAGACGAGCGCGCCGCCGGCTCCAATCTCACGGAGGTGGCGCAGAAGCTTCGCCTCCCCGCCGTCACCGTCAGCGCCATGGACCGCACCGGGCGCGGACCCAACGGCGAGCAAGTTGAGAACCTGCCGGCGCGCGATCAGTTGATCCCAGCGGCCTTCAGCGCCCAGGCCGGCGTCGACACCGACCCGATCGAGCTTCGCCAGGCGGGCGGCTACGTCTGGTACGAGGTGAAGAAGATCACCCCCGCCCGCGAGCGCACCTTGGACGAGGCGCGCGCGAGCGTCGAGCAGCGCTGGCGCGACGAAGAGACGGCGAAGCGCTTGGTGGCGCGCGCCGACGCGATCCGCCAGAAGCTCGATACCGGCGAGCCGTTCTCCGCCGCGGCCCCCGGGCTCGCGGTGCAGAAGCTTGCCGGCCTGAAGCGCGGCCGGCCAGCGGAGGGCATCGACCCGCGCGCGCTCGGCCGCATCTTCGATACCGACAAGGACAAGAGCGGGATTGCCATTGGCGACGACGGCATCAGCCGGCTCGTCTACCGCGTCACCGCGGTGACCCTGCCGCCGCCCGGCCCCGCGGCCGAGCAGACCGACGCGACGCTGTCGCGCAACCTGCAAGAGGATCTGCTGACCCAGTACGTGGTGCGCGTGCAGGCTGATCTCGGCGTGCGCGTCAACGAGGCGGCGCTGCGTCAGGTCACCGGCGATTCCTCCGGTCAGTGACGTGGACGCGGTCGTGGAGCCGAGCTTCGCGGCCCGCTATGAGACGGGCGAGCCTCAGCTTGTCGCCATCACGCTCGTAGGCGATCTTGAAACGCCCGTGTCGGCGTTCCTCAAGACCGCGCGCGGCCGCTCACCCGCATTTCTGTTCGAGTCGGTCGAGGGCGGCGCCGTCCGCGGCCGCTATTCGATCCTAGGTTTTGCACCGGACGCGATCTGGCGCTGCCAGGGCAACCGCGCCGAGATCAATCGCGCGCCGGAGAAAAACGGTAAATTCACCCCGCTCGCCGAGCCGCCGCTGCAATCGCTGCGGAATTTCCTCGCCGAGTCGCAGCTGAAGGTGCCGACCGACCTGCCGCCCATGGCGGCGGGCGTCTTCGGCTATCTCGGCTACGAGACCGTGCGCCTGATGGAGCGGCTGCCCGCGGCGAAGCCCGATCCCATCGGCATGCCCGACGCGATCCTCATCCGGCCCACCATCGTCGTGGTGTTCGATTCCGTGCGCGATGCGATCACCGTGGTGACGCCGGTGCGGCCGGTGAAAGGCATCTCCGCTGCCGAAGCGGAGGCCGACGCCCGCGCCCGCATCGACCGCGTGGTTGCCGACCTCGATCGTCCTCTGGACAAGGCCGAGAGCCACAAGGTCGAGCCCGGCCCGCTGAAGCCCGTGTCCAACACGCTGGCGGAGCGCTTCAAGGACATGGTCCGCCGCGCCAAGGAGTACATCTTCGCCGGCGACATCTTCCAGGTCGTGCTGTCGCAGCGATTCGAGGCGCCCTTCCTGTTGCCGCCCTTTTCGCTCTACCGCGCGCTCCGCCGCATCAACCCGGCGCCCTTCCTCTACTTCCTCGATTTCGGCGACTTCTCCGTGGTCGGCTCGAGCCCGGAAATTCTCGTGCGCGTGCGCGACGGCAAGGTGACGATCCGCCCCATCGCCGGCACGCGGCCGCGCGGCCGCACGCCTGCCGAGGACAAGGCGCTCGCCGACGAGCTTCTTGCCGATCCCAAGGAGCGCGCCGAGCACCTCATGCTGCTCGACCTCGGCCGCAACGACGTGGGCCGCGTGGCCAAGATGGCGACGGTCAAGGTCACCGACCAATTCTTTCTCGAGTACTACAGCCAGGTCATGCACATCGGCTCCAATATCGAGGGCGAGCTCGACACCAAGAAGCACGATGCGCTGTCGGCGCTAGTGGCGGGCTTCCCTGCCGGCACCGTGTCGGGTGCGCCCAAGGTGCGGGCCATGGAAATCATCGACGAGATGGAATCCGACGGCCGCGGCCTCTACGCCGGCGCCGTCGGCTATTTCGCCGCCGACGGCTCCATGGACACCTGCATCGTGTTGCGCACGGCGATCGTGAAGAACGGCAAGATGTACGTGCAGGCGGGCGCCGGGATCGTGGCGGATTCCGATCCCCAACTCGAGCTCGTGGAGTGCGAGAACAAGGCCAAGGCCCTATTCCGCGCGGCCGAGGAAGCGGCGCGCTTTGCGGCGGGTCAGCGCGGGCGCTAACGGGCTACAGCGCTGCCCGCTCGCCTGCTGACAACGCCGACTGGCGCTTGTTAACCGCGTTATTGCTTCTTTCTCGGGCTTGGCATCCATCTGACGGCGAAGGCCGCGGGATGACAGCAAGGCTCCCGCCGCGCTAAAGAAATCCCATGAAAGTCGCCCTGGTCGACAACTACGACAGCTTCGCCTGGAACCTCGTGCACTACCTCGGTGCGCTGGGGGCCGAGGTGGAAGTGCATCGCAACGATGCGATCACCGTCGAGGCGCTGGCGGAGCGGCAGCCGGACGCGATCGTGATCTCGCCGGGGCCGTGCACGCCGAACGAGGCCGGAATTTCGCTCGAGCTCATCAAAAAGCTCGGCGACAAGACGCCGATCCTCGGCGTCTGCCTCGGCCACCAGGCGATCGGCGCCGCCTACGGCGGCGAGGTGGTGCGCGCGCCCGCGCCCGTGCACGGCAAGCTCTCGCAGATCAAGCACGGCGGCCAGGGCTTGCTGCGCGGCATCAATGGCCCCTTCGCCGCCACGCGCTATCATTCGCTGGTCGTGAAGCGCGACACGCTGCCGGCCGAACTTTCCGTCACCGCCGAGACAGACGACGGCCTCGTCATGGCGGTCTCCCATAAGACGCATCCGGTGCACGGCGTGCAGTTCCACCCGGAGAGCATCGCGTCGGAGCACGGCCACACCATCCTGAAGAACTTCCTCGACCTCGCCGCGAGCTTCAACGCGCGGCGCGCGTGACCGGCATGGAACGCTTCCGGGCCCTGATCGGTAAGGTCGCGACCGGCGCCACGCTCACGCGCGACGAGGCGGCGCACGCCTTCGACAAGATGATGGCAGGCGAAGCGACACCGGCACAGATGGGCGCGCTGCTCATGGGGCTGCGGGTGCGCGGCGAGACCGTGGACGAGATCACCGGTGCCGTTTCCGCCATGCGCGCGAAAATGCTGCCGGTGGAGGCGCCAGCTGACGCCATCGATGTGGTCGGCACCGGCGGCGATGCGTCGGGCTCCTACAACATCTCCACCTGCGCCGCCTTCATCGTGGCCGGCAGCGGCGTGCCAGTGGCCAAGCACGGCAACCGGGCATTGTCGTCGAAATCCGGCGCCGCCGACGTGCTCGCGGCGCTCGGGGTGAATATCGAGCTCGCGCCCGACGCCATCGGCCGTTGCGTCCGCGAGGCCGGCATCGGCTTCATGTTCGCGCCGGCGCATCATCCGGCGATGAAGAACGTGGGTCCGACCCGCATCGAGCTCGGCACGCGCACGATCTTCAATCTGCTCGGGCCGCTGTCGAACCCGGCCGGCGTCAAGCGCCAAATGGTGGGCGTGTTTGCGCGGCCGTGGATCGAGCCCCTCGCCAAGGTGCTGGCCGCACTTGGCTCCGAACGCGCCTGGGTGGTGCATGGCTCCGACGGCCTCGACGAGATCACCACGTCCGGCCCGAGCTTCGTCGCCGAGCTTGCCGGCGGCAAGGTGAAAACCTTCGAGGTCACGCCGGAAGACGCCGGGCTCAAGCGTTCCAATCCCGAGCAGCTTCGCGGCGGCGAAGCGGCGATGAATGCCGCGGCCTTGCGCGCCGTGCTCGAGGGCATGCCCGGCCCCTACCGCGACGTGGCGCTGATGAATGCGGGCGCGGCACTCGTGGTCGCCGGCAAGGCGAAGAACATCCGCGAGGGCGTGGCGCTGGGGGCCAAGGCGCTCGACGGCGGTGCCGCCAACGCCCGCCTCGAGAAGCTCATCGCCGTGTCGAACGCCTGACCCATGTCCGACATCCTCACCAAGATCGAAGCCTATAAGCGCGACGAGATCGCGCGCGCCAAGCGCGCGCGGTCCATGCGCGAGGTCGAGCGCGCCGCCGAGAGTGCGCCGCCGGTGCGCGGCTTCCTCGCCGGCCTCGACGCCAAGATCAAGCGCGGCGAGACCGCGCTCATCGCCGAGATCAAGAAGGCAAGCCCCTCGCGCGGGCTGATCCGCGCCGACTTCGATCCCGCGACGCTCGCCCGCGCCTACGCCGCCGGCGGTGCGGCCTGTTTGTCGGTGCTCACCGACGGACCGTCGTTTCAGGGCGCACCCGAGCACCTGCTGGCCGCGCGCGGCGCCACCGCGCTGCCCGTGCTGCGCAAGGACTTTCTCTACGAGGCCTATCAGGTGGCCGAGAGCCGCGCGCTCGGCGCCGACTGCATCCTCATCATCATGGCCGCCGTCGACCAGAAGGCCGCCCGCGAGCTCTACGCCGCCGCCGTGCACTGGAACATGGATGCCCTGGTCGAGGTGCACGACGAGGCCGAGCTCGAACGCGCCGTGAAGCTCGGCGCGCGCCTCATCGGCATCAACAATCGGGATTTGCGCACGTTCGAGACCACGATCGAGACCACCGAGCTCCTGGCGCCCAAGGTGCCGAAGGATCGCCTGCTGGTGGGCGAAAGCGGCATCGTTACGCCCGCCGACGTCGCCCGCCTTGCCGCCGCCGGAGTTAAGGCCATTCTGGTGGGCGAGAGCCTGATGCGCCAAAGCGACGTGATGGCGGCGACGGCGGCGCTCCTCGGTCGCGGCAAGAAGGCCAAGAGCGCTTGAGGTAAATCGGGCGGCGATGCTCATTATTTGCCTGACCGCAGGTCGCCGAGCGCCGAGTGGCGTGCGGGCCTTTAGCAACTGGCTCGCCCACGCCGCAAGGCGTGGACTTTAGGATGCGCCGCTCGGCGCTCCGCCCCCCTCGCATTCGTTCGCGAGGGGCAGTATCAAACCTCGGGGCGGAAAACCCGCTCGCGAGAACGAACAATCACGCCCGGCGCTCGCGCGAACAAGGAGAGGTTATCGTCCCGCATGCGCAAAAAATCCCTCACCCATCTAAGCAAGCGCGGCGAAGCACATATGGTGGACGTGTCGGCAAAGGCCACGACCGAGCGGGTCGCCGTGGCCGAGGGCAAGGTACGAATGCGCCCAGCGACGCTCAAGCTCGTGCAGAATGGCAACGCCAAGAAGGGCGACGTCATGGGCGCCGCCCGCATCGCCGGCATCCAGGCGGCGAAGAAAACGCACGAGCTGATCCCCCTCTGTCATCCGCTCCCCATCACCAAGGTCGAGATCGACATCGCGCCCGACCGCAAGCTGCCGGGCCTCGTCGTGCGCGCCACGGTGAAGGTTTCCGGCCAGACCGGCGTGGAGATGGAGGCGCTCACGGCGGTCGCTGTCGCGTGTCTCACGATCTACGACATGGTGAAGGCCGTCGAGCGCGGCATGCGCATCGAGGGCATCCGCCTCCTGTCGAAATCCGGCGGCGCCTCCGGCGACTGGCGCGCGGGGAAATAAATGGCGCTGATTTCGGTGGAGGACGCCCTCACCCGCATGCTGGCGGGGCTGAAGGCGCTCGTCACTGAACAGATCGCGATCGGCGAGGCCCATGGGCGCGTGCTTGCCGAAAATCTTGCCGCCAAGCGCGACCAGCCGCCGCGCGACGTGTCGGCCATGGACGGCTACGCCGCCAAAAGCGGCGATCTCCCGGGAACGCTGAAGGTCGCGGGCGAATCCGGCGCCGGACGCCCGTTCGCAAGCACGCTGAACCCGCGAGAAGCTGCGCGCATCTTCACCGGTGCTGTGGTGCCCGCCGGCGCCGACACGGTCGTGGCCCAAGAAGACGCCGAGCGCGACGGCGATCGCGTCATGCTTCCCACCTCGGCGCCGGGCAAGTTCGTCCGCAAGCAGGGCTTCGATTTCAAGGCGGGTGACGTGCTCATCAAGGCCGGCCGCCGTCTCGGCGCGCGCGATGTGGGCCTCGCCGCATCCATGGGGCACGCATCCGTCAGCGTCGCCTGCCGACCGCGCGTGGCGCTCGCCGCCACCGGCGACGAACTGGTGCGGCCGGGCGATGTGCTCGCGTCCGACCGCATCGTGGCGTCGAATCCCTTGTCGCTTGCCGCGATCGTCCGCAACGAAGGTGGCGAAGTCGCCGATCTCGGCATCTTTCCCGATCGGGTGGAGGAGATCGTCCGCGCGATCCGCCGCGCCCGCGATCTTCCCGCCGACGTGCTGGTGCTGATCGGCGGCGCCTCGGTGGGCGATCATGATCTCGTGGCACCGGCGCTCGCCAAAGAAGGCGTGCTGCCCACCTTCCACCGCATCGCGCTCCGTCCCGGGCGCCCGCTCTTGTTTGCCGAGGCTGGTGCGTTGCGCGTCCTCGGTGTGCCCGGCAACCCGGTTTCCTCCATCGTGTGCGCGCTCCTCTTCCTCGTGCCGCTGCTGCGCACGCTCCAGAGCCGAAGCGACGCCGCGCTCGAGCCGGAAGCGGCGGTGCTCGGCGTGGAGCTGCCGGCAAACGACGCGCGCCAGGACTATCTCCGCGCCAAGATCGAGCGCACGCCGGATGGGCGGCTGGTGGCAACCCCCTTCGGCCGCCAGGACAGCGCGCTATTTGCGCTGCTGACCGCCGCCGACGGGCTGATCGTCCGCCCGCCCCATGCGCCGGCCGCCAAACAAGGCGAGCTCTGCCAGGTGCTCCGCTTCGCCGATTAACCTCCTGCTGAGGCGAATCACGGCATGGGGGCGTCCTGGGTGCTGTCCGAATTAGGACACTCGCGCCCGTTAACCATATTCCGGGGTTCGCCGGCACGCGCGGTTGTCGCGTGCGACAACGGTACTGTCCGAATTCGGACACTCTCGTTTATTGTGCGACGCACAAAAGACGTATTGAGGTGTACACGTTCTCGTTGTTACCCTCATCCCCTACCCGATTCTGGGTCGCCGCCCGCGAGCGGAGCCGTCGCCATGCCAATCGTTCTAGACGTTGCTCAATACATACTTGAGCAAACGGGAGCCGTTTCGACGTGGAAGCTCCAGAAGCTCGTCTACTACTCACAGGCTT
>JGI12635J15846_10005226_pt1 | contig 11219 bp, 13 predicted proteins | sample BlaSpr_A8_OM2_M2_FD_15846 | JGI IMG/M metagenome (IMG submission 15846) | reverse complement strand
CCACCTGGACTGGCTGCCCTTCGCCCTTTCCCCGCTGCGTCAGCCATGCTCCGAGCCCCTCCGCGAACCGCTCGGGCGTTACCCGAAAGCTCGCCTCGACGCGTCCCTCGCCCACCGGCAACGTATCGTCAAAGTCCGCCGCATTCGTAAAGTTGCGCATGCAGAACTGATCCAGCCACTCGAGCGGGCAAGCGCGCCGTTCCCCGCGAATCACCACATCCACGTTAAATTTCTGCGAGTACATGCCGCCAATATAACATCCCGCCCCTGCGTCGATTCCCGAAACGGGAACTTCCCAAAAACGAACGCTTCCACCATCCCGTTCGAAATATTCTCCACTCCGCTATATTACTTAACATTGACATCCCACCCACCCAGGCTTACCATGCGCCTCATATAGGCCGGCTCCGTCCCCGAATTTATAGATTCATACTGCTTCATCGATTTTGCGCGTTGTTCTAGTCGGCTCCTCGGGAGATCCGATGCGCAACAATAATGCAGATCAGGATGCGCGCCTGATCGTTCAGCTCGATCGTCTGCGCGATGAGGCCGAAATGCGCGAAGCGCGCCGCTGGTGGCGTGACGACTTCCGGCCCCGATCCGCCACCGACTATCTCAAAATCGAAATGGGCCACGGGTCCCAGCAAAATAAATGCTGCGGCAGGTTGCAACCTACTGGGGAATGGCCGCCTCTTTCGTTCTCGACGGCTCGCTCAGCGAAAAAGCCTTCCTTCGCCCGGAATTTTCCGACGAGATGTTCGCGGTGTTCGCCAAAGTCCAGCCATTTCTCAAACAGTTGCGCGCACGTAGCCAGAATCCTGAATTCATGATGAGCGTCGAGCAAGTCATCCTGAACTCCAAAGAAGCTCGCGAACGCCTGCGCGAAGTCTCAAAGCGAATCAACACGCGAAGGAAGGTAGCGTGATCCTGTCGGCCCGATGCACGGACCAGGGCGCGAATGGGATACGAAGTAAGGATGAACGCCTCAAAGAGAAGGATCGATCGGAAGAAAGTCAAAAACCGCGGCAAATTCTAAGCTGCAGAATTGCTACCCATGCATTCGCCACTGCCCCGCGGCAGCGGAAAACTGCAAGCCCACCGCGAACTGGTTCCCACTCGCCGGCACGCAATAAACCACCCGCGCTCGCGACCGGAAATTCCCCAGCAGGGATCGCACATTGAGCCGATCGTTGGGCTTCCACGGCCTTGCGGTCAGCACCCTGGCGCCCCGCGGACTGACGTTGACCGTCACACCCTCTTGCGCAGGCACACGCACATCGACGCTTGCCAAGTCGACGAGTATTTCCATCGGGATGCGATCTTCCACCCTCTTGGCGGCCGCGTCTGGAGACACAGTTACATCGCTCATGGTTGAACCAGCAGCAACTCTCGATGATTTGGGCTTGGGCGAGTACGCCAAATGATACCTCCGCAGCCGAGGTCCTCGTCAATGCGGACCCGAACGGATGTGCCTAAAGCGATGAAGGTGTCCGCCAGTCCTCGCCCAATTGTTCGGCGGCGAAACGCTCCATCCCATGATCGGACACCGGGAGTCTAAACCCGTTCTCAATCACAAGACTAAATCGCGTCTTTTAAGTAGCTTGAAAGTTCGGGTGTCCGGCACCGGAATTGCGACAGGGCCTTAAAGGGTGTTCTGTCTTCGCACGCTCAAGTGCGATCGAATTGCCTCGAGGAGGCCGTGATGAAAAAGATGGAGTGGACACGCGACACGCTGTCGGCTTGGCCAGGTTCCGAATATGCTCAACGGAAGGAAAGCGAAGGATGGCGCCTCTCTGCCATCGAGTGGCAGCGCGAAGCCGAAACCGGCGCCCGCAGCCCGCTAGCCGACGCTCGAGTCGGCGAAGAAATCCCCTACGGCACTCGCATCGCCGGCGATTGCCTCCACCTCGAAGAGAACCCCTCCGAGATTGAGGTCCTGAATCGCCTCGCCGAAATGATCGTGCAAGACCTGTCCTACAACCGCATGGCCGACTCTCTCAATCAGAGCGGCTTCCACACCCGCTCCGGCCAGCCCTGGACACCGCTCGCTGTCTTCAAACTAACCCCGCGCCTGATCGAAGTAGCTCCCCGCATACTGTCTGGCGCCGAATGGGAAGACCGCAAACGCCACCTAACCCGCGTCGCCTGGAACTCGTAGGTCGNTCATTCGCAACTACGACACGAACCTGAACCTAATTCCATCATCCTGAGCCGCGTTATCACGAAACTGCGCTATTCAAGAAACACTGTCATCCTGAGCCGCCCGAAGGGCGGCGAAGGATCTCAGCCGCATCGCCACTACAAGACGAAACGGGTCCGCACGATCGCGCGGGCACTACCTCCGCCCATTTTCCAATTTCCCATTTCTGTTTTCCGCTACATCAATCGTGCAAAACGCCCTTCAGCGAATCATGCACCCTCAATCCGCCGTTGTAGTGAATAAACCCCTGCTTCCGAAACTTATTCATAAAAAAATTCACGCGCGACCTTGTCGTCCCCACCATCTCCGCCAGCGTGTCCTGTCCGATCTTCTCCAGAATCGGCGCGACTTCTCCGTTTTCTCCCCCACGTGCCAGCAGCAGCAACACGCGCGCCAACCGCTTCTCGCTGAAGTTGAACATGTGATCGATCAGATCCTGCTCAATCCGCCGGTTGCGGTTCAGCAGGTAATTGATGAAGTGCGCCGAGAGCGACGGATTCTCCTCCACCATCCTGATCATCGACTTTCGCTTAACCACGTCAATGACGCTCGGCAACAGCGCGATCGCCGATGTTGAAAACACCGAGTCGCCGCCAATGCAGGCTTCACCGAAAAAATCGCCCGGCCCAAGGATTCCGAGCACCGCTCCTTTGCCGCGGTTCGATACCAGGGTCAACTTCACCATGCCTTTCTCGATGTAGTAAACGTCCGTGCATTCGTCGCCCTGCGAGACGATTGTTTGCCCCGCCTCAAACTCCTTCGCGTTTGTTCCCGTTAGCGCTGCCGCAAAAACCATTGTGGGCCCCGAACTTCGCCGACGCACGGTCCCTCCCTTTAGTCGAAGAAATTGAACACAAATATCCCGGCGATATCGCGCGACTGCACACGATATCCGTTCGTGCTGTTCTGTCTCTTGCTCGATCGCGTGTTGGCCCAGCAGCCTGCGCTAGCGTTGCCCTTTTCTACCTGTCGCTTCGCTGCTACGTCTGTTCAATTTTGAACAGATGGTCATAGCGGTCGTCACCATCCCCCGAATGTTTCGCACGTGACGCGTCTAACGGGGAAGCCCGTTGGATCCGAACGAGGACGAAAGCCGAGGAGTCAATCGAGCCCGGCTGGGCTAGCCAAGCAATTACGAGGAGTAAGCACTAAGGTACGTTCGCAAGATAGCGCCGGCGGGTTTCTATTCGAATTCAGTGACCACTGTAAAAATACGGTTTTGAAGCTGTAAGAATCCAGGGAACTCTCAGGTATCTTCCTAAGCGATATTGGCCCTGTCTATCGCCCGGGAAGAATCGATTCATTTCATCAGGCCCAATTCTCGCGCGTGTTCCGAGCACAAGAACAAATTCAAGTATGGATTTCGCCGCGTTTCCCAATCGCTCCAGCGGGTCTCCCAATCCGCTCGCCGGAAGTCGCACATGCAATCGCTCAGCACCTTGATTGGCCGCGACACTCCGCCGCGCCGCACATCGAAAATATATTCGGCGCGACAAGCGCGCTCCGCTACTTTCGTGCCTCCGGTCTTGGTCGTGCGCGATCTCGATTCATTTTTCATTGCGCGTCCCAGGTGGATAAAGCAGCACGCGTGCCGACGAGCATAGGATCGCCTAGTTTGAGCGTCTCAATCATTCAGGCCGGGACCCCGTGGATCTCGTAGTTGTGGGCGGACCAAATCGACGGATTCGTGTCGACGAAGATCGCGGCGGTGGATGTGTCGAGGCGCGTTCGCATCCGGGCGAATTGCTCGCGTTGGTTGTGCGATCCTTGAAAGACAGGTCTCGCCGGCCACGCGTCTTGACGATGCGTTGCATCGTGGTTCCGCAAAAACAGGTAGGGGCGCGTTTCGGCGCCGAGCCGATCATCAGGAAGAGAATCTCCGCGCCGCAAGACCGATTCGGGCACTCCCACCACTCTTCGCGTCTGTTCTTCACGAACGCGACCTCCGCTCGTTTCAACGCGCCGCGTCGATGCACCTGTTCGTTGCGTGCGCCCTCACCGTGCCGGGTGGATCTTCCGACCGAAGGGTGTGTGTCCACCAAAATTGTCCACCAAAATGGTTCATTGCCGGTTATTTGGCTCTCTGTTATCAGGGAGCCCCGAAAAAAGATGCTCTCCGCTCACGATTACGACCGGGCCTCGCGCGGTTGGTTTCCATCCCAAATTCCCCGTTTTGTGCGGCGGCGGGGTACGACCAGTATCGGTTCGTGTTCGACGTCCATTTTCAACCCGGTTAGGTGCTTCTTCCGGTGCGAAGAACCCGAGGTCGAACTCTGTTTTGGCTCGAAAAACAGCCGGATTTAGGCGTCGTTTAGAATTGCGAATCGATATTCACTTCAACGTAATCTTTCGCTCATATTGACATTTCCGTNGAGAGCTGCCGCCGAATCGAAGTCAATCCTGGAAATGTTTCTCGCAGTCGCAAAGTGTCATCGCCCGCGGTCGCTTCTCTTACTCGAATACACTTCCGTGGTTGGAATTCCAACCACTCTCGCTTCTGTTTTATTTCTTTTTCGTTTCGCACTTACCCTTTCTTCACTCGTGAATTTTCCAGCGTCGCGAGTTCTCGTCCCCAGTTTCCGAACTAATTTCTGAGGAGGGTTCATGCGTTCGATTAAGCTCGCCGTTTTGCTCTCGCTCGCATTCTTGCTCGTAGGCGCCGCACTTAGCTCCCACGCCCCGAATGCCACGATCGCAAAACTCAGCACGACATCCTGGTTCGTAGCAGATGGAGGACACCCTGTACCCGATCCGTGGCTCGTAGCCGACGGAGGTCACCCTGTACCTGATCCGTGGCTTGTGGCAGATGGAGGTCACCCTGTACCTGATCCGTGGCTTGTGGCAGATGGAGGTCATCCTGTTCCCGATCCATGGCTCGTAGCCGATGGTGGTCACCCTGTCCCAGATCCTTGGTATAGCGCTGCTGCCTGAGACAGATCACGGCTGAAGGGAAGATGGTCCGGATTTTTCTCTTCAGCCGTGTTAGCATCGAGGTCCGCGAGCCTATCCTTTTGGAATAGGCATCTGGACCATAATGATCAGTCTCTCAATTTGGTTGGTCAGCATCGCGCTCGAACTCCTGCTGGTAGTACGTGGAGTCCAGCAGAAACTCATCCACCGCTTTCCATTTTTCTACACTTACATTTCGTTTGTCCTTGCCGCCGACCTTCTGTTCTTTGCGATCCGCCTACCGGCAAAATCGCCGCTGTATTTGTATTTGTATTGGTGCTCCGAATTTCTGAGCCTTGTATTGGGCTGCCTAGTATTCTTTGAGCTTTATCGTGTAGCGTTGAACCCNTATCCCGGCACCGCTCGGATGGCTCGCGCCTTACTCGCCGTCTTATTTATCGTGGCGATAATCAAGACCACTATCAAAACGCTCAATGTTCCCGAGTGGTGGCGGAATGTGCCGCCGGCACAAGTAGAAGGTTTGTTACGCGTCTGCCAGTTGTTGGCAATTGTGGGGCTGACGCTCCTGTTCCTCTTCTATTCGATCCCGTTTGGCAAAAATCTTCGAGGAATTCTGATGGGCTATGGGTTCTTCGTCAGTTGGAGCGTCGTTTCCCTCGCGCTCGTCGCAACGGGTATAGCTACGGCCCACACACGTTGGTCTTATACGTTTCCGCTTTCCTATCTCATATCTTTGTCCGTTTGGACCGGACATCTCTGGTCCTATCAACCGAACCCGATCCCCGATCGGGCAATCCCTCTCGAACAGGAATACCAGCGCGTNGCCGCAGCTACACAGCGGCGTCTCCACACCGCGCGAGGCTACCTGGCAAAGGCGGTCGGCTCGTGATCAGTATCACCCTTGCGATTTTTATGTGTACGGTTGCCGTGTTGTCCCTGGCGTTTCTCGCGACGCGGGGCTCTTCGGTCAAACGCGAACTCTCGTTTCATACGGATGTTCCTCCTTACGACGAAACGAATGGTGACCCGTCTCTGTGCCCGCCGGAATTTGCGGCTCGAATTTTTTCTTCGGCAGATTGGACGTTTGTGTCGGAAGAGAAATCGCCCGAAGTCGTGCGTTTGTTTCGGCACGAGCGAAGAGTCGTCGCTTTGGTGTGGGTGCATCAGACCAAGACGGCGATTCATCGCATCATGCGCGAGCACGCGCGAGCCACGCGCCACAGTGCGGATTTGAATCTCGCTACGGAAGCCAAGCTGCTTGCCCACTATCTCCAGCTCGTAGCGGTTTGCGACCTGTTGATTCTGGCGATTCAGTCGGCCGGACCGGTGCGCGTCGGCGCGCTCGCTGCCTACGCATCCTCGCTCTCGCAGAGCTTTGCGGACGCCCAGCACGCTCTCGCGATTGCGACTGCGGCTCGCGACTTGCGCAGTGCCAGCGCAGCGCACTGAAGCGCGGACAACCTCGTCCCGATGTACCGCGTCTCAAATAAAAATAGGTCTGCCCGATCACATTTTACATGACCACGACTAAGCTCGTCACCGTTCAGGCTGCGTACGATGATTTCCTGCAGCGCTCGCTTTCCAAGCTTTCGTGCGACCTCGCGCGCCTGATCTATCTCGCTTCGACGCGCGACTACAACACCGGAACGTATCATCACGATGGTTTGGCTTCGCGCTTCAGTCCCGAGACTGCGGCGAAAGCGCTGGAAATCGCGCATCGCCAGGTTTTCTTGCAATTGTCGGCGTATTCGCTCGAAGAACTCGTCGAGCAGTTGCGGATTTATTTCGAGTCGTCGAAGGACGGAGCGACAGAAATTCTGCGCATGTGGCAGAAGCTCGAACCTTATCGGATCGCGATTCCTGTTGAGGTAAATCCAGCGGTGGTGCGGCTATTTTTGTCGAACGTCAGACTCGCTTTGGCAATTTGGCGGTCGCGTCAGGACCAGTCTCCGCCGGATCGGTAAGACGCATTGCGACGGCGGTAACCTGCCCGATGATTTCCGCTTCCGTGCCGTAATTCAGCCGGCGCACGCTGCGTCCCGACAGCGGATGCGCCAGCAACAGCAAGTGCCCATCCTGCATTTCGCACCAAGAGCAAGCGTAACCGTCGCGCAATTCCACAAAATAAATCGGCCGGTCAAATTCCGTTCGCCAGCGGAACGGCTGAATCTTTCGCACGTGCGGATCGATTTGCACAAACGACCCCGGCCGCAGCAATGGCGACAGTGTGTTGTCCTGCAATCCGATATACCCGTAAAGGCTGTGGCGCAGATCCAGATGTTGAATCAGCGCGATGGGCACTTCGCCCCAGACTTCCACCATGCGTGAGAGCAAATTCGTGTTGTCGACGTCGAAAGAACGATCGAAGCGCACAGGGAAAGAAACCGTTTTGTCGGTGTCGTAGACTTCGAGCTGTGTGAGATGTGTTTTCGGCAGCGGCGCGGAAAGTTGATGCTTGGTGAGATGCTGGAGATCGACGCCGTAGAGCAACAAAATGTCGCTGAACTTGATGCGATAGATCGAACTCAAACTGTAAAGCTTAAAGATGCTCGGGACCGAATCCGAATTTTCGATCTGCGTCAGCCACGCGTTAGAGATATGGAATTCGGTATTGTCTTCGGCCTGCGCAATGCGATGGCTGAATTCAGCCACGTCGCGCGTGGTAATCCCTAGGCGATTGCGGATTTCTTTAAGTTGCTCACTTGGAGGAAGCGCCAGTGCCATGCGGCATTCTACCTCAAGCACCTAAGGAAGTTATAATACGTTAGGATTCGTAACCGGGGGCCGATGAACGACCCATCGCGAGCGCGAAACCGCTCCAGGTCAGCCTCTTAGCGTTTAGCCACCTACCTTCCATTTCTGCTTTTTGTGCGCTACCCGGCCATTCCTCGATAGACGATCCCCCTTCGTAGGCGAGACAACTTCCGGGCACAATTACAGGGCCGCATTCTGCTACACTCCTGTCGCCAAAATCCCGAAGGAGCCCTCGTCCCGATGCCGCGAGTCCGAATGCCGAAAGCCGGAAAGAAAATTCTCGCCATCTCTATCGTGTCCGTGCTCTCGATTGCGACTGCGATCGTCGCTGCGCGCGCCCAAGCGCCTGCCGCGCCGCCGCAATCTGCGGAGCCCGGTTCCGCGCCGCTGGCCGAGCAGCAGTACAAAAACATCAAGGTGCTCAAGGGCATTCCCGCGGACCAGGTGATTCCCGCGATGGAATTCATCACCGCGTCACTCGGCGTCGAATGCGAATTCTGCCATGTGCGCAGAGAGCACGGCGGCATGGCGTTCGACAAGGACGAAAAGAAGCCGAAAGAGATCGCGCGCAAAATGATCGAGATGATGACCGCGATCAACAAAGACAATTTCGAGGGCAAGCGCGAAGTCACCTGCTTCTCGTGCCATCACGGAGCGGCGCATCCCGTCGGCATCCCGCTCGTCGCCGTCGAGGGCGAGAAGCCGCCTGCGATGGGCGATCACGACAAGCAGCCGGATTCTGCACTCCCTGCCGCCGCCGCGCTCTTTGAGAAATATCTGACAGCGGCTGGCGGAGCCGACGCGATTAAGAAAGTCACGAGCCGCGTCGAGAAGGGCACGACGAGCGGATTCGGCGACCAGCACTTCACCATCGATATTTTTGCGAAAGCCCCCGATAAGCGTGTGTCGATCATGCATTTGCCCGGTGGCGAATCGACGACAGCGTTCGACGGCTCAGCCGGCTGGTTGAGCTTCCCAGGACGGCCGGTTCACATGATGAACGCCGCGGAAAACGCGGGTGCGGGCATCGACGCGGACTTTTATCTTCCAGTGAACGCGAAGTCGCTGCGCAGCAATTGGAAGCCTGCACCGGGTGAAACGATCGACGGCCACGCAACGAATGTGCTGGTCGGTCAAACCGAAGGGCAGACACCGCTGCGTTTGTATTTCGACGCGCAGTCGGGATTGCTGGTGCGCTTGATTCGGTTTACCGAGACTCCGCTGGGGCGATTGCCGACGCAGGTCGATTACGCCGACTTCCGGGATGCGGACGGGGCGAAGATTCCGTACCAGTGGTCGATTTCGCGGCCGGGCAATCGGTTCACGATTCAGGTCGAGTCCGTGCAGCAGAACGTGCCGGTGGACGACTCGAAGTTTGCTGCGCCGCCACCGCCTCCGCCTGGACAGGCGCCGCCTCAGCATCCGTGAGTTTCGGAAAGCTCGCCCCCATACCCCCCTGAGTCCGACTATTTCGGCAGGCCGATGCGTTTGCGGAGGTCGTCGAAGCGAGTGTCGGAGCGCAGATTGTCGAGGCGCTCATCGGTGGCGAAGTACGTGGCCAGGTAGTAGGACCGGTCTTTGTAGGCCTGCTCCAGCAAGGTGAAAGCCTGATCTTTTTCTCCCAAGCCCGCGTAAATTACCGCAAAGTTGTAGGAGGCCACCCAACCGTGCGTCGACATCTCTTTCAAGTGATCCAGGATTTTCTGCGCTTCCGCCTTCTGTCCTGACACGGCGTAGGCATATCCAAGGCCCGCCCAAATCTCGCCATTATCTTTTTCCACTTCGAGGGCCCGCTGAAACTCGGCGATCGCTTCCGGGTATTTTCGTTTCTGCTCGTAGGCGCGTCCCAGAAAATTGTGACTGAACCAATACGTCGGATCGAGTTCGATGGCACGATGCAATTGCTCAATCGCCTGATCCCACTGTCGTACAAAGACCAAGACCGATCCCAAGCTGAAACTTGCAAGCGGTGAGAGTGGGTCGGCTTGCTCGGCCCGTCTGGCTTCGGCGACAGCCTCGTCATTTCGTCCCATCGGCGCCAGGAACCAGGAATAGTAGGTGTGAGCCTCGGTGTTGTTGGGGCTCAGAGCGATGGTTCGTTTGAACTCGCTTTCGGCTGCGGCCCAGTCCCACTGATACCAATGCGTCACCAGCGCCAGCGCGAGGTGGGCGCGGGCGTCCGATTCGTCGATCGCCAGGGCCTTCTCAGCGGCCTGTTTTGCTTTGGGCCCCGCTTCACTGGGAGGCATGAACCAATCGATCTGGTTAATGTAGTTGTAGGCCAAGCCGCTGTAGGCCAATGCGTAGTTTGGATCGACGGCGATGGCCTGATTGAAATAGTCGATGCCGGTATCGAATCCTTCCTTTGTGAATTTGTCGGTGTAGAACTTGCCCTTCAGATACAAACGATAGGCCTCAGGATTATCGGTCGAGCCCTTCGTCAACTTTTTGCGGTCGTCCGCGGAAAGCCGCGAATCGAGCCGCTGGGAAACTTCACGGGCGATGTCGCTCTGCACGGCAAGTAGATCGGCGAGCTTGCTGTTGTATCGCTTACCCCACAGTTGCTTACCGTTTTGAATGTCATCGAGTTCGACGTCGATGGTGAGTTCGTCGCCTCGCTCCGCAACGCTGCCGGTCAGCACGGACTGCACGTGAAGGTCGTCGCCGACTTTCCAGACGTCCGTGGACTTGCCTTTGTAATGCAGGGCCACGCTGTGAGGAATCACCGTCAGACTGGGCAGTCCTGCCAAACTATTGTTGATGCTCTCCGTGATCCCATCGGGAATGTAATCGGCGTCGGGGTCATTGCTTCGATTCTCGAGAGGAAGAACGGCGATGGAGTCGATCGTACCGGCCTTATGAAGTTTCAGATAAGCGACTCCAGCCGCGCCAATCAAGAGCAAAATAGCAGCGATGGCCCAAACCGTTTTGCGCGGTTTGATTTCAGAAATGTCGCGTGCAGGCGCGGCCTGAACTTCGGCAGGAGCTGCAGCCGAAGGCGGCCGTACTTCGTCACGTATCCCGCCACGAACCTCGCCACGTACTTCGCCAGATGACCGCAGATCGCGGAATTCGTTGCTGACGTCGCGCGCCGTCTGCACGCGATGCTGCGGATCTTTTTCCAAACAGCGCCGCACAATTCGTGCCAGACCGCTCGGCAGATCGGGGCGAGATTGCGTCACCGGCGGCGGCGTGTCGCGAAGAATCGCAGAGATCAACTCGGCAGAAGAGTGTCCTTCAAAGGGCCGCCGCCCGGTCGACAAGCTGCATCGTCAAAAAGTGGACGCCGTCGCATTCTTCCACGGAGTAAATCGTGACGATGTTTGGATGGTCGAGCTGTGCGAGGGACTTTGCC
>JGI12635J15846_10005225_pt1 | contig 11219 bp, 7 predicted proteins | sample BlaSpr_A8_OM2_M2_FD_15846 | JGI IMG/M metagenome (IMG submission 15846) | reverse complement strand
ATGTCATGCTGCCAAAAAAAACCGGCTTCGAAGTTTGCCGCCAGTTGCGTCAAGCCGGCATCGACACCGCTATCCTGATGCTCACCGCCAAAACACAGGTCGTCGATCGCGTCGTGGGCTTGAAGCTTGGCGCCGACGATTATCTGACCAAGCCCTTCGATCCTGCGGAATTACTTGCGCGAGTTGAGGCTTTACTGCGTCGTGTGAACAAGGAAAACCGCGTCAACGTTCGCAGCTTCAACTTTGGTGATGTTCAGATTGATTTTGAAAGGGCGGAAGTCCGCAAGGCCGGCCAGCCCCTCGCCTTGGCCGCCAAGGAACTTCAGTTATTGCGTTATCTCGTGAATCATCGCGACCGCGTCGTTCCACGCGAAGAAATTCTGCAGCAAGTTTGGGAGTACGACAGCGAAGTCTCTTCCCGTACCATCGATGTGCACATCGCCTGGCTTCGTCAGAAACTCGATAATCCGCAAAATCCAAAATTCATCCAGACCGTCCGTGGCAAAGGCTACCGCTTCACGCAACCCGACTAGCTGAGCGGCTACTTACTAGAAATCTAATTCGATTTCATCCACGTAGCACCAACCCCAGTTTTCCCCTGGCTCAAATGATTTTATGATGGGGTGCGTAGTCTTGTGAAAGTGCTTGGTGGCGTGCTTGTTTTTAGAGCTGTCGCAACAGCCCACGTGGCCACACTCCAGGCACAATCGCAGATGCACCCAGGTGTCGCCCATTTTCAAACACTCTTCGCATCCCCGCGGCGTTTTTGGCGTTACCGTTCGTATCTGATCGAGATGAGTGCATTCCGTCATGTTTTTGCTCCTCCAATAAAAATTAAACCGAAAATATTATGTCAGTCGATCTGCTTGCTAAGCTTCAGGCTAGCCCATGCTACACTTCGCGCTTCAAAAAGGAAGCATACGTGAAACGAGCAATTGGTTTGCTGGCCATGCTGTGTCTGATGCTCGGGAATACCGCTTCGGCGCAAGTCAGCTCAAACTCCCAGAACGCGGATGTCGACAAACAAAAGTCCCTGTGGACCAAGTTGGAATCCACCGTTAACGACATCGATCGCAACCTCGACGGCGTTCTTGGCGTCGCGATTGAAGACCTGAACACCGGTCAGAAATTCTTGCTGCGTGCGGATTCCGTTTTTCCCCAGGCGAGTTCCATCAAGATCGCAGTTCTCGCCGAGCTTTATCACCAGGCGCAGCTATCCGCTCAAGGCGCATCCGGCAAAGCAAAATTGACCGACCTCTACACCATGCGCGCCGCTGATCTGGTTGCGGACAGCGACATCATGGGCGGTCTTACGCCGGGCGTCACGCAGATTACCAACCGCGATCTCGCTACCATGATGGTGGCCGTTAGCGACAACTCGGCTACCAATGTCCTCATCGATCGGCTCGGCATGGAAAATGTCAACGCGCTCCTCGACAGTCTTGGCCTTCACAACACCCGGCTACGCCGCAAAATGATGGACGTCAAGGCTGCCGCGGAAGGCCGGGAGAATATGTCCACGCCACAGGAAATGCTCTTGCTGCTTGAGAACATTTATCAGGGCAAAGTGTTGGACAAAGAAATGACCGCGGACTTTTTTAAAATGCTGAGTACTCACAAAAATAGTTTCATTCCGCGCGACCTGCCCGATGGCCTGCAAATCGCCAACAAGCCGGGCGAACTCGAAGCCGTGCGCAACGATTCCGGAATCGTCTTCCTGCAGAATCGCCCCTACATCATTTGTGTGATGACTACGTATCTCGTTCGCGAACGCGACGGGGAAGAGGCCATCTTCAAAATCTCCGCGGCTACCTACCGCCTCTTCGACCGTCTGGCGCGCTCCTCGCCATACGGCCGGGTCATCTCGGAGCCCAACTCCGCAGCTCCCAAGTAAGAATTTTGGAGTCACACGCCCAGAGCCACGCCGCTGCTGATGCGTTGGACGATTTAGCGGACCGTTTACGTTAGTCAAACGCCTAAAACAAAGCTGTAGGCCGCCGCTCCCACTTCTTGCTTTTCTCTTTAGCGATCCCTTCAACATCCTTCACATAGGCACCGGCCTGAGTCAAAACATGATGCAGATCATTCCCCAAACTGATAAATGTAAATCCCTTCTCCAGAAATTCACCCACACGCGAGGTGCCAAATAAAAATATCCCCAGAATTACTTTGTTCTTGCGCGCTTCCGCGATCAGTTTTTCGGTCGCCGCGCCCAGCTCCGGCGAAGTGTACATCAGAGGAAATTCATACTTTTCATACAACCCCATCGACATGCACAAATCGTTCTGTCCCAGGAACAGAATATCCACGCCCGGCACCGCCGCGATCTCTCTCATATTTTCGATGCACGAAGCAGTTTCCACCTGCAGCGCCACAATCAGATTATTGTTGGCGTTGCCCGCATAGCCCAGCAGCCCGGCTTTGTTCATGCTCCGCTGCGGAAAGTAAACAGAACGCGTCCCCGCGGTCGGATATTTCGTACAGCTCACCGCCTGCCGCGCCTCTTCCGCCGTATTGATGTACGGAACCAGCACGCCATCGGCGCCCAAATCCAGTGCCTGCTGAATCCCCGGCCGGTCGTTGTATCCGCCCACGCGCACCATCGATTTCGCGCCGCCGCTGGCGATAGCGGTCAACATCGCCGACAACTTCTCATAACCCATAGGCCCATGCTGCGTATCCACTAGCAGCCAGTCGTACCCACTGTGCGCCAATTGTTCCGCCACAGTAGGACTGTGCGAATTCAAAAACAAACCCAGCTTCGGCTTCCCCTCGCGCATCTCTTTCTTAAACTCCGCTCCCGTCACCGCCTCCGCCATCGTCAATTCTCCTTATTCGGCATTGCCGTCAAAATTGCACACAAATATGTTCCACAAGAACCGCCACAGTCTAACAGTCCATTGATTGCCGTGGCCGGAATGTGCGCACAGGCCGTCGTTACTGTCGCGGGTTTTTGGAGTCTATATCAATTGTTGGTCTTCAATTTAGCCAAAAAGTCAAAGTCTCCACTGGGCGACAGCGGTAAATCTCGCAATTCCTTCTGGTGCACCGAAACTGCATCCACAAACCAAAGCGGCAAATACGGTAAATCTATGGCGAGAATCTTTTGCGCTTCGCTGCACAGTGCTTTACGCTTCTCGCGATCCATTTCCACGCGAATCTGATCCGTCAGCGTATCCATTCTCGCATTTCGGTAGTGTCCGCGGTTCGCGCCGTCCGGCGGAAACCGCTTCGATGAAAACAAAAATTCAAAAACGTCCGGATCGTTATTGGCTCCCACCCAGCGAAACAGATTGATCTCAAAATTTCCCTTCACCAAATCTGAAAGCAGCGTCGCCGCCTCCAGCGAGCGAACTTCCAAGGCAATCCCTACGTGCCGCCATTGTTCCTGTAGCGCCGCGCCAACCAGTCGCGCCTGCTCGTCGGTAGAAGTCTTCAGCATCACGTGCATCCGTACGCCATTTTCTTTGCGAGGGAATCCTGCCACGTCCAGCAATGCCTCGGCCCGTGCCGTGTCCAGCGAATAGGTCTCCACGTTGGGCTCGTACGCCCAGTGGTTCGGGGGCATAACTCCCGTCGCGATGCGCGCCTGCCCGTGCAGCAGATAACGAATCAGCATTTCGCGATCCGTCGCATACGCCAGTGCCTGCCGGACTTCGCGTCGCCCGACAATCGCATTGTCCATGTTGAAGCCCACATACGCCAGATTCGTTCCCGCGCGCTCAGATACACCAAGCTCTGGCCGCCGCGCCAAAACCGGCACGATATCCGGCGATAGGGAGCTAATCTCCAGATCGGCCGACCCTTTGCGTAGTTCCAACGCGCGCACAATCGCGTCAGGCACAATGCGCGCGTGCAATCGTGAAATGCTTGGAGCGCCGCCAAAATAATTTGCATTCGCGGCCAACACCACTTCGTCATCCTGCGCCTGGCTCACAAACCGGAACGGCCCCGATCCGATCAATCGTCGCGAAAAATCCACGCCGGCGCTTGCCGGCACAATCCCAATCGCAGGCCGCGACAAGCTCCACAAAAACGACGCGTAGGCAGCTTTCAAATGAAAAATCACCGTCCGCGCATCCGGCGCTTCTACATTCGTAATCATGCGAAAGGCTCCACGCTTCGCCGACCGATTCGCGGCATTCAAAATAAAATCGAACGTAGCTTTCACATCGGCCGCCGTGACTGCGCTGCCGTCGTGAAAGCGCACACCCGGCCGCAAATGGAAAACATAAGTCAGGGGGTCTGGCGCATCCCACGACTCCGCCAAATCCCCGCGCAAATTCATTTGCTCATCGCGCTCGACCAGGCTGCTAAAAATCAATCCATCCAGATGCTGTGACTGCCCGTCGGTAGCAAATCGCGGATCAAGATTAGTGGGATTCGATTCGATCAGCAGGGTAACCGATGACCGGTCGGCCCTCGCGGTGTGCGAACAACCCCCCAGCGTAACCAACACGCAACCGCACGTAACAAACGCAACGTATGACAGGCTGCGACGCACAGCCACTAAGCAACCAACAGTCATCCCGACCGAAGCGGGCAGACGCCTTTTCTTCTTCTTCGCTCCTGCGAAGAAGTCGGCACGCGGAGCGGAGGGATCTCTTTTCGATCTATCGCGCAAGCCTCTCATCAGTTTCATAAGCACTGTAGTTTTATCAGCCAACGCATCATCGTGCGCCCGCGTAACAAATCTTCCCCAAAATCGCCGGCCCGCGGGCCCCGGTAGCAGAAAAAACATTTCCAGCCCGCTGGTGAAAAGTTTCATAAGCAAGCAGCGCGAACGCAAAGGCCTCCTTGCCCTCTTCCGACACGCCGAGGCGCGAAGACGAAAGCACCTCAATCCCCGGCAATGCCGCGGCCAGTTGCGCCATGATCAGCGGGTTGCGCGCGCCTCCGCCAGAAACAATTAGCTGATCTATCTTTGTTTTGGGTGTCACGAAGCGGTTCAGCGCATCCACCACCGACAGCGCCGTGAAAATCGTCACGCTGCGAACCACATCATTGGGCTTCGCGCGGTATCGTCGCCCCAGCGCCAGCACGCGCTTCACATAATCGCCGCCATAATATTCCCGGCCCGTCGATTTCGGTGGCGTCTTTCTTAAATATGGGTCGCGCATCAATTCATCCAGCAGCGCCGGAATCGCCCGGCCTTCCTGAGCCATCCTCGCCCCCGCGTCAAACTTCTTTCGGCCGCTAGTGAAATGTGCCACCAGCGCATCGATCAACATATTCGCCGGCCCAGTATCAAACGCAAATACCCGCGCGCGCGCGGCCCCCCCAGGAATAACCGTAAAATTGGCAATCCCGCCGAGGTTCAGCGACGCGCGCCCCAGTTTCCGATCGCTATATAGAACATAGTCCGCGTAGGGCACCAGCGGCGCGCCTTGTCCCCCAACAGCCATATCCGCAGGACGAAAATCAGCCACAGTGGTGACTCCGGTTTGCGCAGCAATCACCGCGCCTTCGCCAATCTGCAAAGTTGAAGTGGTCGGTTTCCCCAGGTAATTCGCCGGGTTCCCCTGGTGGAAAATCGTCTGCCCATGGCTGCCAATTAAATCTAACGAAGAAAGCGCCACACGAAAGTACTTACAAGCACTCTTCGCTGCATCAGCAAATAATTGTCCCAGTCGAAAGTTAAGCTGGCTCAATTCTCCCGCGGTAATCGGTCGCTGTTCCGCCACGCGCAGAATCTCCGCGCGCACTTGCGCAGGAAACTTCACGGCGGTGTGATTCAGTAGTCGCGCCTTCACCCGCGGCGGCGCTCCGGAAATTCTCGCCAGCGCGATGTCAATTCCGTCCGCCGAAGTTCCCGACATCAGCCCCAGAACGAGCATCCCGCCTTTGTTCGCGCGTACGCTCATGAAATCTGTTTCTTCAATTCGGCCAGGAGATTCAACGCGTCCAGAGGCTTCAATTGGTCCAGGTCGGCCCCACGCAATTTTTCAATCACCTCGCGATCCAGCGCCGTAAACAATACTGCCTGGTCACCGTTATGACTGCCATTCGCGTTCACCCCCGGCGACAGCGTCTCACTCAGTTCGTGTTCGTTCTGCTCATGTTTATGGAGCACCTCGCGAGCGCGCTCAATTACGCTGCGTGGAAGCCCGGCAAGCCGCGCCACCTCGATTCCATAACTCTTATCGGCGCTCCCGGGTTCCACTCTCCGCAAAAACACGATTTCGTTCGGCGTTTCTTTCACCGAGACATGCACATTTTTCACCGCCGAAAGCAGATCCGCCAACTCCGTTAATTCGTGATAATGAGTGGCGAAGAGTGTCCGCGCTCCGGTGTGCTTCTGCAAATGCTCCACCACCGCCCAGGCGATGGACAATCCATCGAACGTAGAAGTCCCGCGTCCAACTTCATCCAGCAGCACCAGGCTTGACGGCGTCGCATGATGCAAAATAGCCGCCACCTCGCTCATCTCCACCAAAAATGTTGACCGGCCCCGCGCCAGGTTATCGCTGGCTCCAATGCGCGTAAAAATTCTGTCCGTGACCGGCAGCTTCGCCTGCCGCGCAGGCACGAAAGATCCCATCTGCGCCATCAATACGATCAGCGCCGCCTGCCGCAAATAAGTCGACTTGCCACCCATGTTTGGACCGGTGATCAGCAACAATTGCTGCCGCTGCGATTCAAGGTACAACTCATTCGGCACAAAACGCTCGCCACGTTGCCGCAGCAATTCCTCAATCACCGGGTGACGTCCATCGACAATCAGCAGCTCCCCTGTGGCGCTAAATTCCGGCCGGCAGTATCCGCGCTCCGCAGCCAGCTTGGCAAAAGACGTCAGCACGTCCAGTTGCGCAATCGCGCTTGCTGTAACCCGCAGGCGCGCTGCATGTGCCGCGACCCCTGAGCGCAATTCAACAAACAGCCGGTTCTCGATCTCCGCAATGCGTTCGTCAGCCGCCAGTGTCTTCCGCTCGCACTCTTTTAGTTCCGCGGAAGTGAAGCGCTCAGCGTTCACAAGAGTTTGCTTGCGTTCGTAATCCGCTGGCGCAAGGTGGAGATTCACTTTGGAAATCTCGATGTAGTACCCAAAAATAGAATTAAATCGAATCTTTAGCGACGCGATACCAGTGCGCTTTCTCTCTCGCTCTTCCATCGCAGCGATAATTTCTTTGCTGTGCTGGCTCACGTTGCGCAGCTCGTCCAGCTCGCCATCAAACCCACTGCGGATCATTCCCGGCGTGGTTGCCAGCGCTGGCGGGTCGTCGGCAATGCCGCGCTCCAATCTTTCGCGTACATCGCTCAGCTCATCGATCTCCGTAAAAATGCGCCGCAATAGTTCGCTACCGCCTGCGGGTGGCGGCGTTAAAAAATTCTTCAGCAACGGTATCCGTACCAGCGACTTGCGCAACGCCACCAATTCCCGTGGAGTCGCCAGGCCGAGCGCAATGCGACTCGTAATCCTCTCAAGATCGAGAATACCTTTTAATTCCTTGCGAATCTCTCCGCGCACCATGGTCTGCTGCACCAAATGCGCCACCGCATTTAATCGCGCCTCAATCGCCACGGGATCGATCAGCGGCCGCATCATCCAGGACCGCAACAGCCGCGCGCCCATTCCCGTAACCGTCACATCCAGCGCAGCGATCAGCGTAGTCGGCCCAGCACGGCCGCTCTCTTCGGTAAAAATTGGATTGATCAATTCCAGATTGCGCACCGAAACAGGATCGAGCACTAGCGCATTTTGTTGTTCGTAATAACGCACGCCATCAAGATGACGCAGCGCCTCCACGCAATGCGCATCGTCTCCGCGCGCGGCGTTTTCGCGCAGGTAATGAATAATCGCGCCCGCGGCCGCCAGCGATTGCGGATGCCCGTCCAGTCCAAAGCCGGTCAACTCCGCCACGCCAAACTGTTCGCGCAGAATTCGTTCCGCGTAATCGTGCCGGAAAATCCATTCATCGAGCCGCGATTCAACCCCGCCCGTCCCATCCAACAGCGAAGTCTTCGCGGTCTCAAACAGTTGTTGCGGACGAGGCAGCAACGTTTCGCGTGGCCTCAGCAATTGCAGTTCATCGCGCAGCGCCTCGGCGGCGCCAGCGCCGCTAAACTCCGTGGTCTGGAATTCACCGGTGGACAAGTCCACATACGCCATCCCCAACGTGCCCGCAGCATCCTTGGCTACCGCCGCCAAAAAATTATTTTCGCGCGCTTCCAGTACCGCGCCATCTGTCGCGGTCCCCGGGGTAATGACGCGCACCACTTCCCGCCGCACAATTTTTTTGCCCGGCCCCGGCAACTCCATCTGGTCGCAAATCGCAATTTTAAATCCTGCGCGAATCAGCCGCGCGATATATCCATCCGCGGCGTGATAAGGAACACCACACATCGGAATGGGCTGGCCCTTTTCCCGGTTTCTGGAAGTAAGCGTGATTTGCAGTTCGCGCGCAGCGATGATCGCGTCTTCGTAAAACAGTTCGTAGAAATCGCCAAGACGAAAAAGCAGCAGCGCGTGCGGATATCGCGACTTGATCCCCTGATACTGCTGCATGAGCGGAGTGGTGGCTTCGATCATGGAAGTGAGCGAAATCTTGCGCGCCAAACGCGCGTCGCACGCGTTCCTCGTCTGAACCGCGCACGCGCAGACGAACTACGCGCAAATCCCTTGCCGTGATTCACTCGCGGATTCCCGATTGCGTCAGCACGAACGCATAGTCCAGCGCGACCTCGCGCAAATAATCGTATCTTCCCGAAGCGCCGCCATGTCCCGCACCCATATTCACCTTGAACAACAGCGGATTTGTATCCGTCTTCATGGCGCGCAACTTCGCCACATACTTCGCGGGCTCCCAGTACATCACTTGGCTATCGTTCAATCCCGTTTTCACCAGCATCGCCGGGTACGCACGGCGCATCACATTCGTGTACGGACAATACGACTTCATCACCCAATAATCTTCGGCCACCTGCGGATTGCCCCATTCTTCATACTCGCCCACGGTCAGCGGCAGGGAAGCGTCCAACATCGTATTCAACACGTCCACGAACGGCACATGTGAGATCGCCGCGTGAAATAAATAAGGGCGCAAATTTACGACCGCACCGATCAGCAGCCCGCCGGCGCTTCCGCCTTCGATCACCAATTTTTCGGGCGAAGTGTAGCGTTGCGCGATCAAAAACTCCGCCGCGGCAATAAAATCCGTGAAGGTGTTCATCTTCTGGCGCATCCGGCCGGCATCATGCCAGGGCTTTCCCAATTCTCCCCCGCCTCGAATATGCGCGACTGCAAAAACGACGCCGCGATCCAACAAACTCAATCGATTCGAACTAAACGTTACGGGCACGGAAATGCCGTAACTTCCGTATCCATAGAGCAGCAACGGCGCGTCGATACTGCGGTCTGCGGGCCATTTAGGCTCGCTAGCGAAAGTGTCCCGCCGGTATACGACTGAAATTGGTATCTGCGTTCCATCTGCAGCCAAAGCATGCAGCCGCTCGGTGACGTATCGTCGCGCATCGTACCCGCCGAGCACCGGCTGCTGCTTCAGCAAAACCCGTTCTCGCGTGCGCACGTTGTAATCAAACACGGAACGCGGCGTCACGAACGACTCGTACTGAAACCTCACGAAGTCGATTACAAATTCAGGATTGGTACCGAGTGAAGCGTTGTAAGCCGGCTCCGTAAATTCAATGCGGTGCGAGCCCTTAAGTAAATCACCTTCGCGGTGTTCGCTTTCGTCTTTAACATTCTGAAGATCTACAATCCGCAGATATGGCAACCCGCCCTCGCGCTCAAAAAGCACCAGATGATTTTCAAACGCGTCGGCGCCGGCCAGCATCACATCTGGCCGGTTAGGAATGACCTCGCGCCACAGTTCGCGCGCTGGCTCTTTTGTAGAAACTTCCGTCAACCTGAACGTTCGTCCGCCAGAATTCGTGCGGATATAAAATACTCCGGCGTCCGAGGAATCCCCCTCGCCCGGATGATGGTCGACATAATATTCGTGGTTATCTTCGCGCGGTGCGATTAGCGAAAAATTACCGCCTGCGTGCTTCGCGGATAGAAATCGCACCTCGCTAGCGGTGTGACTCGCGCTGGTCAACAATAGAAAGCTTCCGCTCCGCGTGCGTTCCACGCCGATGCGGAATCGCTCATCTTTTTCTTCATAAAGCAAAATCGGCGCTTCGCCTGACCCCAGGATATACCGGTACAAGCGATACGACCGCTTGGTGGTGTCATCTTCCTCGGTAAAAAACAGCGTGCGATTGTCCGCCGCCCAGGCAACGCTAGTGACGCGTTCAAATTGTTCGTCCAGTGTCTCGCCACTCGACAATTTCCTGATGTGCAGGGTGTACTGCCGGAATCCGGTAGTGTCCGTCGAATACGCCAGCAGGTCGTTATTGTCGCTCACCTCAAAAGCACCAAGCCCCAAAAACGAGTGGCCTTCCGCCAGCGCATTCAGGTCCAGCAACAATTCTTCCGGCGCGCCTCCCACATCAGGGCGCCGGCAGCGCACCGGATACTGCTTGCCTTCTTCTGTGCGCGTGAAATAAGAATAGCCGCGCAATCGGTACGGTACGGACAAATCCGTCTGCAGAATCCGCCCTAACATCTCCTGATAGAGCTTTTCTTGCAAGGTTTCCGTCGGAAGCAGTACCGCGTCTGTATAGGCGTTCTCCGCCTTCAAATAGTCAATGACCCCCGCGCTTTCCTTATTCCTCAGCCATGCGTAATGATCCACGCGCCGGTCATCATGCCGCACCGTCTCCACCGGTTCTCTTCGCGCTATCGGCGGGCTTACCGCACCGACGCTTCCGCCAGCTCTGTTTACGCTCGTTGCATTCTGAGCCATCACTTCGCCGTTCGACTCAGTGATTGGAAAAGTTGTGGCCGTCGTTTTTAAGTCGTTGTTCATGCGCCCCAATTCGTGATTTCGCGCAGTCGGCCTCCCCGAAAAAAGAGAGCGACGCGCCCAAAATGTCTCTTTCAGATAAAAATTGGCTTCGTCCGCTATACTAACGGAACTTCGCACCCGTAGAAAGTCGCCGCCCGCGAGGCCAATCCCGCATCTTCCGCCGCATCGCAACAATTAAGCTGCAGTCAATAGAATTGGCTTATCGTTCGTAATCACGAGAGTATGTTCATAATGCGCTGATATCCCGCCATCAGTCGTTTGCACCGTCCATCCGTCCGCGCCCAGAAATACTTTTCCCGAGCCAGCCGCAATGATTGGCTCTACCGTAATGACCAGGCCCTCCGTCAA
>JGI12635J15846_10005224_pt1 | contig 11221 bp, 13 predicted proteins | sample BlaSpr_A8_OM2_M2_FD_15846 | JGI IMG/M metagenome (IMG submission 15846) | reverse complement strand
ACCAACGCCCGCACGATCTCGTGATGCGGGATAGGACGGTGCGTTTCCGTTGCTGGCGGTGTGGGCACCAGGGTTAGTTCTTCGCGGCCAATGGTCCGGCCGCTATAGCCAATGAGCGTACTTGTTTCTGACATAGTTGTTCCTCTTTGTGGATTTGAAATAAAACTCCAGAAAGCTGGGAGAGAACGCGGCTGCCACGCTGGACGCAGCCGTATTCGCGGTAAGAACTTGCGGTGGGGATTGGAACGAGTTCAAGGTCCAGCATGGGCGGACCCCGAAGGCCGCATTCACGCCTTGACCTGCCGTCATGAATTGCTAAACTTGAAGTTGAGCTCGTTTCCCAACCCAAGGACGGTTCGCAACGGTACTCGAATTGGTTGCGAGATTCCGTTCACCCTCACGGCCTGGATCCGGCTCAGCCGTTTTCCGAGCTATCCCTGACACTCCTCGTGAATCCCCAGGGGTGTGCAGCGCGGTTCCATCGTCCACTGGACGTTGGGGACCCAGTCCGGTTGGAAGGTCTTCCCGCGGGAATCAGCGTCACTGCGCGGGTAGTGAACTGCATCCCGATTGAGAAGTTTTGGCTACTAGGATTGGCCTTGGATGTACCGGCCAATGTCTGGGGCATCCAGTCGCCGCCTGAAGACTGGACGTGGTAGGGTGTCGACTCTCATCGGTCCTCTGCATTTCATTAACTGAAACCGAATAGCGACGCCTGTTCCGGGACCACCGGCTTCGCGCCCGACCTTCTACCTGACAGCGACCCCGGTCGTTGCCCGAAGATCAAGACCGAACTCTCAGCGATGGCCTCTTCGACAAGGGCCGCAGGGTCAGGCTGAACGCCCGGCAAGATAGCCGGCGCTTCGAGCAGGGAGACATCTCCGTTTGAACGAGAGGTTGCGGGAAACAGTTTCTGGTGTTCGGTGTTGAGGGACTTCCAGACAGCATCGGCTGTTTCTCCGATTCCGTTCCTTTCGACCAGTTCCCGTGCCATCGCCGAGAGCATGTCATCGTCTTCATCAATGTTTTGTAATCCCTCGCCTGCAAACTTGCCCTCCATGGTCAGCGCCACCAAAAGTTTCTTCCCCATCAAACGCAAACACGCTGTCTGCATGGTTCCTTCGTAGCAAAGAAACTTCACGCGCACCGGTCGCCGTTGTCCGATGCGCCAAGAACGGCGGCTGGCTTGCCGCAAAGTGTGCAGCGAATATCCCGACTCGTAGAACAGGATGGTCGGGAAGTCCAGGAGATCTAGTCCGGTTTCGACCAGCTTGGGATGGGAGATTACGACCTGTATTCCTTCCTTAATTTGTCGCGCATACCAGGCTTCGCGTTTCGATGTATCCACGCTCGCACGTAAAACAGCCGTGCGGATACCTTCGTTGCTCAGGATCCGATGCAGCCGGGCAGTGACGTCATGCTTCTGCGTGTACACGGCAAACACCTGGCAGCGGCGGCCTTCGCCCAACTCCTTCTTGATCTCCTCGATCAGTTTCCGTTCCTTGGTATGCTGTTGGTCTTCTGGAAGGTCGCGCGTCTCCGCGATGACGAATTGGACGTTGTGTCTAACTTCGGGATCAAATTCGGTGCCATAGAGGGTTCCTAACCCATAGGGATGGTCTGGATAGAGCAGTAGGGTGTTCAGCATCGTGCTCAAAACAGACCGATTGCCCTTGTGCTCCTTCAACGCTTTCCGAATTGCATCTTCCAGTTCCCGGTATGCCGCCATCATCAGCGGGTCCATCGGGACGCTCAGATAGCTCTCTTCGTAGGGGGGAAGCTCTCCCGAGATATCCTCGAGAAAAACGAAGGCGCATAACTGCATCAGAAATTCGCCGAAGAGCAAAGGAGAAGCTCCCGGCTTTCGCCGAACCATTCTGGTTGTCTTAGCTTTGGAGCACCGATTATCGGTCGGCTCTACTTTTGTGATGGTTTCGAGAACACCGTAGTCCTGGGTGAAGGAACTTCGTCCTGTGGTGCCCCATTCATAGCCGTGTTCCTTCATTCTTCCGGCTTCGAGCCGGAACAAGGTGTTGAATAGGTCATCTGCGTATCCTCCAAGAAGCGTTCCGGTCAGGCCAACAATCCGGTCCGTACAAGACGACAGTGTGCCGAGCGCGTTACCTTGCGCCGTATCGCCCGCCAACTGGTGGATCTCGTCGCAAATCGCGTAATCGAACCAGCCCGGCATGTAGCGTCCGATGAACTCAATCGGCGCCATGCGGCGGATCTTGTCCGAGTCTGCCTGCCAGAGCGGGCTGTGCACTGGACGGCAGGATTTGTCGCCTCTGGACTCGATCATCTCCGAGATCTTGACCTTCTCAAACTCAGCCAGAGTCAGGCGGCTGTCGTCGACGATGACCGGTTTGCCCGTGTCGGAATTGACGACGCAGCCCAGATAGGGGCCCGAGCGCGGCATTCGATACGCGTGCCGCCAGAAGTAGCCGAGCTTCGCGCGCTCACGGCCGACGATGAAAAGCGAAGGCCGCCCGCAAAGCGATAACCAGCGTCTTCGAGGACTCGACGAAGCCTTTCGCAATCGTAGTTCGCTGAGACTCGTTTGAAAGCCTTCCCGCACGACACGGCCTTGCCTTAAACGAACTTCGTTCACGCCGTGCGATTTGTTCTCGTTGCCTCCATTCCGCAAATCGTCGATCAGGAAGATGCGTACTCCCGGCAGAGTGAGGAACGCTTCGCGAGCCCACTTCTCCACCAAGTGCGGGGGAACCATCGCCAGAGAAGTGGATGGCTTTCCTTCGCTATGAACGTGGATTGCACCCAGTGAAATCAGGGTCTTGCCGGTGCCGCATTCCGCGATCACCATGCCGGTTCGTGCCTGCCGCCAGCGTTTCGCAATTCCCATGATTGCGATGGTCTGCGCAGGGAAGGGCTTGCGCAGCAAGCCCTCGATCCGCGGCGAAACTGGGTCATCGAACTGGTGCAGCGCGGGATATTCCTGAAGAATGCGCGCTCCTAAAAGGCTGGCATTAGCGCGCATGTAGTCGTAGATGGTCGAAAGGTTTGACACTGAGCACCTCTTAACTAATTCAGAAAGGATTTAACCGAGAAGGCGGATGCTGCCGAGATCGGGATGGACCAGATCAGTGCTGCAGTATCGGCGAGTACGTCGCTCTCACAACTTCCAGATACTCGCTATCCACTAGCGTGTCGACCCGAAACGTGGACCTGAGTGCTACTCTTTCGAAGTGCATGATGGCGCCGACCACCATGACTAGGGGGATCAAGGTATGCGGAACGGAGTTATCATCCTGGCACTGCTCGCTGTGGCCTGCATGGCTGGTCAGCCGCTGCGGGCGCAGCAGGTGCCAGCGGCTGTGGTTGCTGATCCAGCGGCAGACAAACAATTCCCACCCGAGCTTTCCATACTCACCGTGCCGAGCCATGGGGTGGAGATGGATGCGTTCATGTATCTCACGGGAGGGGCGAGTCCGCACGGAACAGTGCTACTGCTGCACGGGCTGCCGGGTTATGAGATGAACGGTGACCTGGCTCAGTCAATCCGACGTGTTGGTTGGAATGTGCTTCTTTTCCACTATCGCGGGACATGGGGCACGGAAGGGACATTCAGCCAGTCGTCGGCGATTGAGGACACTGCGGAGGTCGTGCGTTTCCTACGGCAGCCTGGGAATGCCGCGAAGTATCGCATTGATCCCCGGTCGCTGGTCGTCATCGGGCACAGTTTTGGCGGTTTCCTGGCCGGATACGAGGGCAGTCACGATCCGGGCATCAAGGCGGTCGCCATGATCTCAGCGGTAAACGTGGGCAAGATCGGCGCGGATCCGAAAGAACGCCAGACCCGGTTGAAGCGCTGGGAAGCCCAGTTGCACCCGGTGCGGGGAGCCACGGCCTCGGGTCTCTTCGAGGAAGCGGAACGGCACGCGAATGATTGGGACTACGTGCAATGGGCAGAGGCGCTGCGCAGCCGTCCGGTTCTCCTCGTCGAGGCGGACGATCAGAACCATACAGATATGCAAGCGCTGGCGGCCGCTCTGCGGCAGAAGGGGTCCGCCAGCCTGCATGAAACGGCAGTGGAGACCGACCACAGCTTTTCGGATCATCGTATCGCACTACAGGCGATCGTCATCGACTGGCTGGAGAAGCTGCCGAGATAGACGTCTGCGGACAAGCACTCGCAGATTGCCAAGGTGGGCGGTTTTGCAGGTACCCGTTAGGTTGTTACTACCTGTCCAGACCTCCGTGTTGCTCAGCGCTGACTTCGGAGGCCGGGCGGGTGGTCGGCAAGCCGGCGGTTAGGCTCTTGGGATGCTATCCACATTCCGATAAGCATTGTTTCGCCGAGACGGCTCTAAGGGGCTTCGCCGCTTCCAGGCACAAGCCGAGAAGCAGATTCATCCGCCTCCGCTTCGCTCGGCGTCGGAATGACAACAATTAAATACTGCTGATCGCGTCGCAGCAAGTTCCCGTCATGCTGTGACCATCTTCGCCGACCAGCTCTTTACGAATGCTCCGAAGCGGTCGAGCGCCTTGGAGAAATTGTCTCCGGCGGCGGCAAAGCCCAGGCGGAAATGCGAGGGCGCATCGAAGCAATCGCCGGGAGCCAGCAGGATTCCACGCTCGGTGGCGGCCTGGCAGAACGGGCGGTCGTTCTCTCCACTCACCAGCCAGGGGAACGCGGTCATGCCGCCTTGCGGCGGAATCCAGCCGAGTACGTCGCGATGGTCCGCCATGAAGCGCTTCGAGGAGCTTGAGGTTTCGGGTGGCGGCTTCCTGGGTCTTGCCGAGCACGACGTCACGTTTGCGGATTGCGATCTCCGAAAGAATTTCTCCGGTGGTGGTGTTGCAGATCGAGAAGTAGGCGCGCGCGGTCCAGTATTGCTGGCGGCGCTGGGCGTCGTGCTCGATCATCCATCCCGTGCGCACGCCGGCAATCGAAAATGCCTTCGACAGGTCGGCGATCACGGTGGCGTGCGGCAGGCGCGCCGCCGATTTCGTTTGCCTTCCGTGGTAGATGGGATGGTAGACCTCGTCACTCACCAGTTGGATTCCGCGTTCGGCGGTGAAGTCGTGCAGGGCTTCCATTTCGCCGTCGCCGATGGTCGCGCCCGTGGGGTTGTGCGGGCTGTTGACCAGGATGAGCTTGGTCTTCGAGTCGGCGAGCCGCTTGATCTCGTCGGGGTCGATGCGGAAGCCGTTCTCGCGGCGCACGCGATAGAAGCGGGTTTCCAGGCCAAGAGATTCCGGGAGCGCCGAGAAAGTAGTGAATCCAGGCAGCGGGATGATTACGTTCGCGCCGGGCTCGGCGGCTAGCCACATTAGGGCCACGAGCGCCTCGGAGGCGCCGGTCACGATTTGGACGGCCTCTACCGGGACACGCTCCATTTCAGCGATCGCCTCACGCAGACTGTCGGCGCCAGCGGGGCGGCCATAGACCAGGTTGTGGTTCAGGAAGCGGTGGCGCGTTTCGTCGTCGGCGAGGGCGAGGATGTCGTTTACGGTCCAGGTCGGTCCGGTGCTCGCAGCGAGGTTGAATTCTATGTCGTGTTCGTACTGGTCGAGCCAGGCATCGAGCAGGAAGGGCTTGAGTTGCATGCGAGCACCTCGAAGGAGAAGTTGGTTCCTGTTATTGATTCTGCGAGTCGGCGCACGGATGATTTTTAGTTTACGAGCGATGAGAATCCAGCGCCTAAACAGTTTGCTGCAAACTCACGTTGGGCGGCCTCAGCCCCTAAAGGGGCAGTAAATGCGGACCAGTTACGACACCGCTAAAGCGGTGCCCTGATACAAACCATGCCTTTTTCAGCAAACTGCTAGGGTTTAACTGCGCCGATTACATCCTGAGCTTGCTCCCACCGAAGAAAATGTCCACTAGCCTTACACTCGGCCATTTAATTGGTCCAGTTCCAGCCGGCACCCTGATAGCGCCACTCTCAACGCCCCAGCTAAGCCAGTCGAGAAACTGCTCCTTCTCGCCTTTGACAATCACCGGATCACACCCAATACCAAGCGCATGGATCAACGCATGATGCATCTCCAGTTCATCCGCAAACCAGTCCGCCCATCCCGGGATTCCTGGAATCCCGTAGATGTGGGCGATGGAAGCCCAAACAAATCGCTTGTCCGAGCTTGCCAACAGAGTCCTTCCCGAGCCGGCAGACATGTTTCCCGAGGCGAAGTCTTCCGACATGCCGATGAGGTGACGCAGCGGCTTTTTTCGCCCGGCTAGCTGCAGCGAGCCTTTGAAGGACTGCGCATTTCGCTCCAGACATACTCGGGTTGGCTGTACACCCGGCCCTTCTACTATGAATCGGTCTCCCATGGAGATTGCCGCGCAAATCGCCGAGATCTGCGTATCTCCGCCGATCACCGAAATCAGATGGGCCTTGGCTTGTCGAGGCGGGTCGGGCAAGACCTCTCCGATGAAACGGTCGAGGCGAAGCTTGATACTTGTCGTTGTTTTCTCCGTGTTCTTCACATAGGCGAGCCAGCCGAACCGAAGATGAGCATTTTTCATTCCCGCTCCTTCTTTTCGTGCGTGAGAATTTGAGTCTTTCCATTGGCAAAGACCAGCGTCAGTTCGTGCGAAAACCTCTCGCGGTCATGCAGGATTCTGGTCCCGTCTTCTTCGTCTTCTTCCCAATGATCGGTGAACTTCACCGAGCGCCAGTGTGCGATGTGACGATCTTCTCCTTCGCCGAAAACTCCGTTGAGCATCCCCGCGGTGCAGAGGAGGCCAACATGCCCGCCATGCAAAGGTGTCAGTGGCCGGCCGCGAACGTCTCGCTGCTTCGGGAGGAGGATGCGACTGGCCTGACGGTATGCCGCCGAATCTCGCAGCAGATCCTCCACTTCATCGAGCGGGATGCCAGTATTGGTAAGCGCTATAGGCCCGGAGTGCGGAACCTCGTAACGAGACGCAGGCACATCGCCCAGGACATCAAGATCGGTTTTAGAGGCCAACATTTCCAGCCAGCGCACGGAGTCGAGCAGTGTGGAGTCTCGCAGATGCTGGTGTCGCTTACGCCGGACGCCAAAGACAGCAACCTGCTTGTACTGCACACTCGCAGGGTCCGTCAGCCTGTACACCGACAGATCGGTAAAGTGCTCGGTCAAGATCCTCGCGCAGACTCTTAGTTGTGGTTGCGGAATCACCAATACCAGCACCCCGCCGGGTTTTAGCCAGCGATAGGTATGCTCCAGAAACACGAACTCTAGGCGCTGGTTGTTGGTCTGCCCGGTCTCAACGTCGTAGGGAGGATTGAGATAGAGCAGCGACAGCACTTCGGTTGGGCAGCGCACTTCCAACGCGTCGGCTTGCAACACCTCAATGCCAAGACTCCGAGCCTGTTCAACTCGGTTCGCGTCGATCTCAATGCCGTAACAACGGGCGCATGTTCCCTGAAGCAAACGCGTGAACGCCACGCCATCTCCCACACACGGATCAAGTGCTGAAAACTCGTAAGCGAAGATGAGGCAATTTCGGAGGCGCTCGGCTTCAGCCAAGGGAAGGGGAAAAAAGCCTAATTTCGTTTTGCCATGGGGCCGCACGGGAAAATCTCCTCAAAGAAGAAAGAAAGGCGAGCATTGGCTTGCTAGTACTCGGCCGGCAGCAGCAGCGTGGTCACTGAGCGGTCCGCTTCCGTGATGATCCAGAGCCTTTCTGTATCCGTGACCTGGTAGCTGCTCATCAGGCGGAACCCATACTTGAGGCTCAATTCGTTTTCAGTCTTGTCGTCCTGGCAGAGATCGCCCCAATCACCACGGAGATGCCGGGAGAGAAATTCCAGGGGCAACTGATTGGCCTGCTCCAATAAAGCGAGTGCGCCTGGCGTGGCAACAATTTGGCCTGCGGGAAAAAGCGGAATCGTGGGTAGGGAGTTCATAATTCACCTGCGGTTTCATGGCTTGGCTGATCTGGATGAAAGGCAGAATTGATCCATGCGGAGCAGCGCAACCGACCAGGCGGGGATTTTCAAATCACTTGTTTTCGGTGTTTGAAAGCTGGCCGGGTTCATCAATGGCGTGCTGTTCTTCGCGACCGCTCGAAGTTCGGACCAGGATGCCATTCTCGTTCTCAGCCCTTCTCTTGGCGATCTTGGTGTAAAGATGAATGACGTACAGAGATTCACACCCTTCACAACTCGAATGCTGTGGCCGTCCGTCGCGCGCGGGGTCATAACGAGGGTGCAGGCTGCATTTACCATCGAAACGAAATCGGATTCTGAGCGACATCGAATTACCTCAACAATCGCGGTGCGAACCGCGTCCTCCGTTGATTGCCTGCGCAACCAGCTCGTCGACCGTATCGGAGACGGGCATCTCCCTCATGGCGATGAAGTAGCAGAAGCCGTTCACGGGAATTGGCCGCTCATCTTCGATTCGGTAGCCGCGCTCGATGTGTTCTTGTTTTCGTTTTTCGTACAAGTCGGCCCTTGTGGTCACACGAATTCTCATGGCCATCCTCATTTCGCATTGATTGGCGATTAGGCTGAAGTGCGAGTTAGGCAGGAAACATCAGCGTCAGCACAGTTGGCGACGGGCACGTCAGATGTAAATGAACACTCACAGGGCGACCCCCTCCACGGTGTCCAACCCGGGTCGGGCGATCACTTGCAGGGGGCGGATAGAACATTTGGGAGAACAGTCAATCTCTCTGGAACTCGCTTGAGAATAGTCTTTCAACAGAAATAATTGCGCGAGAGGGTCAGGACTTTCGACGCCTCGATCTTGCAACATCTCGTGCCTTCTCCGGCGACAACTCTACGACTTTACCGTTGCGCCAGATGTAGACCGGTAGTCCGAGGCGCGAGTGTTCGTCGATAGCATTTGCCACTGCGATTTTGAAAGCAATTTCCGCGCGCTTTTCGATTGGTAACCGCAGTACGCGTTTTGAAGGCTTGCTCATATGCGACCGTAACATCTGACGGGGGTGCCAGAGAGTTTGTTCCTCTCACCGAAGAAGGTGCGGAGCGATGACGCTGAGAAACTCACTCGAGCTGATGATCTTTGTGTTTTTCCAGAACTTCGGGAAATGGCGCTGGTTGCCCGTCACCAGATAGTCTGCACGAGCGGCGTCGGCACATTCAACAAAGATGTTGTCGTCCGGGTCAGAAGTGACTTGCGGCACGCGTGACGGCGTGACCACGCGAGTATGATTCTTAATTAGTTGGAGCAATTGTTGGCGCATACTTCTGCGAATCTTGAGCTCAGGACGCGCCAGTACCATTGCGTACTCCGACACAATTGGATCAGAAACATACCAGCGAGCAGGCTTGGTCATGGCCAGCAAGACGACCGTTCGCTGCAGGCCTTCAGGTTTGAGCGCGGCGGACACGACCACATTCGTGTCAATTACCAGCCGAAGCGGAATCATCGGCGCTTGGATCTGCGGGCAGCTTTGACGATCTGGTCGATCTGCTTGGCGCCCAACCGGTTGGTGCCCTTCTGTTTGGCTTCCTGCCCGATGATTCGAAGGACCTCGGGCTCAGGGACCGCGAGGCGTACATAATCCCTGATGCTGAGTAGCACCGCGCGTGGGCTGCCGCGCTTCTCTATGACAAGGGATCGGCCCTCGTCCTCCACCCGGCGAAGAAGCTTGCCGAAATTTGCCCGCGCGTCTAGGGCGCTGACCACAATCCCGTCATTCATAAACTCTCCATTTCGATTGATTAAACTGTACAGTTCGCGTCGAATAGATGTCAACTATACGTTCGAGAACGCAGCTTCCGAAAGTCACTTACCCTCAAGGGCAGCCACAATCTGCTTTAGCGTCTTGAGATTGTCCACCTGGTCAAGTGAACTCAGTCTCAATGACCCAAGGGCCGCTGCGAACGTCGCAAGACCGGCCTTCTCTCGTGCAACCTCCGCTCGACGTAATCCTCGTGCGCCCGCCTGCATGTGCGCCAGCACTCTCTGTTGAATCTCCAGATCTTGAATGTCTTTGGGGTTCCACACTCTCGCCACGGTCTTTAACAATCCGCGATACATACGTTTCCCTACTACCTGCTCCATCTGCTCAATTTCGTGGAGAACTCTGTCCCGGTGAGCACTCGCACCGCCGCCATTGTGCTGGCCAGTGCCGCCATTTCCGGCAACTGCTCGTTCTGATGGCTTCTGCTCACGCGCGCAACTGGGCCGAAGGCCTTCCTGCCAACCTGCGGGTGTGGCCCACCCGGTCAATTGAGGAACTGACTTCGGCCGCTTGCGGTCGTCCAGGTTAACCCAGGTCCCAGTGAAGTAATAAAGATACCTGCCGAGCCCAAAACAGGCACAACTCCGCTTGAAAGCCTGTGCTTCCGCTGCCGTACACGAATTATCGTCATCAGCCCATTCTTCTCCTGTAGCCGAATGCGAACCCAAACCGAAAATCGTCAGCTCACATGTGACCAGCACTTTCGCAGCAATCTTCTGGTCTTTGCTTCGTTCAAAGTTTGCGCTGGTATAAATGGTGTATTTGCGCGTCCACCCAGCCGGTGTAAACAGCGCGTTTAATCGGTCGGTGTAAGCCCGCTGGTCGGCGTACGGAACAACCTGGCCGCGTGCTGGCTGCTGACCTTTCGTCGTGTTCATCACCCGCCATTCGATCTGTGCGGAATCAAACGGCACTTCCAGTGCCGCCACCAGTTCTTTGACCCGTTCCGCGGGGACCTGAAAGACTCCAGGTGTCAGCATCGCAGGAGGCGGGCTGGATGCGGGGACATGGTCTTTCTGGGCATGACCGTTTGGGGCGCTCATACAGGCTCCTCCTTATCTAGCAGACGAGCTTTTTCAATGTATTGGTCTAGAACGGGCAGGGAAGCGGCTTGGGGAACTACCGCGAACGTTCTTCTTCAATCGCTTCAATCCAGAGACGCAGCGTAAGGTCCTCACGCTCGGGATTGCCGAGCTGCCAGCGCAGCTCTTTTTGATATCGCTCTTCCAGCACTTCAAGATCGAATGGAACGGTCTTCGCCAAGTGCTTTACGTCGTCTCGGTCCCGTTGGATGTTGCGCTCTAGCTTTGATAGCGCCAGATCGTATGGATCCAGCGCCAAGAGGCGAAGATGCTTGAAGATTGTTGGGAAAATCTCGGTGAGGCGATCCTCATAATTTTCCGGTACCTTGGCCACGCCGACTCGGTCAAGATAGACCTTGTACTTCTTGTGAAGCGGACCACCCTGCATGCCGAACTCAAGCATGGATCGTCCGGCCGCCGCAGGGGCAATTTCCAAGACATCAAGGTCCGCAGTTGACCGAGAGAATCC
>JGI12635J15846_10005223_pt1 | contig 11222 bp, 10 predicted proteins | sample BlaSpr_A8_OM2_M2_FD_15846 | JGI IMG/M metagenome (IMG submission 15846) | reverse complement strand
TGCCACAGCGATTTTTCTGGCGCTTGCGGCGCTCGCAGCATGTTACTTTCCCGCGCGCAGAGCCATGCGCGTCGAGCCAGTCACGGCTTTGCGTCAGGAATAAGGTAAACATCATCCGACGCGTGGCTCGCGTCGCGGGACCAGAAGAAGCTGCTCTTTTCAACCCACGGCACTCCTGCTAGGCTTACCCCACCGCGGCGGCCCTTTTCCGCCCTGCACGTTATGAGTGAATCGTCGGCTCGTCAAAGAGTGAACGAACTCTTCCCTGAACTGCTCGATGGGCTGCGCCTGCTCGAAGGCCGCTTCCCGGCGAATGAGATTGCCGCCCGTGTGGTGCGCGCAGCGATGGGCCAGCCCGGCGTGGTCGGCGCCAGACTTTGGCGCGCTGACCGCGGCGAAGCGGAAGTTTGGGCCGAGGCGGGAACCCTGCCCGCGTCGACTCCCGCGGGAATAAAACCGGGATTGCCGACCGACAGCAGCAAAGACCCCGCGATTTGGGCGGGCGCGCTCGGGAGCGACGATTTCCGCGTGCGCGTTCTCGAAGTTCGCGGCGCGGGGCCCCTCGAGGACCGCGTGCGCAGCCAGATGGATTTGCTCGCGCGTTTTTCCGCCGTGGTGCTGGCGCTTGCGGAGCGCCGCGGCGCCATGAAAGAGCTTTCCAGCATCATCGAGGCCACCAAGAAGCTGAATTCCACGCTCGATCTCGGCGAGTTGATCCATATCATTCTGCAGATTGCCACGCGCCAGACTGGGGCGGAGCGCGGAACCGTTTTTCTCGTCGATCGCGAACGCAATGAAATCTGGTCGCTCGTGGGGCTGGGGCTGGAGCAGCAAGTCATCCGGCTGCCGGCGGACCGCGGCATCGCCGGGTGGGTGGCGCGGGAGGGCTCCGCGGTGCGGCTGGAAAATGCTTACGAGGATCCGCGCTTCGAGCCGGACATCGACCGCAGGCTGGGATTTAGAACGAATCAGTTACTCTGCTTGCCCATTCGGAATGAAGCGGGGGACATCATCGGCGTATTGCAATTGTTGAACAAGACGGAAGGATTCACGGACGAGGATGAAGCTTTCCTCGATGCGCTTTCGGCGCATGTGGCGCTGGCGCTCGAAAAAGCGCAGCTGCACCGCGAACGCGTCGAAAAAGAAAAAATGGAGCGTGACCTCGCGCTGGCGAGAGAGATTCAAGCAGGATTTTTGCCGGATGCGCCGCCCGCTTTTCCGGGAATCGAAATCGCCGTGTCGCACCGCGCGTCGCAAATGGTCGGCGGCGATTATTACGATTTTCTTCCCGTGCAGGCGGAGGGAGGGGAAGCGCTGCTGCTGGTTGTAGCGGATGTGGAAGGGAAGGGCGCGGCGTCGGCGTTAGTGATGGCCAACGTGCAAGCAACGCTGCACGCGCTGGCGGATCACGTCGAGCCGCTTGAAAAATTGCCTGCTACCATCAATCACAAACTTTTGATGGGCGCGCGGGCTTCGATGGCGCTGGGGCGCGCTACAAAATACTTGAGCATGTTTCTCGCGCTGGTGGAAAGCGGAGGACGCAATCTGCGTTATGTGAACGCGGGGCACGTACCGCCAGCGGTGATTCGCGCGGATGGGCGCGTCGAATGGCTTGACGTTGGCGGGATGATTGTTGGGCTCCTGCCGGATGTGCAGTTTGAGTGCGGTGCGGTGGCGCTCGGTCCGGGCGATCTGCTGGTGGCGTGCACGGACGGGATCACCGAGGCCATGGACCCGGTTGGAACGGAATTCAGCCGCCAGCGCCTGGCAGAACTCGTCGCAGGTGTGCGCGACCGCACTCCCGAAGAAATCATGCGCGCGGTGCTTGCCGAAGTGGAGACGCACTCGCGCGACGGAATGTACGAAGACGACCGTATCCTGATGGTGATGAAAGCTCTTTGATGTACAGCAGCGGAAAATTCAGATTTGCAGTAAGGGCCGGCGTTAGCCGGCCTTTTTCTTTTTGCCCGCTATGAACCCGTCGACGAATAGCGGCGCAGGCCGATGCGCCAGGACGTGACCGCGAGCGCAAACGTTGCAACAGCGACGAGCGGAATCAGCGGTGCGTAGATGCGAAATTCGGGGCGGCCGAGAAGGCGCGAGGCGGGATAAAAGGTGGCGAAGCCGAACGGAATGATCCAGCTCAGCAGAAATTGGATGTAGCTGGAGTAGATCGAGAGCGGATAACGGCCGAAGGCCAGAAGATTCCAGAAGGGCGGATGAATGCCGATGCGGTCCTCGAACCAGAAAGAAAACGTGGAGAGAAAGAGGAAGACGGAAATGTAGATGAGGCCGCCGCAGAGGGCGAAGAAGGCCAGGAGAAGAATATCGAGAGCGTGCCAAGGATAGTGAAGACGGCGCGACGCCCAGATCACGACTACCAGACCGACAACAACTTCCTGCAAGGATTCGATGCGGAAGGCGTCGAAGACTACCTGGAACAGGGAAGAGAGAGGGCGGAGAAGAACACGGTCGAATTTTCCCTCCATGATGTAAGTGGCGCCGAACTCGTAGAGATTGAGTGAAAAAATATTGAAGAGGCCGAAGGGGATGAGCGAGAAGCCGTAGAGAAATACGACTTCTTCCATGCGCCAGTTGGACAGAGTGGGAACGCGCTTGAAGAGAACGAAGACAAATCCCAGCGAGAAAATAGTGGCGGCCATGGAAGTGGCGGCGGAGATGAAAAAGTCGCCGCGATAGCTGACGCGGACTTTCGCGTATTGAGCGAAGTAGGAGCCGAGCAGCGCCACGTGCCGTTTTGTATTGATAAGGGCGTCTCGCATTTAGCCGCCGTGGATGGTGATTTTGCGTGTGGCGCGTGTCCACCAGAGATGGCCGAGGAAAAGAAGGGCGGCCACCCAGAAATATTCGATGGCGAGGAGGCGCAGCGTTTCGGCGAGAGAAAGGCGGCCGAGATAGATTTGCAGCGGCGTGTAGGCAATGTGCTCGAACGGCAGCCACGAAGAAAGGATTTGGAGCGGGCGAGGGAAGAAATTCAACGGGATGAGCAAGCCGCTGAGCAGCTCGATGAGCCAGAATTTCGCGCGAATGAGGGCTAGGATGGACGTGAGTGGGATCGCGCAGGTGCCGATGATGAAATTGAGAGCGCCCATGATGAAAAAGCTGCCGATGGCGGCGACGAGGAAGAGCGCGAAATTCAGTTTTGAGGCCGGCGGGAGGACAGGAAAGAGAAGAGTGACGATGATGGCCGTTGGCGCGGTGAGAAGAATGAGGCGGAACGCGGATTCTCCCATGGCGCGCGCTAGCCACATCCACTGGACGGAGACGGGCTTGATCAGGTCCATCGCGATTTTTCCGTCGATCACTTCGTAAGCCATTTCCTGGTCGATGGTGTTCCAGTAAAAGGAGCGGAGAATCCAGCCGACGCTGACGTAGGTGAGAATCTGCGGAAGCGAGAATCCCGCGATGGAGCGGGTGGCGTTGGCGAAGACCGCTCGCCAAATGAAGAAGTAGACCGTGACGTTGATGAGATACGTGATGATTCCGGTGTAGTAGCGCAAGCGAAACGCGAGAATGTTAACGAAGCCGATGCGGATGAATTCGGCATAAATCTTCAGGCCGGCCAGCGGCGAAGGCTTGCGAACGGGAAGCGGAAATATTTGCGCGGTTGCCATATCGTTTCTTTTTTACCGGTTCACCGGTGAAACGCTTTTCTCTTCGGGTTGACAGGAACTCATCTCAGCTTCGCCGGAATAGATGCGCTTGATAATTTCTTCAATGGGTTCGTCTTCGATGACAAAGTCGCGGACGTCGACGGCGGCGAGAATCTGACGGATCAAGTCGCTGGAAGAGACGCGGGCGCGGTCGAAGCGGAGGCGGCAGGTCATTTCATCGAGGCGCTCGAGATGTAGCGTGGCTGCGCCGCTACTGCCATTCGAGGCAAGGGCGGGGAGATTTTGCTCGAAGGCGGCTAGGCGGGCGCTTTGATCGCCGTCGCGAAGAATGAATTTAATTTGCTTGGTGCGAAGGAATTGTTCTTTCAGGCGGGAGAGCGGGCCGTCGTAGAGAACCGTGCCGCGGTCGATGATCATGATGCGGCGGCATAGCTCTTCGATGTCGTCGAGATCGTGCGTGGTGAGAAGGACCGTGGTTTTGTAGCGCTGGTTGATGGCGCGGAGGAATTGGCGAATGTGATCTTTGGCGACGACGTCGAGGCCGATGGTGGGCTCGTCGAGAAAAAGGATTGGCGGATTGTGGAGGAGCGCGGCGGCAAGGTCGCAGCGCATGCGCTGGCCGAGTGAAAGTTTGCGGACGGGAACGTCGAGCAGTTCGGTGAGGCCGAGGACTTGATTGAAAAGTTCCATGCGCTCGTCGTAGTCGCGTTGCGAGACGTCGTAGATGCGGCGGAGAAGTTTGAAGGATTCGATGGCGGCGATGTCCCACCACAATTGGGTGCGCTGACCGAAGACTACCCCGATGGTTTTTACGTAGGCGGCGCGCTGGCGCCAGGGGACGAAACCGTTCGACGAAATTTCGCCCGAGGTCGGTACCAGGATGCCGGTGAGCATTTTGATAGTCGTGGATTTTCCGGCTCCGTTCGGGCCGATGTAGCCGACCATTTCGCCGCGGCCAATTTCAAAATTTATGTTTTCGACGGCTTTGACGGTCTGGTATTCGCGATGAAAAAGATTTGCCAAGCCGCCGAGGATACCTTCGCGCCTGCGGAAACTGCGGTAGTGCTTGGAGAGAGCGTGGACCGAAATTAGGGGAGCGTCCGGCATGAATCTACAATTTTAGCACGCGGGAGAGAAAAGACCGGCGCTGCACCTTTTTTTGCGAGTGGTTCCGTTTAACGACTGAGCCTCATTGTTTCGCCGATGTGCTTCTAAGGTTGTAAAAAGCTGACAGAAAAGAATGCCTGTCCCACAGTTATTGGACGGACTTGGACTGCGCAACGTTAGCGAAAAATTCCAGCACGCGGCGCTGGAACTCGGCGGGTTGGAAGCCGAGAGCGGCGCTGTGGAATGCGCTGGGGACTTCCCAGAGTTGCTTGGGGCCGCGGGCGGCCGCGTAAATGCGCTGGGTGTGGCGGCAGGGGAGCGCATAGTCCTTCTCGTCGCAAATGAGGAGGACGGGGAAGGCGCGGGCGGCTACGGCTTTTTCTGGAGATATTTCGTCGACGGGAAGGCTGGTTATTTTTTCGCCGCGATAGAGGAGCATCCAGCTGAACGGCGCGAAAATCGTNTTGCCGAGCAGNGGAGAGCGGCGNAGGCCNGCGTAATCGTANGAGGCTTCGCGCAGCGTGGCGAAGGCGGCTTCCGCGACTACGGCTTCGATACGCGGTTCCACACCGGCGGATTGCAGAGCGAGGCCCGCGCCCATGGATTCGCCGAGAGCGAAGATGTGCGGAGACGGAGCGGCCGGACGAGGCATACCGGGCGGAAAGGGGTCGCTCATCTGCACATTGATATAGCGCCTCTCGTCAGAGGCAAGAAGCGCGTCGATGATGGCGCGAGTGTCGTTGCGTTCGAGCCAGCCATAGGTGGCGATTTGGCCTTCGCTGGCGCCGTGGGAGCGGGCGTCCATCATGACGACGCTGTAGCCGGCGCGAAGAAGGAACTCGGATTGGCCGACCACGCCGACGCGGTTGTCTGCTACGCCGTGGTACAGAAGGACACAGTTGCCGTTGGGATGGTCGGGGCGGACAATCCAGCCGCGGAGGAGGATGCCGTCGGGAGCGCGGACATTGAAGTCTTCGCGGTGGCCGCCGGAGTGCGCGAAGGAGGCGTCGGCTTCACGAATTAGGTCGGGCGTGAGGTCGCGGCGGATGGGATGGAGGAAGCCGGGTGCGGCAAGCCATCCGGCAACCCCGGCTAGGATAGGGGGGAAGAGGAGAAGGATCAGCAGGATACGGATTAGGCGGCGGCGTAAAGTCATAGACATAGTCTTAGTTAAGATACGGGAAAACGAATGGCGTGGTTCGGGTGCGGTCGTGGAAAAGTGCCAGGGATGTGCCCGGTATGTACCGGTCCGCGCCCCCCTCGCCCTCCCCCTGTTTTTTATAAGTGTTGATTCTAAATAACTTAGTTATTTTGTAAGTCGATTAGAATCAGCACTTAAGCACTTATGAGTCTTCCTTGCAAGTGTTGATTCTAAAGAACTTGGGATTGCACCAGAATTGTGCAAGGTATTGAGCTTGCGAGATTGGAACCGACCTACCTTAGCGGTAAGGCGGTCAAAATTGTGCACGGGCTGTGTTCCCTGACTTAGGACTTAGGGAGAGCCACACAGGCTGAAGCCTGTGCCACCAAAACAAAAACGGCAGCCGATGGCTGCCGTCTTCGGAAATTTTCCCTAGCTGTAAGAATACCTCAGAGCGGTAGCTCAGTCAAGAGGCAAATTGGACTGCTAAGAGCCGATGGCGGCCCGCGTTTCGAGGAGGCCGGGCACCGGCGGTTACCTGCTGGAGAGGGCGAACTGGTTGCCGTCGGGGTCTTTGAAGACGCTGGAGGTGCCCCAGGATTCGGTTTTGGGCTCGCTGGTGAATTGGACGCCTTTGGATTTGAGGATTTTGGCGGTGGCGAAGACGTCGTCGCACCAGAAGGCGATGGATTGGAATTGGCCGATGCGGTCTTCGTGGCCGTCGGGGGTGAAGAGGGCGAGGCCGGATTCCGCGCCGGGGATGAGGAGTTCGATCCAGCGCTGTTTTTCGCTGAAGGGTTGGTCGGTGACGACTTTGAAGCCGAGCCCTTCCGTGAAGAACTTTAGCGAAACATCCTGATTGCGAACGGGAATGCCAACGAACTTGATGCCGCGAATCATGCGAGCCTCCTGGGTGAGACTTCGAGAACATAACTTGCGGCGGCGGGGAGTTGCAATCAGCCAGGCGTTGCTATATGAATAATTGGTATAGCTATGATCACGATGGACGATTACGTTGTGGATGTGTTGATGCGCGACCTTGTCGGGCATGACCGGAGGCCGGTTTGTTTTTTGGTGTATTTGTGGCTGGCGGCGGAGCAGGGGCGGAGGAACGGGGCCGTGGAGATTAGTTACAGGGAGATTGCGGAGGGCATTGGGGTGTCGAAGAGTTCGGTGCAGTCGGCGGTGGCTTGGTTGGTGAGGAGGAAGTTGGTTGGGGTGACCAAGACTAGCGTGACGGCTACGCCGTGTTATTCGGTATTGAGTCCGTGGAGGTCAAGGAAGAAGTAATGACGTAATGAGGTAAAGACGTAAAGACGTAAAGACGGAATTTACACAGAGTACACAGAGAGCACAGAGGACACGGAGAAGAACGGCAAGAGGGGCAGGGCGCGCCCCTATGGAGTGGAAACGTTGCGCGCTCTCTCGGTTAGGAAGGCGATGTTCGTCACGTTTGCGCGGCGGATGGCATCGAGGACGGTTTTGACATCGCCATATTTGGCGCGGGCGTCGGCTTTGACGTAGACGGTTTTTTCCGCGCCCTCACGCGCGGCCTGGCGGAGTAGACCGGGCAGGTCCGCGGGCAAGATATGGTGGTTACGAAAATAGACTTGGCCATCGCGAGTGATAGCGACTTCCAGGGCGTCTTCGCGCCGCGCGCCGGGTTGGAGAGTGGAGTGTTGCGTCATCGGCATGTCCGCGGGTGCATAGCGCGGATGCATGGGATACATGTTCCCAAACAACAGGAGGAAAAGAAGGGCGAACATGACGCTTACGAATGCGGAGACATCGATTGAGCTGCGAAGTGGTGTGCTGCGTTTCTTGAGGGTGGTCCAGGCAGGAGGGCGGATAAACAGCTTCATACGGAAACCTCTTTGGGAATGGGAGAGCGGAATCGTTTTTGGGCGGCTCGGGACACGCTTTTAGTATTGGACACCAGTGGGGGCGGGAAAGTTCAGGGATTTTGAGTGGGCGGGGAAAGAAGTAACGGGGATGAGTGGAGAGTGGCGCGGCGGGTCGGGCAAGCCCGGCCCCCACAGTGGGTGCTTGGGGAGGGGCAAAGAAATAAAATGAGGAATTTACACAGAGGACGCGGAGGCCATAGAGGGCGTGGAGAAGAAAAAAAGCAAGAAGGGCACGGCATGCCGTGCCCCTACAAGATTAGGAGCGGAAGAGGACGGCTTCGCGTTGGAACATTTTGATGGCGATGAAGAGGGCGGCGGCGGCGTAGACGCAGGTGGAGGAGAAGATGATGGCGATTAGGTTCCAGTGATAGGTGCCGGCGACAAGCTCTTTGCACAGAAGGCTGGTACTCAGAATGGGGATGAGCGAGAGCTTGGAGGTCAGCTCAACGCCGGGGAGCATGGATGCGATAGCGGGGACGATGACGATAAAGGTCATTGGCGTCAGATAGCTCTGGGCTTCTTTGTAGGTTTTAGCGAAAAGGGCGATGGTCATGAGGACGGCGGAGAAAAGAACGGCGATGGGGAGTGCCATGAGGAAGACGGAAATCACTGTTTTGGGGCCGAGATGAAGGATGAAGCCGGCGGCCGCGGCGCGGCCATCTGCCGTTTGTCCGGTGTAGTGACTCAAAACTGAAAATGAGACGCCCATCGATAGGACAGAAAGAGCGGCGGTGCCAAGAGCGGCGGTTAAAATCAAAAAGAATTTGCCAAGTACAAGATGGGTGCGAGAGATGGGGCTGGAAAGGATCGTTTCCATGGTGCCACGTTCTTTTTCGCCGGCGGTGAGGTCCATGGCGGGGTACATCGCACCGGTCATGCAGAGAAGGATGACCATGTAGCCGATGATGCCGCCGAAAGCGGCGCCGCTGACCTTTTCTGGAGGGGCGACGTTTTCACGCTTCAATTCAAAAGGTTTAAGCACGGCGACCGGCAGATTTTTGGCAGCGAGACGGTCTTTGACCAAAGTGTCGCTGTAGTCCTTCAAATACTTTTCGACTTTGTCGGTAGCAAATTCGGACTTCAGTTCGCCTTCGTAATTGTAGATGTTGACGGTGTCTGACTTTTGCTGCGCGACATCGGTCTGGAAACCAGAGGGGATTTCGACGGCGGCGCGGACTTCCTTGTTGATGATCTGGTCTTTCCAGTTGGGCGTTTCGGGAACAATCTCAATTTTGTCGAGCTTTTTAAGCCCTGCGACGACTTCTGGGGAGTCTTCGCCGCCGCGGAGCATGACCTTGGGAGTCTCTTCTTTAGCCTTGCCGACGAGCATGACAGCCAGAGAACCAAAGCCGACGCTGAGAACGGGAAAGAGTAGGAGGGGCACGAGGATTGTGGAAATGACGGTGCGGCGGTCGCGGATGGCTTCGGTGAGTTCCTTGCGATAGACGATGCCGATGTTGCGCAGGGACATGTCAGTTGTTCTCCTCAGCGACGTAGTGGGGCGTGACGACTTTGACGAAAATTTCCTCGAGTTCGTGTTCGGCGTATTTGTCGCGCAGTTGCGGCAGGGTGCCTTCGACGAGGAGTTTGCCGGATTGGATGATACCGATGGTGTCGCAGAGCTTTTCGACTTCGGCCATGATGTGGGTGGAGAAGATGACGGTCTTGCCGTTGTTGCGGCATTCGCGAATGAAAGAGGTGATGGTGCGAGCGGTCATGATGTCGAGGCCGTTGGTGGGCTCATCGAAGATCATGACGGGGGGATCGTGGACGAGAGTGCGGGCGATGGAAGTTTTTTGCATCATGCCGGTGGAGAGTTTGTCGCAGCGGCGGTCGCGGAAACCGTTCATGTCGAGGCGGTTGAAAATGGAGTCGACGCGTTTTTTTAGAGTGGCTTCGTCCAAGCCATTTAGGCGGCCGAAGTACTCGACGAATTCCTGAGCGGTGAGGCGGCGATAGAGGGCCGTGGCGGTGGAGAGAAAACCGACGTTGGCGCGGACTTTCTCGGGGTGCTCGATGACGTCGTAGCCACAGATAGTGGCGGTGCCGTCGGTGGGCTCGAGAATGGTGGCCAGCATGCGGAGCGTGGTGGTTTTGCCGGCGCCGTTGGCGCCGAGGAGGCCGTAGATTTTGCCGGGCTGGCAGGTGAAGCTGACGTTATCGACGGCGCGAATTTCGCCGCGCTTCTTGTCCTGGAAGCGCTTGGACAGGGAACGAGCTTCGATCATGAATGGACCCCTCGCTTGCAGTAATCAAAAGACAGGGTAGTAAGGCTTCTGAGTCTACTACGTGTGGGAAGGGAGGAAGATTACGACTGCGGAAAGCAGTGGCACTGATTTGTATGGCGATACGGATGGGCACGCTCAGCGGATAGAGTTTAGGTGGCGCGGCGCGCATCCTTGGCGGTGGACGGCGCATCTTTAATGTATTGGAGATGAGGCACTTACTAGGAACCAGGGTGGAGAAAGCGGCTTGGCTATTGTTAGAATGAGACACTTCGGGGCACTCCAGACATAGGGCAGCAAGCCACGGACAAGATTGAAGAAGGCCATGGGGCGGTAGTGCTTGTGAGTGTTGCCGCGCGCCTGGCCGGGGACTGTTAGGAATAGGAAGGCATGGATCGAAGGCTGCGAAACCGGATTGTGATTTTGCTGCTGCTGGCTGGCGTAGCTGCGCCATTTCTGGTTTGGCTAAGCGGGCGGAAGCCGGCGGCGAAAATCACCGCAATGACGCCCACGCGGGAAAACCTGGTGTCGTCGATCAGCAGTAACGGGAAAGTGGAGCCGATTTCGCCGTTTGTGATGAGGGCGCAGCTAGATACCTTTGTGCAAAAGATTTATGTGACAGAAGGGCAGACGGTGAAGAAGGGGCAGCTTTTGCTGGAGTTGAACGTGAAGGAAGTAGCTGCGCAACTGGCGGAGACACGGTCGAAACTTTTGCGGGCGCAGAACGATTTGCGGGCTGCAAAAGCTGGCGGCAAGGCCGATGAAGCGGCCAAGGTGGCAGGCGATCTGGCGAAGGCCGAGGGGGAACGCGACAGATTGCAACGGAATCATGACTCTCTGACGCGGATGGAAGCGGGACAGGCGGCGACGAAAGAGGACCTTGCCGCAAACGATCAGGCATTGGCCAATGCGAAGGCGGAAGTTACGAGATTGCTTGCGGTGAAGCAGGAGTTTGACAGGCAGGCCAGGCTGGATGCGGAGCGCGGAGAGTTGCAGGTGCAGCAAACTTTGAGCGAAATGGCGGCGCTCGAAGACAAAGTGAACAACGGGAGAATAGCGGCGCCGGCGGATGGGACGCTGTATTCGCTGCCAGTGAGAGCGGGCGATTACGTGAAATTGGGCGACTTGCTGGCGGAGTTGGCGGATTTGCATAAGGTGCGGGTGAGGGCGTTTATTGACGAGCCGGATCTTGGGGGACTGGAAGCGGACG
>JGI12635J15846_10005216_pt1 | contig 11228 bp, 7 predicted proteins | sample BlaSpr_A8_OM2_M2_FD_15846 | JGI IMG/M metagenome (IMG submission 15846) | reverse complement strand
CAATCTTCGGGGCAGGTGACGCGGAGAATCGAATCCTGCGAAGTGTATCTCGCTTCGCGGAAGTTTCGGTTGATGCTCAGGGCAAGTGTCGAGATGTTCTGTACGACCGTGAAGAAGAGATTGATTTTGTTCTGCAGGGCACAGGCACTCTGCAATACGGCGACGAGACGCATCCCCTGCGCGCGAACGATTTCGTGTACCTGGCTCCCAGTGTCAAGCATTCGATCGCCAACAATTCCAGTCAGGGTTTGCGAGTCCTGGTTATGGGCTTCAAGATCCCGACCCGCAGCGCGCTTAGCGCATCCTCTCAACATCCTAGAATCATCAATCTGAGCGACGTGAAAGAGGAAACTGTCGAAGGTCACCCAACTTCGGTCCTATACAAGCTGCTGGTCGGTCCACGCAGCGGGAAGCGTGACGCGATCGATGAGGCGTACGTGGTGACCAGCTTTTTCTGGATGAACTTCGAGCCCGGGGGTACAAACTTGCCGCATCACCACGAAACCGCGGAAGAAATCTATCTAGTCGTTGCGGGGCAGGGTGAAATGGTCGCAGGAAGCGGAATCGATGGAGTTGAGGGCCGGCATCCGGCCAAAGCAGGAGATGCTTACTACTTCCGCCCAAACTGTACGGTAGGGTTCTACAACCAGAACAAGCCAGGAGCCAAGGCCTACATCCTCGCCGTACGATCGCGGATTCCCTTGAGCGGTGAGGAAGACTAGAACTTTCCGGCTTCACCACGGCAGCTCAGCAAGATTGGTCGAGGTTGGCACAACTGAAACTTTTTTCTCAGGAGGCATTGATGCAGATCCGGAATTCCAGCCGGCGATCATTTGTAAAACTGCTGGCGGCAGCCCCCCTGCTCAGCCAGATTGCTGCGCGCGACCTGTACGCACAAGCTGCTTCCGCCGTCGGCAGGGATCCGCGGGAGAACGTGTATACGCGCCTTGGGGTGAAGACAGTCATCAATTGCCGCGGCACCTGGACCTATCTCAGCGGGTCATTGGAGTTTCCCGAAGTTCGTCAAGCGCAAGTGGAGGCAGCGCAGCATTTCGTCAACATGCTCGAGCTGCAGCGTGCAGTGGGCCGGCGTTTGGCGGAGCTGACGGGTGCCGAATCCGGTATCGTCACTTCCGGCGCTGCGGGCGCCATGGCGGCCGCAACCGCCGGATGCATGGCCGGGACCGATGACAAGTACATTTGGCAGCTTCCGGACACAACCGGCCTGAAGCATGAAGTGATCATGGTCGGCGGCCGGAGCGCCTTTGACAGCGCCATCCGACTCACCGGCGCCAAGTTGGTTCTGACGTATTCGCCGGAAGAGCTCGCCAACGCCATCAACGAAAAAACCGCGATGATCTACACCACCGATCTCGGCGACAAACTTCAAAGGGAACACTCCATCGCGAAAGACCACAAGATCCCTATGTTGCTGGACGATGCTGCCGGAATTCCCCCGGCCGACAACGCCAAGCTTTACGCCCGCATGGGCCTCGATCTCTATTGCTTTTCCGGCGGAAAAGGACTCTGTGGACCGCAGTGCAGCGGCTTGCTGCTGGGGCGCAAAGACCTGATTGAGGCCGCGCTTCTCAATTGCAGTCCCCGGGAAGGAGCCGTGTGCCGCCCGATGAAGGTCGGGAAAGAAGAAATCATTGGGTGTCTGACGGCGCTGGAGACATGGCTGAAGCTGGACGAAAAAAAACTCTACGCCGAATGGAATGGCCGCATCGATCGCATTCGAAAGCTGGTGGAGACCGTTCCCGCGGTCAAGACCGAGACCTACACTCCCGATGATGGAAACCGTTATCCGACGCTGAAGATTTCTTGGGATCAGCAGGCCTGGGGCTTCAGTATTTCCGATTGCGTGCGCGAGTTGCGGGCCGGTGATCCAGTCATCGAAGTTCTTGGAGCGGATAATCCCAGCTTAGTCAGAGCAGTCCGCGAGGGAAATCCTAACCACAAAGAACCCAAAGGCCCCGACCACATCGAGTTAGTCTCAATGACTATCAAGCCGGGGGAGGAAATCATAGTTGGGCAGAGATTAAGGGCCATTCTGAGCGCTGCACAGAAAAAGGCGGCAGCCTAAGAGACGCGAGGTTGTCTTGAGAAGAATTCATCTGAATCTTCCTTTGCGACTGTTAGCGGTGGCTGTTTTGCTTTCGGCGACTCTCACGGCGAAAGAGCACCTGTCCCCCGTCGTTCCCGGACAAACCGCTGCTCCAGAGAATCGTGTCTACTCACCTGGTGTGGACGCCGGAGACTACATCTACATTTCCGGGCAGGGGCCTCGTCGTCCGGACGGAAGTTTACCGCCGACTTTTAAGGGACAAGCAAGACAGGCACTGGATAACGTGAAAGCGGTCGTCGAATCTGCACGATTGACCATTGAGCACGTGGTCTACGCCCAGGTGTACCTGGAAGACATCAGCAAGTGTGACGAAATGAATCAGGTCTTCGCTGAATACTTTGGGAAGAGCCCGCCGGCACGTGCCGTGCTGGGAGTTTCTCGGCTTCCCGAGTCTCCCATTCAGATCAGCGCCGTTGCGGTTCGAAGTTTGGCGGATAAGAAGGCTGTCTATCCGGCGAATTACAAATCGAACGATCCGGCTCCGCCCGGGATGCTTACTCATGACAGGCTTTTCGTCTCAAGCATGCCCGGTAGCGATCCTGTTAGCGGCAAAGTTCCGGATGATGCCGCAGCGCAGGTAGATCTGGCGCTCGACCGGGTGGAGGCGGTCGTCAAGGCGGCGGGCCTCGAACTCCGGAATATGGTTTTCGTAAACCCATATCTGACGCCGAATGTTCCGATGCGCGTTATGAATGAGCATTACGCCCGGCGGTTTGAGTTCGGGAACACTCCAGCTCGGGCCACAATCGAAGTGTCGAGTCTTCCGGGTGGCGCCCATATCGAGTACACAGGCGTCGCTGTGCGAGATATCACGCAGCGCAAAGCTGTGCGTCCGAAAAACATGCCGCCCAGTCCCACCGCGAGTCCATGTGTTTTTGCTGGCGACACTCTGTATTGCTCAGCGAAAGACGGCTTTATTCCCGGACCGCACGGCGGCGTGTACGCGACCAGCACACAGCACCAACTCCGGCAGACCATGCGAAATCAACTGGACAACCTTGAAGAAGCGGAAATGACCTTCAATCAAGTTGTGGCCACAAATGTTTATCTGGACAATCTGTCGGACCTCAGTGTTTTCGATGAAGTGTACGGTCAATACTTCGGGTCGCCACCGGCGCGAAGCGTGGTCCAGCAAATCGCACCCACGGAGCGCAAGCCGGATAAGGACGATCAATTCCCCGGATTGGAACAGGTTTCACTGATTGCGGTCCGGAGTCGCCCGAAGCGTTGATGTTCACGCCACAATTAGAAAGTTTTTCGTACCGCCTCCATCGTTTTAGGAAATATCACCAGATGAAAATACATTTCATCTTGACTGTCCGCATGCTTCTGAGTAATTTATGGGACACTTTGGCGTCAAGCTCGGGGATGTTCCCAGAACAATGGCGGTGCGGGGGCTTTACCAGGTAGCTTCTCCAGTTTTGCAGTCACTAGTCGAGCGAGCGCCAGATCTGTAGAAGGGGAATACCAAAAGCAGAGTCATTGGGCAGGCATGTCGAGGAGACCGCCGCCCCAGGAGATGGGTGATGAGAAATGCTCACAGACTTTTCGCTCCGATTTTCCTCATCGTGACGTTGTTTTTGGCCCCGGGCGTTCTGCTTGCTGATGTCACCGGCTCGATCCTTGGCGTGGTCAAGGATCAGTCCCAGGCCGTGATCAAGGGAGCGCGCATTACGGTCACGAACACGCAGACCAACCTCACGAAGCAGGCGGTTTCAGCTGAGGATGGTTCCTACCGCTTTCTGGCGTTACCCGCCGGAACCTACACTCTTAACGCCATCAGTCCTGGCTTCGAGCAGTTTAATGCGACCGACATTGTGGTAAAGGTGAACGACCAACTGAGGGTCGATGTTTCGTTGACCGTCGGCAACGTGAAGCAAGAGGTCAACATAGCCGCCAGCGCCGTACAGGTGGAGACGGAGAACACGCAACTGGGCGACGTGATCGACTCTAAAAAGATGCTGGCGCTGCCGCTGAACGGGCGCAGCTACCTTGACCTGCTCGGCCTGCAAGCGGGCGTGGCGCCGACGGGTTCGGTGACCATCGGTGGCAACTCTGGAACGGGCGCAAGGCCGGTCTCAGGTTACATTCAAAACGCTGGCAATGTCTCAGTGAATGGCCAGCGAGAGACAGCCAACGCATTTCTGGTGAACGGGGGCGATGTCAGCGAGGGGAGAAATCTCGGCGCGGGACTTGTTCCGAATCTCGATTCGGTTGAGGAGTTTCGCCTGATTACAAACAGCTTTGACGCGGAGTACGGAAAATTCAGCGGCGCGGTGATGAATGCCATCACCAAGTCGGGTACCAACGGCTTCCATGGTGACGTGTTCGAGTTCCTGCGCAACGACAAGATGGATGCTGCGAACTTCTTCACACCGGTCAAATCCGAACTGCGGCGCAATCAATTCGGAGGCGTGGCAGGAGGGCCCTTCTGGAAGGACAAGCTATTCTGGTTCACGGATTATCAAGGAACTCGACAGGTGCAGGGCGCAGAAACTGGCATCGTTACCCTGCCGACTACCAACGAGCTTCAGGGGAACTTTGGACCGGCGACTACGTGCCTTCTGAACGGGCAACTGGCACCTTGTACCTTGAGTGGTGCAGTCGATGGCACTGCGGGCGGCACTTGTCCCGCGTGTGGCTGGCCGACGGAGCTCTCACAACGGCTGGGTTATACAGTCACCAGTGGCGAGCCGTACTGGACTCCTGGTTGCAACACACTGCAGGATGCTCAGAACGGCGTGTGCGTGTTTCCGGGAGGCGTAATTCCGACGAGTGCGTGGTCAAAAGCGGCGACTGGAACTCTCCCATATATCCCGCAACCGAACATTAATCCCGCCCAGGGTACGTACTCTAACAATAGCCAAAGAAATACCGTTACGGATAATAAGATCGGAGAGCGGGTCGATTTCAATAACAGCAAGACGGGCACCTGGTCGTTCTACTACCACTTCGACGATTCGACAGTCTTAAGCGCGCTGCCCAGCGGCGGCGCAAGCGTTCCAGGCTTCCCCGCGCAGACGCCAACGCGAGCCCAGCAGTTCGTAATGAGTAATACCAAAACGCTCGGGCCCTCGGCGGTGAATGAGGCGCGCTTCAGCTTCTTCCGCACCGCCACCCACTTGGACAACCCGAAGGGTGGCCAGGCGCAGCTTTCCTCTCTCGGTTTCGTGACCGGTCCCGGTACGCTCGGCATTATCCCCGATGCCTATCCCGGATATCCGGAGTATGTGCCCCAACTCTATTTCAACAACTTCGCCATCGGCGCACCCTCCCTGATCACGTTCCAGCCCAATAACACCTACACGGTATCGGACGGGTTTTCCAAGATCGTGGGCAAGCATACGCTGAAGTTCGGGGGAGAATTCCGCTATCTGCAAGTCAACGAACGCAACTTAGCCAGCCAGGACGGAGCTTTCGTCTTCGACGGCTCCAACACCGGAATCGATTTCGCCGACTACCTGATTGGGGCTCCGAGGGCCCAAGGCGGTTATACCCAGGCTGCTTTGCAGCTCCTGGACTCCAGGACTCGCTACGGCGGCGCTTACGCGGAAGACACATGGAAGGTAAAGCCCAACCTCACCTTGAACCTCGGTTTGCGCTGGGAAGTAAGCATGCCCTGGTATGACACGCAGGGCAAGATACAGACTTGGGTAAAGGGAGAGCAGTCAGTGGTCTTTCCAGGTTCCCCCACAGGCCTCGTATTTCCGGGTGATCCGGGCATTCCCAAGACGCTTGCGCCCACCCGATACAACAACTTCGGGCCGCGCCTCGGCCTTGCCTACTCGCCCGGTTTCCACGAGGGAATATTGGGTAAGGTCTTTGGCGGTCCAGGCAAGACCAGCATCCGAGCGGCCTACGGGATCTACTACACATCGGTGGAAGATCTGAACCTGTTTTACGAGGTGGCCGATGCTCCGTTTGGCCTGTACTGGAGCAGTCCGGGTCCAGTGTCGTTTACGGAACCTTTCCGAAATCGACTGGACGGAGGCACCGACGGCGAGGGACAGCGTTTCCCGTTCACCGTACCGACTCCGGGGAGCCCGGCAAACAAGACGCTCAGTTTCGCGGTTTACGAGCCGATGTCCTATTTCCCCGGCTATGACATCCACAACAAGCTGCCCTACGCCGAACACTTCAATTTTTCCATTCAGCGTGAGCTGACCAGATCGACTGTGCTGACGCTGGCTTACGTTGGAACTGAAGGTCACAGGCTCATAACTCAACAGGAAGCCAACCCGGGCAATGCAGCTTTCTGCATGCAACTCACTGCGCAGGGCTATAACGACGTCTCGAGCGGCGCCCTCGGATGCGGACCTAATGCCGAGCAGGATACGTTCCAGCTTGGCAGTGGCCCGTTGGTCTACGGCAGTAGGAATACTATGCTCAACCCGAATTACTGTCCTGAGGCGCAGACCTTGTGCTTTGGCTATGGCAATACCTTTACCCACCTCACCGCGAATTCGATTTACAACGCAGGGGAGGTCACAGTGGAACGCAAGGCCGGCGATGTGACGCTGTTGGCGGCATATACTTTCGCTAAAGCCGTGGACGACTCCTCCGGGTTTGGCGACCTGGTCAATTTTGTCAACCCACGGTTGAGTCGGGGACTCTCGTCGACCGACGTGCGCCACAATTTCGTTGTTAGCTATGTTTGGGCGATTCCTTTCGATCGGGCTTTTGGCAGTTTGCCAAAACGGTTGACCCAAGGCTGGCAGATACAGGGCATAACTCGCTTCGCCACAGGAGTTCCCATCCAGATGAACCAGAGCGTGGGAGACGCCTCGCTTGCCGGCAGTCCGTCCACGGATATGCCCAATGTGGTCGGGCCGATTCAAATCATGAACCCCCGCGATACAGCCAGCACGGGCGCGTTTACTTATTTCAATCAGAGCGCATTCGCCACGAACGACTGTAGTCTGACTAACGGCGTTTTGGTCGGTGCATGCGGCACATTCGGCACGGCCAATCGCCGATTCTTCCATGGTCCCGGTATCAACAACACGGATTTCGGGCTGCAAAAGACTATACCCGTCACGGAGGCAAAGGCTTTCGAGATTCGGGGTGAATTCTTCAATATTTTCAACCACGCGCAATTCCTGAATCCGAGCGGGGATATCAGCTCCGGAAGCTTCGGAAACGTCACCAAAGCCCGTGATCCCCGCATCGGGCAGGTCAGCGCGAAATTCATCTGGTAGGCGGAAGAAACGTTCTGCGAAGGGACGGCATCAGCTCGCCGTCCCCTTCCTACTTTGGGTTAAAGTGTTGGGATGCAGGGCAACCTCGGCGGGAAAACCCATCTGATCCGTCATTGGCTCTCGGCTGCCTTCCTTGTTGGAATCCTACTTGCCCCGCAGATGATCGCGCAAACCGCGGCAGACTATCGCAAACGGGCGACCGAACTGGCCCAGGTGAAGTCCTGGGACGACGCCATTGCAAACTACCGCAAAGGTCTGGCACTTGAGCCCAACGACGCCCTCACACACTACAACCTGGCTTTGGCGCTGAAATATAAGGGAGAGACCAGAGACGCCCGGAAGGAGTTCGAGGCGGCGTTAGCACTGCGACCGAAATGGGCGGACGCGCACTACGGATTGGGCGCTGCCTGTTACGATCTGCAGGATCAGACTGCAGCTATGAAGGAACTGCGCACCGCGGTGACCCTCGATCCCGCCAATGCCGCCGCGCATCGCCTATTGGCCCGCATTTTGTCGCAGCAGAACAATCTTGTGGATGCCGAGCACGAACTAAAATTGGCTCTCAGGCTGAAACCCTCGGCCGACATTCACTTGGAGCTTGGGGTAGTCGAAGGGCAACTCGGCAAGCTGAATGACGCCGTTACACAGTTTCGTTACGCGATACGCATCGATCCTGGGCTTGCGGCCGCACACCTTATGCTGGGTGTGGCTTTGCGTCGGCAGGCTGACCATGGTGGTGCGCTAGAACAGTTTCGAATGGCCGTGGCGCTGAATCCGGATAATGCGGAGGCCCAGTATGACCTGGGCCGAGAGTTGAAGGCAGGGGGCGACAACGCTGGGGCGATCGATGCCTTTCATCGCGCTCTCGAACTGAAACCGGACTTTGAGCAAGCACACTACAATCTCGGCCTCGCCTTGCGCGCCCAGGGGAATGCGAGCGCCGCAAAGAAGGAATTCGATGAACTGTCGGGACTGCATGAGTTTCGTGCCCGCCTGGCGCAATCGAAGCTGCTTATTGTGCAGGGGGTGGATGCGCTCAAGCAACAGAAACTCGACCAGGCGGTGGCGCTATTCCAGAAATCCGCAGAGCTAACGCCCGAACTTCCAACCAGCTACTACTACCTGGGGGTCGCTTGGGAGGGCAAGAACGAAGACGCGCGCGCGAGAGGAGCGTATGAAAAAGCGATTGAACTGAAGCCGGACTATGCGCAGGCGCACGCAAGCTTTGGGCTGCTTCTTTGGAAGTCAGGAGATCAAACGCGAGGGCTGGAGGAATTCCAGCAGGCGGTTATGTGCGATCCGGATCTGGCTGAAGCCCATTACAACCTCGGGCTGGCGCTGGCACAACAGCAGCGCCCGCAAGAAGCTAGCCGTGAGTTGACTGAGGCTGTCAGCCTTGATCCTCACAATGTCGATGCGCGCGTGCAACTCGGGTTGGCCCTGAGCCAAAACAACGATCCCGCCGCCGCAGCCAATATCTTTCGCGATCTCGTGCGACGCGATCCAAAATTCGCCGAGGGCCACAATAACCTCGGGCTCGTACTGCTGCAGTCGCGGGAGATCCACCGGGCAGAGGCGGAGTTTGCAGAGGCGGCGCGGCTTAAGCCACGTTACGCCGAAGCGCACTACAATCTCGCCTTGGCGTTGCGCCAGGAAGGCAAGAACGCGGAGGCACAACACGAGTTCAATAGGGCGTACGAGCTCGCGCCGGAATTGAAGAGCCTGCCACTCCCCTAACCGGAAAACACCACCTCAATGGACTATTTTCTGGGGGCAGGTCACGTGAGCACGGGAAAGGTGATTCGGATGTTGCTCGCTGCCGGTATAGTCAGCCCCACTGTGCTCGAGTTAGCTCCCGCCGTTATCCACGCTAAACAACATCGCGGCCAGATATATTCAAAGTACAATGGCCTCTCTTCCAATGACTCAATGAAAACATGGGCTTCAGACGAGTCTCTAAGAGTGGACCTCATCGAACTTCCGTTCACAACGGTGGTCGTAAGAAACGAGCAGCGTCACCTCAAGAAAAGACGCTTCACATCTTGGGGATGAAAAGGAACGCCCGTCCAGCCTCGTATGTCATCACCTTTACCGACGTATGACTTCACTGACTGCGCCGGCCTTCAAGAAACAATTCGCCGAAGCCGGATGGGTCATGGAATACCTTGAGACCGCACCAGTCAAAATAGTTATACACTCCGGTCTCAGGATCTTTGCCATTTACGGCGAAGTCGATCCCAAGAACAGTATGTCCCTCTACCGGTGGCACACCGATCTCCGCCCAAGGAATCGCCACCTGCACCACATAGTGATAGTCATCCAGAATTCGAACCTCGTGCCGCGCACTACCATTCCACTGGGGATCGGGATGTCCTGCGGGTGTGCCCCGGTCGTCGTACACCGCGTTTAGAATGTTGATGTGGTAGGAGAAATCGTCGGGCAGGAATTCTTTCGAACGGTCGCACAATGCATCAATCAGGAACTCTATACCATCGTCCTCCCACAGTTTGTCACCGTCGCGTTCACGGACACTGGCCTGCAGTTTCGAGGAGTGCACATCGAAGGCAAGATAAAGATTGTCCTTGTCCCATAAAGCGTACATGGCTGCATGGCGGGGATGGCCGGCCAGCGGCTTTCCTTCGAACGTCACTGTACCCGCGCCGCGCCACTTCGCCAGATCGCCATCCAGCGGAATGGGTATGTCCGTTTTGAATGCACGCACCTTCTGCTGAACTTGTGACGGCCCCTCTGCCTCCGCGATAAACATGCCAGCCGCACGCAATAAAATAAAGAAAGAAAGAAACCAACGCCAGGTTATCTGCGACGGCCGACACATTGCGCTACCCTCTCCTCCCCCGTTGCAAAGGCCCGCTTCGAGCTTCGCATTGTTTCTCCGAGGTTACGTCAGTTAAAATTATATTGTAACGTAATCAGCTCAGAGGAATCCCATGAGAAACTTGAAGGTAATGCTACCGGTACTGATCGTCGTCCTTTTGGCTTTGCGCACTCCATTGCGAGGTGACCCCGAAGATTTAACCGTCTGGAAAAGTGTGGTGAGTCACATCGCCGAAACCCAACTCCCCTGGCAGACGCTGCAGCATTATGACGATCATCTGATCGCAGTTTCTTATCTGCGAGATGACGGCGCTGCAGAGCTTCATCAATCACAAATTGAGATTTGGACAGTGCAATCAGGAGAGGCCACACTGGTGGTTGGAGGCGCAATCCTAAAGCCTGAGTCTATCGGGCCCTACGAAATACGAGGCACTTCGATTAGTGGCGGTAGTGAAACTCAACTCCGGCAAGGAGACATTGTACAGATACGCGCTAACGTACCACATCAACTGAAGATCGCGGCGGGTAAGAACCTGATTTACACAACGATTAGGATGGATTCTCGTTGAACCCGTGGCTGCGGTGTCGACAATGGAATCGGTGGAAACTGGACCGTAAAACCATTGGCTAAGATGTGTGGGTACGCCCCGCTTTCTGCTTCTCTCATGTGATCTGTCTGAAGGGAACGTTCAGCAATGGGATCGCGAATTGACAGCCAGAAGGTTTCTTCGCTATCTCGCTCTCAGTCCCGCACTAGCAAGTCCGCTCCTCTTCGGAAGTTCTCTGAGGAAAGCATTTGCAGCGAATCCGGCGAGTCCAGCACTCCTTGGATCTGACTCAGGCGTTGAATCCATTAAGAGCGCCGATCAGGCTCTTAGCGTGATGGAGTTCGAGGAATTTGGCCCGCAAGGCGCTGCCTCCGGCGCATTTCGCCTATTTGGCCACTGGTGTGGACGACGACGCGACCGTCCGATTGAACCACGAAGCCTATCAACATATCGAGATTCGTTCCCGTCGCTTGATTGACGTGGCGAAGCTGGATTGTTCGGTCGACCTTTTTGGCACGA
>JGI12635J15846_10005215_pt1 | contig 11230 bp, 10 predicted proteins | sample BlaSpr_A8_OM2_M2_FD_15846 | JGI IMG/M metagenome (IMG submission 15846) | reverse complement strand
GCTGTCCACAAAGAGCCCGAGAGAACGCTCAGCTGTCCCCTCGGTCGTGCATATCGGCGGAACTCAGGTTCCTGCGGTCTCGCGTAGCTTACGCCTTGGCCGCGAGCTGACGGAGGACGTACTGCAGGATGCCGCCATTCTGGTAGTAGAGGATCTCCTGCGGGGTGTCGATGCGGATTGTCGCAGAAAACTCCGTCGTCTTGCCCAGGTCGGATTCGGCGAAGACCGTGACGAGCTTGCCGCCGGCGAACTTGCCCTCCAGCATCGCCTTCAATTGGCCTGGTGTGTCTCCGATCGCGAAGACCTCCTCGCCGGAAAGATGCAGCGACTCGGCGTTTTGACCAGGCAGGAATTGGAGGGGAAGAATCCCCATCCCGACGAGGTTCGAACGGTGGATTCGCTCGTAGCTCTCGGCGATGACGAACCTGATTCCGAGCAGCAACGGTCCCTTCGCCGCCCAGTCCCGCGACGACCCCGAACCGTACTCCTTGCCCGCCAGGATCGCCAGCGGCGTGCCTCGCTTCGCGTACTCCACCGAGGCGTCAAAGATCGACATCGGGATGTCATCCGGCAGCAGCCGCGTTACGCCGCCCTCGGTCCCGGGAGCGAGCTTGTTACGCAGCCGCACATTGGCGAAGGTGCCGCGCACCATCACCTCATGATTGCCGCGCCGCGACCCGTAACTGTTGAAGTCCGACGCCTTCACGCCGTGTTCGAGGAGATATTTGCCTGCAGGACCGTTCAGCTTGATCGAACCCGCGGGAGAGATGTGATCGGTCGTCACCGAGTCGCCCAGTACAGCCAACACTCGCGCGCCATGAATGTCCGCGACGGGTGCGGGCTTCGCCGTCATTCCGTCAAAGTAAGGAGCCTTGCGGATGTAGGTTGAATCCGGCTCCCAGCCATAGGTCTTGCCATCGGGAAACTTCAGACTCTGCCAGTTTTGATCTCCATCGGAGACGGTGCTGTACTGATGCCGGAACATCTCCGAATCGATCGACGCCGCCACCACTGCCGAGACCTCCGCCTGTGTCGGCCAGATGTCCTTGAGGAACACCGGGTGGCCGTTGTTGCCGGGACCCAGCGGTTCGGTCGCAAAGTTGTGTCCGATATGCCCGGCCAGCGCATACGCCACCACCAACGGCGGACTCATCAGGTAGTTCGCCCGCACCTCCGGCGAGATTCTTCCTTCAAAGTTCCGGTTGCCCGAGAGCACCGACACGGCGACCAGTCCGTGGTCTTCAATCGACTTCGACACATCGGTCGGTAGCGGTCCCGAGTTGCCGATGCACGTTGTACATCCATAGCCCACGACCTGAAACCGCAGCTTGTCCAGATACGGCATCAGCCCCGCCTTGACGTAGTAGTCGGTCACCACGCGCGAGCCTGGCGCCAGCGAGGTCTTCACCCACGGCGGTGTGCTTAGCCCCCTCTCGACAGCTTTTTTTGCCAGCAATCCAGCCGCGATCATCACGTAAGGGTTCGACGTGTTTGTACACGAGGTGATCGCGGCGATGACGATCGATCCGTGGGTCAGGTACTTCTCCGGATCGACGCCGAAACGGCTCCGGATCGACACATGCGGCGCCTCCAGGCTGGGTACCGTCTCATCCTGAATTGTGATTACCGGCACCGTCGGATGCTCGACCACTGGAGCCGATAGCCCCACGCTGCTGGTCAAATCGCCCGACGCACTCGCATGGCCACCCTCACCCTCCCAACGCACCAACTGACGAATTGTCTGCGAGTTCCCGTTCGGCCCCAGCAGTGCGGGTAACTGCTCGTTGAAGCTCACCCCTGCCTGCGACAATGCCACCCGATCCTGCGGACGCTTCGGCCCTGCCACGCTCGGCTCTACCGTCGCCAGGTCGAGCGCGATCGTCGCCGAGTACACCGCNTCGGGAGCATCCGCTGTNTGGAACAATCCCTGTTCGCGGTAGTACGCCTCCACCAGCGCGATCTGCTCGGCNGGNCTGCCGGTCAGCGTGAGATAGCGCAGCGTCTCCGCATCTACGGGAAAGATTCCGCAGGTTGCGCCATATTCGGGAGCCATATTCGCAATCGTCGCGCGATCGGCCAGTGGCAGCTCGGCGATCCCCGGCCCGTAAAACTCTACAAACTTGCCGACGACGCCAAGCTTGCGCAGCATTTCAGTTACCGTCAGCACCAAGTCGGTCGCGGTTGTGCCTTCCTTCAGCTTGCCGGTCAACTTGAAGCCGACTACCTGCGGCACCAGCATAGACACTGGCTGTCCCAGCATCGCGGCCTCAGCCTCAATGCCACCTACGCCCCAGCCGAGCACGCCCAATCCATTGACCATGGTCGTGTGCGAGTCTGTGCCGACCAGTGTGTCGGGATAGGCAAACACCTTGCCGTCGGCGGTTGGCTGCGTCGTAAACACCACCCGCGCCAGGTATTCGAGGTTCACCTGATGGCAGATCCCCATTCCTGGCGGCACGGCAGAAAAATTATGAAACGCCGTTTGTCCCCACTTCAAAAACGCGTAGCGCTCGCGGTTTCGCTGAAACTCCAGCGCCGCATTCAGGTCATAGGCTCGCGTCGTGCCAAACTCGTCTACCTGCACCGAGTGGTCGATCACCAGTTCCGCCGGCTGCAACGGATTGATCTTCTCGGGATTGCCGCCCAACTGCTTCATTGCATCACGCATCGCGGCGAGGTCGACGATTGCGGGCACTCCGGTAAAGTCCTGCATCAGCACCCGCGCCGGCATGTAGGCGATCTCGCGCGAGGGCTCCGCTTTCGCGTCCCAACTCGCGAGAAATTTGATGTCGTCGGCTGTCACGGTACGGCCGTCCTCGTGACGCAGCAGGTTCTCCAGCAAGATGCGCAGCGAAAACGGCAATCGAGCAAGGTCGACGCCAGCGCCCTCGAGCGCCTTCAGGCGAAACAGATGGTAGGTCTTCGAGCCGGAGCTAAGGGTCGATTGGCTCTTAAAGGAATCAGGGTGCGGTTGGGTCGCCATAATATCTTCTCCATGTCGCGCCGGGGATTGCGCGGGGGGGTAACGGGGCCGAGGTCTCAACTTCAAGCCGAAAAAGCCGCGGCTGAAGCCTGCAAGGTTTTCATGGGAGTGAGATGGTCTCAGCGACCGCGGTCATGCCGACCGTGGCGAAAGCGCTTCGTGTTGGGAAGACAGCCTGCCATCGTCCTCATTTTACTGCGATCCCTCACAGAGCGGAAGCCGAAGGATCGAGATGCAGCGAAATCTGCCTGTGAGGCCTCACTGCCGATGAAATCGAACTCGTCAAATAGCTTTATTCCTACTAAGATGTCTCGCGGAACGAAAAGCGCATCCTATTAGACGTCTCATTCAAAAGGTTCGGTCAAGCGGAAAGTGAGTCAGGAGAAAGACGGTTATGAATAAGTTCGCCCCCAGGTTTCTCTTAGGTTTTTGCATCGGTCTTGCGACTTTTGTCGGAGCAGTAGGAATCACCGCTTGCCACCAGGCTACCCAGGCGGCCTCCGCTCCCGACAACTCCGGACCCGACCCGGCCGACGCCAACATGGCGCCCGTGGACAACAGCCAGCCGCAACCAGCCGGTGGCGGTGTCTCAGGAGTAAGCGCGCCGGCGCCGGCCCAGCCGAGCCCCAGCAATACGCGCAGGAACAGGCTCCTCCGCCACCCGACCAGGGCAATCCTGGCAGTCAGGACGCCCAGGACTACAACCAGCTCAACGCGGATGCCGATGCTGTGCAGCCAGATGACTACGCCGATCAACCACCCCCGGAGCTGCCGGTCTATGAGCAGCCCGAGGCTCCCGATCCCAACTATCTATGGACTCCCGGTTACTGGGCCTGGAGCCCCGGGGGCTACTACTGGGTTCCCGGCGCGTGGTGCGCTCCTCCCTACTACGGCGCTCTCTGGACCCCCGGGTACTGGGGCTACTATGGCAACCGCTGGGGCTTCCATCGCGGTTACTGGGGCAGGTACGTCGGTTTCTACGGCGGCATCAACTACGGCTTCGGTTACATCGGGACCGGCTATTATGGTGGTTATTGGCGTGGAAATAACTTCTACTACAACCGCTCCGTCAACCGCATTAACCCTCGTATCAGCTTCGTCTACAACAGGACCGTCCCCAATCGGAATGTGGGCAACCGCGTCTCCTACAACGGTGGTAGAGGCGGCCTCAATGTAAGGCCTCAGGCGTCGGAATTGGCGGCTATGCGCGGACCACGTACCCCGCCCATGACGACCCAGATTCAGAACCAGCGCGAGGCGTCCCAGAACCGGCAGCAGTTCTTCAACCAGAACAAGGGCCGCCCAGCCGTCGCTGTCGCAGCACGTCCTATCGCTGCGCAGCCCGGTATTCAGCGTCCCAACTTCGCTGCGCGTCCCAGTGGACCTGCGGCTAGACCAGGACAGCCCGCAGCCAGACCAGGCCAACCGGAAAATCGGCCTGGACAACCCCAGACCAGGCCCGGCCAGCCAGCAGTCCAGCCAGCACGACCCGGTCAACCGCAGACACGGCCCAATCAGCCAGCGACTCGTCCCAATCAACCGGCGACTCGTCCCAATCAACCGGCGGTAAGACCGGGGCAGCCTGAAAATCGTCCAGGCCAGCCGCAGACGCGTCCCGCCCAACCGCAAAGCCGACCAGCACAGCCACAGGCACGACCGGCGCAACCGCAAAACAGACCCGCTCAGCCACAAAATCGCCCGGCGCAGCCTCAGGCGAGACCGGCACAACCGCAGGCCAGGCCCGCACCGCAACAAGCGCGTCCTCAACCGGAAGCTCGACCGGCACCTCAGCAGGCGAGGCCTGTCCCTCAGGCTCGACCTGCTCCTCAAGCGCGGCCGCAACCGCAGGCGAGACCGGCACCGGCAGCGAGACCCGCTCCGCAGCCCCGTGAAGCTCCCAAGGAGGAGAAGCCTCGCTAAACCGTCCGTAATCCCTTACCCAGAAGACCCGACTTGTGCGGGTCTTTTGCTTTTCCAGCGGCGCACGAAGAGTGTCCTCACTCGATCGAAGCCGCTGCATCCTCCAGCCACACCTTGCCGCAGTCGTCGCATCGCCATTGGTTCACCGGGTCGGCCGATTCCAGCAGCGTCTCCTCCCCACCGCAGGCCGGGCAGTGCGGTAGAGCGAACTCTTCCGACTCCTCTGCCACTGGCTGAAGCTCGCCTTCAAGCGATTGCGACAAGATCGCCGCCGCCCGCTCCGCATCCTTCGGCGTCACCACAACCCGCGGCCCGAGTGTGCCGCCCTTCGAGTTCTGTGCCGACAGCACGATCGCCTGGATGTCCGCCACGGTGAGCGCATAGTAGGCCGCCGATGCTCCGCGGTCGTCCTCGAACTCAAAGATACATTCGGCAGGCGCCATCGCAGCATAAGACCGCATGTCCGACGTTTCTTCGTCGGTAAAAACCCGGGCCTCAACCGGCTCCGCGGCAGGTGCGATGGTCAATCCACGGCGCTTCAGTTCGCTCCGCAAAATCTCCTGCGCCATCTCCGTCAGGTCGGTCATGCCGCGCCCAAGCTGGGCCAACTCGTTATCGCCATAGCTGCCATACAGCGTGGTCAACTCCTGATACTGTTCCGCATCGCCAATCATTTTTCTCTCCCGCGCTCTTTCCGGCTTCTGTCCCTGGCTAACAGACCAAGTATGCCTCGGACGCCGCGCGGTGCAAAGTAACCCTACAACCCCAGCGCAAGCTGCCCCAGCAAAACAATATTCAGCGTCAGGATAATCGCCACCGCGGACCATCCCGCAATTCGTGTTCGTCCAGCGCTGGCAAAGCTCTTCATCACCGACACCCGGCTGGTAAGGATGAGAAGAGGAATCAGGGCAAAAGGAAGCGCGAAGCTCAGCACCACCTGCGAAAGAATCAGGATCTTCAGAGGATCGAGGCCGACCGCGATCACGATCAGCGCCGGGATGATTGTAATCAGCCGCCGCAGAAAGATGGAGAACTTGATGTCCAGAAAACCTTCGATGATCACTTGTCCTGCCATCACACCTACGGTCGAAGACGATAGCCCCGAGCACAGCAGCGCCACCGCAAACACCGTGGCCGACAGCGGCCCCAGCAGTGGCCCCAGCGTGCGATACGCGTCCTCGATGCTGGGTGCGCCACCGCTATGAACGAACGCTACCGCCGCCATCACGATCATGGCGGAGTTGATCAGCCACGCGCCGTTCATTGCGACGAACACGTCGATGAGTTCGAAGCGGAGATATTTCCTGCGCCTTGAGAACCCCTCTACGATCGGCTGCTTCACCAACTCCTGCCGCCGTGGCTGCACAAGCGCAGAGTGCAGATACACCACGTGCGGCATCACTGTCGCGCCCAGCATCCCGACCGCGGCGTAGAGACTGCCATGCATATCCTTGGGATCGAGCGTCGGGATCAGTGTATTGAAGGCCGCGAGCCTCCAGTCCGGATGTACGAGAAACATCTCGATTCCGTAGCAGACTCCGATGGCTCCAACAAACATCATGATGCCCCACTCCAGCCACTGGTAGCCCGCGAGGTCCAGCGCCAGGATCAGAAACACCGCGACCGCCGACACCAGGGCCGCGCCGAACAGCGTCTCCGTCCGCGACCAACCATGCGCCAGCACCGCCGGCCCGAACAGCAGGTAGAATCCCAGTGCGGCGCCGAGAAACTCCGCCAGATCGGTGGCAATGGCGGCTACCTCAGCCGCCAGCCAAAGGCCGATCGTCATCGGCCGGGAAAAATGCTTGCGGCAGTTTTGCGGCAGCGTCAACCCGGTCACAATGCCCAGCTTCGCCGAAAGATACTGGATCAGAATCGCCATCGCGTTCGACCACAGCAGCACCCACAGCAGCCGATAGCCATACTGGCTCCCCCCCAGGATGTTCGTCGCAAAGTTGCCGGGATCGATGTAGGCTACCGACGCCACAAACGCCGGTCCAAAGTAGGTCCACATCTCATTGCGTCGATACTGAGGGTTAAATTTATTCTTCTCCTGGCTAACAAGAATATTAGTCATGCCTAAATATTACTTTAATGCTAAGCTAAGTCAACCTGTACGCTATGGCAAAAGTTCTCACCAAGTCTCCGCCGACGACCGAAGCAAAGGTAGCTGTCGGCGCAGGCAGCGAAGCGGTCGACGACTACCTCAAGGCCATCTTTCAGTTGAGTGGCCGGCCGGAACGCCAGGTTTCCAGCAACGAGATCGCTGTTCACCTCACCATCACCGCGGCCTCCGTGACCAACATGCTGCAGAAGCTGGCCGCGCAGGAGCCGCCGCTGGTGGCCTACAAGAAGCACCACGGGGTNAAGCTCTCGAAGGCGGGAAAGAAACGCGCCCTTGAGATCATTCGCCATCACAGGTTGATCGAAACCTTCCTGCACAAGGTGCTGGACTACCCTTGGGACGAGGTGCACCAGGAGGCCGAGCGGCTCGAACACTTCATCTCCGAACGGTTTGAAGAACGCATCGCCGCAAAACTCGGGAACCCGGAGTTCGATCCGCACGGACACGCGATCCCCGCGCTCGACGGCTCTCTGCCGAGCGATGAGCCGCAAGCTCTCTCGCAACTGCTACCCGGCCAGGCCGCAAAGGTTTTCAGCGTGTCGGATAAAGATCCCGAGATGCTGCGCTATCTGGCGGACCAGGGAATTCGGCCCGGCGTAAGGCTTACGCTGAGCGAGCGAATGCCCTTCAAAGGTGCCTACCAGGTTCGCGTCGGCGCTTCGACCAAATTGGCCGTGTTGAGCCAAACGCTGGCCGAGGCCATCTCGGTATCGGTCAAGTAAGCGCGCCGTTTGACTTCATCCGCCGCGATGCCTAGCCTCGAACTATAAGCGAATCGGCATAGCAGGAGTTGATCAACGGATGGTCGAAGGGATGAAGGTTCTGGTAATCGGTGGTGGTGGTCGGGAACACGCGCTGGTGTGGGCGCTGCGCAAATCGGCCCGAGTTACGGAGGTTCTCTGCGCTCCCGGCAACGGCGGTATCGCTCAACTCGCGCGCTGCATTTCCATCGATGCCGGCAATCTGCACGAGATGGTCAACCTTGTCGCGATCGAACAGCCCGCGCTCACTGTTGTCGGTCCCGAGCTTCCGCTTTCCGTTGGGTTGGTGGACGAGTTGATCAGGCGTGGCTTCCGCGTCTTCGGCCCTACGCAGGCCGCGGCGCGGCTCGAGACCAGCAAGGCCTTCGCCAAGGAGTTCATGCAGCGTCACGACATCCCGACGGCTGCACACGCAATCTGCACCACACTCGAAGAGGTGAGCGACGAGCTTCGCCGCTTCTCGGTTCCCGTCGTCGTGAAGGCTGACGGCCTCGCAGCGGGCAAGGGTGTAGTTATCTGCGAGACGCATCTTCAGGCCGAAGAGGCGGCTGCCCAGATGTTTAGTGGCGCGCTGTTTGGGGTTGCGGAGACGGAGGTTGTCCTCGAAGAGTTCCTGACTGGCGAGGAGCTTTCCTTTTTCGCTCTCTGCGACGGCAATCACGCCATCGAGATCGCCTCCGCGCAAGACCACAAGCGCATTGGGGAGGGCGACACCGGCCCGAACACCGGCGGCATGGGCGCCTACTCGACCGACGGCATTGCGACGCCGGCTATGCGCCAGTGGCTGCTGCGCAACGTGGCGCAAAAGGCGGTGGAGGGGATGCGCTCCGAGGGCGAACCCTTCAAGGGCATTCTCTTCTGCGGGATTATGATGACCTCGCGCGGTCCAATGGTGCTGGAGTTCAACACACGCTTTGGGGATCCTGAGACGGAGGCTATTCTTCTGCGCCTGGAGACCGACATTCTCGACCTCTTCGACGCGTCGATCGACGGCACGGTCAATCAGCTCACTATCAAGATGCGGCCCGGCGCCAGCGTTTGCGTCATCGCGGCGAGCGGCGGCTATCCAGGGAAATATGCTGCGGGCAAGCTCATCAAGGGCCTCGCGCCGGATCAAGCAGAAGATGTAGTCGTCTTCCACTCTGGAACCGCACTCAAGGATGGCGAGTTTGTCACCGCCGGCGGCCGGGTGCTCGCTATTACTGCAATTGCCTCTGATCTACGTTCTGCCCTCGACAAGGCGTACGCGGAGTTAGCAAAGATCTCTTTCGAGGGGATGCAGTTCCGCCGCGATATTGCACACCGCGCTCTACGCCGGGAGGAAGCATGAGCCAACCAGTTCTCACTGCCCAGGATCTGATCGCATGGCTTGAAAAAACCTCAACGGGCTGGCGGGAACTTCTACTCGAACATCCCGAACTCCTCGCGATGCCTGCGACATTGTGGGAGTCAAGACAGTCGCCGGACTCCTCCAGCACATCGTAGCTGTCGAACTTCGTTATGCGGAGCGGCTCGCAGATCTCCCAGTCTCGGACTACACCGATATTCCCTTTGATTCCGTCGAGACCATCTACGCGACCCACAACCGAGCCATGATGATCCTCAAACAGCTTCTGGCTTCGGACATCGATTGGGGCGCACCGATCGAATACGCCACTCGCACTATGGGGCAGGCCCGCTCCGCACGCAAGACCATCCTCTTCCATGCGCTCCTGCACGGCATTCGACACTACGCGCAGCTTGCCACACTCGTGCGCCAGCACGGCGTTAAACCCAACTGGGCGATGGACTATATCTCTATGGACATCGAGTTTGTTTAAATTCGTTTTCGTCGGCTTTCCTCTGACAGACCGAAAGAGTCAAACAGCGGGCGACGTGCTCGGGCCGCAGACGGGGTCGAACCTAGGCTGCTCGTTCTCAACCGGGGAATCTCGAGGCATCTCGCGAATTATCTTTTCTTCATAGAAAAAGAAAGAGTATAAGTCTGGTTTATGGATCAAATGGATTTGACGAAGATGGAAGGTGGGCTGTCCTGAACGATAGAAGCGTGGGTCCATTCCATCGAATCTGGAACAATCATCCGGTTTTGTTGACGGTCTTAGCTGCTTTTCTGGTGCGGCTTTTTGTTGTCTTGTTCGTGTTTCACGATCAAACCAACCCTGCGGACAATCACGCGCAGTTCGGCTGGGAGATGGGCTGGGTCGCACGCTCTATCGTGCAAGGTCACGGCTTCAGTTCTCCGTTCTTTCCGGCTACCGGACCTACGGCGCTTGTTCCTCCAGTCTTCCCTTATCTCCTGGCTAGCATTTTTCACGCCTTTGGGCTTTACACTGCCAAAGCCGCATTCGCGATTCTTTCCATCAACGGCCTGTTCTCTGCCCTCACTTGTATTCCTATCTACTTCAGCGCGCGGTACGCGTTGGGAGACAGGGTGGCGACTCTGGCCGTGTGGGGCTGGGCGCTCTATCCTTACTCCATTTATTTCTCCGCTGCACGGGTGTGGGACTACGCCCTGACGGGTCTGCTCTTCACTATCTGCTTCTGCGTCGCGCAACGGCTGCATGATCAGAAGAGGCCTATTGCCTGGTTGGGTTTCGGCGTCCTGTATGGAGTAACCATTCTGGCGAATCCGTCGGTGCTGCCGATGTTCCCAGTCTTTTTATTGCTAGCGGTCTATCAGCGCAGGCGCGCCGGTGGGCGATGGCTTGTACATAGTGTTGTCGCCACGCTGGGTGCTTTGGCGATTCTGACGCCGTGGACGATTCACAACTATCGAACACTGCACGTCGTTCGACCGATACGCGACAACTTCTGGATGGAGTGCTGGGCCGGGAATAACGGCGATACCTTCGAATCGAACGCCAAGTGGGCCCACCCCGCGAGCAGTGACGTTGAGATGAAACGGTTCGTGTCGATCGGGGAGATTCCTTATCTGGCAGAGAAGCAGGCTCTGGCGACGAACTTTATACGTCTACACCCAGTGTTTTTTGCCGGCGTCTCCCTCCGTCGAACGTTCTGCTATTGGACCGGCTTCTGGAGCTTCTCGCCTGCCTATCTGCAACAGGAGCCTCTTCAGAATGCGGACATTTTCTTCTGTACCGGCATGACTTTGCTGATGCTCTTTGGCGCGGTCAGTTTCTGGCGAAGGGATCGAAGCGGCGCACTACCGTATCTGGTGTTGATCGCGCTCTTTCCGCTGACGTACTACGTCACTCATGCGTCGCCGGACTATCGGCAACCGATCGAGCCTGAGATTATCGTGCTGGCTGTTGTGGGCGCGGGGTCGCTGAGCAGAAGGCTGGGTGGGGATATCAAACGAACGAGAAGCGTTGAGGACGAGGTGCAGATGACCGAACCGACGGCCGTCTGAGGTTTGGTCGCGGGCGGCGTGTGTCTCGCTGGTTGCAGAGCGGCGGGACAGGATGTATCTTGTAACCAAGA
>JGI12635J15846_10005212_pt1 | contig 11231 bp, 10 predicted proteins | sample BlaSpr_A8_OM2_M2_FD_15846 | JGI IMG/M metagenome (IMG submission 15846) | reverse complement strand
AAACATCACTCCGACAGTAAAATCCAGTGCATGTCTGGGCACTGCTGCGAATCCTGCATTAGCTGGCTGAGGCATCAATTTGCGTTGACGCGGATGCATATTCTCTGTATAAAAATGCAGAAGGGTGTATAATTGAATTTGCAATGAACGGCGGCAAGACATTTCGGCACGGGCAGATTCTTCGGATCGTCGGGGATGCGCGCATCACGAACCAGGAAGAACTGCGCCGGAGACTGGCCACGCAGAAGCTGCGGGTAACGCAGGCGACGCTTTCGCGTGACTTGCAAGAGCTGCGGCTCATCAAAACGCATGAGGGGTACAAACGCGAAGCGGCTTTGCCCGAAGAATCGAATGGGAAAGGATTGTTGACACGCGCGTTGGGTGAATATNTGTCGGACATTCGTCCGGCGCAGAACATGTTGGTACTCAAGACGCCTCCCGGAGCGGCACAGCCCCTCGCCGCAGCGGTCGACAGCGCGAAATTCAGCGAAATCGCAGGAACGATCGCCGGNGACGACACCGTCCTGATCATTACGCCCGACCTNAAATCGCGGGAAACCTTGCAAAGACAGATCGAATCGCTGGTCCGGCCGTGAGCCATCCCACNAAAAATCCGCACCAANTGGCGGTTGTCGGCGCCACCGGCTACTCCGGCTTCGAGCTGGCGCGCATCCTTCTGCGCCATCCCAAAGTGCAGAGCGCTACCTTTTACGTGCGCGAAACGGGTGGAGCGCAATGCCTTGCGGAGATGTTTCCGCAGTTGCGCGGAGTAGGCGAAGCACCTCTTCGCACGCTTTCGGTAGAAGCGATCCTCGAGAGCGGTGCGGGCACGGCATTTTTGGCAACGCCGCACGAATTTTCGGCGGAAATCGCGCCGACGCTTATCGATGCGGGTATTCGTGTTGTGGATTTGAGCGGCGCGTTCCGTTTTCGCTCAGCGCAAACGTTTTCGCACTGGTACAAGCTACCCACGCCGCACGCGGGAAGGCTCGGAGAGGCGGTTTACGGCCTGCCGGAACTTTATGCATCGGATATCGCCGGAGCCAAGCTGGTAGCCAATCCCGGCTGCTACGCCACNAGCGCGATCTTGGCCTTGCGGCCGCTGAANGAGGCTGGNTGGATCGCTGACGGCATCCCCGTGATCTGCGACTGCAAGTCGGGCGCGACCGGCGCCGGCAAAGAATTGCGGCGCGACCTGCACTTCGTCGAGCTCGACGAGAACTTCAAGGCCTACAACCTGTTTTCGCATCGCCACACGCCCGAAATTCTCGATCACACGGGAATCGCGGAAGGCAGCCTCGTCTTTGCGACACACTTGCTGCCGCTGGCGCGGGGAATTCTTTCGACCATTTACGTAACGCTCAAACAAGAGCAACGCCCCGGTGATATTGAAGCGCTGTACCGGAAGTTTTATGCGGATCGGAAGATGGTACGCATCTGGGCGGCCGGCAAGCTGCCGGAGCTGCAGCACGTCGCGCATACGAATTTTGCCGATATCGGCTTTGCGCTCGACAAATCGGGCCGCAGTCTGATCGTCGTCTCGTGTCTCGACAATCTAGGCAAAGGCGCGGCGGGCCAGGCCGTGCAGAATTTCAATCACATGCTGGGCATCGAGGAGCACACCGCACTGCAATGAGAACCGTAATCAAACTCGCTGGAGCGCTGTTGGAAGACGANGCCGTGGTGCATTCGATTTCGCNTCAAATCGCGGAGCTTGCGAAAGAAGGGCATGAAATTTTGGTCGTGCACGGNGGCGGCAAGCTGTTTACGGCGACCCTGAAGCGGCTGGGCATCGAAAGCAAATTTGTCGCCGGACTGCGCGTGACCGATCGAGAGACGCGCGACGTCGCAGTGATGGTGTTCGCGGGATTGCTGAACAAGAAGCTGGCGGCGGCGATTTCGGCGGAGGGCGCGCCGGCGATTGGAATTTCGGCGGCGGACGCGAAGTGCTTCTTGGCCGAGCCGATGTCTCGCAACGCGGAAGAGGGCGAGCTTGGCTTTGTCGGCTATTTAACAGGCGTCAACGTTGGAGTACTCGAATCGCTGTGGCGCGAGGGACTGCTGCCGGTCGCGGCGTGCCTCGGGCTTGGCGCCGACAACGAGCTCTACAACATCAATGCGGACCACATGGCCGCAGCGTGTGCAGAATACATTGCGGCTGACAGGCTGATTTATCTGACCGATGTCCCCGGCGTTTTGGACGGCGACAAGGTTGTGTCGTCGATTGCCTGTGAAGAGATTGAGAGCATGGTGCAGGCCCGTGTCGTGTCTGGCGGCATGGTGCTGAAGCTCGAAGCCGCGAAGCGCGCGATCGAAGGTGGCGTGCGCGAAGTGAAAATTGTCGGCGGCAGCTCGGCGGATTCGCTTTTGAAAAGCTGGCGCGCGGCAGACGCCACCGGTGAAGAGATTCCCGGTACGAGCGTGGTGCGCGAGCGCAATTCGGCACCGCAAGCGGCGATGACAGTAGCATGACGCGCACTGCTTCCAGGTCGAAATCTGTAAAAGTGGCGGCTCGCAAAGCGCCCGCCGCCAAAGTTGCGCACAGCCGCGCCGCGAAACTCGACGCTCGCGTCCTTAAGGCCGATGAATTTTTGCTGCCGACGTACAAGCGCGCGCCGTTCATTCTGACGCATGGCCGCGGCTGCTATGTATTCGACGCCGACGGCAAGAAGTATCTCGATTTCCTCGGCGGAATCGCCGTGAACGCGCTCGGTCACGCGCACCCGCGCATCGTGAAGACGATTCGCCGCGAAGCCGCGCGCGCGATTCATTTCTCCAACCTCTATCACCATCCGTTTCAAGGTCCGCTCGCGGAAAAGCTTTCGCAATGGTCGGGAATGGACCACGTCTTTTTCTCAAACAGCGGCTCCGAAGCAATCGAAGGCGCTCTGAAGCTGGCTCGACTGTATGGACGCTCGCCCGACGAAGCACCGAATGCGCCGGCAAAAAAGCATCGCGTGCTGGCGATGACGAATTCGTTTCACGGACGCACGTTTGGCGCGGTGAGCGCGACTTCCACAGAGAAATATCGACTACCCTTTGCGCCGCTCGTGCCTGGCATCGAGTTCGTGAAGTTCAACGATGTCCGCGACCTTGAATCGAAATTCGACGATACCGTTTGCGCGGTGATCCTGGAACCGATTCAGGGCGAAGGCGGCATCCACCCGGTCAGCGAAGCTTTCTGGAATCGCGCGCGCGCTTTGACCGCCGAACACGGCGCGGTTTTGATTGCCGACGAAATTCAGTGCGGCCTCGGGCGCACCGGCCGTTACTTCGGCTACCAGAAATTCACATCGAAGCCCGACATCGTCGTGATCGCGAAGCCGCTCGCTGCCGGTTTGCCGCTCGGCGCGATCCTCGCGTCCGACGCCGTCGCCGCGAAGATCAGCCCTGGCTTGCATGGCTCGACTTTCGGCGGAGGTCCGCTCGTCTGCGCGACGGCGCTCGAGTTTCTCAACGTGGTCGAAAGTGAAAAGCTCCTCGAAAACGTCCGCGCACGCGGCGGCGAGCTGCGCGAAGGCCTTACATCGCTTGCCAAAAAGTTCGATTTCATCCGCGAAGTACGCGGCGAAGGCCTGATGATCGGCGTCGAACTGTCGATTGAAGGCGCACCGTTCGTCGCCGAAGCCACAAATCGCGGTCTGTTGATGAATTGCACGCACGATTTCACTCTTCGCCTCCTGCCGCCGTTCATCGTCACCAAGGCGCAGGTGCGCGAGTTTCTCAAGCTGTTTGAATCTGTTCTCGCTTCTGTCTCACCTTCAAAAGCGGATTCGAGTCCCGCCGCGAAGAAATCCGAAAGCTCACCGCGCCTGGCGCATTCCGCGGCACGGTGAAACTCAAGAGGTAAACCTGAAAAATGTCGACCGCAACGCTTACTGCACCTTCTGTATTGCTCGTCAACGATCTGCTCACCGGAGCGGAATGGGGTGCCGCGCAGACGCGCGAACTCCTGGCGCTGACCGCTGACGTGAAATCGCACCCCGAACGCTATGCCACAACGCTGCGCGGCAAAACGCTCGCGATGATCTTTGAGAAGCCGTCGCTGCGTACGCGCGTTACCTTTGAAGTAGGCATCACCAGCATGGGCGGCTCAGTCGTGTTTCTCGACCAGACGCAGGCCCGGCTCGGCGAACGCGAATCGATCGCCGACGTCGCGCGCAACCTCGAGCGTTGGGTGCAAGGGATCGTTGCCCGCGTATACGAGCAGCGCGTGCTCGAAGAAATGGCTGTTAACGCGAAGATTCCCGTGATCAACGCGCTCTCTGACCGCTTTCATCCGTGCCAGGCGCTCGCCGATTACTTCACGCTGCAAGAAAAATTCGGCGATTTGCGCGGATTCAAGCTTGTGTATGTCGGCGATGGCAACAACGTTTGCCACTCGCTGATCTTTCTTGCGGCGCGGCTGGGTGTGAACCTGCGCATCGCGACGCCGTCCGATTACGCCCCGGCGCCGGAGGTCATCGCTGAAACCAAGCGCGTCGCACGTGAAACGAAAGCGAAGATCGAACTGTTCACCGATCCCCGCGAAGCGGTTTCCGGCGCGCAAGGCGTCTACACCGATTCGTGGACCAGCATGGGTTTTGAAGCCGAGCAAAAAGTGCGCGATACCGTGTTCGCCCCTTATCAGGTGAACCGCGAACTGATGGCGTTGGCCGCGCCCGACGCCGTGTTCATGCATTGCCTTCCGGCGCACCGCGGGCACGAAGTCACCGGCGAAATTCTTGATGGGTCGCAATCGGTCGTACTCGACCAGTCCGAAAATCGCATGTACGCGCAAAAGGCGATTCTCCAGGCGCTTTACAGCTAGGGCGAGCACTGTGAAGCGGCGGTTTTGGCCGGCCTTTCGCGTGGAAATCGGCGCTCGATGGGCGTATCTAAATCCTGTAACAATCTTCGTTCAACATATTCCGATTCGTTCGCAAGACAGAGGAGAAACGTGAAACAGCAGCAACCGAAACCGAAAAAAGTAGTGCTCGCCTATTCCGGTGGACTCGATACGTCGATCATCATTCCGTGGCTGAAAGAGAATTACGACGGCTGCGAAGTGATCGCCATGATTGGCGACGTCGGCCAGCAGGAAGATCTCCAGGCCGCGTACAAAAAGGCGCTGGCGACCGGCGCCGCGAGCGCGACCATCGAGGACTTGCGCGAAGAATTTGTGCGCGATTACATCTGGCCGACGCTCCGCGCTGGCGCGGTCTATGAGCACACCTATTTGCTCGGCACGTCAATGGCACGCCCGGTCATCGCGAAGCGCCAGGCCGAGATCGCGCTGAAGCTCGGCGCCGACGGCCTCGCCCACGGCTGCACCGGCAAAGGCAACGATCAGGTGCGCTTCGAACTCGCTTACAAAGCGATTGCGCCAAACGTGCAAATCATCGCCCCGTGGCGCGAGTGGGACATCGATTCGCGCGAAGACGCAATCGCCTACGCCGAAAAGCACAACGTGCCCATCGAGCAGAGCAAGAAAAACATCTACAGCCGCGACCGCAACATCTGGCATCTGAGCCACGAGGGCGCGGAGCTCGAAGATCCCGCCAACGCCCCGAACGAAGCGATGTGGCAGTGGGTCGTGTCTCCCGACAAAGCGCCGGATAAGCCGGAAGAAGTCGAGATCGGATTTGAATCGGGCACACCAGTTTCTGTGAATGGCGCGAAGCTCGGTCCGGTCGATCTTCTCAACAAGCTGAACGAGATCGCGGCGCGCAACGGAATCGGCCGCACCGATCTCGTCGAGAATCGTCTTGTCGGCATGAAGTCGCGCGGCGCGTATGAAACTCCGGGCGGCACGCTACTCGTCAAGGCGCACCAGGAACTCGAGCGGCTGACCGTCGATCGCGAAACTGCACACTTCATGCAAGTGTTGTCGCACCGTTACGCCGAGCTCGTCTATAACGGCGTGTGGTTCTCGACGCTGCGCGAATCGCTCGACGGCTTCTTCAAGGTCGCGCAACAATTCGTCACCGGCACCGTCGGCCTAAAACTGTGGAAGGGCACACTCAACGTGACCAGCCGCAAGTCGCCCTTTTCTTTGTATAGCGCCGATCTGGCCAGCTTCACCATGGGCCGCTACAATCCCAAGGACGCGGAGGGTTTTATCAACCTCTTCGCATTGCCCGTAACCGCGCGCCCGAAAGCAAAAGCCGAAGGCGGCAAGAGCTAACCACCCGATCGAATGTAGGGGCGCAGCACGCTGCGCCCCAGATTGGCACGCAGGAAGCATTGGAGACAGATTCGCTTTTGAAATTGGCAATGACCGACTCACCCACATCCAACCGCAAAGACGACCGTCTCTGGGGCGGCCGTTTCGAGCGCGAGCCCGACAAAGCGTTCGACGCGTTCCAACGTTCGTTTTCGTTCGACCGGCGCCTGCTGCCATATGAGCTCGCCGTCGATCGCGCGTGGGCGCGCGCGTTGCAAAAGGTCGGCATCCTCACCGAAGTCGAAGTTCACGACACGATCAAGGCGCTCGAGGCGATCGCTTCGGAGCTCGACGACGATCCAACGTTTCTGGATGGCTCGACCGCCGAGGATGTGCACCATTTCGTCGAAAGCGCTTTAGTGCACGATCTCGGCGCACTCGGCTGGAAGCTCCATACCGGCCGCAGCCGCAACGAACTCGTCGCGACCGATTTCCGCCTCTTCGTGATGGACGCCGCAGCCAGCCTGCAACAGCAAATCACCAAATTTCTGACCGTGATCCTTGAGCAGGCGAACGCGAATTTCGGCCTGCCGATGGCCGGCATGACACATATGCAACATGCGCAGCCGATCTTGCTCTCGCATTTTTTGCTGGCGCACGTAGAAGCGTTTTCGCGTGACGTGACCCGCCTTCAGCACGCCGCCGAGAGTGCGGACGCCTGCCCGATGGGCTCCGGCGCCCTCGCCGGCAACAGCTTCGGCATCGACCGCGAAGGTATCGCGCGCGACCTCGGCTTTTCGCGCATCACAGCGAATAGCCTCGACGCCGTCGGCGATCGAGACTTCGCGCTCGACTATCTTTTCGCGCTGAGCGGAATCGCAACACATCTCTCGCGTCTTGCCGAAGACTTCGTCATCTTTGCCTCGCAAGAATTCGCCTACGTCATCCTGCCCGACGAATACGCAACCGGCAGCAGCCTGATGCCCCAAAAGAAAAACCCCGACTCGTGGGAATTGATCCGCGGCAAAACCGGCCGCATCCACGGCGCACTTCTAGGCTTGCTCACGACGATGAAAGGCTTGCCGACGAGCTATCAGCGCGACCTGCAGGAAGATAAGGAAGCACTCTTCGCCGCTCACGATCAAATCGCGGCCATGCTCGCCATCGCCACCGGCGCCGTTGCGACCACGAAATTTAATGGAGATAGATTGCGCGCCGCCGCGTCGAATCCTGTACTGTTTGCAACAGAGGGCGCAGACTATCTCGTGCACCGCGGGCTGCCTTTTCGCCAGGCCCACGACATCATTGGTAAGGTGCTACGTGAAGCCGAGCGGCAAAATAAGCCCTGGACGCAGCTTTCGCTCGAAGATGTGCAGAAGATTTCGCCACTCTTCGAGAAGGATTTTCTTTCGGGCCTGAACGTCGAGAAAGCCATCGCGACGAAATCAGTGCCGGGTGGAACGGCGGCAGATTCGGTAAAATTAGCGATTGCCGCGCTGCAAGAACGCATTAATATGTTGCACTCAAGTTTGCAGTCGAGGTTGCAGGTGAAGTCGGGTTCGGAAGCGCAAACGTCAGAAGCGAAGTTGAAAGTCAAAACTCAAACAGGAGAATGAAATGAGTACCCATGTCGTCGATTTGAAGCAGCAAGCATTCGCGGACCTCGCGGAGGATCGGGGGTTACTTCCGGCGGTCTGAAGCTAACACCTCGAAAAACGGCAATAGCAAAAACGGTTCGAGCACCAAGAAAATCGCGACAGCCTCGGGACCGGGAAACATCGAAGTTGGTTCAGAAATTCGCAAGATCATCGCTTCAAAGAATGAACGCAAACCTTCCACCAAAAAGAGCGAGCAAAAAGCAGTGGACATGAAGCACGCTCTGTCTGAAGCAGCACTTCCACGAGGATTTCGATTCGCGGCAACGGCGTGCGGCCTGAAAAAAACAGGCGCGCTCGATCTCGCCATGTTTTCCAGCGAGGTTCCGGCGTCGGCTGCGGCCGTATTTACGCAAAATCTCGTCGTTGCGCCGCCGGTGCTCGTGTCGAAGGCGAACCTTCGCTTGTCCAAGGGGCGCATGCGCGGCGTGGTGATCAACGCCGGCAACGCGAATTGCGCCACAGGTGAGGAAGGCCGCGCCGCGGCGCAACGCACCGTCGAAGAAGCTGCGAAGCACATCGAGTGTAAGCCGCACGAGTTGTTCGTGTGCTCCACCGGCGTGATCGGCGTGCCGCTGGCCGTCGATAAAATCCTGCGCCGCTTGCCGCAGCTCGCGCGTCAACAGCGGCCGTCGGCGCGATCGTTCGCGGAGGTTTCGCTTGCGATCTGTACGACCGACACGCAGCCAAAAACTGCGGCGGCTTCGTTCAAGATGGCCGGACGCCGCGTGCATCTCGTCGGCTGCGCGAAAGGCGCGGGCATGATCCATCCGAATATGGCGACGACGCTCGCGTTTGTCGCAACGGATGCGAACATCGCGCCAGCCTTGCTCCAGAAAACGCTGCGTGATGTAACCACGCGTACGTTCAATTCAATCTCGATCGACGGCGATACTTCGACGAACGACACCCTGCTCGTGCTGGCCAATGGTCAGGCGGGCGCTCCACCAATCGCGCCAGGCACCAAAGCGCATCGCGATTTCGCAGCGGCGCTCGAAGATGTCTGCCACTCGCTGGCCCTGCAAATCGTCGCCGACGGCGAAGGAGCCCAGCGCGTCATCGAAATCGAAGTGCGCGGCGCGAAGAGCGAACCGGCTGCACGTCAGATCGCACAGACGATCGCAACTTCACCACTGGTGAAAACGGCTTTCGCTGGCGGCGATCCCAACTGGGGCCGCGTGTTTGCGGCCGCGGGACGGTCAGGCGTGAAGTTCGATCCGCATCGCGTTGACATCACGATGGCTGGCATTCACGTGCTGAGCCATGGAAAACCGCTCGATTTCAACGAACGCGCGGCGAGCAACCGCCTGCTGACTCCGCACGTTCACATCGTCGTCGACCTAAACGCAGGCCGCGCCTCGGCCCGTTACTGGACCTGCGACTTCACCGCCGAATACGTCCGCATCAACGCGTCGTATCGCACGTAGCGCAATCGAAAAAGCTAAATCGAAAAGGGTGGCCGAACTTGAGCCGCCCTTTAAAACAGCCCTCTGTTAAATCGCGTCATTCTGCTATACTTGTATAGCGAGGTGGCACATGTTGGCAATTCGCCTTCCGGAGACAATCGAAAAACGTCTGGAGAAACTGGCGCAGCGAACCGGGCGGACAAAGACTTTCTACGCGAGAGAAGCAATTCTCGTGCATCTTGCGGATCTTGAGGACCTTTATCTGGCGGAAGACCGGTTGGAGCGTATCCAAAGCGGCGAGGAGCGAACCATCCCTCTAAAAGAGGTTCTAAAGCGCCGTGGCTTGGACCGTTGAAATCTCCGAGAGCGCGTCTCGCGAACTCGACAAACTCGACCCGCAACACGCTCGCAGAATCTTGAAATTCCTCCACGATAGGGTGGCGCGATCAGAAGATCCCCGAGCTGTAGGTCAGGCGCTTCAAGGCGCGAAACTCGGTGAATTCTGGAAATACAGGGTCGGGGACTACCGTTTGATCTGCAAGATTGTTGACGAACGTCTTCTGGTGCTCGTCTTGCGTATCGGCCATCGGCGAGAAATCTATCGGTAACCGATATACGAAGGTCATTCACTCCCAGCGCCAGTTCGCGAATTGCTCGCGGAGCGCCGTCTTTTTGAATTTTCCTACGCTGGTGCGTGGAATTTCATTCATGAACACAAATGCGTCGGGCAACTGCCATTTCGCAAATGTTTTCGCGAGGTAAGCGCGCAGCTCTTCCGGCGTCGCCGCCGCACCTTCCTTCAACGCGACAGCCGCCAGCGGCCGTTCTTGCCACTTTGGATGCGGCACGCCGATCACCGCAGCCTCCTTCACCGCGGGATGCCCCATCAGCGTGTTTTCCAGATCGACCGAGCTGATCCACTCTCCACCCGACTTCACCAGATCCTTCGCGCGATCGACAATCTTGATGTACCCCTCTTCATCCATGTGGGCGACGTCACCGGTGCGAAACCAGCCGTCGGCCGTCCAGCGATGCGCCTGATCGGGTGAGTTGTAATAACTCGCAGCGATCCACGGACCGCGAATTTCAAGTTCACCCGAAGTCTTCCCATCTCGTGGAGCCTCGACTGCATTCGAGCCATCTTCGTCCTCAGGATTTTCGGGACGCATGATGCGAAGCTCAACCAGCGGCACCCCCAGCCCCTGCTTGCCGCGAAATTCGTACAGCGCATCGTCGCCGTATTCCTGCATGTGCGATTTCACGAGCGGCGCAGTCGCGAGCGGCGAAGTTTCCGTCATCCCCCAGGCGTGCATGATGTGAATGCCGCGCTTATCGAGCGCGCGAATCAAATCAAGCGGCGGAGCGCTGCCCCCGCACAGCGCGCGCAGCGGCGCGAATTTCCAGCGCTCCGGATATTTTTCAAGCGCACACAGTACGTTCAGCCAGATCGTCGGAACCCCCGCAGCAAACGTGACTCCATGCTCCACGATCGCATCGAGAATCGTCTCCGGATCGAGGTTCGGCCCGAGAAAAACGAATTTCGCACCGGTAATCGCGGCGGCATGCGGAAATCCCCACGAGTTCGCGTGAAAAAGCGGAACGATCGGAAGCACCACGTCGTTGTGCCTAAGCGCGAAGTAGTCCGCCATGGTGAGCGCGAGGCCGTGGAGCACCAGCGAACGATGCGAGTAGACGACCGCCTTCGAGACGCCCGTCGTACCCGATGTGAAAAACATCGACGCGCCGGCGTTCTCGTCGAGCTTCGGATACACGAAATCATCGCCTTCGCCCGCGATCAGTTCGTCGTAGTCGAGAAAACCCGAAGGAACATCTCCGCCNGCATAGCGATTGACGATCACTTTCTCAAAGCGAGCTCCGGCCGCCCGCAGCGACTCATAAACCGGAAGCAACGCATCATCGACAATCAGAAATCGCGAGCCCGCATGCTTCACGATCGCAGCTAGCTCCCGCGGATGAAGCCGCAGATTCAGCGGATTGATAATCCCGCCGGCACAAGGAATGCCA
>JGI12635J15846_10005210_pt1 | contig 11232 bp, 9 predicted proteins | sample BlaSpr_A8_OM2_M2_FD_15846 | JGI IMG/M metagenome (IMG submission 15846) | reverse complement strand
GGAATGCTCCTCGCTCATCTTGCAACACCGGCTGCAATCGTTTTACGGAAGGCGCCGCGGCGCTACTGGTGCAGACGAGCTTGCGCTGCTATGCGGCGCAATTCCGGAAGCACTTCACCTAGAGCTGTGGGATCACTGTCGCGCCGTCCAAATGCGAAATACACCTGCTGATAGAGATGGAACAATTCGTTATAGCGATCCACTGCTCTCTGCCGGGGTTCATAAGTTTTGAATGGCAGACACATTTCTTGCTGCGCCTCTTCGATCGAAGCAAACACACCAGCCGCGACGAGTGCGAAAATTCCGGAACCCAGGCTTGTCGGCACACCATCCGGCACCAGCACCGGCTTGCCCAGCACATCCGCATACACTTGGTTGAGCACAAGGTTATTTTGCGGAATGCCTCCGGCATTGATCACTCGCTGGACTGGCACTCCATGTTCGGCCATGCGCTCGAGGATGATGCGGGTATGGAATGCCGTGCCCTCGATGGCCGCGAAGAGCTCATCCTTCGCCGTGTGCAGCAGGTTCCAACCAAGTGTCATGCCGCCCAACTCTGGGTTTACGAGCACGGTGCGATCACCGTTGTCCCAGCTCAGGCGCAGCAGGCCCGTCTGTCCGGGCTCGTAATCGGCAAGCCCCTCGGATAGGGTATGAACCTCGGTGCCAGCGCGTCGCGCTATTGCCTCAAAGATGTCACCTGTGGCGGAGAGACCGGCTTCGATTCCTGTAAAGCCCGGGTGCACGCTTCCCGGAACCACACCGCAAACGCCGGGGACAAGTCGCGTTTCGCGGCTCATCGCAATGATGCAGGTCGAGGTGCCAACGACATTGACAACATCACCTTCCCGGCACCCCGCGCCGATCGCATCCCAATGCGCATCGAAGGCACCCACGGGGATCGGTATGCCTGTCTTCAGACCCATTTCGTTCGCCCAATGCTCGCTCAGGTATCCGGCGATCGCGTCAGAGGTTCGGTAGTCTCCGTCGAGTTTGTTCCGAATCCCATCGAAAAGCGGATCGAGATGGGAGAGGAACTGTTGCGATGGCAGACCGCCCCAGCGTGGGTTCCACATCCACTTGTGTCCCATGGCACAGATACTTCGTGGGACCAATGCCGGATCGGTAATGCCAATCAGAGTAGCCGCAACCATGTCGCAGTGCTCCAGTGCGGTGGCAAAACGTTTCCTCTTCTCTGGATTGTTGCGCAACCAGAAGAGGAGCTTCGCGAAGCCCCATTCGTGCGAGTAGGTTCCCCCGCACCACTGGATCGCTTCGATATTTTCTGCATGGGCCAACTCCGTAATTTGGCGGGCTTCCTTGAAAGCGCGATGGTCGCACCAGAGAAGATAGTCATCGAGCGGCTGCAAGTTCGCATCAACCGGGATCACGCTCGATCCTGTGGTGTCGAGCGCTAGTGCAACGATGTCGGAGCCGGCAATACCAGTCTGTTGCAAGACGTCCCGCATGGCCTGTACGAGAGCCTGCATCTGGTCTTCATGGGACTGGGTGGCGAAGTCCGGATCTTCCTGACGGCGGTGCAAGGGGTACCCTGCGGAAGCGGTCCCCAAACGCCCACGCTGGCTATCCAGAAGGGTCACGCGGACGTTCAATGTTCCGAAATCTACTCCCGCCGCAATCGGCATCCGTTTCCTCCTGGCGTCACTACACGGGTAAGCTCAAATGGACAAGGCAAGGTAGCGTGCACGATTTTCCTGCTTGTAAACGTTTTCCCGCATCTGTTACCGTACCGATGTGACCACCTGATGTCAACCTCAACTCAACTCTCGTGCGCTTGTTTGTCTCATCTCACCGTATGCTGTTTGTAATGACACCCTCGGGTATCCAGTCATGAAACGATCTCTCAAGAACACCGCGTCTCCGAAGATTGACATTCGTGGAGTAGCCGCACGGGCGCGTGTCTCGATCGCAACGGTCTCACGCACCATGAATCATGTGCCGTCAGTCGACCCCCTTCTCGCGGCGCGCGTGTGGAAGGCTGTCGCTGACCTGAATTACTTACCGAACACCCAGGCGCGGGCTCTGGTATCCGGCAAGAGCAAACTGCTTGGCCTGATCGTTTCGGAGATCACCAATCCCTTTTTCCCGGAACTTATCCAGGAGTTCGAGCAGGTAGCTGTCGAACGCGGTTACGAGATTTTGATCGCCTCAACCAACTACGAGAGAAGCAAGATGGAGATGTGTGCGCGGCGCATGCTGGAGCGCAAAGTGGACGGCGTCGCCATCATGACATTTGGCTTTGAGGACTTTCTTCTCGACCGCTTCGCCTCCGATGACATTCCGGTAGTCTTCATCGATCCCGCTCCATCGCGGCCGCTCAGCAGTGTGTTGGCGGTAGATTATCGGGCCGGCATTTATGAGGGGGTGCAGCATCTAGCCGTTCTGGGCCATCGTAAGATCGGGTTCATCAGCGGTCCACTTCGGTTGCGGTCCGCCGAAGCACGAAAGGCGGCTTTCCTCGATTGCCTGCGTTGCACCGGCATCTCAGCTAATGCCTCTTGGGTCATTGAAGGTGATCACACTTTGGATGGGGGTCGCGACGCGATGCAAAAACTGCTGTCTTTGCCAGTGTGGCCCACGGCAATCATGTGCTCCAATGATATGACAGCCATCGGCGTGCAACATGCTCTCTTTGAAGCCCACCTCAAGGTTCCCGAAGACTTCTCGTTGATCGGTTTTGACGATATCCACCTGGCGGAGTACACCATCCCGCCGCTCACAACGGTACGCATGTCCTGCAAGGACCTCGCGCAGAAAGCGGTCGACATTTTGTTGTCCAATTTGCAGGACGCGACTGACAAGCCGGAAGTCGCAAACAAGATCAATACCCGGCTGATCGTGCGCCAGACTAGCGGGCTCCCCAAGGATGCTCTTTTGGACCTGATTCAACAACCACTGCGAGAAAAAGACAACCTCTGAGCCTGAGTCTGTTTTTGCAGCGGTACGAAGAATATCCCTCGGTGGGCGCGTTGGCGATTATCCAACAGCTGAGAGCCGCGGACTCGATATCACTAATTCCCAGGCACTGATTACTCGTTCCGCAGTGCCACCATTGGCTCAACCCCGGCCGCGCGGCGCGCCGGAATCACTGATGCAAGCACGGCTGCCAACCCGAGCAGCAGCGTAGCGAGCACGAGCATGACTGGGTCCCACGGCTTTACGCCGAACAGTTGATCCTTCATCAGCCTGCCTGCCCCGATCGCCGCCGGAATGCCAAGCGCTAGTCCAATCCCTACCTGGGAGAAAGCGCGTCGCAGCACCATCCTGACCACACGCCAGCGATCTGCCCCGAGCGCCATCCGAATGCCAATCTCGCCTGTGCGCTGTTCGACCATGTATGCCATTACTCCATATAGTCCAACCGCCGCCAGCAGCAGCCCAAGTACACCGAAGAGCGTCGTCAGCGTCGAGATCATATTCTCCTGTTGGAAATCCCCGCTCAAAACCTTGGTGTAAGGGTCAACGCCATACAGCACGAGATTTGGATCGACTTCGGCCAGAGCCTTGCGCACACGTTCTTCCATTCCCGGCGGATCTCCAGGCGCCCAGATCACGATGTTGTAGAGATAATGGGACCAGGTTTCACCGCTCATATAGGCAGGATCGTCGTACTGCACGGTCTGGGTCTCCGGCAACCAGAACATCGGGCGTATCGGATCTTTGTAGTCGTAGGTCAGATACCGCATGTCCTTCGTGACTCCGACGATTTCGAACGTTGTCGCATATTTTATTTTGTCGATTCCAAAGTGTTCTCCGATGGGGTTCTGACCTTTAAAGAACCTTTTCGCGAAGGCCTCGTTGATCACCGCTACCTTCCGTGTCGTCGCGGTGTCATCCTCCGTGATGGGACGGCCGAGCGCCATCTTCGTACCTATGGTTTCGAAGAACCGCGGCATCACTCGCGCCCACGACGCACTCGCGTCTTCTTTGGCTCCGGGCTCGGGCCTGCCCTCTACGCGAATCCCATCGTTCCAGCTATCGCCGGTCATTGGAGCATAGAGAGCCGGCGCAACCATTCGCACACCGGGAATCTGCCTCAGGCGGTCGTCAATCTTCTGGAACATTGGCTCGAGTTGCTCGGGCTTGTAGTTCGTTAGCATCGGATTGATCCACGCGATGTACCGACCTTCCGCCTCGAATCCGAAGTTCTGGTGTTCGAGATTTCGCAGGCTCCGGCCGAGCAGCGCCGCCGCCGACAGCAACACCAGTGACACCGCCACCTGCGCGATCACCAGCGATCTTTGCGCCCACGAGCGATTGCCACCTACCGAACGGTTCGCGCCTCGCAACGCTTCGATTGGGTCCGCGTGCGAGGTCATCCACGCCGGTACGATCCCAAAGATGACTCCGGTCAGCACTGACATCGCTAAAGTGAAGAGCAGAACTGGCCAGGATGGCGTCGCATCGATGGGTACGAAGTTATTCGGGCCACCTATCTGGAAGGCCAAGTGCAAAACCAGTCTTGTCCCGGCATAGGCTACGCCGATCCCCAAAACTCCCCCAATCACAGCCAGCAGCAAAGACTCCACGAGCGCCTTGCGCACGAGCCGCTGCCGCGAAGCGCCGAGCGCCACGCGTACGGAAGTCTCCCCGCGATCCTTCAATCCACGCGCTAACATCAGATTCGCGAGATTTCCGCAGGCAACCAGCAACACGCATCCGGCTGCCACCAGCAGCAGCTTCAGCCCATCCTGGTACTGATCCCTCATGGCCGCTACTCCGGCACCGCCGGGAGTGAGATGCAGCGTCTGCTGCTGCCAGAGCTGTTTCTCGCCTGGTTCCATGTCAGGCACGTGGCTGGCCAGCCAGTCGTGGAGTTCCACCTTAAGCTTCGCGTCGAGCGACTTCGGATTGACTCCCGGTCGGACTCTCCCGATCAGATCCAGAAAGTTACCATTCGGCCTTTTGAGCCGTGAGGTAGATCCATCGATCAATAACTCCGTGGTCAATGGCAGCCAGAGATCCGGCATGCCCCAGCCTGCTAACTTGGCTCCATAAAATCCTGGCGCCGCTACACCGATCACTGTGAACGAATGCCCATTGATCTGATAATTGGCGCCAACCACCGAGGGATCGGAGCCGTACTTCTCTTTCCAGATGCGGTAGCTCATGACAGCCACCTGTGGCGCGCCTTCCTGATCGTCTGCGTCGGTTAAGAGCCGGCCGATCCAGGGCTGCACGCCAAAGGTTCTAAAGAAGTTTCCGGATACATACTCTCCATTTCGTGTATCCGCCTGCGCCTGTGAACCCACCCTGCGGACGCCAAGCGGCGCGTTACCCGCCTGAAGCGCAGCCAGGTCCGTGAACTCGGGAGTGTGGTCGCGAAACATTTTGTACGCCTCCCAAGAGAACAACGAAAAATTTCCATCATCTCCCTGGGTGTATCCACCCCAATTGCAGCAGCGAATTTTGTCTCCGATGCGCCAAAGCTCGTCGGGTTTCGTTACCGGCAGCGACTTCAACATCACTTGGTGCACCAGGGTAAAGATCGCCGTCGTCGCCCCGATCCCCAATGCCAGCGTTATCACCGCCGTCGTTGTGAACCCCGGTGCCTTCCGTAGTTGTCGAAGTGCATCGCGCAAATCCGCCAGCATTCGTCCCTCCTGTACTGTCTGTGACCCCGGGAGTCCCGCGATACAGTACGAGAACATCGGCCCGCAGGTTCCCGGAAAAATCGGCCTTATCACGAAGAACTTAGGTCAGAGCATGAGTTGGAAGCAGAGATGGAGGCTCATCTTGAGATGGCAGTGCATGAGAATGTGAAGGGCGATCCTTCGCAGGAAGAGCTCAATGCCAGGCATTGATTCGCTTCGGTGGCCGCTATGTGCACTTCGCTGACACACCGGCATATTTCAGGGGACTCAAGGAGCGCTGGAACTTGAAATCGCGCTCTGAGATAACCGCGGGCAAAACTAACTCGACTGAGTGGGCAGCCGCAGCCGACAATTCATCTCCTATTCAACCTCCCTTCACATTAATGTCGTGCCTCGGGCCTAAAAATGGATCGATCTATACTTTCCCAACCCCTGAGGCTCACCTCCATGATCCGGAAACTTCTCGCCCTCTCGTTGACCTCAACGCTCGTACTTAGTGGCTGCAGCAGCGGCATCGCCAGCAACCCCCCGGGCAACGGCAACGCCAACACTACCCCTGTACCCACCGTAACCCCGACCACTGCCTCAGCTTCCATCAAGCACGTTGTCGTCATCTTCGGCGAGAACATCTCCTTCGACCACTACTTCGGCACCTATCCCAACGCCGCCAACACAGGTGGAACGACCTTCACAGCCGCCACCGGCACCCCGACTAACATCAACAACTACGTCTCGAACCCCGGCCTGCTCACCGCCAACCCGAACCTTAGCTCCGGCAACGGCAACTCCGCCGCGAATCCCTTCCGTCTCGGTCCTGACCAGGCCGGCACCGGCGACCAGGACCACAACTACGGCCCAGAGCAGGCCGCCTTCGACGGCGGTAAGATGGACCTCTTCCCGTTCTCTGTCGGTACCGCGGACGGCGCCGCCCTCCAGACCCAGACAGCCGCTCCCGCCATCGCCAACACCACTGCCCTCACCATGGCATACTACGACGGCAATACCGTCACCGCGATGTGGAACTACGCGCAGCATTACTCTCTGAACGACCACTCCTTCGGCACCACCTTCGGAGCCTCCACCCAGGGTGCCATCAACCTCGCTTCCGGCCAGACCAACGGGGCCAACGTCATCCTCTCGGGAGCCACCTCAGGCGTAGTTGCTGACGGCCAGGGTGGCTTCACCCTCATCGGCGATGAAGACCCGGCCTACGACGTCTGCTCATCGACCACCGCCACCGTCCAAATGACCGGCAAGAACATCGGCGACCTGCTAAACGCAGCCGGCGTCTCCTGGGGCAATTTCGCAGGCGGCTTCAACCTCTCCATCACCAACTCGAACGCCAACGGAGTCATAGCCTCCGGCTCCGGATGCCTGCCGGGCGAAGTAACCCCCGGCAGCCGCGCTACCGGCGCGGTCAACATCCCTGGCAACCCACTGAAGGCTGACTATATTCCTCACCACGAGCCGTTCCAGTACTACGCCAGCACCGCCAATCCGACCCACATCCGTCCCGCCTCGGTAGCCGCCATCGGCACCGCGGCTGACACTGGCGTCGGCACCGCAAACCACCAGTACGACGTACTGGACTTCGCCACCGTACTCGCTGGCAACAACCTGCCCGCCGTCAGCATCCTGAAAGCCCCCGGTTATCAGGACGGCCATGCCGGTTACTCCGACCCCCTCGACGAACAGACGTTCGTCGTCAACACCATCAATGCCATTGAGAAATCGTCCTACTGGTCCAGCACCGCCATCATCATCGCCTACGACGACTCGGACGGCTGGTACGATCACCTCACCGACTTCGTCAACGGCTCCCAAAGCGCCGCTGACGTCGCGAACGGCTTCTGCAATACCGCTCCCGTTCTCGGCGGCGTCACCGCCACCGCTCCCGTTCAGGGTCGCTGCGGCCATGGACCGCGTCTACCCCTGATGGTCATCTCTCCCTGGGCCAATAAGAACTACGTCGACAACACTCCGACAGACCAGGCCTCCATCACTCGCTTCATCGAGGACGTCTTCCTGGGCAGCACCCGGATCGGTGGTGGTTCCTACGACGCAACCGCTGGAACGCTCATGAACATGTTCAACTTCACCAGCACGACCCCCCCTAACCCCAACATCGTCCTGCTGAACCCCACAACCGGGGCCGTCACATCAGGCAACTAACCAAGCCGTTCACATTACCGTCACAATCAAGCATTAAATTAAAAGGACGCACCCCACATCAGGAGTGCGTCCTTTTTCTTCGCCTATACCGCATAATTGGCCTGCCACGGAGTTTGCTTGTCCCCCACCCGCCGCACCATCCTGCACCAACTCTCAGCCCTCGGCGCCCTCGCCTCCACTCCAGCCGCATTCGCCAGGCAGATGATGCAGAATCACGATCACGCTGTCCCGGCCAAGTCCGGCATGACCATGGCTCCCCCAGCGCAGCCACCGTTACCCACGATCAATGGCTACACGCTCACCCCATTTGTCGACGAACTTCCCCTCCCCGAGCGCGCCCGGCCAATCTCCTCTGCCCATCCGCACAAGCTCCGCATCACCATGCGCGAGATCCACGCCAAAGTTCATCGCGATATACCCGCCACCCGCATGTGGAGCTACGGCGACACACCCCTCGCCCCACTCATCGACGTCCGCACCCACCAGCCGCTCCAGGTCGAATGGGTCAATCGTCTCCCCACCCAGCACTTCCTTCCCATTGACCACTCCCTCCACGGCTGCGGCCGCGACATCCCCGACGTCCGCGCCTGCGTCCATCTCCACGGCGGCCGAACCCCCTCCAAAGACGACGGCCAGCCCGACGACTGGTTCGTCCCCGGCAAGTCCCGCATCTGCTCCTATCCCCTTCAGCAGGATGCCACCGCCCTCTGGTATCACGACCACGCCATGGGGCTCAACCGCCTCAACATGTACGCCGGGCTCTCCGGCATGGCCCTTCTGCGCGACTCCGCAGAGGATGCCCTCAAACTTCCGTCCGGCAAATACGAGGTTCCGCTTCAGATCTACGACCGCCAGTTCACCACCGACGGTCAACTCTTCTACCCCGAGTCGGGCGATCCCGAACACCCCTGGGTTCCCGAGTTCGGCGGCACCTGTGTCCTCCTTAACGGCAAGATACGGCCTTACCTCGTGGTTGAGCCGCGCCTCTACCGCTTCCGCGTCCTTAACACCGCCAACAGCAGCTTCTTCGCCCTGTCCCTCACTGACCGGCAACCCTTCCACCAGATCGGCGTCGATCAGGGCCTGCTCGCCGCGCCAGTCCAGATAAAAACTCTGGAACTCGCCCCCGCTGAGCGCGCCGACCTGCTGATCGACTTCTCCCACGCCGCCGGGCAGAACCTTCACCTCATCAACGGTGCCGTCGAGATCCTCCAGTTCCGCGTCGCCCAATCTGCCTCATCGCCTCAAGGTTCGCGGCGCCCCCATCCAGTCTCAGATGGAACGTCCATCCCCCCCACACTCCGCACCATCGACCGTATCCCTGAGTCCGCCGCTGTCACCACCCGCACCATCACTCTCAACGAGTATCTCGATAAGATCGGTAACTCCATGCTCATGCTGCTCAACCGCAAGCGATGGCACGAGCCCGTTACCGAAACCCCCAAGCTCGACTCCACCGAGATCTGGGAGTTCGTCAACCTCACCGAAGACACGCACCCCATGCACCTTCATCTTGTGGGCTTCCAGGTCCTCGACCGGCGCACATTCGACGTCTTCGCATATCGCAACAACAAGGGTCTTCGCTATCTCGCGCCAGCCATCCCGCCCCAGCCCAACGAACAAGGCTGGAAGGACACCGTCCCGTGCCCGCCCGGCATGATCACCCGCATCATCGTCCGCTTCGACGGTTACCCCGGAAAATACCTCTACCACTGTCACATCCTCGAGCACGAAGCCAACGACATGATGCGGCCCTTCGAGGTCATCGCTTAGAATAGGCGCCTATAAGGAAGCGCGATGGCCAGTAACTCTGTCACCGCCTTCCTGCGGGCGAACCGCTGACTTCGGAGCATCTTTCAGACGCGTGTGGTCGATTTCTTCAGAGGTCTTGATCGTACTCATTCTTGAATCTCCTTGGCTGATAGTTGGTTGGAAGAAATGGCGGGACGAAAGCGTGCTCCAACCTGTGATGTTGGAGTTGGGGTTTGTGGCGGCGTGAGCGAAGATTTCAATAGATGTGACCTAAAAAAGAACCCCGCTATGGGTGCTAGTTGCAGAAGTGTGAGAAGCACTTCACCCGCTCTATATGTTGAAGTCATCTTAGTCTTCCCTTTCTGCCAACGCTGTCTCTAACGACATTCTGAGCTGTTGGTTCTTGAAGAGGAGCTCGCATATCCATTGCTGCAAGATTCTCAGACGGTCCTGCCATTGTTCCTCCAGTCCCGGGTCCGGTTGTTCATGCCGCCCGGAGATGGGTGCACTCATCAAGCGCTGCAGCGACGCAATGGTGTCGGAGGGCGTTTGACCGAAAGGCTTTTGACGTTGCTGGGTAGTCATAATATCTCCAATGCAAATCGTCATCATTGCTATGATGGCGTTGCTATTGCGCCACCTAAGCGATCTGACGAGTTCTTCGGCGGGGAAAAGATCCGCTTCGTTCCGTGCGACCCGCGATCGATGGTGTGTACAAATGTTGCCGAGAGGCAGGCTGTCCTATAAACCCCTGCAGGCCCGATCCGTGACTGGTCCGCTTAGACCAGGTTGATCACGACATCGATGTTGCCCCTCGTAGCTTTGGAATATGGGCAGGTCTGATGTGCGCCGTCCACTACGGCCTGGGCGACGGCGCGCTCCAAACCCGGCAGGCTGATGTTGAGACGGGCCTGAAGAAAGAAAGCGCCTTCGCTAGTGCCCAAATCTACTTCGGCGTCGATGGCCTTGTCAGCCGGGAGAGTAACCTTCATTTTGCTGGCCACGAGTCCCATGGCGCTGAGGAAACAGGCTGACCAACCGGCGGCGAAGAGCTGCTCCGGATTGGTGCCGGTGCTACCCGATGCGGACGGAGGCGATAGCTTAACGTCTAGGTGGCCGTCAGAGCTGCGGACGGCACCGTCCCGACCACCTGTGGTGTGGACTTTGGCGGTGTAAAGAACTTTTTCAACTTTCGTCATGGCACTCCTTGCTGAACCTTTCCGTTGCGTTGCGTCCGATTCGCTCGGATGGATCGCTATATCGATTCTCTCCACGACGGGTGACTGGGAACTCTAAACTTTGGGTTGATCACTCAACCCGAACTGTGAGCAGATCTGGGCGGCTGCGCGAACCGTGACGCCACGGAAGAATTTCTCGGGGCTTTCACAATGCCAGTCGCGCGATTCCATCGCCTGGATCCAGATGTCACCAGCTTGCGAGGTGCTGCCTTGGCCGACAACATCGGTCGTCGCACGGAGAAACGCTGCCAACTCCCGCTCTGCCTTACTAATCACGTTGGCTGATAACACATCATCGACTGTGGGCATCTTTCGTTCCTCCTTGCAACTAAAGAGACTATGAGGGAAGTAGATGAAAATCGCATCGCTAGAAGGAATGCATTCTCAGCGGTACTGATGGCGGGGTGCAGGGTAACACTATCGAGTGAGTAGAAGAAGGAGTGCTGCGTTTGGAT
>JGI12635J15846_10005207_pt1 | contig 11233 bp, 8 predicted proteins | sample BlaSpr_A8_OM2_M2_FD_15846 | JGI IMG/M metagenome (IMG submission 15846) | reverse complement strand
CGAGATCGTCGATCAGGCGAATCTGCCGCTCCACGAGCGACTGGCTGCGGCGGGAGAGGTTCACGAACATCGCGTTGACGTTCCCGCGCAGCGCGGCCTCGTTCGCCGCCAGCCGCAGCGCTTCCTGGTGCACCTGGTCGAACGCCCGCGCCACCTCACCGATCTCGTCCGTGGAGTCCACGTCGATCGGCACCACATCCAGCGAGACGCCCTCGCCGTCGGTCTCGGCCATCCGGCGGACCATCTCCGGCAGCCGCAGCCCGGCCACCTCGAGGGCACCAGTCCGCAGCTTGCGCAGCGGCCGCACCATGGACCGGCCGACCACTATCGTGAACAGGATCGCAAGCATGAGGATGAGCAGGACGACGACGGCGACCTCCGCCGCCGTCGTGATCGCATTCCGGCGCAACGCCGCGGCCCGCGAGGCGACGGACGCGACAAGCTGCTGCTGGACCGGACCCATCTGGTATTCGATGGTATTGGCCATCGTGCCATACCAGTCATCGGCGGTAGTAGGGTCGCTGCTGAGCGATCCTGAGCCGCCGGCCTTGGTGGCCAGCGAGATGGCCATGAGTTCATCGGCACTTGCCTGGTTGCCGAATGACGCTGACACGTCGGCGTTCCACAGTTCGAGCTGGTTCGCACTCGCGCTGTCATCAAATGCCTGCAAGTTGGTCTGCTGGGCCGACACATCACTCTGCAGAGCGGCCAGCTCGCCCGGCCCGAACGCGCCCTGGGCCAGTGCGGCGGCAAGGATCGCCCGTTGCTGCGATGCCTCCTCCTTCATTTCGGAGACCAGCCCGAGCATGCTGACCGTCTGGGCCAGCACGGGGTCAGCGACGCCTTGCGCGATGTCGTCGTCGAGCGCGAGCAGGGCGTCGATTATTTGCCCGTATTGCGTCACCACAGCGAGCACGGGCATCTCGGTGTCGGCCGCGACGCCGCGCAGGCTCGAGAGGCTGTCGAGCGCGACGAGAACAGTCGTCGCTTGCTGCTGGGTCTGCGCCGGATAGGAGCTGCCTATCTGCCGGGCAAGGCCACGAACCTCAGAAACGAAATGATCCGTCGCGGCGTATTGCACGCCAAGCTGCGAAGAAGTCATTACCGCCCGGGCCTGCGGGCTGGCCGACAGCACGCTGGCTCGCCCGCCATTGGCGCCAAGCGCGATGTAGTAAGCGGTGTGGTCTCGCTCGTCCTCAAGGGCCTGGACCAGGGCGGTGCTGTCCTGGCCCAGGGTGGCCAGATGCTGAACACGCTGAAGCAGCTGTTCACTCTGCACCGATGAAGTGATGCGGAACCCACCGAGCGCGATCGCGGTCACCGTGGGGATGACAACGAGCAGCAGCAGACGCGAGCGGAGCCGCCAGTTCTTCAGTGCGCGGCGGGAGGAGTTGCCCGGTGGAGCCGAATCCGCCTTTGCCAGCCCAGGGTGGATGGCCCACGGGGCATCCTCGGGCTGCCGGTTGGGCCCTGCTGACGGGTCGGCCCGTTGTCCGGTCACGGCCTCATCGGCCGGGGCAGCCTGGGCCGTGGACCCGGCGGCAGATGCAGGAAGGAACCTAGCCGGAGCGTGGGCCGCGATCCGGCTGGCAGTATCGGAAGTGACGCGGCTGATCTTCCTGCTTCTCGACTGCAACGGCGTCTCCACATCTCGCCTGGCTCCGGCGGCGAGCCAATGTGCATCCGGTGCCTGCAGCGGGAACGACCTGGTGCGCCAATTCCCGGGTGACGATCCCGCTAGCGCCACCAGAGCCACCAGTGGCCAACCCTAACGTGTAGCAGGCCCGCCTACACCTAAATGCCCATTTGACTTAATACAAGCGCCTATACCAGGCCATTTCCTCAACAAGCCAACGATAGTAGGGTACTCTCATCCCGTTCTCCAAACTGCCCAACAACGTTCAAATCTGCGCGCAGAGGGAGGGTCATGGGGTTTGCGCTACCGCCCGCCGCTGCCGTGCGTGATCGGTCGTCGGCGAGCCGATCCCGCGCCGTTTCCGGCGTCACGGCCGGTTTAGTGGCCATTCTGCTGGTTTCGGGCTGCAGCGCGGCGGGAACGGCGGCCGGTACATCGGCTAACGGGCTGTCATCGCTCACGGTGGCGGCGGTACCAGATGTCAATGATGCGCCGCTGTACATCGCGGCCGAGGACGGGCAGTTCGCCGCCGAGGGCCTGCGGGTACAGATCAAGGACTACGGCTCGGCAAGCAGCGAGATAGCGGCGCTGAAAGACGGCAGTGCCGATGTTGCCGCAGGTGACTACGCCGATTTCTTCTACGCGGATGACAGCCAGCCGGACATGCTCATCGTCGCCGAGGGTTACGATGCGGTGGCCGGCGTGATGGAGGTGCTTGTCGCACCGGATTCCGGCATCACAACGCCGCAGCAGCTGGCGGGCAAGACCATCGGCACGCCGGAGCCGCAGGAGATCCCGTACAGCGCCAACACCCCGTACAGCATGGAGACGCTGGCGACCCAGTCAGCCCTGCAGGACGACGGTGTGAACCCCACATCGGTCAGATGGAAGCCCATGCCCTCGGCAGACCTGATTGGCGCTCTCAGCAGCCACCGGGTAAGCGCCATCCTGGTGACAGAGCCGTACATCGTCCACGCAGAGATTCAGGCCGGGGCCGGCGAGGTACTGGACTCCCTCAGCGGAACCACCGCCAACCTTCCGCTGTCGGGATACTTCACCTCGGCCTCCTTTGCCCGCGCGCACGCCGGCGCCCTGACGGCATTCCGCGCCGCCCTGCAGAGTGTGCAGGCTAATGCCAACACAGGCGCTCCGGTACGGTCAGCAATCGCACGGTATGCGGGCATGAACGTCCAGACCGCCGCCCTGGTCACGATCGGGGAATACCAGACCTCGCCGAACGCCAGCAGCCTGCAGCGGGTCGTCGACCTGCTAGCCAACTTCGGGGTCATCACGAAGCCGCTCAATATCCAGAGCATAATCTTCCGGTGACCACGGCCAGATCTAGGGCGAGTGGCGTACCTGCGCTGCAATGGCGCCAAGGAGACCATTGCGGCAGCGCAGCACCGCCGCCTTGAGTTCCTGCTCGTGGCCGTAGAAACGCGGCGCGGGCAGCGGGACAGAGATGGCTGCCCAGCCGCCTTCGGGCGTCGGAAGGGCCGCGCCAACCGCGCAGATCCCCACGGTGTGTTCCTCGCGGTCGAAGGCGATGCCGTCCCCGGCGCGGATGACATCAAGCTCTGCCTCCAGGGCATGCAGGTCGGTGATCGTGGATGGCGTCAAGGCCCGCAGCGGCGGGGCAAGCAGGCGCCGCGCCGCCGCGACGTCGTGCGCCGCAAGCACGGCCTTGCCATTGGCGGTGCAATGCAACGGGAACGAGAGCCCGATCGCCGATACCGCCCGCAGCCGGCGGACGGCGACCACCTGGTCGACGAAGGTCATGCTGGAGCCGGTGAGCAGGGACAGGTCCACGGTCTCGTCCAGTTCGCGCGACAGGCGGACCAGGAACGGCCGGGCCTCCGCCTCGATATTGCCTCTGACTGCATCGGCGAGCGCGAGCAGCCCGTAGCCCAGCCGATAGCCCGGCTCGGTGCCGTACACCCAGGCCTGCTCCTCAAGAGCGACCACGATGCGGTGCACGGTAGACCGGGGAAGGCCCACCTGGGATGCGATCTGCGCGAGCGTCAGGCCGGCCGGATTCTCGGCCAGGGCCCGCAGGATCGCCGCGGAGCGAGCCAGAACCTGGATGCCCGTGCCTCGCGTACCCAGGACGCCCGGCGCTGCATGCGCCGACTGCCGCCCAGCCTTGACACCCCCACCCATCCGGAGCCATCCTTCCATTGCTGCACCGTAATACGGGACAGGCTGTCCCACAAACTGTTCCCTGACCCCAGTAGGTGAGTGTATGACCTCCTCGACAGACACCCTGCAGTTCTTCGATCTGAGTCACCCTTGGGGGCACGGCGTTCCGAACTGGCCCTACTTCGAGGACGTCAAGATCGAGCGGGTGCACTACCACGCCAAGTCCCGGGTGCTGACGCAGCGTATTACCACGGTGATGCACTGCACCACCCACCTGGATGCCCCGGGCCACGTGATCGAGGGCGCGCCGCTGATCGAGGATCTGCCGTTGTCCCTTTTCTTCGGCACCGGTGTCGTGGTCTCGATCCCGAAGGGCAAGTGGGAGAAGATCATGCCTGAGGATCTTGAGGCAGCCAGGCCGGAGATCCTGCCGGGTGACATCGTCATCGTCAATACCGGGTGGCATCACACGTTCGGCGACAACTCGACGTACTACGCATACTCACCCGGCTTCTACCGCGAAGCCGGCGAGTGGTTCGTCGAACGCGGCGTCAAGGCGGTCGGCACGGATACGCAGGCCCTGGACCACCCGCTGGCCACCGCGATCGCACCGCACGGCCCCGGTGCCCCCGACGGTCTGCTGCCGTGGGCGTGCGAGGAATACCAGGCGCAGACCGGACGGGCCGTTCTTGACGACTTCCCTGAGTGGGAACCGTGCCACCGGCAGATTCTGGCTAACGGCATCGTGGGTTTCGAGAACGTCGGCGGCGACCTGGACGCCGTGACCGGTAAGCGGGTGACAATCGCCTGCTTCCCGTGGCGTTGGGTCGGCGGCGATGGCTGCATCGTCCGGATGGTGGCCATGCTGGACACGACGGGGGAGTTCCGGATCGAGCCCGCGGACGGCGAGGTCCAGGGGCCTCCGGTGCGGAAGCCGGACATCTCTGGCGCGCGGCAGGGGCTGCCGCTCCACGAAGCCATTCCCACGAAGGACCGTGCCGGGTAGAGCCAGCAGCGTGTGGCAGGTAACAGCGGGGGGGATCAGCGACGACCGGAAGGCCAGCTCAATGAATGTGGTACGCCTCGGGGAGGCCAAGAAGTACGACCCGCCCAAGCACGTGGGCTGTCATGCGATGCACCTGCAGCACCGGACAACGGGCAGCACGGCTCCATACTGGGTGGGCTGCTCGTATTACCTGCCTGAAGGCACGGCGCAGCTGGACGCGACCGACCTGGACAAGGTCTACGTCGTCCTGGACGGCGAGCTCACCGTCACCGTCGAGGACGCGGAGGAGCGCCTGGGTCCGCTGGACTCGGTCTACCTCGCTCCCGGCGAGAGCCGGACGGTCAGGAATCACACCAACCGCGTGGCCACGATGCTCGTGATCATGCCGTACCCGCCCGGGCAGCCGGTGTGAGCACGCTGGACAGCTTCCGGCTCGACGGCAAGGTCGCCTTGATATCCGGCGCGAGCGGTGCGCTGGGCTCTGCCGTGTCCAGGGGCCTGGCGGAGGCGGGCGCCAAGGTCATGCTCACCGGACGCGGCGAAGAGAAGCTCAGGCCGCTCGCAGCCGAGATTGCCGCGTCGGGCGGGGTGGCTGACTACGAGGCAGCGCCGGCTGATGACGAAGATGCCGTGCGCCGCGCGGTCGGGGCGGCCGCAGACCGGCTTGGCGGGCTCGACATCCTCGTCACTGCCGCCGGCCAGAATCGGCCGGCGCCGATCATTGACCAGTCCCTGGCCGAGTGGCAGGCGATCGTGGACTCCCACCTCAAGGTCAGCTGGCTGTTCTGCCGGGAGGCCGGGCGGCTCATGATCCAGCAGGAGCGGGGGGGCAAGGTGGTGCTCGTCGGTTCGCAGCGGGGCCAGCTCGGCATGGCCAGCTACAGCGGCTACTCGCCGGCGATGGCCGGCGTCCACCTCCTCGCCCGCACTCTGGCATGGGAGTGGGGCGAGCACCGCATCAACGTCAACTGCCTGGCACCGGGGCTGTTCCGGTCCGCGCTTACCGAGTGGATGTGGGGTGACGACGCCACGTACCAGCGCCTGCTCGGCAGGGTCCCCATCGGGCGGCTCGGCGAGCCAGGGGATTTCGTCGGTGCGGTCGTCTTCCTCGCCTCTCGCGCATCTGACTGGATGACGGGCTCGGTCATGTACGTCGACGGCGGATACACGGCCGGCTAGGCCGGCGATGCCGATGCCCCGCCTGCCTGCCTGGTTCCGGCCGGATCGCTGGGTCCCCCCGCCGGGCTACGCGGCGGGATGCAACATCACCCGGCTGCTACGCGCGTCCGGCGCCAACGACTACCACGAGCTGCACCGCCGCTCGGTCGCCGAGCCTGAGTGGTTCTACCCGGCCGCCTTCGGCGATCTCGGCCTGGGCTGGCTCAAGCAGTTCGAGGCGGTCGTGGACCGGGCCGAGCATCCGAGCGAGGACCGGTGGTTCCCGGGCGGGGCGACGAACCTGGGATGGCTCTGCGCCGACCGGCACTCTCGGGCCGACGGGCCAGCCGTCCTCTGGGAGGCAGAGGACGGAGCAACGCTCACGATGTCCCGCCGCGAGCTGGCCGAAACCGTCCGGCAGGCGGCTGCCGGGCTGGGATCAGCAGGCGTGCGGCTCGGGGACGTTGTCACCCTGGTCCTGCCAATGATCCCGGAGGCCGTCGTCGCGCTCCTCGCCGTCGTGCGCATCGGAGCGATCGCGGCGCCATGCTTCTCGGGATTCGGCCCCGATGCCATCGCCGAGCGGATGTCGCTGTCGTCGAGCCGGTTCCTCATCTACGCGGACGGCACGATCAGGCGCGGCCGGCCGGTGGACATCAGGGCAACCGTCGCGGCCGCCCTCGCTCAGCTGCCCTGGCCGGTGACCGCTGTCGAGATCCCCAGGCTCGGCACTCGCGCCACCGGCCGCGCCGTCACCCCGTGGGCGCGGCTGCTTGACCACCAGGCCGATGGTGCCGTCACGGGTTTCGACGCCGACACACCGTTCCTGCTCGCCTTCACGTCCGGCTCGGCTGGCCGCCCCAAGGGCGCCGTGCACGTGCATGGCGGCTTCACCTACCAGGACGCGCTCATGCTCGGCTATGCGTTCGATCTCCATCCCGCTGACCGGCTGTGCTGGGTCACCGACCTGGGCTGGGTGATGGGCCCAGTCACGATCCTTGGCACGCTCGCGCTCGGCGGCACGCTGGTGCTGCTCGAGGGGGCGGCCGACGCCCAGCCCGGCCGAATATGGCGGGTGGCCGACGAGGTCGGGCTAAGCCATCTGGGGGTCTCCCCCACCCTCGTCCGGCAGCTGATGGCTGACGGAGACGATCTCGTCGCCGCTCGCGATCTGGACCGGCTGCGGGTGCTCGGGTCGACCGGCGAGCCATGGACCCAGTCGGCGTGGCGGTGGCTGCACGCTCGCGTGGGTCGAGGCCGGACCCCCATCATCAACCTTTCCGGCGGAACCGAGACAGGCGGCATCCTGGTCGGCAGCCCGATCCTCGCCATCAGGGAAGGTGCGTTCAGCGGACCGATGCTCGGCATGCCAGCGGAGGTCCTCGACGCCGACGGGCGCCCGGTGACCGGCGTGCCAGGGGAATTGGTGCTGACCGGCAGCTGGCCGTCGATGACACGCGGGCTGTGGCGGGACAGGGGCCGCTTTCTGTCCGGCTATTACGGGCGCTGGCCAAGGGTCTGGGTCCACGGCGACCTCGCGGTCCGCCATGCCAACGGCAGCTGGGAGATCCTGGGCCGGTCGGACGACGTGATCAAGATGGCCGGCAAGCGGATCGGCCCCGCCGAGATGGAGTCCGTCGCCACCCAGGTCGACGGTGTCGCCGCCGCGGCGGCGGTCGGCATCGCGCATCCGGTCAAGGGCGAGATCGCGGTAATCGTGGTTGTCGCCGGCGACGAGGCGGCCGGTGATCAGCTTCCGGAACAGGTAGCGCGGCGCATTGAGCGAGCGCTGGGCCGTGCCTTCCGGCCCGGAGCGGTCGTGGTCGCCGATGAGCTCCCGCTGACCCGGTCCGGTAAAATTCATCGCCGGGCCGTCCGGCAATGGCTGACTGGCCAGCCCGCGGGAGACCTTTCCACGGTGGATAACCCAGCCGCGCAGGCTGCGATCGAGGCAGCACGGCCTGCGCTGCAGGCGAGCCTGGGATGAGCCGGCTGCTGAGCCGTCGAGCCGTCATCACCGGAGGCGGCCGCGGCATCGGAGCCGCGATCGCCCGTGCCTTCGCCGCGGAGGGCGCCGCGGTCCTGGTCGCGGCGCGCAGTGCGGACCAGACGGAGGCCGTCGCCAGCGAGATCTGCTCGGCGGGTGGGCTGGCCGTCGCCACGACAGTGGACGTCAATGATGACTCGTCGGTGACCGCACTCGCCCAGCGCGCGCCCGTGGCGCTCGGCGGGCCGGTTGACGTCCTGGTCAACAACGCCGGGCGCTATCTGCCGCGTCGCTTCCTCGATTACTCGGTGCAGGAGTGGGCAGCCATCCTGGACACCAATCTCCTGGGGGCTGTTCGGGTCACCCAGGCGTTCCTGCCCGTCATGCTGGATAACCAGGCCGGGAGGATCATCAACGTCGCCTCGACGGCCGGCAAGTACGGGACAGCCGGACAGAGCGCGTACAACGCGTCCAAGCACGCGATCCTGGGCCTGACCCGGTCGCTCGCCCTTGAGGTTGCCGCCCAAGGCGTCCGCGTCAACGCGATCTGCCCGGGCTGGGTCGACACCGAAATGCTGCGGCCCGAGATCCTTTCCCCGGTGCTCGGCGTGGCTCCGGAGGACGTTCCTGAGACGTTGGCGCACCGGGTACCGATCGGCAGGCTGATCCGGCCCGATGAGGTGGCCGCCCTGGCGGTCTACCTGGCGGCACCGGAGTCTGACGGCGTCACAGGCGTCGGCCTTACCCTGGCCGGCGGGATGGTCCTTATCTGACGCTGGGCGACGGGTCAGGGCCGCCCGCCCCCAGGTAGAGGCCGCGCAGCTCCGGGCCCTGCTGGACCGCAGCCGGATGACCCGACAGTGCCAACGACCCGCGCGAGAGCACGTAGACATAGTCGGCGAGGCCCAGAGCCCGCTCGACGTTCTGCTCGATGAGCAGCATCGCGGTGCCGGACGAGCGCAGCCGCGCCAGGCTCTCGTAGATCCGCTGGATCACGACCGGGGCCAGGCCGAGGGAGATTTCATCGAAGAGAATCAGGCTTGGATCGCTCATCAGCGCCCGGCCGATCGCGAGCATCTGCTGCTGGCCTCCGGAAAGGGCTGTGCCTGGCCGCCGACGAAGCTCCGCGAGCTCGGGAAACAAGTCGTAGACCCGTTCCAGCCGTTCCTGGACGGTCCGCCGGCCGACCGCAGCAGGGACCTTGAGGTTCTCCTCGACGCTCAGGTCGCCGAAGATACGCCTGCCTTCCATACAGTGCGCGACGCCGAGCGCGCTGATTTCGTGCGGCGGAAAGCGGGTCACGTCGACTCCGTGCGCAATGATGCTGCCCGTATCGGCGCGGACAATGCCCGTCACCACGTTCGCGAGGGTCGTCTTCCCTGCGCCGTTGGCCCCGAGCAGCGCCACCACCTCTCCCTGGCGCACCTCGACGCTCACCGAGCGCAGCGCCCGGACGCCGCCGTAGTGAGCGCTCACCTCGTCCACGATGAGTACAGGCGGCCGCTCTGCTCGCGCGACGGAGTTCTCGGCGGCCGCCTGGGACGGCGGAACCCCCGGCGTCCTCGCGGCCTGGGGCTCGCCTGCGGCCGCGGTCGTACCCATGTACGCAGCCGCGACCGCGGCATCGGACAGAACCTGCGCGGGAGTGCCGCGGACCAGCACCCTGCCAAGCTCGAGCACCGTCACGTTGTCGCACGCGGCGGTCACGACATCCAGGACGTGCTCGACCAGCAGGATCCCGTCGACCTGGGAACGGAGGGAGGCGACGAGCGTGATGAGCTCCTCGACCTCCGGCTCGCTGAGTCCCGCGCCGATCTCGTCCAGCAGGAGTATCCGCGGTTCGAGGGCGAGGGCACGGGCCAACTCGAGACGCTTGCGCGAGAGCAGCGGCAGATCCCGCGTCTGGCGCCCGGCCGCATCCGCGAGCCCGGTGCGCGCGAGGATCTCGCGACTGGTCGCCATGGCCCGATGCCGACTCCGCACGCGGGCTCCGTTGTGCTGGGCCAGGAGCAGGTTTTCCAGCACCGTCAGCTGCGGGAAGGTCCGGGGCACCTGGTGGGTGCGGCCGATGCCCAGCCGGGCCCGGCTGGCCGCATCGAGCCCGGTGATGTCGCGGCCGTCGAGAACGATCCGCCCCCCGTCGAGACGGTGAGCCCCGCTGATCAACCCGATCAGCGTCGTCTTGCCGGCCCCGTTGGGACCGATCACGCCGTGGATCTCGCCAAAAGGCACGCTGAGATCGACGCCGTCGATTGCGGCGACCGCGCCGAAGCGCTTGGTCACTCCGGCGACGTCGAGGAGCGCGCCGCGGCGCGGGGGCGAGCCGGGGGGGTTACTCACCGCGTGCACCCCGCGCCCGGATCCGCGCGGACGTCGTCACAGCGGTGCCCCAGATGCCACGCGGGGCGAACCTGATGACGAGGATCAAGATCACACCGGTGATCGCGTCGTGGATGTCGGGATAGGAGGCGAGGACCTGGACAAGCACGACGGTGAACACGGCGCCTATCCACGGGCCGACCCGGGTGGCCATCCCGCCGATGATCACCACGGTGACGATGTCGATCGTCCACTGCAGCGAAAACGAGCCGCTCGGCTCGACATAGGCCGTGTTCAGCGACTGGAGCGCGCCCGCGGCGCCCATGATGAACGAGGCAAGCACGAACGCCACGAGCTTCGTACGGAAGGCGTGGACGCCCATCTCCTGAGCCACATCCTGATCGTCGCGGATGGCCCGCAGCGCGAGCGACAGGCGACTGCGCAGCAACCATACGACGATCGCGGTGGACAACGCGGCACATCCGAGCCCCCACCAGTACAGCCCGAGGTAGGAGGGAACCGCGCTGCGCAAGAGCAGGCCGGTCGTTCCGCCGAAGGTGCTGATCGTCGAGATGAGCAGCAGCAGCGCCTCGGCAAGCGCCAGGGTCGCGACGCTGAAGTACACGCCGCGCAGCCGGAACATGGCCGGGCTTATGGCGGCGGCGAAGACCGCGGCGATCGCGCCTCCGGCGACGACGGCGGCGACAAGCGGAAACCCGTGGCCGGTCAACTCGGCAAGGGTGTACGCGCCCGTCCCGATGAACGCGGCCGACCCGAGCGATACCATGCCGCCGTAGCCCGCGATGAGGTTCCACGCCTCGCCGATCGCCACGTACAGCAGGATCTGGAAGCCGATCTGGAGCAGGTACGTGGAGGCCAGGAACGGATAGACGATGACGACAACGGCGCCTGCCGCGAGCAACGGAAGCCACGGCCGCGCTCGGCCGGCGGCCAGCGCCCGGCTCAGCCGCGAAGCGGCCGATGAGGT
>JGI12635J15846_10005205_pt1 | contig 11236 bp, 13 predicted proteins | sample BlaSpr_A8_OM2_M2_FD_15846 | JGI IMG/M metagenome (IMG submission 15846) | reverse complement strand
TCGAGATGATGGGAGATGGGCGCTTAGCTCAGCGGTAGAGCACTACCTTGACATGGTAGGGGTCAGAGGTTCAATCCCTCTAGCGCCCACCATCTCCTAACACCGGCTTCGCCTCATTTTTGCGCCAGTTCTCGGCCACAGCCGCGAAACGACGTATCGCTCCTGGCGCCTGCGCCGCCTCGTTGACGGATTAAACGATTGTCACCTCGGACGATGGCGTTCACCAAGCCAAAACGATCGAAAGCCGGCTGGGCGCTGATGAGCCTCGTCGGCGGTCTGCTGTTGTTCGCGTCCCACGCTTTCGCAGCCGACTCGGAGACGAAGGGCGCAGTGAGGGACAAGCACGGCGATTGGGTGACCCGTTGTGAAACTCCCCCCGGCGCGGCTCACGAGCAATGCGCGATCGTGCTCAGCGTCGTCGACCAGGACCGGCCGAGCCTGATTCTGGTCGTGATCGTGCTCAATACCGCGGATCGCAAGACACGCCTCATGCGGGTCATTGCGCCGCTCGGGGTGTTGCTTCCCCCTGGTATAAGCTTGCGGATCGACAACGCGGAGGCGGGCCGCTTGAGCTTCCTGCAATGTCTTCCGAACGGCTGCGTTGCCCAACTGGCCATGGACCAAACCCTGATCGACAAGCTGAAGACCGGAAAGGCGGCGTCACTTGGCGTCTTCCAGACGCCCGAGGAAGGGGTGGGCGTGCCGGTGCCGCTCACTGGCTTCAAGGAAGCCTACGAGCAATTGCCTTGATGCCGTGGCCGAGGTAAGCACCGCGGCCGAATCCCAACCGCCAATTGTCGAAGTCAGACGCAATGATCGTTCGCGCCACGCTGGTTCGCATCGCGGTTCTCTCGACCGCCCTCGGCGCCCTGACCGGCTGCGACACAGTCGGCGGCGCAGTGAGCTCAGCCGGCAGCTCTGTCGGCGGCTTTTTCTCTCATCGGGATCCGGCCGCCGAGGGCGTCAATCTCGGGGCGACCCCGAACTCGAAGCAGGTGGTGCTCCAGCCCACGGCCAATCCGTCTGACAGGCTGAAGCTTCTGCCGGTTGCCGCACAAGACATCAATTGCCCGGACGTGACCGTCGCCGACGGCGGCGCGGCGCTGCGCGTCGGTGGCCCAGAGAATTCTTCGGTGCGCTATCAGTTCAGTATCGAGGATACCGCGCGCCAATGCGATCCGGCCGGCCCGGGACAGGCCGGCATCAAGATCGGCGTGGCTGGTCAGGTCGTGATCGGACCGGCCGGGCAAGCTGGGACCTTCAATGCGCCGGTGAAGGTCACGGTGACGCGGCTCACCGACAACACATCGGTCTTTTCCCAGACCTACCGGGCCGACGCGACGACGGACGGGGTAAAAGCCGGCCAGTTTCGTATTGTGACCGAGCCGATCAATTTGCCGATGCCGACCCTGCAACTTGCGGACCTCTATTCTGTCAGCGTCGGTTTTGAGGGCGGGACCGGCGGTCCGCCGCCGACGGCCCACAAGAGCAGGAAGAAGAAGAGGACGGCAGGCTAGGCCGTTTTCGCGAAAAAGCCGCGCCCGCGCACAAGTTTACGCGCGCCAATGATTTCATGGGCTTAGCTGCTCTTTTGTGCAACTTTTGCGGGCCTTCGGCCTCAGGTCGAGGCCGGATCCGCGGCGAGTCAGGCGTACGCGAAACCAAAACCTGAAAAACCGGGAGTATCATTTCGCAACGCGAAACGGAGCGTTTCGCATCGATGGTCATAACTCATTGAAATCATTATGTGCGCCGAATCAGTGATTTCGCGGTTTTATTTGTTTTCAGGGGTTTAACTGCCATTTCGTTTCGCCGTTTTCGTAGCCCGTTGTTTCCTCGCGATCAAGGAGCTCGACTTCTGTTTATATGAATATGGTATCAGCCGATTGCTATAAAGGGAAGTTTTTTCTCATGCTCGGAGCGGTCGCTCTTGAACGCCGGCCGCCTCGGCTACGCCTCCTGTTTGCCGAGGCGCCAGCACGGCGCCAGAGTCGATCCGAAGGGACGTGATTCGGAGAAAGCGCCAACTTCGTCCTGGGGAGTCAACGGTGCCTGACTTCTATGAATTTTTCGCCGGTGCGGGGATGGCGAGAGCTGGGCTCGGCGAGCAATGGAATTGCCTGTTCGCGAATGAATTCGACGTCAAAAAAACAGAGATTTACAAGCAGTATTGGCCGGCGCCTGAGGTCCTCAGGATTGGAGATATTGGAAAGCTCACGAGCTCCGACGTACCCGGCAAAGCCGATCTCGCGTGGGCGTCATTCCCGTGTCAGGACTTGTCGCTCGCTGGCGCGGGGGCTGGTCTGAACGGCGACCGCTCGGGAACGTTTTGGCCGTTTTGGCGCCTCATGCAGACATTGATCGAAGAGGGCAGAGCGCCCAAGATTATCGTGCTCGAAAATGTCTGTGGGACTCTGACCTCGCACGGCGGCAAGGATTTCTCGACGATCTGCTCGACATACGCGAAGGCCGGTTATCATTTTGGCGCCTTGATCGTTGACGCTGTGCATTTCGTCCCGCAGTCGCGACCGCGTTTATTCATAATTGGCCTTCGCAACAACGGCGCATTGTCAGCGGGTCTCGCCAGTGACGGCCCAACGCGAGCAAGCCTCTGGCGCCCGCGTGGATTGTTGAACGCGTTCGAGAAACTGCCACCGAAAGTCCGAGAGAAATGGATTTGGTGGAATCTACCAATGCCGTCACCGCGCAACGTGCGCTTCGCAGACTTGATTGACGACGACCCGATCGGAGTCGAATGGCGCACCGCAAGCGAGACGGCGAAGCTTCTGCGAATGATGAGCGGCATCAACCGTGAGAAACTTGATGCGGCGCAAGCTGCGGGTCGCCGTGTCGTCGGCACTGTCTACAAGCGGACGCGGGTGGATGAGGTCGGGCGCAAGGTGCAACGCGCGGAAATCCGGTTCGATGACATCGCTGGTTGTCTCCGAACCCCGGCAGGGGGATCGAGCCGCCAGACGATTGTCGTGGTCGACGGCAAACACGTGCGCTCGCGGCTAATCTCGCCACGCGAGACGGCGCGCCTTATGGGGCTGCCTGAAGATTATCAGCTCCCCCGGAATTACAACGAGGCTTATCACCTCACCGGCGATGGCGTTGCCGTGCCGGTCGTGCGTCACTTAGCTTGGCACATCTTCGAACCGCTGCTCGTTCCACAGCGAGCGCCCGCGCAGGCGGCTGCATGAGCGTCATCCCTTGTCGGCAAAACGAGGAATTGCAGGCCAAGATTCTTGAGTAGGTGAGATTCTAAAAACGCAGGCGCACCAGCTTGGCGCGCCGCGCGTCGCCTTCGCCCTACGAAAGAGGGCGGGCCTCGATGACCACGAAGGCCTGGGCGTACGGCCCCTCGTCGGTGAGCGTCAGGTGGATGAATGGCTCGGTCCCCGGCGGCAGCATCGCATTCAGCCGTTCGGCGGCGCCGCCGGTCAGCTTCATGGTCGGCTGCCCCGACGGAAGATTGACCACCCCCATGTCGCGCCAGAACACCCCGCGCCTCAATCCGGTGCCCAACGCCTTGGAGCAGGCCTCCTTGGCGGCGAACCGCTTGGCGTAAGAGGCCGCGCGCCCGGCCTTTCGATCCGAGCGGCGCCGTTCGGTCTCGGTGAAGCAGCGGGCGGTAAAGCGCTCGCCGTGCCGCGCCAGCGTCGTCTCGATGCGCTCGATGTCGCAGAGGTCGCTGCCGATGCCGACGATCAAAGCCGGCGCTCCACGGACGCGCGCCCCTCATTCATCGCCATGCGCATCGCCTTCACGGTTTCGGCGAGACCGACAAAGATCGCCTCGCCGATGAGGAAATGGCCGATGTTGAGTTCGACGATCTGCGGCAGGGCGGCGATGATCCGCGCCGCGTCGTAGTCGAGGCCGTGGCCGGCATGACACTCGAGCCCAAGCGCCTGGCTCTGTGCAGCGGCTGCGCTGAGGCGGCTGAATTCGCGATCCGCCTTGGCGGCTTCGCCCCGAGCCCGCGCGTCGCACCAGGCCCCGGTGTGGAGCTCGACGACTGGCGCTCCGAGTTCGGCGCTGGCTTTCAACGCCTCCGGCGAGGGTTCGATGAACATCGACACCCGGATGCCCTCCCTCGTGAGTTCGGCGACGAACGGTTTCAGGTCCTTAAATCCGTTGACCACATCAAGACCACCCTCGGTGGTGCGTTCCGTCCGCTTTTCCGGCACAAGGCAACAGGCGTGCGGGCGGATGTTGAGCGCAATGTCGAGCATGGCCTCGGTCGCAGCCATCTCGAAATTGAGCGGCTTTCCGATCGACGCCTTGAGGCGGCGCATGTCGTTATCGAGAATGTGCCGGCGATCCTCCCGCAGATGCGCCGTAATGCCGTCGGCGCCAGCTTCGATCGCCATGAGCGCCGCGCGAACGGGATCGGGGACCGCGCCGCCGCGGGCGTTGCGGACGGTCGCGACATGATCGACGTTGACGCCAAGCCTGAGCGCTGTCATCGCGCCGCTCCTCTTTCGTTTGCGCCGCTCAGGCCGTGCCGGCGAGTGCGCGGCTCCCCGGTTTGACGGCCGGAAGCGCCGCCAGTTCGGGCGGCAGCGCGTCGGGCGCGTAGGCTGGAATGTCGAGCGTCGCCAGCGCCACGCGCTTCACGCCGATGTCCGCTTTGCCGTTGGAACGGTCGATCAGGCAGGCCGCGCCGACGATCTTGCCCGGATGCTCGGCTAGCGCAGCCAGCGTCTCTCGCGAGGAGAGGCCGGTGGTGATGATGTCCTCGACCATCAGCACGCGCGCGCCAACAGGGATGGCGAAACCGCGGCGCAATTTAAAGACGCCGCCTTCGCGCTCGACGAAGATCGCCTTGGCGCCGAGCCAGCGCGCGGTCTCGTAGCCGGGAACGATGCCGCCGAGCGCGGGCGAAGCGACGATGTCGATCGCGCCGAACGCCTCGCGGGCTTTCTCGGCCAGTGCGCGGCACAGGCGCTCGGTCCGCGCCGGATCCTGGAACACGAACATCTTTTGCAAAAACACGGGCGAGTGCAGCCCAGAGGACAAGATGAAATGGCCGGTGAGCAGGGCGCCGGCGGCGCGAAACTCGTCAAGCGATTGATCCGCGGTTAGGCTTGGGCTCGTCATACCCTTTCTTAGCAGGCCGCCGATCGCCGCGCCAAGACAGCGCGGCTTTCGCGGTGCGCTGAACCTCGAGGCGCTCATCCAATGCCGGCGACTAAGCCTTACGAGACCAAGACGCTGGGCGAGGGCGCCGACGCGACCGCGCCCGACGGAACGGCAGTGCGCCTGCTCCTGAGCCTCGCCGGCGGCAGCATGGCGCATTTCGAATTGCCGGCAGGCGCGGTGTCGCACGCGGTGACGCATCGAACGGTCGAGGAGATCTGGTTTGTGGTCAGCGGAAGGGGCGCCATCTGGCGCCGTCAGGGCGACGTCGAAGCCACAGCCCCACTCGCGCCCGGGACGTCGTTAACCATCCCGTTCGGAACCGCGTTTCAGTTTCGCGCCGAGGTCGGTTCGGCCGTAGCGTTTGTCGCGATTACGATGCCGCCCTGGCCAGGCATGGACGAAGCCGTACCCGCGCAGGGTCCATGGGCGCCGACTGTCGCGGCTGGGTCTGCATAAAAAGCGCCCTTGCGCGCGGCTGGGCTCGCTGGTAGCGCAAAAGCCGCCCAAGCGCCGGATTAGCTCAGCGGTAGAGCAGCGGTTTTGTAAACCGAAGGTCGGGGGTTCAATCCCCTCATCCGGCACCACATCCTTGTGCACTGCCGTTTACCGTCATCCCCAGCATCCGCGGTTGTGACTCGCGCGTTTATCACCGTGCCGTGTGATATCGCCTATGTCCGAATCGAGCTTGACGATCTCGCTCGATGATGGCCCATATGCGCGCGTGGCGCGCATATGACGCCTCCTTGGCAGGCTAATTTCCGTTTCAAGGAAACGCTGCCAGTGTTTCATGCAGCCGAGGCAACAACCAGGGAGTTTCATCGTGAATCGTCGTGAATTCGTGTGGACGAGCGGGGCCGCTGTTACAGCCGCTCTCTTCGGGACGCCGGCTTTCGCCGAGGGCAAGCCAATCAAGATTGGCTACAACGTGGCGACGCTCGCCAACCCGTTCTTTCAGGGTATGACCAAGGGCGTGGTGGACGCGTCTTCCAAAACTCCTGGCGTGACGTTGCTCAACACCAACGCGAATGGGGACGCCAACACGCAATCGACCATGGTCGTCGACCTCATCAACCAGGGCGTCGACGCGCTGATCCTCAACCCGATCAACGCCAACGCGATCGTGCCCGTGGTTCAGCAGGCCCAGAAGAAGGGAATCCCGGTCTTTACGCTCGATCGCGGCGCCTCGTGTGGGCCGTGTCAGGTCAACTTCCTCGAGACCGACAATGTCGCGCTGGGTCGCGAGGGCGCGCAGTACATCATCGACAAGCTCAAGGCGCGCTATGGGAAGATCCAGGGCAACGTCGTCGACCTCGTTGGTCTCATTGGAACGACCGCCGGCGACGATCGCGACAAGGGTTTCCTTGAAGTGTTCAATAAAGCCGTGGCGGAAAATTCTGGGTTGAAGCTGATCGCGCGCCAGGAGGGGCAGTTCGATCAGGAAAAGTCGTTCAATCTGATGAGCCAGATCATGGCGGCGAATCCGCAGGTCGACGCGGTTTTCAACGGCAATGACGATAACGCTGTCGGAGCGCTGCGCGCCATCCGCCAGGCGAGCAAGAACGTGCCGCTCGACGATCCGAAGCACATCATCATCGTTGGCATCGACGGCACCGAGCAGGCCCTGACCGCGATCCGCAAGGGCGACATGGACGCAACGCTATCCCAGAATCCGCTGACCATGGCGAGCCAGTCGGTCAAGTACGTGGACCAGTACTTCAACGGCGACAAGTCGAAGATCCCGCAGCACGAATTCTGGCCACATATCCTTTTGACCAAGGAGAACATCGACAGCCCCGAGGTGAAAGCCTACGGCCTCTGGGCCGATCAGGTGACCAAGGGCTGAGGGGTTCTCTGAATGGAAGCCTTGGAGGGAGCGGCGCCGCATCTTCTGGAAATGGACCGCGTCTCCAAGGCGTTTCTTGGCGTGCCGGTGCTCAACCACGTGTCCCTATCGCTCGATGAGGGCGAGGTGCTTGGCGTCGTGGGCGAGAACGGCGCCGGCAAATCTACCCTCATGAAGATATTGGCCGGCATCTACCAATCGGATGAGGGAACGATCAAGCTGGGGAGCGAGGCTTTCGCTCCCCATAAACCCCGCGACGCCCTGAACGCGGGGATCATCGTTGTCCATCAGGAGCTGAGCCAGTTTCCCGATCAAACAGTCGCTGAAAATATCTTCGCCGGCGGCTTGCCTTGCACGGCTTTTGGCACGGTACGCGGCGGTCAACTCATGCGCGACGCGCGCGCCGTGCTCGACCAGGTCGGCCTCGACATTGCGCCATCGACGCGCATTCGCAGCCTGTCGCTCGCGCAGCGCCAACTGGTCGAGATCGGTCGCGCGCTGTCGCGTCGCGCTCGCGTCATTGTTCTCGACGAGCCGACGGCGACGCTCACCAGCCACGAAGTGCGCATTCTCGTCGCGACGGTTGCAAGGCTGAAGACAACCGGGGTGGGGATCATTTTTATCAGCCACCACCTCGAGGAGGTGTTCGAAATTTGTGACCGCGTCACCGTGATGCGTGACGGATACACCGTTGAGACGAGGGCGGTTCAGGATTGGTCGGAGGAGACGCTGGTGCGCGCGATGGTCAACAGACCCATCAGCAGTTTTTTTCCGAAACAAGATATCAGGCTCGGCCCCCCACTCTTGGAAGTCGAAAATCTTTCCTCGGGAGAGCGTTTCGGCGGAGTATCCTTCAATGTCCGAGCCGGTGAGATCTATGGCGTCGCCGGACTTGTCGGCGCCGGGCGCACCGAAATTCTGAAGACGATTTTTGGCGTCCTGCCAATGACAGGGGGCCGCATTCGTGTGGATGGCAAGGGCTATATCCCGCGTTCTGCGCGCCGCTCGCTTCGAGACGGGATGGTTCTGACGCCTGAAGACCGAAAGGCCGAAGGGCTGATCCTGCCTTTTTCCATCCGCCAAAATATCGCGCTCTCGACTCTCAAAGCCTTGGCGCGCTGGGGCATTCTTTCGTCGCGGGCCGTGCAACGACTGGCCAACGCGTCGGTCGAGAGCCTGCGGATCCGCGCGACTTCAGCAGGCCAGGAGGTTCGGCGCCTGTCGGGAGGCAACCAGCAGAAAGTTGTCCTTGCGCGTGCGATCAGCACTTCGCCGCGCATTTTCCTGCTCGACGAGCCGACGCGTGGCGTCGATGTGGGCGCGAAGGTCGAGGTCTACAATCTAATCGGCCAGTTGGCCGCAAAGGGAGCGGCCATCGTGATTGTCTCTTCCGATCTTCTTGAGCTTCTAGGTCTGTGCGATCGCATCGGCGTGATGCGCGCGGGTCGGATGGCGGGTGAAGTCGACCGGGTCGAATTCAGCCAGGATCGTCTCATGTCTCTAGCGGCTGTCGGCTGAGAGCCATGTCGACCGAGGAAAGGACCGAGGCGCCCGCCAACCGCGCGGCCGTAAAGGGCCCGCGTTTCGGCGATTTCAGCGAGATCGCCATTGTTCTCGTTTTCGTGGCGATCGTCCTCTATCTGTCGCTGACCACCTCCATCTTTTTATCCTCGGCCAACATTATGGCGATCCTGGTAGCGACCTCGCTGATCGCTGTCGTCGCCTGCGGACAGACCTTTGTCATCATTACCGGCGGCATCGATCTTTCCTCCGGCTCCGTCGTGGCGCTATCCGGCGTCATTACCGGGCTTGTCCTGCACGCCGGCCTGCCGATCTGGGCCTCGATCGGAGTCGGAATAACAGTGGGGCTTGCGTGCGGCCTGTTTAACGGCCTCTCTGTCACTTACCTCAATATGAGCCCATTCATCGTTACGCTCGCGGCGATGTCGATGGCGCGCGGCCTCGCCTTCATCATACCGAACGGCCAGACGATATTCGGATTCGACGACGCCTTCGACTCGATCGGCGGTGGCCTTTGGACAATACCCGGCATCGGCAGGGCGCCGATCGCCGGCGTCATTTCCTTGACGGCTCTCGCTATCGGCGCCTTCGTTCTGAAGAAGACCGTGTTCGGCAGCGAGGTTTACTCGGTCGGCGGCAATCGCGAAGCAGCGATGATCGCGGGTATTCCTGTCCGGCGCACCCAAATCCTCGTCTACGCGATCTCCGGCGCTTTGGCCGGCCTGGGCGGCGTCATCCTGACAGGCCGGCTGGACTCCGCTCAGCCGATCGCCGCGACCGGCCTGGAACTGAACGCGATTGCGGCTGTCGTCATTGGCGGAGCGTCGCTCTTCGGAGGCCGCGGCTCAATGCTCGGCACGATTCTGGGTGTGCTTTTGATCGGGGTCATCAACAATGGGCTGACGCTTCACAATGTCGAGCCGTTCTGGGTTCAGTTCATTCAAGGCGCGGTGATTTTCCTCGCCGTGCTGTTCGACTCGCTCAATCAAAAGCGCCGGGGCGCATAAACGTTGCGCGCCCCGGCTCGTTTGTCCGTGTAAGAGGCAATTAGGCGTAATTGTTGTAGAGCGTCTTTGAGACGCTGGACAAGCGCTTCGCTCTCTACGCGATCCCGATTGTGTTTCTGCGGAGGGCATGATGGTGAATGTCCAGGATTGGATGAGTCTCAACGGCCGCGTCGCCATCGTGACAGGGGGCGCCCGCGGCATTGGCCGCGAGACCGCGGAGACGCTGGCGGCGGCTGGCGCACGCGTCGTTCTGGCTGATCGCGACAACCAAGCAGCCGAGAGCACGGCGGCGGAAATGCGTGCGCTGGGCCTTCATGCGACGGCGATCGCTGCCGACGTCGCGGACGAGGGCAGCGTGAACTCGATGGTGCAGGGGACGCTCGAGCGCGAGGGTCGCCTCGACATTCTCGTCAACAACGCCGGCATCGCGATCCGGCGACCCGCTGTTGAGCTTGCGCTCGGCGATTGGGACAAAGTCGTATCGGTCAACTTGACGGGCTCGTTCTTGTGCGCTCGCGCCGCTGCAGGCCCCATGATCGCGGCGGGACGTGGCGGCGCAATCGTAAACGTCGCGTCGATCATGGGCCTATCGGGCGGCGGCCTTTATCCCAACGTGTCCTATCAAGCCACCAAGGGCGCGATCGTCAATATGACTCGCGCACTCGCGGTCGAATGGGCGCCGCACGTCATTCGCGTGAACGCGGTGGCTCCAACATACGTCCGCACGGAATTGATCGGACCCATTCTCAAGGAACCGGAGCTCGTCGCTCGCATCGAGGCGATGACTCCGCTGAGGAAACTCGCCGAGCCGGCCGATATCGCGGCGGCGATCGCCTTTCTCGTCAGTCCCGCAGCGGCGATGATCACCGGGCATACGCTGGCGGTGGATGGCGGGTTCTTGGCTCAGTAGAGGCGCTCAATAGTAACCGCGTCGGCGGACTGCGGGTTCAACCAGAACTTTGGCGCGGACGTGGGTCAGGCTCTGGTTGACACGGCCAAAGTCGCGGCGGTCAATTTCTGTCAGGATCCCGAGTGGCCCAACCTTGGCGACCATTGGGGGCATCGAGCTCGAGGAACTCATCACCGGGACGCGCACCGACATTAAAGGGTCGCTCGACGAGCTCAACACCTATGCGAGGGGACTTGTGGATCTTTTTCCTCCATCGCGCTGGCAATCGCCTGGAAGTCGCTCATGGGCGCGATTGTGTTTTCCTTTGTCCTCGTCTGGATTGCGCTGATGCTGACGACGTCGGACGCCAAAACGCCGCCGGTCGTCGCCTCGGAGGTGACTCAGCTCGGCCGCGACGTCCCTTGGGGCATTCTCAACGCTTCGGTTATTCTCTTATCGCTGCCGCCGCTCGTGTTGCTCGGGGTGCTGAGCAGCTTCTTGAACTCCGCTCTGAAGACCGCAAACAAAGGATAAAGCCCATGCGCGCGCTCGTTCTCGAACGGAAGCGGGTCCTCTCTCTTCGCGACATCGACCTTCCCACTGCGCTCGGCCCGGACGATGTCCGCGTCAAGCTGCACACGGTCGGCGTCTGCGGCAGCGACGTTCACTATTACACTCACGGGGGCATCGGCTCCTACATTGTCAAGAGCCCGATGGTGCTCGGGCACGAGGCGTCAGGCACGGTGATCGAGGCCGGCGCCAACGTTCATTCGCTGAAAGTCGGCGATCGGGTCTGCATGGAGCCTGGCGTGCCAAACTTCCGGTCCAAGG
>JGI12635J15846_10005204_pt1 | contig 11237 bp, 2 predicted proteins | sample BlaSpr_A8_OM2_M2_FD_15846 | JGI IMG/M metagenome (IMG submission 15846) | reverse complement strand
ATCGCGCTGCTCTTGAGTACCGTGGGAATAAAAAAGGTAATGATTTTGTTACTGTGGGAAAATTTTTTGAATACAAATTTTCAAAAATACTCTCAGATGTTTGTTTTGATTTGTCATTGTCGTGGCACTTGCCTAATTAGGATATTGCATTCGAAATAATCAAATAGTCAAAATATAATTTTGTTACTGTGGGAAAAAAAATTTGAATACAAATTTTCAAAAATGCTCTCAGATGTTTGTTTTGATTTGTCATTGTCATGGCAATTGCTTAATTAGGATATTGCATTTGAAATAATCAAAATAGTCAAAATATAATGAAATATTTCTCCACATTTATAAAAATTATAACAACATGTGCTCACATAATACAATTGTGTTGTACACTCTTATGTACATCTGTTTACAATTATGTGCAGCTATAGTCTCTCGTCTATTGCCTTTTATAGTGGATATATGTTGTTTTAGGTATACTAAATCTCAATAGTTATTACACTATAGGAATGTATTATATATGTCCAGGACCGGTTTTTCAACGTGAATTCAACTGTGATGACTATTTCGTAATTGGACTAACCAGTTTTGGTAATTTTGAGAATTGCCAAATATGTATATGCATTCTGCATCGTGGGAAAATTTTTGTTGCTGTGAGAAAATGTTTTGAATACCCAAAAAAATTTAAAAATCTCTGATGTTTGTTTTTGTTTGTCATTGTGGTTGCACTATTCCTCAACTATACATGTATGTGTATGTTTTCGGAAGCAATTTCTTGATATGAATTCAATGGAGATGTCCATTGTGTGATCAGACTAACCTAATATGGTAATTCCTCAGCTATACATGTATGTATATGTTTTCTGAACCAATTTTTTGATATGAATGCAATGGCAATGTCCGTTGTGTGATCCCACTAACCTAATATGGTAATTCCTCAGCGATACATGTATGTATATGTTTTCTGAGCCAATTTTTTGATACAAATGCAATGGTAATATATGTTGTGTGATTGCACTAACCTAATATGGTAATTCCTCAGCTATACATGTATGTATATGTTTTCTGAACTGATTTTTTGATACAAATGCAATGGCAATGTCTGTTGTGTGATTGGACTAACCTAATATGGTAACTCCTCAAATATACATGTATGTATATGTTTTCTGAACTGATTTTTTGATATGAATGCAATGGCAATGTTCACTGTGTGATCGCACCAGCCTAATATGGTAATTCCTCAAATATACATGTATGTATATGTTTTCTGAACTGATTTTTTGATACGAATGCAATCACAATGTCTGTTGTGTGATTGGACTAACCTAATATGGTAACTCCTCAAATATACATGTATGTATATGTTTTTTGAACTGATTTTTTGATATGAATGCAATGACAATGTTCATTGTGTGATCAAGCTAACTTAATATGGTAACTTCTTGGCTATACCTGTATGTAAATGTTTTCTAGACTGATTTTTGGACGTGAATTCAGTGGTGATGTCTGTTGTGTGATCGGACTAACCTACTATGGTAAATTCTCAAATTACAACATATACTCGCAATGTACAAATATGTTGTACATATGTTTACAGTCATGTATAACTTTGGTCTCTTGTCTATTGCATGTTGTGACTAATATAACACATCAATGTTGATCAGTGTTGTTTTAATTATTTCTCAATAACTATTACATTCACATTTAGTATGCATTTTTGATCATCCAATGAGTGTTTTGAAATAGTATTTTTACCTTTATGTATGTGGCTAATTGCAATATATTACCTGCCTATTTGAGTAATATATTAACATGCATTCAATATAGGATGTATTATATATATCCAGTACCTGTTTTTCAATGTGAATTCAACTGTGAGGTCTGTTTTGTATTTGGATTGTTCAATTGCCACCTGTTTTTGGATCTGCTCTGTATACTAAAATAGACCCAGCTTATATCCAGCAGCATTATGTGATGCGACTCATTTGTGACTTTAGTGCCACAATATCAAGAAATTTGCGTGCATTGTATATATTTATGAGTCCTTAAATTTTTTTTAAATTTATGGCTCATCATTCTTTGACCCTGTTTTTAAGGCAGTTTCTGGTCCATTGTATTGCTCTTGAGTACCACAGGAATATTTTTGTTACTGTGAGTAAATTTTTGTAAATTTTTTCCTTTTAAAATTGCTCACAGATATTTACTCATATTTGTCCTTATGTATGCAATTGCTTAATTAAGAATATTGCATTCAAATTTGTTAAAATGTCCAAATATTGCTTTTTTACTGTTTTTCTTCTTACTACTTATATGTATCAGGTAATCAGATTAAAAATTGTTATGAGCTCTTGTTTGCATCTGTTTGAAAATTATGCACAGTTTTTATGTCGTGTATTTTGTGTTTTACAGCTGGTATAGCACATATAACACATTCACATTGTTTTGGGCATATCTCCATGGGTAAATCCATATATCACATGATTCAAGCATCAAAAATTAGTGTCTAATTTCTATTATGTGGTGAGTGTTTCAAAAATATATATTTCCTTTCTATATGTGGTTAATGGTGATATATCTTCAATTTATAACCTTATGGTTGTCTTGTCTAAATTATTTATGACTGGTGTTTTTCAATTTGAAGTTTTAAAAGTATTTATATGTTAGTACCTAGTATTCCAATCAGTTTTAATAGCCACCTTTCCTTACAAGTGTTTGTACATGTTAAGCATTGTAATTATCTTTGTTTTAGTCAATGTTTATAATTATTTGGTGTTTAATATGTGCCATTTTCTCTTGTAATAAATATTCAAATGTACCTTTTAACCTATTGATAATTAAACATATTTATTATGATTTTTTATGGCTGCAAATTATTGTAAAATGCTGGCATAACAGTCAATATTTACCTTTATTCCCAATATGGTAATGATTATGTCATCAAGAAAGCGGTCAAACTGTGCTGCAACTTCTCTTCCCTCCCTTGCTCCACTCTCACTGGCTGCATTTCTACATACCTGCTAAGTATCCATGACTCCATCAGGCTTCCTTCTGTGGTTTCTTTTGGTGCTTTCCACCCTTCCTGGTGCATTATTGCCCTTATCTGGTCTGATCTCTTATCAATCTGATCTCAACTGTTTTCCCTGACTCTTCTGCTGTACTTTCTGCAGGTTATTTTGGTTTTTATAACCATGGCATGACCAGATATGGCATTTATGATGTATTGAATGATGTTAGAAGTGGTGTAAATGGGTCTATTGGTGTGTGGTTGACTTAGTCAATTTCCGATGTTTTTGACTGATTTTTCCTCTTTTTCCCTTTTATTAAGGCAATGTATTGACTGTTGACTGTGAGTGTGGTTTATTCTGACCTCTTATATGGCTTATTAATGGTGAAAATCTTGTTTTTATATTGTTTTGACATTTTCTGTCTATTTTCGATGTTTTTGTGATTGTCAACATACTTTGTCTGTGTTTAGGTACTGTTTGGGCTTCATATCTTCAGGGGACTACCACCTCCATCTTTCCTAAGTCTGATATGTCTGATCTTGGTGAGTACTCTGCCTGTGGATTATCTTTTGACCTTTTTGGTCTATTTTCAATGTTTTTTATGTTTCTTGATACTGTCTCTCTGTATTCAGGCACTTCTTTGGCTTCAGAGCCTCTAAATACCTCTATCTCCATCTTTTGCAGGTCTCACATGTCTGATCTTGGTGAGTACTCTGCTTGTAGATTATTATTTGACCTTTTTAGTCTATTTTCAATGTTTTTTTTGTTTCCTAATACTGTCTCTCTGTATTCAGGCACTTCTTTGGCTTCAGAGCCTCTAAGGAGCTCCATCTCCATCTTTTGCAGGTCTCACATGTCTGATCTTGGTGAGTACTCTGCTTGTAGATTATTATTTGACCTTTTTAGTCTATTTTCAATGTTTTTTTTTGTTTCCTAATACTGTCTCTCTGTATTCAGGCACTTCTTTGGCTTCAGAGCCTCTAAAGAGCTCTATCTCCATCTTTTGCAGGTCTTGCATGTCTGATCTTGGTGAGTACTCTGCCTGTGTATTATTATTTGACCTTTTCAGTCCATTTTCAATGTTTTTTATGATTCTTAATACTGTCTCTGTATTCAGGCACTTCTTTGACTTCAGAGTCTCAGAATAGTACTGTCTCCATCTTTTGTAGGTCTTTCAAGTCTGCTCTTGGTGAGTACTCTGCCTGTGGCCCATTATTTGCCCTTCTTGGTCCTTTTTTTGTTCTTTTTTTTTTTTGAGGGGTGATTTTAACATTGTCTCTGTCTATTTAGACAATTCTTNGGCTTCAGAGCCTCAGCAGAGCTCTGTTTCTGTCTTTTGTACATTTTGCATTTCTGATCTTGGTAAGTACTCTATCTTTGGATTATTATTTGACCTTTTTCGTCCATTTTCAATGCTTTTTACAATTCTTCATATTGTCTTTGTGTATTAGGCAATTCTTGGGCTTTAGAGCCTCAGAAAATCTTCATCTGCATCTTTCATAGGTCTTACATGTCCAATCTTGGTGAGTACTCTGCCTGTGGATTACTCTTTGACCTTTTGGTCTATTTTCAATGTTTTTTTATGATTTTAATATTGTCTCTTTGTATTCAGGCACTTCTTTGGCTTCAGAGCCATGTGAGAGCTCTACCTTTATCTTTTCCAGGTCTTGCAAGTCCATTCTTGGTGTGTACTCTGCCCACATGTTAATTGTCAAATATTTCAAAGTTTTTTATGATTTTTGTTATCTTCTTTGTGTATTTAGGCACATTGGGGGCTTCTAAACTATATGAGCACTCCATCTTCAATTTTACCAGTTTTGACCTCTCTGATCTTGGTGAGTACCCTGTCTATTGACATTTTCTATTTATTATTGGTGTTTGTTGTAATTTTTAATGTTGTTTCTATCTAGGCACATATTGGGTCTCAGAGCTTCAAGAGTGTTTCATCCCTATTTTTTCTAGCATCAACTTGTTTGATAACAGTGAGTACAATATCCACCATTTTTAACATTCCCAGCAGTATAATTTCAACTTTTCTTCTGTTTAGACACATTTTCACTCCCAGCTCATTATATTTCCAATGTAGAATTTGGTGGGCATCATGTTTTTGGATTAATTATGATGACATCTAACAAGTAGTTGTAATATTTTTTGTTTCTATTATTTTTAGCTCTACAAAGGGGAACTTCTGTGTTGCCTTCAGTCATTATAGATGACTCTTCTTTATGCTCTGATCGGTCTTGGTGCATGCTCTTCAAACCAAGTACTGTGTTTGATTGTGCATTGAATTCTGCTGGCATTTTGAAAGAACGTGCTCAGAATTTGATTGTTACTTTGGCTTGGACTGCCAGAAATGTTTTTCAAAGCTTCAGATATATCTTGGAGATGTATACTTTCACTCTGAGTGAAAGTCAAAAGTCGGTGACACTTAAATGCAGGATCATAGCTTTATTTTTAAAGCGGTCTGTATTTTTGAAACATGACTTTGATGTTTATCTGTATGGAGTGGTTTCAAGTGCAAGAACTTTGCACTTCCACCCTTTTTTTAGCTTGAACAATTGTTCAAAAGCTACACTTGCACAGCCCATATTTGATGAACATACATCAGATTCCTCCCCTGGAGAAACCACCAAATATGACTATATTGGTGGTGGACGACAACTTGTCTTCTCATTTGATGAACTTGCTCAATATGCTTTGACTGGCATAACAGAGAAGCAGTACAAGTTTGTTCAGTGCTTGGATAAAGACAAAGCATACAACAAGGCTTCCAGCAATAGCACCCTGATCATTTGCAATATTCCACTATCCACTTTGGCCCCTAGATTGACTTTCAATCACATCAAAAACTTGGCTCTTTTGCACAATGTTCATATTGCTGCAAGATTGAAGGTCAACAATGCTCAAATGCTGTTGCAAAGCCACATATGCCAGAATTGTGATTCTTTTATGGCCATTTTTGAACCATACAATACATCCACCAATGCTGAACGTTCAAAAGGCTATCGCAATGCTCATAAAACTGCAAGTGCTGCACATGACAAAGTGCGTAATAAAACAGAGGAAAGGAAAATGCTTAATAGAAAGACTAGCAGGAATAGTTATTGGGCAAGCCAAAAAGTTGAATTTCCACCTCTGCCACTTTCATCTGAATTGTCATACACAATTGCATCAGACTTTTCCTATGATACTTCACCTCACAATTTTGTTGAGTCTGGGTGTGCTGTTTGTGCAAAGTTAACTCCTATAGCAGAGATGCAAGAACTGTCTATTGCTGATGGTTTAAACTTGAATGTGTTGGAAAAAGATGGGGTGACACGTACAGAGCGTCTCAAATCTTCTGACCCACATGGAGAGTTGAAAGGTCCAATTTTAGCTGACAATTGTCAGTATATCTGTACCACTTGTGCAAAATCTGTTTCAAAAAATCAAGTCCCTCTGTTTGCACTTGCAAATGGTCTCTGGCTGGGCAATATTCCTGAAGCCCTTCAGAATTTGTCTTATGCAGAACAGCTTTTAATTGCAAGAGTCAGGCATAATCGCTGCATCATTAGGGTGTCTTCTGGTATGCATAAGATGAAGGCAAATGCCATCTCATTTGCAAACCCTATGCCCAAGATTTACAATATATTACCTCCTCCTGCAGATGAAATGGATGATGTTCTTGCATTCATATACACTGGTCCATGTAAACCTACAAAGGCAGAGTTTGAACGTACCCCACTTCTTGTGAGACGCAACAAAGTGGCCAATGCTTTAGAATGGTTGAAGCTCAATCATGTGGATTACTTTGATCTTGAAATCTCTCAAAAGAATTTGGATACATATCCTGAAGATGGGCCTTCAGTGGTGGTAGACTATCGTCAGTCTGAGACCAATAAGGATCCTGAAGCTACAAGCCTTCATGATAATGATGATGAAGATGGAACTGAAGAAGGACCTTGCCCATTTACAGTGCATGGCCTGGCTGGTGAAGAGTTTTCTACCAAGAGTATAAAAGAAATCAAATCTCTAGCACTTCAACACTTGACAAGTGAAGGCAAGGTTCTTGGCATTGGTCATGCAGAACAGCCAGAGTCTATTTATGCAAACCCACAATTGTTTCCTCAGATGTTGCCTTGGTTGTTTCCATATGGGATGGGAGGTATTGAACAACCACAACATCACAATAAACTTTCCACCATGATGCACAAAAGACATTTGTTGATGTACCATGACAAGCGCTTTCAGACAGATCCCCACTTTCCACTAATTGCATTTAATCATGAGCAGATCAAAAAGGGAACCACAGGTGGATATCTACTTGCAGAAAGGCAGAGCTTTAGAAATATTACAGATCGCCTTCTGAATGTGAATACAGAAGTACTCCAAAACCTGTCCAAGCGAATGTCTGAAGGAGAGCGGGTCAAACCAGAGACTGATGAAGAAAAACTTTGCTTTGATTTAATCAATGATTTGCATCATGTCAATGGTCATGTTCAAGGATCAATCACTCAGAAAAAGTACATGCGTAATGAGATTTGGTCATTGATATCCTACTTGGGTGCCCCCTCATGGTTCATCACATTCTCTCCAGCAGATAACATGCATCCTATCAGCTTGTATTATGCTGATACTGATGAAAAGTTCAGTCCTGAACTGAGGCCGTACAATGATCGCTATAGGCTGATTTCACAAAACCCTGTGGCTGGTGCTAGATTCTTCCATTTTATGGTTGAGATGTTTATCAAACATGTGCTTGGAGTGGGAACAGATCACCCTGGCTTATATGGACATACAGCTGGCTATTATGGTGCAGTTGAGCAACAAGGAAGACTTACTTTGCATTTACACTTGCTTCTTTACCTCAAAGGCTCTTTGACACCACAAGAAATCAGAGACAAAATCATGGATCCTGCTTCAGACTTTCAGCAGAAGTTGGTTGAATATCTGGAGAGTGTTCATTCTGGAGAGTTCATGACTGGATCCATGAATGAAGTCAAAGCAAAGGTGGATCTAAATGTCAAGGAAAATAAAGATTACAAAGATCCTGTTCAAACCTTGCCAGAACCACCTCCAGATCTGTGTCCAGAGCCTGATTGTGAAGATGAATTATGTGTCAACTGCAAAAACTTGTCTGATTGGTGGAATAAATTTGAAGAGACTGTGGATGACCTGTTATTGCGCTCCAATGTTCATAACTGCAGGACTTCTATCAAAGGAGATGAGAAAAGGCAGAAAAAAGAACGCAAAGGATGTCTTAATGCACAAGGCAATTGCAAAGCCAGGTTTCCAAGAGAGTTATTCAAAGAAACTCAGGTGGACCCAAAGACTGGAGCTCTTAATGTTAAAAAGGGTGAAGAATGGGTCAACACTTTCACTGTGCTTCTCACATATCTACTGAGATCCAACAGTGATGTCACAAGTCTGTTATCTGGAACAGCTATTAAGGCCATTGTTGCATACATATCTGACTATGTCACCAAGCCTGGTTTAAAGACTTATAGCATTTTTGACACCATCACTGGTGTTTTTGCAAGAAACTCAGAAATGATAGGTGGGAATGCAGCTAGAAAAGATAAAGCAAGAGTGCTCATCACTCGGATAGTCAATTCTTTGACTGCCAAGATGGAGATTGGTGGTCCAATGGCATCATTATATCTGTTGGGAAATCCAGATCATTATACAGATCATGACTTTGTAGTTTTCTATTGGAAGTCATATGTTACAGAAGTTCTGAGAGCTTGGAAGAAAGAGGAAGACCAAGATCATGCTGAGAAAATCATGTTGAACAGAAACACAGATGGAGAATATGTTGGTGTCTCTGCAGTTGATGATTACAAATACAGACCATATCAGCTTAAAGACAAAAGCTTGTATGAATGGATTCAAGGAGCTGACAGAACCAAACGCTCCAAGTCTGCACAAAAGCATTTTTTAAGTCAGCAGCAGGAAGTTGTTGAGGGGGAAGATGAACTAGATGTTGTTGACTCTACTTCAGATGTCAAGCCACGCACAATTTACAACAGAGCAAAGTGGAATAACTATGTTGACCCATCCAATTCTGACTCTGACTTTGATTCAAATTGTGACTCTGATTCTGATTCTAATTCTGATTCTGATTCTGGATCTGAATANAAACCTGGATCTGATGTTTCTGAAGTCTCTGAATTGGAAGACCAAGAGTGGTTTAATTTTCAACAGAACCACCCTTTGTATGAAACACACCACATTCATTTTAACAAGTCCAGCAATTTGGTACCCAACTTTGTAGGAGGGTCTTTGCCAAGATGTGATAAAGGTGATAGAGAATACTATTGTGCCACAATGCTTACTCTATTCAAACCTTGGAGACATGGGAAGGATCTTAAAAATGAAGATCAGTCATGGGATGAAGTTTTTTCCAACCACAAGTTTACCCCTCGTCAGCAAGAGTTGATGAAATATTTCAACATCCGTTATGAGTGCAATGATGCTAGAGATGATTATTCCAAACTTTTGAAAGAGAAGAAAAAGTCTGGTGGCATTTATCCTCACTGGTTTAACTCAGCCAATGATGGTGATTTTGATGAAGACTTGAATGATGATCAAGGTGATTATTTAAATTGAATGTTTCATTGTTTCAACTTTTGATTGTTTTTTGCTATATTTGCCAGGTGCAGACTTTGATATTCATATTGAACATGAAGCAGACAGATATACTATTCCAAGTAAAAAGGGCATGACTAGGGCAAATCAAATGACTGAAATNCACAAGATCATCACCTCTGCAGGATGGCTGGATAAAAGTCCAGATGGACATCCAAAAGTTGACCTGNATGAGGTGGAGCCTGAAGAAGAGTTATCTCCTGCACAATGGAAGGCAGCTGTAAAGGCAAAGAGACAGGAAATTCTTACAGAAAAGAACAAATCTATTCCAGCCAAGACAGCTGGACAAGCTCAGAAAGATCCCAATCAAAATGATGTCAAGGTCATTGATAGATCTTATCTTGACCAAAGCTTCAAAGCAAAGTCAAAGACTGCTCAAAGTCAAATAGATGGTGTTGTTAACTCCAAGGAGTTTCAACTCAACACTGATCAAGAGAGAGCATTTAGAATTGTGGCCAACCATGCAGTGTCCTCAAACCCTGATCAACTTAAAATGTACATGGGTGGTATGGCTGGTACTGGAAAATCACAAGTCATCAAGGCTTTAATGCATTTTTTCAGACTCAGAAATGAGTCACATCGTTTTGCTGTTCTTGCTCCTACTGGAACTGCAGCTGCTTTGCTCAATGGGTCAACTTATCATTCATTTTTGGGTGTGGCTGTTGATGGCCTTGGAATGAGAAATGAAGCCACCAATGTCGCTCAAGTTCAAGAAAGAATTGAGGGAGTTGATTATTTCTTTCTGGATGAAATCTCAATGGTGGCCTGTCATGAATTCTACAAAATTTCTTCTCAATTGGCCAAAGCCACAAACCAGTTTGATTTGCCATTTGGTGGAAAGAACATGATCTTTTCTGGAGACTTTGCCCAGTTGCCACCTGTTTTTGGATCTGCTTTGTATAGTGGTGATGTTGGCACACAGTTGAAATCAAGAATGTCTGTGATTGGACAGGAGTCTGCTATTGGAAAAGCACTCTGGCATCAAGTCACAACTGTAGTCATACTCAGAGATAATATGAGACAAAGGTCACAAACTCCAGCAGATGCTAAAATGCGTACTGCTCTTGAAAATATGAGATATAGTGCTTGTACTCCTGAAGACATCAGTTTCTTGAAAACAAGAATTGCTGGCAGACATCCAGATCAGCCAAAGCTTGCTGCCAAAGATTTTCGAAATGCATCTATCATCACATCTTTAAATGCTCAGAAAGACAAAATCAATGAACTTGGCTCTAGACGTTTTGCTGCTGAAACAAATCAATCTTTGACCCATTTTCACTCAGTTGATCATTTTGGAAACTCACCTGATGTGTCTGAGAAAAAGCATAGAGGAAGAAAGTCTAAAAGAACTAGCAAACATTCCTCTAGTGCTATTAGCCCTTGGTTGCAAGATCTCATATGGAATCTTCCTCATGCAGCAACTGCTCATTTTCCTGGAAGACTTTCTCTTTGTATTGGGATGCCTGTGATGATCAGAAACAATGATGCTACAGAGTTGTGCATAACTAAAGGTCAAGAAGGGTTTGTTGCTGGTTGGACATCTCATAATGGTGGTCATGGAAAGGAAGTGCTTGACACTCTCTTTGTGAAGTTGGACAAACCTGCCAAATCTGT
>JGI12635J15846_10005203_pt1 | contig 11238 bp, 10 predicted proteins | sample BlaSpr_A8_OM2_M2_FD_15846 | JGI IMG/M metagenome (IMG submission 15846) | reverse complement strand
CGATGGCTGACGGTTAGTGGAGGCTCCCGACCTTTACTAATGGCATTGACGTCCCTACTCGGGGCGGCATCAGCTGTGCGAAAGTGGGAGTGTCACGGAAACTAGACCGAGAAGAGCGTCGCTATGAACGTTACGGCAGTCCACATCGATTTGGCAGAGTTAGTTTTTCAGCACCGGTGGACATTACATAAGCTGGCGAATTCCAGCGATCCCATTTCCGTCCTCGCCCGCAGTCCCCGTTTCCCATCCAGAACAAACGATGCCCTCTCTACCTCGGCGGGGCCTGTCGAATGTTGATTCGCGGGGCACTCAGGGAACGCCACCCGTGAGCGACATCAATGATCTCGTTGACGGGCCGCAATCCGAAACCTCGGAGTCGGGATCGGCTTTCGCCAATGCTTTGCAATCATTCAAGACCGGCGATATCGCCTATGCCGATTTTCTCTCGCAGCTGGATCAGTTGCTTGCTGCGGGCGCATCCCCGGCGCGGCTGTTGCAGATTCTTCGGGACAGCGAATCCGTTGATCCGCTTCCACGCGATGTGCATGAGGGGCTGGCAGACCGAATCAGCAACTGGCCGCTGACCTTGACCCGCCGACCGGCTCGCTTTACCGATGCCCCCACCGTCGTCCTGGACGAGAACGGTGCTCGCAGCAATACCGAGCGCGACTCGACGCGGACCAGCGCTTCACGCGCTCCGGTCGCGGGCGAGGCCCTTAAGGGTCGCTTTCAGTTGGTCGAACTGATCGGCGAAGGCGGCATGAGCCGTGTCTATAAAGCGCTCGATTTGCGGCGCGTCGAGGCCGGATCACAGGATCCGTACATCGCCGTCAAGGTTCTGACGCTGCCTTTTCACGAGTACTTCGGTTCGATTTCAGCCCTGCAAAGCGAAGCACAAAAACTGCAAAGCCTGGCGCATCCCAACATTGTCCGCGTGTTCGATTGCGACCGCGACGGGGAAACCGTATTCATGACAATGGAATATCTCGTGGGGACGCGTCCGCTTGCGGACCATGCCTCGCAAGGACCGCCTTCGGGATCCGGTCAAGATAGAGCATGCGCGATCATCCTCGCGATCGCGAGTGCGCTCGATTACGCGCATCGCAATAACATCGTGCACGGCGACCTGAAGCCGGGAAATGTCATTGTGACTACTCGCGGCGAGGTCAAAGTAATCGATTTCGGGGTTGCGAGGTGGATCGCTCATCCCGAAGCCGGCCGCCAGGGACCGGCGTTGGCGGCGACCCGACGCTATGCAAGTCCTCAAGTGATGGCGCGACAGTTGCCCGAACCCGCGGACGATGTGTACGCCTTGGCATGTCTTGCGTACCAGCTGTTAACCGGCATCCATCCTTTTGATGACGACGATGCGCTGGTTTCCGGACGACCGCCGCCGCAGCGGCCGGGACTGACATCAGGGCAATACGCNGCCGTCCTCAAGGCACTGCGGTTCGAACGGCGTGATCGTACCGCCACCATCCGGGAGTTTATCGAGCAGTTCACCGCGCCGCCGCCCCGCGGGGCCTGGCGCAAGTACGCGGTTTGGGGGAGCGGCGCGGCCCTTCTGGTCCTCCTCGCCTGGTTCTTCGGGCACCGCCCCACGCAGACCGAAACCGCGCCTTCGCCTGCGTCTCGGCCGGTGCCGGTATCCCCGCCGGCGGCCCCGCTGCCCGGTTCGGTGATTCGTGATTGCCCGACCTGTCCTTTTGTGACGGTGCTGCCCAGCGGCCGATTCCGACAAGGCTCGGCAAGCGGCAGCAGTGGCTCCACGTCCTTCGAGTATCCGCAGCATGGGGTGGACATCAGCTATCCCCTCGCCATGTCCACGAATGACGTCACNGTCGGAGAGTTCCGAGAATTCGTCACTGCGACGGGACGGGACATGCAAGGCTGCGACATTTATGACGGCGAGTGGCGGCATCGGCCGAATGCGAGTTGGACGGATCCCGGATTTACGCAGGGCACTACTCATCCCGTCACTTGCGTGTCGTGGGACGACGCGGTGGCCTATGCGCAATGGCTGTCGGCCAAGAGCGGCCATCGATACCGTCTGCCAAGCGCTTCGGAGTGGGAATATGCATCGCGCGCCGGTAGCGACGAAGTGCGGCCCTGGAACACGAGCGCGGCAGGCGCATGCGCCAATGGGAACGTGGCGGACCAGAGCGCTGCTCGCCGCTATCCGGGATGGACGGTCTTTCCCTGTGATGACGGCTATGTCAACACGGCGCCGGTCGGCTCGTTCAAGGCGAATTCGTTTGGCCTCAACGACATGCTGGGCAACGTGTTCCAGTGGACGCAGGACTGTTGGTGGGATGACTATTCCGGCGCGCCCACCGATGGCTCGGCGCGCAGCGACGGCGATTGCACGGAGCATGAGATGCGCGGCGGTTCTTGGTTCAGTTCCCCCTCTTTCGTGAGCGCTGCTTACCGAAACCGCTTCGCCGCGGGCTACCGCAGCAGTAGCGTGGGCTTCAGATTGGTCCGAGAAATCAACCCATGAACATCCGAATCCGTCTCGCGCGAACGCTCGTTCTGATGGCCGTCGCGGGCACATCGGCCTGTGTCACGCGGCCTCCGACAATTGCGCACGTGCACATCGGGCACGCGCTCACGGGCGTGCACGTCACCCCGGGTCACAAGGGATATATTCTCGTGGCGGAACAGCGCGCCGATGAAGTCCTGGCCGCGGTCAAGAGCGCGGGACAGGCCGCCGACCTCAGCGCATTGAAGGCGCAGATTGCGTTGGCGGTGAGCGAGAACGACAACCAGGATAACTTCGGCGTGAAGCAGGCGCTGATCATGGCGGCCAATCACATCGAATTCGCGGCGACTTCGGACGACGCCAGCGAGAACGTGATCCGCGCTGCTCCCATCTTCAAGCACGACACCGCGGCAGTGATCGAACGCTGCGATTACATCGATCTCCTGGGAAAAGATGTGGCGGCGAGCAGGTCGATGAAGGAGGCTTCCTTGCTCGTGGAGGAGCTTTCAAAGGCCGCAGGAGCCAATGTGGAGGGTGCTGACTCGAAGGGCACCGGCGCGAAGGGCTCCATACCGGCGGACTACGGAATGGCACAGTTGCGTGCTGAGGTGCAGGCGATGATCGCACGAGAAAATCCGCCCTATCGCACCGTCGATGATTGGTATCTGTTCAACCTCGTGCGCCTGCCGAACGGCCGTTGGGTGTTCGACAAGTTGGGCCGTGGCGGAAACATCGATGGCTACAAATAAGATCATCGGGTTGTTGCTGTTTCTCATGTCCGCGACCGCCGGTGCGCACGAGGCCGCGTCGCCGGCGTCGTGCCAGGCCGCCGCCGCGCAACCGGCCATCGCCAATACCAAAGCGGCTCTCGATCACAATCCCGCCGACTTACCCACGCGCTTCAAACTCGCCGATGCGTGGAGCGATGCGGGCTGCTTCAATGAGGCGCTGCAAGTGCTGCAGAGCGGACGAGAATTACACCCGGCAAGCAAAGAGCTCGAGACTCGCTTGCGCGTGGCTCGGAGTCTGGTCGGCGAGGAAACCTATTTCGATAATCTGGATCGCGCGAATGACGATGCAAAGCTCAAGCGCGACACGTTTCGCTGCACGACGCTGTCAGATCTGGATGCGTGCGGCGAAGCGCTGCGCATGAAACCCGACGATCCGGCCTTATTGGTCGCGCAGGGCGACGCTCTCGTCCGCGCGAATCGTCCCGCCGAGGCTATCGGCCACTATCAACGGGCCGCGGCGCTCGCACCGGATTTGCCGGATGTCGCCTCCAAAATCAGTGCGGCGGAGGCGCAATCGCCACCTTCGCAACCGGGCGGCCCGGCGGCAGGTGGCTCGACTGGCCGCGCGGCGATAGCGCGAGTACCTGGAGCAGGACCCGACGCGCGAGTGGCGCGCGCCGGCGATACGGCGCACTCGCTGCGCCGCTACTCGAACGCCGACCCGGTGACCCGCTCACATTGACGGAGGCGTTGGAGACTGGGATTCCGTCGTGGGTTCCGCCGGGAATGCGGCGCCGGGTGCACCGGGTGGCTTCACGATGTCGCGTTTCATGGGTGCCAGACGCGCCATGAGCTTGTTCTGTAGGCGGTAGGGCACGCCCGCTTTCCCGAGGGCGATATACAAGTCTTCCGCCAGCGCATTGAATTCAGCCGCGTTGATACCTAATTTGGCGTGTGCGGTGCGCATGTCCCTGCCGGTATAGCGGCAGGGTCCGCCGCTGAGATTGCACAGCTGCTCGTACAGCAGTTTCTTGAATTTGGACATGTCGGCTTCCGCGAAAGTAAAATTGATTCGATCGTCGGCCACCACGATGTCCGCGAAGCGATCAACGGCGGCTCGGAGCACCGGTTCCCCGCCCATGGAGTCGAATAAGGTTGCGTGGCTCGCCTGCGCACCGACGCAGCTCATCACGAGTAGCGCGAACATCGCCAAGCACCCTGCATAGCGTCGACTGTTCACGCTAGAACCCCACCTGAAGCGACAGATAAGCACCGTTTTGATCGCGCGTGTCGTGAGTGACCGGGCTCAAGATGCTGCCGGCGCTGACGAATGCCGCAACGACTGAAACATGGCGCGACGCCGTCCATGCCACGAACGCATCCCAGGCGCCGCGTTCGTCGTCGACGGACAAATCATGCGGCTTATCCCGATACTCGGCCCCGACGGCAACGGTTCGCGAGAGCAAATAGGCCACCGAGCTCTCGAATCGCACTGATCGATCGCGCCTCAGGTCGCCGCCGAACCCGACTAACCCGAATTCGTTCGCGTTCGTATAACGGAGCGTCACATCGAGCAATAGGCTTTGCGCGAGATAAACCTTGGTTGCACTCAAATAAAAGTCGCTCCCGGTATCCGAGACGGCGCCCAGTTGGCGCGGGTCGACAACGCCCGGAACATCGCTGATGCCGGAATTTCTCTTGTACTCCACGCCCACCGCGGTCTGCGGCGCCCACGAGTCCTGGTCGTAAACGGCATCGCCCGTCAACCGGACCTTCAAACCGTAAATGCGTTGCTCCACCGTGAGACCGGAGAGGGCGGTTCCCGTTGCAGAGAATTGGTCCTGGGTTATGGATGCCTCGACTCGGTCCAAAGCACCCAGTGCGATGCCGTAGCTGCGCAGCCGAAAGTCGCCCAGCAACACCAACGTGTAGTGGGCATTCGCGCCATAGCTGTCCTCGGTGCCGTACCCCGTGATGATGGCCCAGGGGACCAGCCCGGCGCCGCCGGCGCCGTCGATATCGGTGAATCCCGCGGTCAACGGCAGCTTACCCTCATCGGGTATCGCGGGATTCTCGAAGGGCGCGCTCGCGCTCGCCGCCCGGACCCCGACCAGCGCGGCGAGCGAGAATATGAAGAGAGTACGGCGCAGCGGATGATTCGTACGCCAACCACTCGGCATCTGCACCAAATGACCGCTCCTGGTTTCCACTGAGGATTTTCAGCTTATCTCAGCCGGCGCCGCGGCGCGCTAAATCGAACCAAGATCTGGAGTCCGGTATCGAAATGGCAGACGAGAGGTCAGCTGCATACGGGAGAATGGCGCATCAAATGATGAGGAAAACAGCGTAAGTCATTAATTTTATTGGCTCGCCGGACGGACCTGAAAACGAGAAGAGACGGGCTAGAAGCCTTTCGTGAGAAGACCAGCCTTCAAGAAGCGCGTGAGCTCTGCAGAATCGTGTCCGGGCATGATGTTAAGGTTGGGTTCCGCTATATGTAAACGGTGTAGTTCAACAAATTCGCTCATCACGGCTTCGCGGTCCTCTCCGATAAGCCAAGTGACCAAACGCGCCCGCTCACGAACTTCTTCAATGTTGCGCATTTGCCAGGCAACATCCCCGAGAAACAGGATCTCCTGACCGTCCGCGCGCTTGACGTATACCATTTGACTGCCTGGGGTGTGGCCGGGCGCTTTGATCAATACCACGCCCGGCGCGATCGTGTGATAGGACTCATCGTCAATTCCCTGATAGCCGTCGAAGACCGTCGGAGATACGTTTAGCTTGGATAGCGGAGCTTCCCGAATGGCTTTCATCAGCCCGGTAACTTGGACTTGCGTAAGACGCGCCTTTCCCATCAGATCCTTGAGATTGGGCTGAGCGAGAAGCCCGCCGACATGATCCGGATGCTCATGAGTCACGATGATCAGCTGAGCCGTCGCGAGCGCGGCGCCGAGCCGCGCATAGGCCGCGTCATCAAAAACATTTGCATCCATCTGCTTGGCAACGTCAGCGTTGAAGGCCGTATCGACGATGACAGCATGATCTTTATAGACGATTTCATACGCAGAAACGGGCATATCCAAATTCTGCCAACCCCCGCCAGCGATGACGAAGGTTTCCGGCGCCAAGAGATGTCCGATGGTCTCCACCCGGATCGCTACGGGTAGATCGGCCACGCCTGCATCTGCCAGCCGGCGGACGGCCGTCATGTCAATCGAATAGTGAGCCGAGGAGGGGGCGTGGCTCTCTATAGCAAGCCACCAATATGCGGGAANGCTGATGATGATCAGCACCAGGACTGTGTAACCGAGCCATTTGAGTACTTTCATCAGAAGCTCCAGGGTGGGCCTCGAGCTCACGGATCACAGCCTCGGTCTTGTCGTCGAGAGGGTGACGAGAAGCTCGTCCAGTTGCGCGAAAGTCTCGGGCATCCCACCCTCCGTCCCGGCGACCGCAACGTCGAGAGCTTCCTTCGAGGGATAGAGTTCGTGCATGACCAGCAGCGTCTTGCCACCTTTTTCCTCGAAAGTTACCGTGGTGACGGGACCGTCGTCACTTTCGTCATTAGTCCAGACGAGGCGCGAGTGCGGTGTCACTTCGATGTACCTACCGAAGAACGCCATAGGCTTTGATGCCTCGTGGCCGAACTCGAAACGGTACCTGCCCCCGACACGGACATCCGCCTCGCAGGAAAGCAGCGACACGCCTGTCGACTTCGGTGCCCACCACCGCTTGAGCAGCTCGGGCTTGGTCCACGCCTCGAACACGATGCGCGCCGGACCGTTGAAGGTTCGCGTAACGACTAGCTCGCGCTCGGACTTCCGTTCCACCGTCGTGCGGTTCTTCATGGGGGTAGGCTCACTCTCTCTTCTTGCGTCCATCGACCTTCTCCTTCCGTTTCAGTTCCTCAACAACCTTGTCCAGCTCGTCGAAGCGTGCGTCCCAGCGCTGGCGGTACCTCTCGATCCATGCCGCCTCTTCCTCCAGCCGGCGCAGGCCGAGCTTGCAGGTCCGCACACGCCCGATCTTCTCCGTGGTGACGAGCCCCGCCTGCTCCAAGACGCCGACATGCTTCTTCATGCCCGTGAGGGTCATGCGGAACTTCTCTGCAAGGTCCGTGATTGAAGCGTCTGCACGCCCGAGCTGCTCCAGAACGCCGCGTCGGGTGGCGTCCGAGAGCGCGGCGAACGAGGCATCAAAGCCGGTCCGGACATACTGAACCATATGGCTCAGTATGTAACACACGGATTGGCGGCATGCAAGGGGAGGCCGAGCGCTTATGGAGAGCCGTTTCTCTTCAGCCCGGGCTTTCGAAATTTGAACACGAACTGGTCTGTCTTTCCTCTGATGAGAGGATCAAACACAGTCCGGGTGTGGTCGTCCTCCGCGTTCTTGAGATCGTCAATTTCCGCTTCGAACTGGAAGCCGGCGGCTTCGACCTCCCGGCGCACGCTCGCAGGATCGATTCGGTGCAGCGTCTCCGTATCGCGCAACCCGGACCCCAAGGCGGCGGTGTGGTCGATGATGATGAGAACACCGCCCGGCTTCAGCGCGTCAAAGAATGCCTTGTTCAACACTTGGGTGCTGGCCGGTTTCATGAAGGCATCGTGCAGGTCGTGGTAGTTCTGCGCCGTCCAAAGAATATCGAGCCGCTGTGGGACCGTAAACTGATTTACCGGCCCGGTCAGCAGCGTCACGTTCGGGTAAGCGGGGTCATGCGCCATCGCGCGAGATCCGGCGACCTCCGACGGCAGACAGTTGTTGATCTGCTCCTGCGGAATAAACGCATAGACCTTGCCGCCAGGGCCAACTACTTTGCTCATGATCCGCGTGAAGTAGGCGTTTCCGGGCATGAAATCGGCAATACGATCTCCTGGCTTGATACTCGCGAAGGCCAAGAGTTGCGCAGGCTTGCGACGCGAATCCAGCCGCGCTTGCTCGGCGGGTCGGTGAGTATCGGCTACGGCCGCAGTGATCGCGGGCGGAATTGGAGCGCCATTTCCGTTCGCCGACGCAAGCACGGCGATGCCCATCCCGATCAGAAGCCAATAAACACTTCGCATGGTTGCTCCCAGGATGCCGTGCCTAAGAATTTTTGCAGCGCACTACAAGGCTACGAGTTAAAGTGCACTTCATGTCAAGGATTTTCAAAGGAGTTGGCCATGCTCATCGGTGAAGTCGCTCGACGCGCCGGAATTACCGCCTCGGCGCTGCGCTACTACGAACACGAGGGCCTGCTACCGCCGCCCGCACGATCCGCCAAGAGACGCGCTTACGACACCGACGTGATGGGTCGGATACGAATAATCCAACTCGCGCGCGACGCGGGATTCTCGATTGCAGAGACTCGCGCATTCCTTACCGACTTCCCAACCGACAGCATCCCATCCGCGCGCTGGCAGAAAATGGCAGATCGGAAGATTCAGGAAATCGATGCAGCTATCGCAAGGGCTACCGAGATGAAAGCGATCTTAAGATCGAGTTTCAAGTGTGGTTGTAGGACGATTGAAGATTGCGAACGACAGTTGCTCGGCCGCAAGCGCAACGCTCCTATTGGCCGATGATCTCGCCCATACGTATGGCCGATCAATTCGACTTCCTCCTCACGTCGCGCCGGTGCAGCAGCAGATAGGCCGCCGGCAGCACGAGCATCGATAGTATTGGCGCGGTGATCATGCCGCCAACCATGGGAGCGGCGATTCTGCGCATGACTTCGGAACCTGTGCCTCCGCCGAACATGATCGGCAGGAGGCCGGCGATAATCACGGTGACCGTCATGGCTTTCGGTCTCACTCGCAGCACCGCGCCTTCCTCAATCGCTCCGATCAGATCGCCCTCGGTGTTGAACTGATTTGCAGCGCGTCGCTTCGCGATGGCGTGATCGAGATAGATCAGCATGACGACTCCAAATTCTGCAGACACACCCGCGAGTGCGATAAAACCGATCGCGGAGGCGATCGACAGGTTGTAGCCGAGCAGGTACAGCAAGCACAGTCCACCCACCTGCGCAAAGGGCAACGTGACCATTATCAGCGTCGCCTCGCCAACGCTGCGGAAGGTCAGGTACAGTAGTATGAAGATGACCGCGAGCGTGACTGGCACGACGAGCCTTAGTTTCTTCGTTGCGCGCTCCAGGTATTCAAATTGACCTGACCAGGTGATCGAATATCCGGGGGGCAATGCAACTCGCTGAGCGACCAATTGCTGCGCCTGACGTACATACCGCCCGAGATCGCGCCCGCTGATATCCACGTAAACCCATCCGTTCAAGCGTGCATTCTCGCTGCGGATCTGGGGCGGGCCGTCCGTAACGACGAGATCGGCCACGGCGCCGAGCGTCGTGGTCGCTCCCGCTTCGGTGATGATTGGCAACACGCTGAGCCTTTCAACTGAGTCGCGTAGTTCCCGCGGATAGCGGATATTGATCGGGAAGCGCTGTAGGCCTTCGACCGTCTCGCCCACGTTCTCGCCGCCGATGGCGAGTGCGACGACCTGCTGAACGTCCGCAAGCGTGAGGCCGAAACGCGCCGCGCGGACCCGGTCGATGCGCACCTCGATATAGCGGCCGCCCTGGACCCGCTCGGCATACGCCGAGCGAGTGCCCGGGACCTTCCTGACAGTCGCCTCAATTTGGCCCCCGATCTTCTCGATGACCTTCAAGTCTGGTCCCGCAACCTTGATGCCGACCGGGCTCTTGATGCCGGTCGAGAGCATGTCGATCCGGTTGCGGATCGGCTGGACCCAGAGATTGGATAGGCCGGGCAATTGCAGCGCGCTGTTCATTTTGTCGATCAACTCATCTTGCGTCATATGATTGGGCCATTCGGACTGTGGTCTGAACCGGATCGTGGTTTCGAACATCTCGATCCCCGCGGGATCAGTGGCGGTTTCGGCGCGACCCACCTTGCCGAACACTCGCTCGACTTCCGGAAATTGCATCAGCACCTTGTCGGTCTGCTGCAGCAGCTGGGAGGCCTTGTCGGCGGACAGGCCGGGCAATGCGGAGGGCATGTACAGCAAATCGCCCTCGACCAGGGGCGGCATGAACTCGCGCCCCAGTTGCGTGAGCGGCACGATGGCGGCAACTATCAACAGCGCTGATGCGGCCAAAATCGCCCTCGGATGACGGAGCACGAAATCAAGTAGCGGCCGGTACAAGAAGATGAGAAACCGGTTGATCGGGTTGCTGCGCTCATCCGGTATCCGACCCCGGACGAAGTAATACATCAGCACTGGAATCAGCGTCACCGACAGAGCCGCCGCGGCGGCCATCGAATAGGTCTTGGTGAATGCCAGCGGCCCGAACAGCTTGCCTTCCTGGGCTTCGAGAGTGAAGACCGGCACGAAGCTCAAGGTGATGATCAGCAAGCTGAAGAACAAGGCCGGTCCCACTTCCGCGGCGGCCTCGGCGATCAGCCGCGCTTGCTCCGTGGCAGAGGGCCGCCGGTCTGGATTCCCCTGATTCCAAGCTTCGAGATGCTTGTGTGCGTTCTCGATCATCACCACGGCTGCATCAACCATCGCGCCGATGGCGATGGCGATGCCACCCAATGACATGATGTTGGCATTGACGCCCTGCCAATTCATGACCGTAAATGCGGCGAGGATGCCGAGCGGCAGGCTGACAATGGCCACGAACGCGGACCGCAAGTGGAACAAGAAGAGCGCACAGACCAGTGCGACGACAATGAATTCCTCGATCAATCGGTCGCGCAGCGTCGCGACCGATCGATGAATCAGCTCCGATCGGTCATAGGCGGGAACAATTTCCACGCCAGATGGGAGACTTGGCTTCAGGCTGGCAATCTTGGCTTTGACGGCATCAATCGTTGCCAGCGCATTCTTGCCGGCGCGCATGACGATGACCCCGCCAGCGGCCTCGCCCTTACCATCGAGTTCGGAAATGCCTCTGCGGAGTTCCGGGCCGATCTGGATGCGTGCGACATCGCCGAGCAGGATCGGGGTGCCGCCGGTCCCTAGCCCGACCGGCACATTGCGGAAGTCCTCAAGGCTCTTGAGATA
>JGI12635J15846_10005201_pt1 | contig 11242 bp, 8 predicted proteins | sample BlaSpr_A8_OM2_M2_FD_15846 | JGI IMG/M metagenome (IMG submission 15846) | reverse complement strand
CCACAAGGCGTCAACTCGCCGGCTCGTCCTCGCCGTCATCCTCGACCGCAACCTTCGCCTTTTCCTTCTTCTCGGCATCCGGCTTCGCTTCCGGTTTCTTCGGTGATTCCGCCGCGGGTTTCGACAACCCCTGCGATTCGTAAATCGCGTTGAAAAAGAATTTGTACGTCCCATGCGACTGCCCGCGCCACTGCGGCCGGAATCCGATCAGATAGACGCGGCCTTTTCCGTATTGCACCTCGACCGCCGCGGCTTTCCCTTGAATTTTCTCCGGATGCAGCAAATATCCACTCATCAGCGGACTCTGATCCTTCGGATACGCGGCGAGAATTCTTCCGCGGAATCCGTCCTTCGGCTCAAACGCCGGCCCCCGCTCAAACATCACGATCGGATCATGCGGCAATCCCCACACCGCCGACGCGCCCGAGTCCTGAATCTCGACGCGCAGCAAGCAACCGGAACAGAAGAAGTCCTGATCCTTTACTCCTTCCAAAATATTTTTAACAGGCAAGCCGAGGTCTTCAATGGCGAACAGCGATGCGTTATTGAACGTGATCAGCGAGCCGCCCGCACGGACAAACTCGCGCAATGCGATCGTTCCCGATTCACCGATCCCGCCTGTGTACATTCCGGGCACGACGCCCGGTCCGAAGCCGCTGCGAATGCGATCGGCGTTCTGGTCGGGAATGATAATCGCGTCGAAGTGATCGCGCAGGTTTCCGGCTTGAATGTCGCCATTGCGCACCGTGATCGGCGCGAATCCGTAATTTTCCAGGATCCAGCGCGTCCAGCCTTCGTCGATATTCGCCACCCATGAGCGATACAGCCCGACGCGAGCCTTCTTGATCGCCACGACATCCTTCGGTGCGGTCGCAGTCGCTTTCACTTTCAGCGAATCATCTCCGGTAATTTTCTTGAGCTTGTCGCGATCGAATCCCGATACGATCATCGCGCCCGACTGCGAACCATCGGCAGTATCGGTATCGGACGTCGCGACGCTCACGTGACCGCCGCCATCGAGAATCGCGTTCATCGCTTTGAAACTCGCATTCGACGATCGGCTGACGACAAACGTTCCACCGTTCCCGTCGACGCTCACCGTGGGCGGCGCATACTGATCCAACTTCTTCAACGCTGCACGTTCTTGGGCACTCACAGGCTCCAGCACCGGCGCAACGAGCACACCCATCTGCATCGGCAACGTCCATCCCGTCACGTCGTACGGCAATTTCGGCGGCGAACTCGGCGTCTCGCGCAAATCGGGATAGTGCTGCGCGTCAAATAGCTCTTTCACGAGTGGCGAAAACGGTTGATCCATCAAGATGACCCACGTGCCCGGAACGTACTCGCGTCCGTTCGCGTGAAATGGTTTGGTCGCTTGCTGGACTTCGATGCCGTTGATCATCATTTTTTGCACGAGCACCGATGCTTCGTACAAATCGCGCTGTTCGAGAGGGACGACGTATGCGTACGGCGGCTCTTTCGTGAACTTTTTCGCGTTGTCGGCGGCGGCTTGATAGCGGTTGAACAAAAACTCTTCGCGGTATTTCGCCGCCGTGTCCAGCACGGCCATCGACGCGCCCTCCATATAGTTCACAGCGTCGCGCAGACGCCACCATCCACCGCGCCAAGGGCTGCTGTAAAAGACTTCGGAGGTCAGCGCGCGCTGTTCCTTCGGGAATTCATCGACGGGGTAAAAGCGCGGGGTCGCGTAGCGGAAGAGCGCAGTCTCAGTGAAAAACGAAACGCTGTTGCGGAAAATATGCGTGAAGTCGAGGAAGCCGGGATACCAGTTGTCGAATCCTACGCGATTCACCGCGCCGGGCATGCCGTGTTCATCAAGATAGACGGCGATGTCGGTTCCGAGCGCGTTCAGCCAGCGCGCCATCAGCGGATGAATATTCGACGAGATCGGCTCGACGAACGGCGGAATGAAAATGCGCGTCGGGAAGGGCGCGGTCTGGTGATGACAATAAAAAATCACCGGATCCCATTCGAGTTCGGCGCGCGTCACGTCCTGCGACTCGATCATGTTGTTCATGTATCCGTCGCGATTGTTGTCGTGACCGACGTATTCCTGCCAGAGATCGGGCAGCGGGCTCACCTCGAAGGGCGTGCCGACGTTCTGGCGATACCAGGCGACGACTTCGTTCTGACCGTCGGGATTCAGCGTCGGCCAGAGCATCAAAATCACATTGTTGAGAATCGCGTCGACTTCGGGATCGTTCTGCGAAGAGACGAGCTTGTAGGCGAGCACGATCGATTGCTGCGCGCCGGCGACTTCGGTGGAGTGCAGGCCGCCATCGATGTGGACAATCGCTTTGCCTTGCTTGGCGAGCGTGTGCGCTTCGCCGGGCGTCAGGCCGCGGCCGTCGGCGAGTTTTTTCTCGATGTCTTTGTATTTGTCGAGAGCGGCAAGATTTTCGGGAGAGGAAATGATCGCGATTTCCCAATCGAGGCCGCGCGTCGTTTTGCCGACGTTGATGAGCTTGATGCGGTTCGAGCTTGCGGCGAGTTTGCGGAAGTATTCGCGCGATTCGTCATAATTGGCGAGGTAGAAGTCGTCGCCGGGCTTGTGGCCGAGCACCGATTCCGGCGTCGGCACGTTTGGCGCGGGATTTACGGTTGCGGCGACTTGCGCTTTGAGGGAAGGGACGAAGCAGAACGAAAGCAATGCGCTGGCGAGCAGCGCCCATTTTGTTTTTGTCGGCATGCCGGGAGCATATAGCTCGCAATTCCGAAAGTAAACTGCCTGAGCTTCCTCGTTAGTGGCGAGACTTTAGTAGCTGCCGACTAGATAATTTTGTCCTTTGAGTAGCAGATTGATTCGAGGTTGCACTCGGTGCAGCGCGGCTTGCGCGCGATGCAGACGCGGCGGCCGTGCCAGATGAGTTGATGAGAAAATTTGATCCAGCTGTCTTGCGGAATGATTTTGATGAGGTCTTGCTCGATTTTCTTCGGATCTTCGTGCTTGGTGAGATCGAGGCGTCGCGACAGCCGCATCACATGCGTATCGACCACGACACCGCTGGCGATGCCGTAGCCAGAGCCGAGAACGACGTTACCGGTTTTTCGCGCGACTCCGGGCAGCGTCAGGATTTCGTCCATCGTTTTGGGCACGTCGCCGTGAAAGTTTTCGATGATGCCTTTGCTGGCGCCCATGATCGACTTGGTTTTGTTCCGGAAAAATCCGGTGGGGCGGATTTCCTGCTCCAATTCTTTCGGGTCCGCGTAGGCGAAATCCTTTGGCGTTTTATATTTCTGATAGAGCGTTTTGGTGACTTCGTTTACGCGGACGTCGGTGCATTGTGCCGACAAAATCGTCGAGATCAGCAACTGGAATGGGTTTTCGTGTTTCAGTTCACAGCTTGCCTCGGGGTACGCCTCGTCGAGTTTGTGAAGAATTGCTGCGACGCGCTTTGGAGCGGTGCCGTCGCCGACTTTTCTTGCGACTTTCGCCTCGACTTTCGGTTTCTTCGCAGTCGAGCCGATTACGGCCTTCAATGGCTTGGCGGGCTTGCTCCTTTTCGCAGAGGGTTTCTTCTTGGATGGCATCGCGTTGCGAGTATATCAGTGGCGCAGGCACTCTTGCCTGCGCAGTCACGGAACACAGGCAAGAGTGCCTGTGCCACTAAGTCAACTGAGGAAGCAGAGCGAGCAACCGGCGGAATGCTTTGCCGCGATGGCTGTGTTGGTTTTTTTCTTCGCGGGTGAGTTCGGCGAATGATTTGTGCAACTCCGTAAAATAGAAGACAGGGTCGTAGCCGAAGCCGCCGGTGCCCGTTGGCGCCTCCAGAATTGAGCCGCCTGCTCTCGCGCTGACGATGGCATCCGCCCCGCTGCGTCCGACGAGTGCGATGACGCAAACGAAATATGCCGTTCGCTCGTCGCCGCTCTTTCCATGCATTTCGACCAACAACTTTTCGTTGCGTTGGGTGCTCGTTGCGTTCGGGCCGGCGTAGCGCGCTGACTTCACGCCGGGCGCGCCGCCGAGTGCGGGGACGACGAGGCCTGAGTCATCGGCGAAGACGAATTCCTCAAGTGTGCCGCCCTGTTCGGCCCAGAGTTGAGAATAGTGCAGCGCTTTACCGAGCGCGTTTTCGGCGAATGTCGGAGCGTTCTCTTCAAACTCCGGCATCGCGGCGAAACCCGGGACGAGCGCGAATTCGATTTCGGCCGAATCGGGATCACTGGGGGAGCTTCCGCTGCCGACAGAGGGCGCTGAACGTCGCGCCCAGTCGGCGAGGGCGCGGAATTCGTCCAACTTTCCTGGATTCGATGAAGCGAGGTACAGCTTAACGGGAGCGCGCACTGAACTTCACAGGGAGGACGGTTCGTTGCTCTTCGTTGAGGCGACGGATTCCGGCGGCGGCGAGTGCGAGCAAGTCCTGCATTTCGCTGCCGGAGAAGGGACGGCCTTCCGCGGTGGCCTGAATTTCAACAAAGTGGCCGCTGCCGGTCATGACCACGTTCATATCGACTTCGGCGCGCGAATCTTCTTCGTAGGCGAGATCAAGCAGAGCTTTGTCTTCGACGATGCCGACGCTGGTCGCGGCCACGGTGTCGATCAATGGTGAACTGCGCCAGATACCGGCGGCAGTCATGCGCTCGAAGGCGAGCGCGAGAGCCACGAATGCGCCGGTGATGGAAGCGGTGCGCGTACCGCCGTCGGCCTGGATCACATCGCAGTCGATGTAGACGGTGCGCTCACCCATCGCCTCGGTATCGGTGACGGCGCGGAGCGAGCGCCCGATGAGGCGCTGAATTTCCACGGTGCGGCCGGTTTGCTTGCCGCGCGTGGCTTCTCGCTGCGTGCGTTCTTCGGTGGCGCGCGGCAGCATGCCGTATTCGCTCGTCACCCAGCCTTTGCCGCTGCCTTTAAGGAATCCCGGCACGCCATCATCGACGGTTGCGGTGCAGATGACGCGTGTATTGCCGAGTTCGATCAGGACGCTGCCTTCGGCCGTCGAAATAAAGTCCGGCGTAAGTTTCACGCTTCGCATCTGGTCGGCGTTGCGCCCGTCAACTCGCAAAGTTCCTCCGGAAAGTTTGTTCGCCAATTTCGCTCATTTCCAATTGGCTCGTGCTACGGATTTTTGGCAGGTGGCGCCAGTTTGCCGGGGGTAGCAGCGGGTGTCAACTTTTGTGATGCGCCGGCCGGTTTTGCAGTCCCGGGTACGGCGATTCCACCGGCTGCTTTTGGTGCGCCTTTGAGCGGCGGAGCGAGCGGATTCGACACATCCGACGGAGTGCCCTGCGATTTCTGTATTGGCGCGCTTGTTTGAGGCATCGGCGTCGCCTTTGCGTTGACCATGAATGTACGCGTCAAATCGAGGTGGCCGGCGAGAGTGTCGACCTCCTGGCCGTGGATGAGAATCTTCAGCCACTTCACTTGAGGGACGTTGGCTTCGAGTGTTTTTGCAATGGAGTCGACGGCCATTTGCTCGCTTTGAATTCCTGAGGGTGTTGATGTCGCCATCGCTTCCGAAAAATCGGCGATCGCTGTGCCGTCGGGCAGCATGTAGAAGGCAAGCAGCACAGCATCGGGCGGGAGTGTCCGCAATTCGGCGTCGATCGGGCCGGCTAGCAGCGTGTTCAAAACTTGCTTGCCGCGTGGCGCTGGATCCATTGCTAGCGGAAGATCGATGCTTACGGGCATCAGGGAGCCGTCGCGCGCGCCTGCGGACCAGAACAATCTGGCTTTCGTCACGGGGCCGTTCGGATTCGTCGGCGAGGTCTGCGTGAGTTCGCGGCGAGCTTCTTCTTCGCTCACCGTCGGAACGTCTTTGGCCTGATGCAGGCGGCGACGCAAGACCGGGACATAGAGTGCCGCGATGAAGACGGCGATGGCCAGCATGCCGATCAGGTACGCGCGCCAGCGTGGGGTCATGGGCGGTCACCTGGATTCACTGCGGCCACGACGTAAAGTGGGCGGAAGCCGGAGCAGCCGCGTGCGATGGCGTCGGCGATCCCGGGCGCCATGCGATCGAGCACGTTGCGATCGTCGACGGCGACGCTGGCAATTTCGACGGCGATTGCGGGAGCGGCGGTGGTACGCAACTGGCGGACGGCGGCGGCTTGGGAATTGAGCGGCGAACCTTTGAAGCGCTGCGCGAGGAAACCTTGCACCATGTCGCCGAAGCGGCGGCTCAGCGGGAGGAATGGCGCTTGGGCGCGATCCCAAGGGATGAGGCCGTTGCTATCTGTGGCGGACGCAAGGTCGCTCATCACGTAGACGCGGGCTGTGCCGGGGAGTCCGGTCGAGCCGACGTGGAGCGAGACGAATACGGCGCCGCGCTGCGCGTTAGCCATTGCGGAGCGATCGTCGAAGCTGGGATTTTCGTTGCCCTGGCGCGTCTGGATGACCTGGAAGCCGTTTTGTTCGAGAGCAATTTTGACTTGGGCGGCGAAGTAGAGATTTAAATCGCTTTCACGGATGCCGGAGGCGCCGCGTGCGCCGAGGTCGGTTCCGCCGTGAGCGGGGTCGAGGATTACGATGCTTGAGCTTTGGCGTTGAGCCTGCGCTGCGGGTTGCGCGGCTTGCGAAGCTGCGGCGTTTTGCGCCGGCGTCGGCGCCGGCGACGGCACGCTCGTCGGCTGGACCGAAGTTGGTGCCGCTGGGGCTTGTTTTGCGTGCGCGATGAAGCTGGCCAGGGAGATTGGTGCGATCGCGGCGAAAGCCAGAGTCATGCGAATCGCGAATCGTCGCGCAGAACGCGCGGGGGCTCGGTGAGACGCGCCAGTTTCAGAAAATGAATTCAACCGCGGGGACTTGATCGGCACATCGAGCAGAATAACAAACCGCGCGGCGAATCTGAGGCATGCTCGTCGGTGCTCGCTGCGAAAGAGGGACGGTCGCGATTGATGAGGACGATCGAGGAATCTCGGGTTGTGCTCGACCGTGAGGCATTCGCGACGGTTTGCGTCTGAGATCCTTCGCTTCGCTCAGGATGACAGGCTGTTGGCGGAGTCGGATGCACCTGAATACAAGGGAACATGGCTAGATAACGAAGACGGGCACGGCGGTGCCGTGCCCTATTTTCGGCGACGGACGTTGCTGAGTGGCTAGGGCGGAGCACAGACAAAAGTGTCTGTGCCACCGAGGCGCTCGATCGACTGTGATTCAGAGCGGAGTTAGCTGGCGGCTGGGGGCTGCTGCTCGTCGTTCTGATTCTGACGGGGATGCGACATGCGCCACTGCTTTTGAGCTTGGCGCTGCGACGGGGTCAGAAGCGCTTCCGTCTGCTTGTGCGTGTCGCGATGGATGGCCTGGATTTTGGCCTGCTTCTGATCGGCGCTGAGCGAAGTGTCGTTGTTCACGGCGGCGATTTGAGACTTGGCGCCTTCGTGAATTTTCTTCATCTGCGCTTTCTGATCATCGGTCAGGTTGAGATCCGGACGCGACTGCTTGCCTTGCTCCGCCGGAGCGGCTTGGGTTTGTCCGGCGTCCTGCGGCATGGCCGCGGCACTGGCGAGCATCGGCGATGCGGAGATCGCCAGCAAGCCGGCCGCGAGCAACACGCTCTTGCGAAGTGATTTGGTGTCCATGGGAACTGCCTCCTTGGGACCGAAGTCCCCCTCGACTGTCAGTTTGTTAAACACTTCCGATTTGGGAATGTCGTGGGGAGGGGATTTGGGTGTATAGCCCCCTATGTTTTTCAAGGAGTGAGTAAGTGGTTGCGAATGAATAGGTTGGAGATGAGTGGGAAACAAGTATGGGGAAATTATTGAAAACAGGGTGGTTGCAGGTGAGCTTGTTCGAAAACTTTGGACTATTCCGACCTGACGGTAGTAGTACGAGACTGGGCGCAGTTGTTACGTGTAAATATTACCAGAACGGTACCCCGGCTGTCAAGATGCGTTTGGTGTTTTCGTCGACGGATGCGGGGGAAACGGGTGATCGCGGCGCGGTGGGTCGTCAGTTTGGTGTGGGTGAGGTTGAATGTAAACCCCCACCCTCAAAATTCGAGGGTGGGGCACCCAGATTCCGTTTTGTGGGTCGGCGGGTTTCCGGTGCATGGAAAAAACGCCGGCGGGACGCCGGCGCTACCAGGAGAAGAGTTAGTCGCCGATGGCGGGTTGTTGGGTTGCGGTGACGGACGCGATGTTAGCGGGGTGGCGGAATTTTTTGGTGGCGGCGTAGCCGAGGATGCCGGCGGCGATGATGATTATGCCGAAGACGAGACCGTTCATGCCGAGGATGGATTCGTGCTCGCTCTCGACCATTGCCAGGGCGAGGAGAGCCAGGGGGAAGATGCCCAGGGTGATGGCTCCGGCCATGCCGCCGGGGACTTTGAATTCGCGCTTGAGGTGCGGCTCACGGATCCGGAGGACGACGAGTGTGACGAACTCGAGCATGAGGCTGCCGCCGTAGAGCATGATGTCGAGCGTGATGAGGCGTTGGAAGCCGAGGCCGAGGCAGAGAGCCCAGCAGCTTGCGAGGAAGATGATCGAGACCCAGGGCGCGTCGGATTTTTTACGTGTCCTGGCAAAGAATTTCGGGATCATGCCGTCTTGCGCCATGGCGAGCGGCAAGCGCGAGTAGCTCATCACCAAAGCGTTGAACATGCCGAAGGCGCTCATCATGCCGCCGAGAACGATGGCGAAGCGGAGCCACTCGAAGTCGAGGATTTTGCCGCCGACGGTGGCGGCGATGGATGCCCACGAGCCGTCTTCGGCAAATGAGGACGCTGGGATACCGGTGAGGTAGACAGCGGCGAACGGGAGAACGTAAGTGACGGAAACGAGCACGACGGCGGCGATCATCGCGCGCGGATAGGTGCGCTGGGGTTTCTCGACCTCTTGCGCGATGGTCGACGCGTTGTCCCAACCCATGTAGTTCCACATGGCAACAAGGACTCCGCCGAGAAGACCGAGGCTTGTGCCTGCGGCGGGAGCGGCGGCGTGTGCTTCGGCGAGCGCGCTCAGCTTGAATGGCGAGAGCACAACGATGAATGCGAACGGCGCCGAAAGACAGAAGAAGAGCCAAAGCGACGTGATGCCGACGACACGAATGCCGGCGAGATTTAAAATGGCACAGCTGATGACAACGAAAAGTCCCGCGAGAATTCCGTGGCTGGGGACGGCGAACCAGGGCGACATCTGCTTGAGGTAAAAGACGAAGAGCGTGGGATAAATCGCCATGTCGAAGATGCTGGCGGCGAGAGAGAGCCAAGCTTCCTGAAATCCCCAGAAATTCCCAAGGCCGCGGCGGACCCAAGCGTAGTAGCCGCCTTCACAGGGCAGCGCGCTCGACAATTCGCCGATCATGAATGCGGTCGGCAAACACCAGAGAACCGGGAGAAAAAGCAAAATCAGAATGCCGTGGCCGTAACCCGCGCCAGAGATGATTTGCTCGGTGCCGTAAGTGCCGCCCGAGACCATGAAGAAAGTCGCAGCGACGAGAGGCCAGAGCGTAAGCTTGGCGACATTTTTTTTGGATGGAGAGATTGTCCGCGCGGGGAGGGTGGAGGGAAGAGATAACGTACTCAATTTTTACTAACCGTCCTCCTAAAGCGATGCTGGCGCGCGTGGAGTTTCTCGGCCAGTTCGCGATTTGAAGAATACAAGTTCTGGAGGTGCATGCAAGAAAATAATGAGGTTGGAGAAAAATTTTTGGAGTGGGGGCGTGTGCTAGACTTCGCCGTTTGTTTGCGTCTATTGGTGGTGGAAGAGCGTTTCGTGAGTGGTGGAGACGACGAATGGATCGCGGTTGGGTTGACGCCTGAGATCCTTCGCTTCACTCAGGATGACAGGGTTTTAGTGGATGATCGGGATTTCGTGGGGTGGATTACATCTTGCCGGCATGGATCTCAGCGGTGCTGCGACCGCAGACGTTGGCGATGAGAGCTTGAACCTAGGTGAGGTTGAATCTAAACCCGCACCCTCTAACTGCTGAGGGTGCGGCACCCAATACCATTCATATCGAGTGTTGGTTGGCGGAGATTGTTGGGCTTGGTAACGGTTGAATTTAAAACCCCGCGATCTGGGAAACGATCGCGGCNACAGGGTGATGATGATGCGACGGTGGATGGTTGGCGTGGTGGCTTGCGTGGCGATGATTGGCGTCGGTGGGAGCGCTGCGCGGGCGGCGCAAAGTGGGGCGGGGCTGCGGGCGATTACGTTGGAGGATCAATTTGCGATACAGCCGGTGGAGGGGCCGCGGATTTCGCCGGATGGGAAGTGGGTGGCGTACTCGGTGACGACGACGTCGCTGGCGAAAGATGAGGATGAGCAGCGGATTTGGATGGTGCCGTTCGCAGGTGGGGATGCGATCGCGCTGACTTCGGAGGGAGTTTCGTCGGGGCATCCCGAGTGGAGTCCGGACGGGAAGTATCTGGCGTTTTTGTCGGCGCGGAAGGGTGGGACGACGCAGGTTTGGTTGCTGAACCGGTTGGGCGGAGAGGCGACGCAGTTGACAGATTTTCCGCAGGCGGTGGATTCGCTGGCGTGGTCGCCGGATGGGAAGCGGTTGTGTCTGGTGATGCGCGACGCTACGAGAGACGAGCTGGACACGGCGAAGGATCGTGGGGAAGAAAAGGACAGCGGTGAGAAGGCGGAGAAAGAGAAGGCGAAGGCTGCAAAGCCTTGGGTGATCGATCGGCTGCAGTTCAAGGCAGATGAAGTTGGGTATCTGGATCACCGGCGGACACATTTGTATGTGTTTGATGTGGCGAGCAAGAAAAGCACAGAGGTGACGGGCGGGGATTACGACGATGAGAATCCGGCGTGGTCGCCCGATGGGACGAAGCTGGCGTTCGCCAGCAATCGGAGCGCGGAGCCAGACCGGAACTACAACACAGATGTGTGGGTGGTGTCGGCGGATAACGCGGATAAGGGCGCGCACCTGACGCAGATTACGACGAACCCGGGGGACGATCACGGGCCGGCGTGGTCGCCGGATGGGAAGTGGATCGCGTATGTGACGCAGACGGATGCGAAGTTGTTTGACTACGCGACGAAGCATTTGGCGATTTCGCCCGCGGGGGGCGGACCAGCGAAGGTTCTGACGCGGGAGCTTGATCGGAACGTCGACGACGTCAAGTTTTCGGCGGACGGCCAGAGCGTTTACTTCGTCGTGGACGACGATGGGACGCAGAACCTTTGCAAGATTTCTGTGAACGGAGGCGAAGTCACGCGGCCGGTGGGCGGACGCTTGATGGTGTACAGCTATTCAGTCGGGCCGAATGGAGAGATTGCGGCGCAGATCGATCGGATGGATCGGCCGAGCGAGATTTACACG
>JGI12635J15846_10005198_pt1 | contig 11251 bp, 9 predicted proteins | sample BlaSpr_A8_OM2_M2_FD_15846 | JGI IMG/M metagenome (IMG submission 15846) | reverse complement strand
ACCGACGATCCGCTCGTGGCAGCCGAACGCCCAAAGCCGCCCGACAAAGGCGAGTCTGCGCCGTGGGTCGCACGTCCCGCACTCTGCATACAGCCGCGCGACGGTCGTCTGTTCGTATTCATGCCGCCGGTTGAATATGTCGCCGATTATTTGGATCTCGTGGCTGCGGTCGAGGAAACAGCCGCCTATCTCAACATGCCGATTGTCATCGAAGGCTACGCGTTGCCGTTTGATCCGCGCATCCGCGTGCTTAGGGTCACGCCCGATCCCGGCGTGATTGAAGTTAACATTCATCCCGCGGAATCCTGGGACGAGCTCGTGCAGATTACCGAAGCCGTGTATACCCTGGCGCGTGAAACTCGTCTCGGTACGGAGAAGTTCATGCTAGATGGGCAGCACTCGGGCACCGGCGGAGGCAACCACATCGTGATCGGCGGTCCCACGGCAGCCGACAGCGGTTTTCTGCGCCGACCTGATCTCCTGCGAAGCATGGTCGGCTTCTGGCACAATCATCCGTCGCTCTCCTACCTGTTCTCGGGAATGTTCATCGGACCGACCAGCCAGCATCCGCGCGTCGATGAGGCGAGAACCGACTCCATTTACGAACTGGAAATTGCATTTGAGCAGATTCCTGAGAAGGGTTCCCGCGAGGTCTTTCCGTGGCAAGCCGATAGGGTTTTCCGACATCTTCTGACGGATTTGTCCGGAAACACCCACCGCGCGGAATTCTGCATCGACAAGCTCTATTCGCCCGATGCTTCCGAGGCGAGGCTCGGCCTCGTGGAACTACGCGCATTTGAGATGCCCCCGCACGCGCACATGAGTCTCACTCAACAGCTGCTTGTGCGGGCGCTGATCGCACATTTCTGGACAACTCCCTACCGTCAACAGCTCGTCTGGTGGGGGACCGCGCTTCATGACCGCTTCATGCTGCCCCACTTCACGGCACTCGACTGGGAAAACGTGATGGAGACCCTGCGAGATGCTGGTTACGGGTTTCAGAAAGAGTGGTTCGCTGCACACTTCGAGTTTCGGTTTCCGATCATAGGCTCGGTCTCAAAGCAGGGCATGCATCTGGAGTTGCGGCGCGCTCTGGAGCCGTGGCATGTCCTGGGGGAAGAAGCCACCGGCGGCCAAACCGTCCGCAACGTGGACTCTTCTGTCGAGCGACTCCAGGTGAAAGTGTCTGGATTGGTCGATTCTCGTTTCATCGTTTTGTGCAATGGACGAGTCGTTCCTCTCTACCCTACCGACGAGGAAGGCGAGTTCGTCGCGGGAGTGCGATACCGCGCATGGCAGCCGCCCTCATGCCTGCATCCGAACATCCCGGTGCACACGCCTCTGGTGTTTGATATCGTGGACAAATGGTCGGGTCGTTCGATCGGGGGTTGTACCTATCACGTGACACATCCTGGAGGACTCGCCCACGAGAAGTTTCCCGTGAATGCTTTCGAGGCAGAAAGCCGGCGACTGGCGCGATTTAGCGACCTGGGCCATACGCCGGGGATCATCGCGATTCCCGGTGAAGAGCGCAATCCGGCGTTCCCCCTGACTTTGGATTTGCGGCGGACGCCGTGAGATTTCCTTGCAGAGTACCAATGATTCCTGCTGAACCCGAATGAAGATTTCCGCAGACACGGCGAAAGCACCGCTGCTGAGCACCGGTTATCTCAAGACAGCCGGTGTGTACGACGAGATGTGCCCGGCGCCGGGGGTTCTCCGCCCCCATTGGGACAAATTCATCCACGCGTTGTCCGCGCTCGGCGACCAGGAACTGGCACGCCGATGGCAGACGGCAAAGCAGCGCATCCGGGAAAACGGCGTTACCTACAATGTCTATGGCGATCCTCTGGGAATGGATCGGCCGTGGAATCTGGACGCGATTCCCCTGGTAATCCCGCCACCGGAATGGAGTCAGCTCGAAGTGGGGCTAATCCAGCGCGCTCGCCTGCTCAATATGATCCTGGTCGATCTGTACGGGCCGCAACGCCTGCTTCACGGCGGACTGATTCCGGCGGCGCTGGTGTTTGCCAATCCCGGCTTCTGGCGGCCTTGCCATGGAGTTCGAGTGATGGGCGGCACCTACCTTCATCTGCTCGCTGTGGACCTGGCGCGTGGTCCCGATGGCGATTGGTGGGTAATTTCCGACCGGACCCAGGCGCCTTCCGGCGCCGGCTATTCGCTTGAGAACCGCATCGTCATGGCGGAAACCTTTCCGGATTTATTCCGCGAGTTCCGCGTCAAGCGCCTGGCTTCGTTTTTTCGCTCGTTTCGCGAGACGCTCCTTCGCCTGTCCCCCATGGCCCGCACCAATCCGCGCGTCGTCCTGCTGACTCCCGGGCCATTCAACGAAACATATTTCGAGCATTCCTACCTCGCGCGTTATCTCGGATTCACGCTGGTTCAGGGCGGTGATCTGACCGTCCGGGACAACCGGGTATTCCTGAAAACGCTTGAAGGACTCAAGCAGGTGGATGTTATTCTGCGCCGCGTGGANGACGGGTTCTGCGACCCGATCGAATTGCGCTCCGATTCCTATCTCGGTGTGGCCGGGCTGCTGCAAGCGGTGCGAGCGGGCAATGTCACGGTAGCAAATGCGCTGGGAAGCGGCCTCATTGAGACGTCTGCCTTCATGCCGTTTTTCCCGGGACTGTGCCGCCGAATGCTGGGGGAGGAACTAAAACTCCCTACGGCCGCGACCTGGTGGTGCGGGCAGCCCCACGCGCTCAAACATGTACTCGATAATCTGGATTCACTCGTCATTAAGCCTGCATTTCCCTCCAAAGGAATGGAACCTGTTTTCGGCGGCAAGCTCGGGCCAGAGGCGCGGTCGCGGCTGATCGAGCAGATCAAGGAGAGCCCGCAGGAATTTGCCGGTCAGGAGTTGTTAAGCCTTTCGTCGGCGCCCGCCTGGTCCGAACAACACGACCTCACTCCCCGGCGCGTTGTCTTGCGCGTGTATCTCGCGGCAAAAGGGGACACCTGGGTGGTGATTCCGGGCGGCCTCGCACGGGTTTCTCCGTCCATGGACACGCCCGTCGTTTCGATGCAGCGGGGCGGCGGCAGTAAGGACACCTGGGTTCTTTCCGACAAACCTGTCGATACGTTCAGCCTGCAGCGGCCGCGGGATGTGCCCGTCGAACTGACTCGCGGGGTTGTAAGCGATCTGCCCAGCCGTGCGGCGGATCACTTCTTCTGGCTTGGCCGGTATGCCGAGCGCTGCGAGCATCTGGCCCGAATGCTCAGGTGCATTCTGATTCGGCTCACTGGACAACTGGGGACGACCGACGGAGCGGAATGGGAATCGCTGATGAGGATGAACGACTGTCTGGAATCTCCCCACGCACGACTGTCGAAGGACGAGCCCGAATCGCATCCCGACTTGCTGCGCGACCTGGAACAGGAAATTCTTTCACGCATTTTTGAAGAGCAGCGCAGCGACAGTCTGACAGCCACCCTGTATCGTGCCGGGCGGTCCGCTGCGCAGGTGCGGGATCGCCTTTCAAGCGATCTACTCCGCGTCGTGAATCAGTTCGGTTCACTCACGCGCGGCACCGACAATCTGGCCTGGGGATATGTCTCGGTCGGCGATTCTCTGGCGGTTTTGAACGGGTGCATCGGAACGCTTGCCTCGCTCCGCGGGATCGAGATGGAAAATATGACCCGGGGCCCCGGCTGGCATTTTCTAAGCATTGGAAGACGCCTGGAGCGGTGTGTCCATCTGGTTGAGCTGTTCCGCGCGATCATCGTCCCGCTGACGCCTCAGACCTGGCCCACGCTTGAGATGCTGCTGGAAGTGGCCGATAGTTCGATGGCCTACCGGTCCCGATACTTCACCATTTTGCAGCCCGCGCCAGTCCTCGATCTGCTCATGAACGAAGAGGCAAATCCGCGGTCTCTTGCCTTCCAGGTAAAGGACCTCTCCGACCATTGCTGCAGTCTGTCCAGCATGCCGTCGGGTGCAGGATGGCCGATTGCGAAACAAGAGCGTATGGAGGAGGCCGCATCGAACCTGTTTCACGCCGATGTTCGCAAGCTTTGTGAGCCGCGCGATGGAGCAGGTCGGGAGCGGCTCGATCTACTCCTTGCCGCACTCGAAGCCGCTTTGCCGGGTTTGTCCAACGCCATCACGCATGCGTATTTCAGCCATGCGGAACCGGAACGGACCACATGATCTACCGCGTCAAACATCGAACGACCTACACCTACGAAGACCCGGTTTCTGTGTCGCATCACCTCGTGCGTCTGACGCCTCGGGATATTCCCGGACAGCTGTGCCACGAAACCCATATTTCCGTGCTGCCGGCGCCTGCAGCTACGTCAACGGTGGACGATTACTTCGGCAATATTCAGACCTTTTTCACACTGGAGGAACCGCACCACATCCTGATTGTGGAAGCCAACAGCGAACTCGAAGTATACACACTGAAACACCCGGATTTCTCACACTCGCCACCGTGGGAAACAGTTGGCGAATCGTTGGTCAACGACAATAGCGACGAGGGCCTGGATGCCTGCCAGTTCGTTTTCGGATCTCAACGCGTGACGGCCAGTCACGAATTTGCCGAGTACGCGCGCCAGGTGTTTTCTGCCGGGCGACCATTGCTTGAGGGTGTGAGCGAACTAATGCGAATGATCCATCGCGATTTTCAGTTCGATAAGAAGGCGACGGAGGTTACAACGCCTGTCCAGGCGTTTTTCGAAAAGCGCCGCGGTGTATGCCAGGACTTCGCTCATCTGCAGATTGCTTGCCTGCGATCCCTGGGACTTCCCGCCCGTTATGTCAGCGGCTATCTGCGAACTCTGCCCCCGGCCGGCAAGCCGCGCCTGGTAGGCGCCGATGCCTCGCATGCCTGGTGCTCGGCATGGTGTCCTGGAGCCGGGTGGGTCGATTTCGACCCCACAAACAATTGCGTTCCCACCGACGGTCACATCACGATCGCGTGGGGGCGCGACTACAGCGACGTCAGTCCGATCCACGGGGTTCTGCTAGGCGGTGCCAAACACACGCTGAACGTGGGGGTGGATGTTGCGCCGATGTCCGGGGCTTCCTGATCAGGCCCCCCAGAAGGTGGTTGAAGCGACGTGCCTCGGCATCGCGTCGCCCAAGCGAAAGCTTCGAAATTGGATGAGCCTGTGGTCCTCTCGGGAGGGGCCGGAGCTAGTCGCGTCGTTGCCAGACCGCTCAAGCGTTCAACCGAATCTAGGCCGTCACCACTTCCCTGATGTGCTTACTTTTTTCAACTCGTTCAGACACCGTGTCGGCATGAGTGTTCTCTTCGTTCTTCGGTAGCGACTCCGCGATCCCGAAGAACGCCTTGCGGGCTCGCTCGAACATGTCGTCGGGTACTGGATTAGCATTTTTCATTTTTGAGTCTCCCATCAGTCGATTTGTAATTGCTTTCGAATTTTTCGCGGATGTGGGACCTGCCTGAGCCACCCTCGCACCACAGGAAACCTCGAGAGGAGGTTTATGCCGCCGCTGGCGGCGAGAGGAAACAGTGGATCACTGCCGCCATTGCTCACGTTCTGCTTGAGTGACTGAACCGATGCCAGAAGATTGTTTTTTATGCTCGGATGTTCATCGAGGAACCTGGAATGTTCGGCCAAGAGCCACTCCCATATCCGAATCCTCTCCGGATACAGACCTGAACCCGTTAGCCGAGTCCCACGATGGTAATTGCGGACGATATGCACACCGGGCACTGCAAGCGGCGTGAATCCTTGCGCCAGAATCCGGAAAAACATGTCGGTGTCGGATGCGACCTTGAGTGTTTCGTTGAAAGGGCCGACCTTGCCAAGACAGGTCGCTTTGATGGTCACGCCGTGCCCCGTCCCGACTTTGACGAAATCCTCAAGCAGAGCCTCGCGGTCCTCGTGCGCTGGAATCTCGCGTACGCGAACGACGGGTGGGCCGCCAACCTCGCTTGATTCGCGAACGAATTTCGCGCCACACCAGCTGATTCCAATTACCTCGGGCGTGTCCCGCAGACATGCGTAGGTGCTCGAAAGAAATGAACTCAGGTACTCATCGTCATCGTCGAGAAAGCAGATGTATGCTCCCTTTGCCAGTGCAATGCCCATGTTTCTAGCGTGAGCGACACCCACGCTCGAGGGATTTCGAATAATCTGGATGCGAGCGTCCTTTGGGAGGTCGGTCAGGTAGTCAGTTGCCGATCCGTCGTCGATGATGATGAGTTCGAACTCCTGGAAGGATTGAGAGAGCACACTCGCAACCGCTTTCCGCAGGATCGCCGCCCGATCACGGGTAGGCAATATGACGGAGAACACGGGAGCATTGTTTGTTGGATCAGTGTGCATTTGCTGAGTGTCGTGAGTCGTTCGCCACGGTTAGTGACTCAAGTGAGCCGCCTGTCGCAGGCTCGCCCCCCGGGGCCGGAAATGCCCATCCCGGGCCTTCGTCAATTCCAGGTGTGCACACACCACAGTGCCCTAGAGCCCCTTTCACATCGATAGACACATGGTCGCGTTCCAGCTGGTACTACGGCCGACCCTCGATTAGTACCTCCGTACCTACGACGAATGTCGTCGGCTCGCCTCGTGATGCGTAACCGCCGTATTTGAGACCCATAAAACGAAGTGAACGGAAAAAGAAAGCCCGATCGAACCGAGAAAAGAATCAGGTTCGAAACGACTTGGGCGTATCGACAGAAGACATTCAAAGCTTGAGCGGTCGGAGGAATTAAAGAACCACGCCTCTGATTCAAACCAGAAATCAGAGTTCAAATGGCCATTTCTGTGTCGTTTACAGAGCGAGCTGCGCCCGCTTCAGAGCAACGCGGCGCCACGGTCTAGAGTACCTCGTCGAAGCTCTGGATAGCCGCGTGTCCTGCCGACCGATCATCGGCCTTCGGAGAACGGACCACTAGCACCGTGTGCATTCCGGCAGAACGCGCCGCATCCAGTTCTCCGATCGCGTCCGAGCAGAACAGGAATTGATGCTGCGGATGTCCGCTGATGGACGCGATTTGGTTATAGCTTTTGGGGCTGGTCTTGATTCCGATTCGCGTGTCGAAAAATGCGCGGATACCGACGCTTAGATCTCCGTACGTGGTTGTACGGAAAAGCATCTGCTGCGCAAGAGCACTACCGGAGGAATAAATTGAGATCTCTTTGCCTTGTTGTCGCCAGCGATCAAATGCCGGGGGTACGTCGGGAAAAACCTCCCCCCGCAACCTGCCCGAACGGTATCCTTGCTGCCAGATCAGCCCTTGGACTTCCTTCAGGGGGCCAACCTTGCTGTCGCGCTCCATCAACCAAAGTCCGTATCGCACGGCTGAATCGATTTCTGACCCTTGCCCTGTCGGCCATTCCGGAGGATTTTGCCCCGCCTGCTGATCGACGGCGTGCTGCGCCTTGAGGCCAGCGACGCATCGGCGAACCTCCGGCTCCTCGGAAGCCTTCTCGAGAAATGTGGAGAGATTTTGTCTCGCATATCCAAATAACGTTCGATATACGAAATCGACGGGCGTGGTTGTGCCTTCGATGTCCAGCAGCACAACCGCAATTCTTGTTTCCTCGATGGGAGGCACGCGCTATTCCGCCGCTGATTGCGGCCGAACATATGCGGGGCCCCAGCAGACGGGTTCAAATTTGCGGTCGACGCCACTATTTGTGTAGAGAGGCGTCCAGCCGGATGCGTCTTGGAACAACCGGATCGCCCGAATGTGCCGGTCGCCACAGAGATCAAACCAATGGCGCGTACCCCGCGGAACGCGGATCAAGTCGCCGGCGCCGACCTCGATGGCAACAACAGGCCCCTGCTGGGGATGAATATGGAACAACCCGCGTCCAGCGAGGATGAAGCGAACTTCATCTTCGTCGTGCGAGTGTTCGATATTAAATCGAGCCAGCATCGCCTCAAGACCAGGGGTGTCCGGGGAAATGTCGATGACGTCCGCGGTCGTGTAGCTGCCCTTCTGTTTCAAGCGGTCGATCTCAGCCGAATAGGCGTTCAAAACCTGCTCGGATGTTGCGTCGCGCGGCAACATCGCGTCTGTTTGCCAGCGCTCGTGTTCGATTCCGATTCCTGCAAGATAATCGCGAACCTCCTCGAATTCTGTGAGGTCCCGTCGTTCATCGGGTATTCGTACGCGAGCCATGGCATTTCTCCTTCACACGCGACTTGCAAACCGACTGAACTAATATCTCAGGTAGAGCCGGAGCGCACCAGCACTTCCATGAGGAACTCGATGATCTCCACATGCCGTTTTACCTCCTCGAGAGTGCTGCCCCAGGTGTAGAGTCCGTGCTTACGAAGAAGCACACCGTGAATTTCCGGCTGTTTTTCGAGCAGGTCCGCAATCCTCGCCGCAAGCTCCTTCATGTTCTGCGAATTCTCGAGCACCGGCAACCGCTCGGTATGTTCGTGCGTATGCACGCCTTCCAAACCCTTCAGCATTTCATAGCCACCGAGCTCGACGTAACCTTGGGATGCATGACGTTCGGAGAGGATCGTGCCGGAAGCCGAGTGCGTATGGAATACGGCTCCGGCCCCGCGGGCTCGAACGATTGCCAGATGGATCGCCGCTTCAGCCGATGGCTTGTATTTGCCTCGAACGACTCGTTCCTGGGCGTCAATCTGGACAATCTGCGAAGCTTCAAGGTTTCCCTTGTCAAACCCGCTGGCTGTGATCGCAAGGTGCACTGGATTCTGGCGAACGACCGCGCTGAGGTTTCCGCTTGTCCCGAATACCCAGCCGCGCGAATAAAAACCTTTGCCGATTTCCGCGATTTCGCGGGCGGCTGTCTGAAAGGACACGTGCGGCTTTTCGAAGCGAGTTTTTCGGGGCATCATGCTTTCCAACGAACACCCACCACCGTCCTAGCTGGGTGTTCACGATTTCTTGGATGTTGTCGGGCCTGGCGCGAACAACGATAGCGCAAACCGGCTAAAGTAGCTCTCAAGCTGCCAAAATACCTCTCCATTCCGGACGCGTCAACCGAGGCTGTTCTGCCAACAAACCGGTTTTGTGAGGCGTGAAAAATTCCTTGACGGAGCAAATTCCCGCCTGTACTGTTTCGTCGATGGGTATGCCCGTCACGCTCGTGTCCTGTTGTTGTACCCACAGCTAATTGCTGGCGGGCTGGGACGCGCGTGCGAACAGTCAACTGTAACCGCATAGTCTTATTGGGACTCTTCCAAGGCCCGCTCGCCAGATCGATTGGTAAGCGGGCTTTTTGTTTTGCTCCGGTACCCCCACCAAGGATCCGCCAAACAGTTCGTTAACTGGGCGTTGTTTTGAGTTGCCCGCCTACCCCGGTACGCCGGGGTATCGCCGCATAAAATTGACCTGGAGGTTGTCCATATGAAGCCTGGAAAGAGCACTTGGCGCCTCGGCCTGCTACTGACGGCAGCGGCGCTGTTGTTCGCAACCGCGATTCCGAGCGTAGTCGCACAGCAAGGATCGCCCGGATCGCCTTCTGCGACCTCACCAACCAACAAACCTTACCTCGTGGAGTGGGTCTACAAGGTCAAGTGGGGCTATGCGGACGAGTTCTGGGAAATCTTCAAGAAATATCAGATTGCGACGTTGAACCGCGAAAAAGTGCTCGGCTACGTGACTTCCTACACGGTGTACAGACCCGGTCTGCACACCGGCGAAGACACCCGCTGGGAATACCGCGTCGTGATCACGTACAAGGATCAAGCTTCCGCAGGACATGGTGCGGAGGTCGAGCGGGAGCTTTTTCCCGATCGGGCTGCCCAAAAGCGCGAAGAGAATCGCCGCTGGCAGATCACCGAGGCCCACTATGATCTGCCGATTCATGCGATCGATCCCAATGGAGACGGCAGCGAATAGTGATCGGTGCGCGAGCTGCGGCAAGGAATAAGGATTTTTCACGACAGGATAGTTCCAACAAACCCGATCCAACACGAAAGGAACGCCGCAAATGCACGAACTGCTTCATTCGATACGCCCCGGATATTCGCTCTCGGGATTCGTCGTAGGAACACTTGTCGGTCTGACTGGCGTGGGCGGAGGCGCGCTCATGACACCTCTACTGGTCATTTTATTCGGGATTCGAGCGACCACTGCAGTGGGGACTGACCTGCTATACGCGTGCGTTACCAAGACGGTCGGAACGGCAGTGCATGGTTTCAGTGGCACGGTCGAATGGCCGATTGTGCGACGCCTTGCCGCCGGCAGCGTTCCGTTTACGGCTCTGACGCTCGTTGTTCTGGCTCACTACCGGAACCGCCTGGATAGCGGCAGCAATGTGATTACCACGGTGCTTGGTTTCGCTTTGATCCTTACGGCGATATCGATTGTGTTCCGGAAGCGAATCCTAAATGCGCTCGCGGAATTTTCTTCCAAACTGAGCCCGCGAGGCACTACGCTGCTCACGATTTCACTCGGTGCTGCACTGGGAGTGCTGGTGTCACTCTCCTCGGTAGGAGCGGGCGCGATTGGCGTGACCTTTCTGCTGATTCTGTATCCCAAGTTGCCGGCCAGCAAGCTCGTGGGCTCCGATATCGCACACGCCGTGCCGCTAACGCTAATTGCCGGCATCGGCCATTGGTTTCTCGGATCGATTGACGGCGTCCTTCTGGTCTCGCTTCTCGTGGGTTCGATACCCGGCGTCATTATAGGCAGTTACATCTCCGCGCGGATTCCTGACAAAGTGCTCCGTCCGGTTCTGGCCGGCACTCTTGCTGTGGTCGGCGCGAGGCTCTCGTTCTGACGAATCGGAAAACCCGTGGCGCGGTCGCCGAGTGGCTAGGCAAAGGTCCGCAAAACCTTTTCGGCGGTTCGATTCCGCCCCGCGCCTCCATTTTTGTTGAGATTTGTCGCTCGCAGAAGGAGATTGGTCAGATCGATGATCGCGCAGGTTCGACAGACGCCTCCCTACAATAAACCGGCGAGGCGTCCCTGCTTGAGATTCCAAAGTGCGGCAACCAGCGCATCGACTTCCTCGCACGTGTTGTAGAGCGCGAGCGATGCGCGCACCGTGCTCTCAAGGCCAAAGCGGCGGAGGATTGGCTGCGCGCAGTGATGACCCGCGCGAACCGCAATGCCCTCTCGATTTAGGGCCGTGCCGATATCCTCGGTGCGGTAACCATCGAGCACGAAGGAGAGAACGCTCGCTTTCTCCTTGGCTGTGCCGATCAAGCGGAGTCCGGGAACGCTGCGAAGCGCGTCGGTTGCGTAGATCAACAGATCGTGTTCGTAACGGGCGATATTGGGCAGGCCGATACGCTGGACATAATCGAGGGCCGCACCAAGCC
>JGI12635J15846_10005197_pt1 | contig 11251 bp, 9 predicted proteins | sample BlaSpr_A8_OM2_M2_FD_15846 | JGI IMG/M metagenome (IMG submission 15846) | reverse complement strand
ACGCGCCTGCTCTTCCAACTGCTGAAGCGCGACCGTCACCGTTGAGGTCGAAACAGACACTTGGCGGGCGGCGGCTGAAAGGCTGCCGGTCTCAGCTATAGCTACGTACAGGCGGAGGGCTTCCAGGGTGTCCATTTCTCGCAAATCCCGAAAGGTCCAATCGAGAATAGCCTAATTATCGACGAGACAAATATAACCGACAATGACTTCAACAACCAGGAGAAGCCCATGTCCACCTCATCGACGATAGCCGACAGCAGTGCCCCCTCTGCCAACCACACGGTCGACCTTGCGGCAAAAGCTGGTGTGCAAACCATTCCGGTTGTCTCCGTATCAGCGCTTCGCGAGCGCGCGCTCGCCGCCGCCGGCGTCCGCGGCACTTTTGCAAACCTGATCGATGGAAAGAGTATCGGCGCTCGCAACTCACTCGACGTTCTGGATCCCGCGACCGGCGAGCTGCTAGCCAAGGTGCCTGACATCGAACGAGATGGAATGGACGGGGCGTTTGCGGCCGCCCGCAGAGCCTTTTCCTCCTGGAGCAAACTGACCTGGGAGGCGCGACGAGCGATCCTCGAAAAGGCGCTCGAGAAAGTCAAAGCGCATCGTGAGGAGCTCGTCACCCTTCTCATGGCCGAAGGTGGGCGCCCGAGAAGTCTGGCTTTGTGGGAAGTCGCGGCTGTTTTGGATGACTTCGCGCCGGGCGTTCTCTCGCAAAGCCTTCCCGACGTGGAAACCACCCAACCGGGCGTGGGGCGGGTCACCCGGCATTATGCGCCCCTCGGCGTCGTCGCGGCGATCAGTCCCTGGAATCTCCCGTTGCTTCTGTCGTACGACAAGGTCGTTCCAGCCCTGATCGCGGGCAACACAGTCGTTCTCAAGCCATCGTTCTACACGCCGCTGACCGTGTTGCGCGTCGCGGAACTGGTTCGGGATATTCTTCCTGCCGGCATCCTGAACGTGGTGACTGGAGGGGACAATGTCGGTCCCTGGATGACGTCGCACCCCGAAGCCGACAAGATTTCGTTCACGGGATCCACTCAGACCGGCCGACGCGTTTTCGAGTCAGCCTCCCAGACGCTGAAGCACCTGACCCTTGAGCTCGGCGGCAATGACGCCGGGATCGTACTGCCGGACGTCGATGTTGATGCGGCGATCGCTCCCATTTTCTGGGGGATGTTCCTGGTCAACGGTCAGGGCTGCATCACGATCAAGCGCCTGTTGGTGCATGAAAGCCGCTATGACGAAGTGGCCGCGGCGCTGCGGAAATTTGCCGGCGAGCAAGTCCTGGGAGATGGATTCGATCCTGCGACCACGATCGGGCCCATCCAAAATCGGGCGCAACTTCTGCGGCTTCAGGCGACCTGGGCGGCCATTCAAAAGGATGACGTCGCTGTTCTATATCGCGGCGATGAGATCGAAGGGAAAGGAAACTTCTTTCCAGTCACGATCCTCGACAACCCCTCGCCCCACGCCGACTACGTGAAGCTCGAGAACTTCGGTCCTCTGAGGTCGCTGATCAAATACAGCACCATCGACGAGGCGATCGAGATCGCCAATTCGACAGACTACGGGCTTGGGGGGTCGGTTTGGGGTCGCGACCCGGCCGCGCTGGATGCGGTCGCCCATCGCATGGAAGCGGGGACCATTTGGATCAACCAGCACTTGGTCGTAAATCCGAACGTGCCGTTCGGCGGCAACAAGGACTCGGGGTTTGGTGTGCAGTATGGCGCCGAAGGCCTTAAGGAATATTGTTATTTGCGGGTCATCTCAGCCAAGACCTGAGGTCCGCATCTGCGATATGGCGTGGACCACGATAGTTTTATCGCTCCACGCCAGCGCTAAACCCTACTCCATTACAGCTGTCCCTCTCGCCTGACATTAAATCGGCTGAGAGATCGACCAGGAACAAGCCAAATGACCTCAGTATCCGATACCTTCGACTACATCGTAGTGGGTGCGGGCAGCGCCGGCTGCGTCGTGGCCAGCCGCCTGGTCAAAGACCATGGGGCGACGGTGCTGCTTTTGGAGGCCGGGCCGCTCGACGACAACATGCTGATCCACATGCCCGCCGGAGCCGTCAAAATCGTGTTTGGCAAATCGCCTTACATCAAGCGCTACACCTCGACGCCCCAGCCAGCGCTTGAGGGGCGAGCCGTCGACATCATGCAAGGGAACGTCGTCGGCGGGGGAAGCTCGGTCAACGTAATGACCTACGCTCGCGGCTCCAAGGACGACTATAACCGATGGAACACGCTATCCGGGAATGCGGGCTGGGGTTGGGACGACCTGGTCCCCTACTTCCGCAAGCAGGAAGGGAACGTCAGGCTAGAGAACGCCGCGCACAGCGGAGACGGGCCTCTTAAGGTGTCCGACCCCGCCTACATCTCGGAGGTCGCCAACATCTTCGTCCGGACGCTTCAGAAATTGAACGTCCCTTTTACCGACGATTTTACCGGCGGTGAGTTGCATGGAGTGGGGTACGAACAGTCGACGACCTTTAAAGGGAAACGGCGGAGCTCGGCGGACTCGTTCCTGAAACCGGTCATCGGGGACCAGCGCTTGATCCTGGTCACCGAGGCGAGGGCCAATCGGCTGCTGTTCGACGGTCACCGGGCTATCGGGGTGGAATACGTCAAAGATGGGAAAGTCCATCAGGCGAAGGCGACGCATGAGGTCGTCTTGACGGCCGGGGCGTTTGCCACGCCCAAGCTTCTGATGCTCTCAGGGATCGGACCCGCCGATCACCTGGCCCAATTCGACATCCCGGTCATCGCCGATCTGCCGGGCGTCGGCCAGAACCTGCAAGATCATAACGAGGTCTTTCTGTCGCTGTCGACGAAAGGCCCGTTTGGTTATTTCGGCGAAGACGCAGGGATAAAGCTGATCCGAAATGTCATTCAGTATTCCGCCTTTGGCACCGGCCCTATCGCCTCAACGGGATCCGAGACGATGGCGTTCGTCAATTTGGACGATCCCGCCGGGCCGCCCGACATCCAAATCTATTGCATTGGTTTGATGTGGCCAACACTGACGGTCAGTCCGCGCAACGCGGTTACGCTTCTGGCCAATTTGGTTCGGCCGCTTTCTTACGGGTCCGTTCGCTTGAAGTCGGCGCTTCCAGAGGATGACGCGCAGGTTGACCCGAATTGGATGAGCAATCCGGAAGACACACGGCGGCTACTGAAAGCGCTGAAATATCTCCGGACGATCGTTGCAACGGCGCCGTTCGTCGACATCGTGGAAGAAGAACTGTCCCCCGGCCAGGCGATAACGGGCGACGCTGAGCTCGTGGAATACATGAAAGCGACGACGCAGAGCAATTTTCACCCTGTTGGCACCTGTCGCATGGGCAAGGCGGATGACCCCACGTCCGTCGTCACGCCCGACTTGCGGGTTAAGGGGATCGACGGCCTCCGGATCATGGACGCCTCCATCATGCCTAGGATTATAAGCGCCAATACGAACGCGACCGTCATGGCCGTCGCCGACAAGGGTGTCGATCTTCTGACCGGGACCTACACCGGGCGAGTCGCCGCTCCGCGATGACCGAAGTGTCAAACGGCGCGCAATTGGGCCCCCCGATTGGAGTGCGCCCCTCGGGGTGGACGGTTTCAAGCTGCCGGTTTGACCGTCTGCTGGGCGTGTTGGTCCTCAAACTGTACCGGGCTCAGATGTCAAACGAAGTAAAGTTGGTACGAATTTGCTACTAAAGTTGAGACTTTCGGGATTCAGAGGGCGTGACGCAAGAGGAGGCCTTGACTGCCAAGGCTTTGCGACCAATTGACGTAAAGATGCAACCTCATGCAAAGGATGAGTGACGGTCTGTTCGCACGATCACACCGTTGCAAACCGCCCGGCAGGGCAGTTGCAGCGCGGGTTAGAGCGGAGCGTCGTCAGTTCAGAGGGCGTGCGAGCCGTCCATGCAGCAGATATTTTTCTCTGACCTGCATGAGGAGCGCCAAGCGGGAGCATGCCGAAGCCGATATATCGAAAACTTCCGACAGCCAGAAAATTAGTGCTGTCACGCGATTAAAGTCACGCCAACCCAACATGTTCGGACTACGAATTCATCGCAGCGATTCTCCGCACAGTATGCGGACATGGGCAGTTGGGAGCATCTCACCGAAGAGTTTGCGCCCGACGCGGCTTATAAATTGTTCGGTATCCAAACCATTACTGCGGAAATGCGGCCATTCGGATTGGGCCCATAGCGGCCCGCAGGGTGCCGATCATCGTGTGTCCGCGCGCTGGCTACGCAGAATGTTTTTACTAGCAGTCACTAGGTTTTGCTTGCGATCAATTTTGCGTTAACCTATTATCCTAGTAATCGCTAGGAAATGAGGCGAGGAAAGACCAGTTCTCCCACAGTTGGCCGCAAATGAGCAGGTCAGCTACCAATTAACGATCACGAGGAAGCTAGAAAATGAACAAAGTTCCTGTTTATTCGAATCCTTACGATGCTGTCGACCGCGACGCACTGTCTAGACTGAAGCTGCACTACTTTGGAGTTGCAGACCCGGTGGCCGCGCGGTTGGTACCGACGTTATCACCCTTCTCGGCCAAGCTCGCCGCCTATCTTCGATTCCAGAAGATCCCCTATGAAAGCGTCTACGAAATGGGCGTGGACAATGCACCTCGACGCAAGGTCCCGTTCATTTCTGTGGACGGCGTAAAGATCGTCGACTCGGATCTGATAATCGGGTTTCTGAAAACGATTACCCCCGATCCGGATGCCGCGCTGAGCGCGTCGCAGCGCGCCATCGGCCATCTGGTCCAACGCGCTCTTGAAGATCATTTGTACTGGGTGGTGTTGTATTACGAGTTCTACGACGATGCCGGCCGCGAGGCATTCTTCAAGGCCGGTTTTGGTGGCTTTTTGCCCGCGTTCCAGCCTCTGGTCGATGATTTCGCAGACCGAATGTACAAACAAGGCATCGGTCGTTATCTGCCAGATGAGGTGATTGAAAAGGCAAAGAGGGATCTCGCGGCAGTGGCGGAGGTTCTTGGCGACAATCGCTATCTCCTCGGCACCGATAAACCGACGTCGTTCGATGCCGCCGTATTCGGAATGACTGTCATCATGTTCCAGATTCGCGACATGCATCCGGAAATCACTGATTACTTCCGAAGCCTCCCGAAGCTTCGTGCCTATATCGAAAACCTGCTGCGCGAGTTCTTCCCAGAATTGGAATCGGCTGCCAAAGCTCTTGAAGTGGAGTCACCAACGTGAGCGCCAACAACACGAAAAAGATCCGCCTCGGCCTGATTGGTGTAGGGAATTGGGCTAACAACGGGCACTTTCCGGTCCTAGCCCTGTTTCCACAGTACGAGCTGAGCGCCATCTACAGCCAGCGCGCTGACGCGGCGCAGGAAGCAGCGCAGAAGCACGGCATCAAACACGTAGTCAAGACACTTGATGGCCTCGTCCGTCATCCCGAGGTCGATCTGGTGCTGGTCCTGACCACCGGTCCGCAGCACGAGGAAGGGATCCGAGCTGCTATCGCCGCGGGCAAGGACGTCTATTGCGAATGGCCGCTAACTCCCGATGTCAAGACCTCCGCAGAACTGGTCGCTCTTGCACACGCAGCGGGCGTGCGAACCATCCTCGGTGTGCAACGTCGTTTCGCCCCGGCCTTTCGCTACCTGCGCGATTTAGTTGCCACCGGGTACGTCGGGAAGCTTCGTTCCGTACGCTTGCATGTCAGCGTCAACTCGTTCGGCCAGCGCCGCGCTAGCGGGTTGCGTTGGAGTGTGTTTCCGGAAAACTTCATGGGCGTCACCTCGATCTTCGGCGCGCACCTGATGGACCCACTCTTCTCAGTCGTCGGCCGGCCAAAAGAATTCTCCGCACTGATGCTGAATCAGTTTCCTGAAGTAATCATTGCGGAAACCGGTGAACAACTGAGAACGGACGTGCCCGATCAACTGTTGATGAGTGGAACCTTGCAAGGCGGTGCCGTGTTCAGCGTACACATCGAAGGCGGCAAGCATAATGGCTCAGGAGTGCGGCTCGACATCACTGGTGATAAGGGCGACCTGCAGCTGACCAATACGTCTGCCTTCGGGGGGCCCGATGAGCACTATCAGATCTTGGGTGCCTCAGGTGAAAACGTTCCACTGAGCGCCCTTGCTATCCCTGCGCCTTACAAAGTCGTCCCCGATTCGACAGGCCTGCCGACTGGCGTCCTAGAGCTTGGCGATCTCTACGCCCTTCACGCGGCCGACGTCGAAAACGATACGCGTACGTTGCCGTCGTTCGACGATGCACTCTGGATGCAACAACTACTGGAACTTGCTGTTGAGTCGTCCACAACAGGCCGTCGAGTAGCCGCACCCATCTGATAGGGCTTACTGGCCACTGTCGAAACCCCATCAATCCAAAAGCGGCGGTCGCGCTCCATGAGCGCGCCGCGAGTTCGTCACGCCAGTTGGCGGAGGCGCACGACCATTCAGAAGAGAAGCCCGTCATGCCCATTCAAGCTACAGCTGCTTGTATCCATCAATATGGCGCCCCCGAAGTGCTGCAATTCGAAGACATTTCCGTAGCCGATCCCGTCGGCAATGAAGTTCGAATCCGCAATAAAGTCATCGGTCTAAATTTCGTTGACGTCTACTACCGCCGCGGCTCAATGCCAGTTCCAGAATTCCCCGCTATCATCGGCAATGAGGGCGCCGGCGTGATCGAGGCTGTTGGTCCCAATGTCACCTCAGTTAAAGTCGGTGACCGTGTGGTCTACGGGCACCCTTCTTACGGCGCTTACGCGAGCGTACGAATCTGCGATGCAGACCACGTGGTTGTTATCCCGGACGGCATATCCGACGAGCAAGCCGCGTCGAGTTTCCTCAAAGGATTGACATCGCGCTACCTCGTAAAGGAGATCGTCGCGCTGACGCCAGGCGACACGGTGCTCTATCATGCCGCCGCAGGCGGTGTGGGCCTGATGTTCGCGCAGTGGGCGAAGTCGATTGGAGTGCGTCTCATCGGGACCGTGTCGGACTCAAAGAAGGCAGAAGCAGCGAAGGCGGCCGGCTTCGATGAGATCATCAACTACCGCACTGAGGATTTCGTGGCCCGTACCTTAGCGCTTACGAATGGCGAAGGCGTGAAGGCAGTCTTCGACTCGGTCGGCAAGGATACGCTTGAAGGTTCCTTGGCCACATTGAAGAACCGAGGAACGCTCGCGCAGTTCGGCATTGCGTCCGGAGAGTCACGTCCTATTCACTTGTTGGAGCTCGCGCCCCGGTCCCTGATGGTTACCTGGCCCAGTCTGCCCTCCTTCATTGGCGCGCGCGCTGAATTGTTGGCCGCAGCCAAGGATTTGTTCAACGCTATACAGACTGGAATTCTCGACGTTACCCCGACTCGTGTCTATTCCTTCGAAGAAGTCACCACAGCACACCATGACCTCGAGTCGCGTCGCACAGTCGGCTCGGCAGTACTGCGCATCTAGATTGGACCGCCCAGTCGGAAACTGGGCCTTGCCCACCGTAGATAAGGTGGGCGTGAACATAGAGGGTTTGGAGCCGGGCAAACGGATCGTGGTGAAAGGCCTGCAGCGCGTGCGCCCGAACGATGTGGTGAAGGCCAATTCCGTAGCAATGGCGAGTGCGTCGCCGGCCAAAGACGCTTCATAAGACGCGCTTTATAAGCCGCTTAACAGCGGCTCCTCGTGTGTGTAGCACGTGACAGGTTCGTTCCTCGCGGGACAGGCCGGTCGGCGGCTACGCGCGCGCAGCCTCTCATGCAGATAAAGAAAACGTCATGAACATTTCCAAGTTTTTCATCGACCGCCCGATCTTCGCGGGTGTGCTATCGGTGCTCCTCCTCCTGGCGGGTATCATCGCCGTGTTCAAGCTGCCGATCTCCGAATATCCGGAAGTCGTGCCGCCGTCCGTGATCGTGCATGCGCAGTATCCGGGCGCAAATCCGAAGGTGATCGCCGAAACGGTGGCGTCGCCATTGGAAGAGCAGATCAACGGCGTGGAAGACATGCTGTACATGCAGTCGCAGGCCAACAGCGACGGCAACCTGACCATCACGGTGACGTTCAAGCTCGGCACGGATCCGGACAAGGCGCAGGAACTCGTGCAGAACCGCGTGTCACAAGCGCTGCCGCGCCTGCCGGAAGACGTGACGCGGCTCGGCGTGACGACCATCAAGTCGTCGCCGACGCTGACCATGGTGGTTCACCTGAACTCGCCCAATCAGCGCTACGACATGACGTATCTGCGCAACTACGCGCTGATCAACTTGAAGGACCGGCTTGAGCGGATCCAGGGCGTGGGGCAGGTTCAGCTGTGGGGTTCGGGCGACTACTCCATGCGCATCTGGCTCGACCCGCAAAAGGTCGCGCAGCGCGGCATGACGGCGACCGATGTGGTCAACGCCATTCGCGAGCAGAACGTGCAGGTTGCCGCCGGGGTGATCGGCGCATCGCCGACTTCTCCGAACGTGCCGCTGCAACTCAACGTGAATACGCAAGGCCGCTTGCGGACCGAAGCGGAGTTCAGGGACATCGTGCTCAAGACTTCGCCCGACGGCGCGGTCACGCATCTGCGCGATGTGGCGCGCGTCGAGCTGGCTGCGTCCGAGTACGGCTTGCGCTCGCTGCTCGACAATAAATCTGCCGTTGCGGTCATTATCAACCAGCAACCGGGTGCAAACTCGCTGCAGATCTCCGATAAGGTCCGCCAGACCATGAAGGAACTCAAGCCGGACATGCCCGCGGGCGTGGAATATCAGATTGTCTACGATCCCACACAGTTCGTGCGCTCCAGTATTGAAGCGGTGATCCATACGCTGATCGAAGCGATTTCGTTGGTCGTACTGGTGGTGATCGTATTCCTGCAAACCTGGCGCGCGTCGATCATTCCGTTGCTGGCGGTGCCGGTGTCGATCATCGGTACGTTCTCGCTGCTGCTGGCGTTCGGTTTCTCGATCAACGCTTTGTCCTTGTTCGGCATGGTGCTGGCAATCGGGATCGTGGTGGACGATGCGATCGTAGTGGTGGAGAACGTTGAACGGAATATTGAGGCGGGGTTATCAGCGCGAGAGGCGACCTATCAGGCCATGCGCGAAGTGAGCGGGCCGATTATCGCCATTGCGCTGACGCTGACCGCCGTGTTCGTACCGCTCGCGTTCATGTCCGGCCTGACGGGTCAGTTCTACAAGCAGTTCGCGATGACCATCGCCATCTCCACGGTGATCTCGGCGTTCAACTCGCTGACGTTGTCGCCGGCTTTGGCAGCCTTGTTGCTGAAGGGCCATGACGAGCCGAAGGATTGGCTGACGCGCGGCATGGATGGTGTGTTCGGTGGCTTCTTCCGCCAGTTCAACAAGGTCTTCAAGCGTGGTTCGGAGAAGTACGGCAAGGGCGTGACCGGCGTGGTCAACCGCAAGGCGCTGATGATGGGCGTGTATGTGGTGCTGTTGTGCGGCGCTGTGCTGATGAGCAAGGTCGTCCCTGGTGGTTTCGTACCGGCGCAGGACAAGGAGTATCTGATCAGCTTTGCGCAGCTGCCCAACGGCGCATCGCTCGATCGTACCGAGGCGGTGATTCGCCAGATGACGGACATCGCGAGAAAGACGCCGGGCGTGCAAAGCGCGGTGGAATTCCCGGGCTTGTCGGTGAACGGCTTCACGAATTCGTCGAGCGCGGGCATTTTGTTCGTGCAGCTCGAGCCGTTTAGCGAGCGCAAGGGCGCAGCACTTTCGGCCGGTGCAATTGCAGGCTCGCTGAACCAGAAATACGCGGCGATCAAGGGTTCGTTCATTGCCGTGTTCCCGCCGCCGCCGGTGCTTGGGCTAGGGACGCTGGGCGGCTTCAAACTGCAACTGGAAGACCGTGGCGCACTGGGCTACGCCGCACTGAACGACGCTACGCAGGCATTCATCAAGCGTGCAGCGCAGGCGCCTGAACTGGGCCCGACGTTCTCGAGCTATCAGATCAACGTGCCGCAATTGAACGTGGATCTGGACCGGGTGAAAGCGAAGCAACTGGGTGTCTCCGTCACCGATGTATTCAGCACGATGCAGGTGTATCTCGGCTCGCTGTATGTGAACGACTTCAACCGCTTCGGCCGTGTGTACCAGGTTCGGGTGCAGGCAGATGCGCCGTTCCGGTCGAGTTCGGAGGACATCGGTCTGCTCAAGACGCGTAACGCGAATGGCGAAATGGTGCCGCTGTCGTCGCTCGTCAAGGTGACGCCGACCTATGGTCCCGAGATGGTGGTGCGCTACAACGGCTACACCGCTGCCGACATCAACAGTGGTCCGGCTCCGGGTTATTCGTCGGGCCAGGCGCAGGCTGCGGTGGAACGCATTGCAGCTGAGACGCTGCCGCGCGGCATCAAGTTCGAATGGACCGACCTGACGTACCAGCAGATTCTTGCAGGCAATGCGGCCATGTGGGTGTTCCCGATCAGCGTGCTGCTCGTGTTCCTCGTGCTGGCGGCGCTGTATGAGAGCCTGACGCTGCCGCTCGCGGTGATCCTGATCGTGCCCATGAGCATTCTTTCCGCGCTGGTCGGTGTGTGGCTCACGAAGGGCGATAACAACATCTTCACGCAGATCGGCTTGATGGTGCTGGTGGGGTTGTCGGCGAAGAACGCCATCCTGATCGTGGAATTTGCGCGAGAGCTGGAAATGCAGGGACGTTCGATCGTGGAGGCGGCTATTGAAGCCAGTCGCCTGCGCTTGCGGCCTATCCTGATGACGTCGATCGCTTTCATCATGGGGGTGGTGCCGCTCGTGCTGTCGTCGGGCGCCGGTTCGGAAATGCGCCATGCAATGGGCGTCGCGGTGTTCTTCGGCATGCTCGGCGTGACGCTGTTCGGCCTGATGCTCACGCCGGTGTTTTATGTGCTGTTGAGAAAGCTGGCTGGCGGCGAACATCTCGTCGACAAGCATGGCCACAATCCGCACATGCGCGGTGTCAATGCAACGCTCGAAGCATGAGAGAGATTGAAATGAAAACGTTGAATACAAAGCGATGGCTGGGGTTGTCGGCGTGGTTTTGTCGCAATAAGGCGTTCTGTTAATCTGACTGGATCGAAACGGTCGCGTGGATGAAGAATGAAGACGCTGGATCCGGGTCTGGCACGGGTGCTTAAACGGCTACACTATCCGCTGGAAGTAATGCTGACCTGCGCGCGTTGGTACGTCGCCTATCCGCTTAGCTTGCGTCATCTCGAGGAAATGATGGCCGAGCGTGGGATTGCGGTCGATCATTCCACGGTGCACCGCTGGCCA
>JGI12635J15846_10005195_pt1 | contig 11253 bp, 7 predicted proteins | sample BlaSpr_A8_OM2_M2_FD_15846 | JGI IMG/M metagenome (IMG submission 15846) | reverse complement strand
TCGCTATACAGGAAGGCCCGGAAGCAGATGCAGGGGCTCGTCCTCGATTGGGTGTTAGGGACGGCGGGAGCAGGGGCGGGGAACGCGCCGGGATAGAGACTCTTTTTTTGACGGCTACGCCGGTGGTGCGCGGTTTCCGGTTACATCTTGTTTGGGTAAGCGTGCGCAACCGGTTGCGTAGCTCCTTCGTCGGGCAAAGAGCGCCCTCCTCAGGATGACAAATTCTATTTGAGCCGCGCGGTTTGCTCGGCACTTGGTACTGGGTGCTAGCAACCCGGGTACTGGCAACTACTTCGCGGCGCTAGCCATCTTTACGGCGTGCGAGCTGGCAGCGTATTTTGCGATGCCTCTGTAGAGGGCCTCAGCGATTTGTTCGCGGTAGCCGTCGCTGCGCAGCTTCTGCTCGTCGGTGGGGCTGCTGACGAAGGAAACTTCCGCGAGAATTCCGGGCATGGCGGTCTCGGTGAGAACCACGTAGGAGGCTTCCTTGACGCCGCGGTCGCGCAGGCCGGGATTCTGCATGGACAGAGTTCCGTAGAGCGAGTGCTGCACGCTGGCCGCAAGACGGCGCGATTGCTCGATCCTGTCATGCAAGTCGGCGGGAGTGAGCGCGGCGGCTGCTCCATTCTTGTTGCTGGTTCCATCCGGGCGCGCTTCGACTTCTTTGGCGTTGGGCGCGGAGAAGAAATTGGTGTAATAAGTTTCCACGCCGCGGGCCGAAGGCAGGTCGCTGTAATTTGCGTGCACGGAGACGAAGAGATCGGCCTGGGACTGATTGGCGATTCCGGCGCGCTCGTCGAGCGGAATGTAATTGTCGTCGTTGCGGGTGAGAATGACTTCCGCGCCCAGGCGGCTTTCGAGCAGTTTGCCCAAACGCTGCGCAATCTCGAGAACCAGATCTTTTTCCAGCAAGCCTCTGCGGCCCACGGTTCCTAAATCCCAACCACCGTGACCGGCATCAACCACGATGCGCATCTTTGGCACGCGAGCGCGCAACAGCAGGTCTTCGTGCGTGGGTGGAGGAACGATGATCGCCATCTTTCGCCGCTCGGAGGTCGCGGTTCCGGGGAAAAGATTAACTTCGCTCTTGCTGGTTGCGCCAAGCTTTCGCACCTCGACGACGAGACGGTAAGGATTTGGTTCAAGGCTGACGGAAAAATTCGAGTTTCCCTTGGTCTCCAGCACCACGCGGGTCAAGCCCGGAACCGGCTGGGCCACGCGAACTCTGGCAAGCAAGGGGTCGCCGACCTCGATGGTCTTGCCTTCGATCTCGGGAGCGACCGAGGTGTCGTGCAAATCAAAATAGATTCGATCGGGAGCGGTAAGGCGATGCGCTTCATATTGGACCTGATCTTGCAGATCGAGCACGACGGTGCTGGAATCGGCGGAAGACCAGTGGCGAATGCCGCTGATTCGCGTCAGCTTCGATACTTCTTGCGGGGCCACGCTCGCAGTTGCGAGCACGGACGGTGTATTCAGCGCGCTTGATGGAGAAAGGGCGGTAGAATTGGCCTGCGGCTGCGCTTGCGGGACGGGATTCGAGGAAGTGGCGGAGGACGAGTTGGGCGAAGGCGTGACAGGCTGTTTCGGGGCGGCCGAGGGATTCGTGGTGGCCTTATTGGCTGGTTGAACCAAGGTGTTGTCTAGCTGTACGTTTTTCAGCTTCCACCAGAGTCCACCGGCTACCAGAACGAAGACGACCAGCAGAACCAACACGAAGACGATGCCAGGATGGCGAGTGGTCGCCGGCTCGGGTTGCAAGGCCGATTCTTCTGGAATTGCGTTTTCGGCGAAGGGCTCGGGTTCGTTTACCGCCTGCGACGCGAGCTCGAGTTCTGGAATTTCTATGGTCGACGCAGGAGATGCGGATACAGATGTACTCGAGGCGGCGTCTTCGCTGAGTGGTGCTGTTACAACCGTTTCGGTGTGGGTTTCAGAATCGAGAATTTTTTCTACGGGTAGAGTGGCTGCTGGCAGGAGCGCGGAGGCGGCCAATTCCGCTTCCGCCATTTGCGCGGATTCCGCGAAGCGGTCTTCGTCCTCGGGCTTGAGAGCTCCAAGAATCAGCTCGGCGAGCAATTCCAGGCTGCTGACGTCGCTGTCGTTAAAACCGAAGGGCTCGGCGGAGAATGCTTCCAGCAATCCGATCACGCGTTTCCGTCCACACAGCGGAACCGCAACCATGGAGCGCGCGCCCAGCTTGCGGCAAGCGTCGAGGTTCACGCGGTCATCGGTCTCGGTGTCGTCGCAGCGGATGATTTGGGCGGTGCGGAAACAGGCTCCGGAAAAGGCCGAGTCGCGCTGGATACGCGCGCCGACATCGGGCTTGATGGCACCGGCGGATGCGCGCAAGACAATCTCGTTGTGCTCGGCGAGGGCAATGCCCAATCCATCGGCGCCGGTGATCACGACGGCACGTTTCGCGACCAGTTGCAGCACTTCGTCCAGAACGAATTGTTCGGTGTGCTCGAACTCGGAGGGGAGCGCAATTACTTCAAATCCGTGGTGCCGCGAAGCCAGCGCCCGGCGATGGCGCACTTGCTGATGCAGCGCGGAAAATCCCAGAAGCGCCTGAAGGGCATCGACCCCGGAAGGCGACGATTGTTCCTCGTCGTAGAGGCCAGATTCGTTGTGAGGGCCGGGATAATCGCTGCCTTGAGCCGATGTGGTTGCGCTGCGCGCGCCAGGCCACGACGGTACACCAGCATCCGGAGGGCCGGAGGCGGCAACCTGATTCAACGGTTTGGTGGGAGTCGTTGCCATTGCGCGCTGGACGGCCCAATCCGCCTTGGAAGTGTTGCCACCCGAACTAGCCCCTGTCAATTAATCCCTTGGCCTAGCCTGCTTAGGCGGCCTGCAAAGCTTGGATGCAAGTGTAGCCGAGCTGGTATAGCCCGGTTTGACAAGAGCTTAGGAGGATTCTAACCGACGGGCGAGGGGTTCGGACATGACCTCCCGGCCATGGTCTTTGGTAAGACGGTGGCGCTCCGGGTTCCTAACTTCGGTACCCACTGCGGTTTGGCGCGGCACTCTGGCGAAAACGGGGTATAATTTCCGCCGTTTCGAGGTTTGTTCCGAAGGGCGCGCCGGACTCTTCCATAGCCGGACCATACAGTCCTGAGCTTTCTTGAGCCATGTCGGTAGTGGGCAGTGTGATGAGGAAGCGAGCCCAACGCGCGATTATTGCGTCGCCAAGAACGCTTGTTCAGGATGACAAGCTAACCGGCCCGGTGGCCGCCATGTCCGGGGAATCCATGGAGTTACTGCTGGTCCGCAGCAGCCAGAAACTAGAATTGAAGGGATGGGCTCTTCCGAACCGTTCCTGGCGGATAGTATGCAGGTCGTATCATTTCCCGCGCGGCAAGCACGCACCCATTATCGCCATGGACTGCGTACGCTGACCTATGTCACGCTGGATGCTGCCAATGGCGGAATCATCCGCAACTTTAACAGCGATGGGGTGGCGGTGCAGGCTGTCGCTCCGCTGCGCCCGCAACAGCGCGTGCGATTGCGCTTCGAGTTAAGATTTCCACGCCTGCGCATCGACGCCTACGGAGAGGTCAGCTGGTCGAATGCATCCGGACAGTGCGGCATCCGCTTTGTAGAATTGCCGGCACGGACTCGACGCGAAATCAACCAATGGATATTTTCCGACCTTCTGGATGGGATCGCACGCGACGCGAGTTACGCGTTGGTCTCGCAGAATGCGGTGGTACCGATGGTTGCAAGAGAAGTCGCGGTAAAAGAAAATACCGCGCCGGAAAACGACGGGCTGGTTATTTCTGCGCAGGCGCGTCCGTCGATCCGGCCGGAAGCCGGTTATGGCCGGGTGGAGGAGGCAGTTCGTTTCCCGGAATCCCGGCGGGAGAATCTGACAGATTCTGACTGGGAAAGCGCTGTCCGCGAGAACTGGCTTTCCCGTCCGCTCTCGGGACGCACGTTGGCGTGGCTGGTGGATAGTCTGGTCATGATCGCGGCCCTACTGTTGTTCACCCTGATTTTTGTTGCCATTACTCACGAACTTCCGACGTGGCCATTCAACGTGGGTGCGGCTATGGCCGGGGCTGCCTTTGTCGCCGGGACTTACTGGGCGTTGTTTACTGCGTTTGGAGGTTCAAGCCTGGGGGTTCGTCTAGCCCAAGCCGCATCGGTCTGGGAAGAGGAAGAGGAAGAGGAAAAACCGAACCGCTCGCATATTCCGACAGCGAATCCGAGAACCGGGCTGGGTGGGGCGCGGGCTGGGAGCTGAGAACGGCTTGCTAGAAGCCAGCTGGTAAATAACCGAGGTATTAAACTGGAGCCCCTCCAGAGCGTGCGTGAGAATCCGTTACGTCCCTGCGGGACTGGTTCCAAGTTTCCACTTGTACCTGGCACATCCGTGCCGGGCTATCTCATGCCGCCCCTTCGGGGCTGGGATCCGGTGGTGTCCTAATTTGAAGGACACTGCCGGGAATTTTGGTGGTTGCGTTCCACGCCTTTCCTCGAAATTCAGCTCTCGCGCGTACACTAAAGCCCGTTCTCTCCTGGCCTTAGTGGCAGGGGTTAAGGCTGCGGAAAAAGTCTTTCTCGGGCGCAGAAAAACCACCACTGGGGCTGAAGCCTGATTGATACTTGATGGCTAGCGCGGCCCTGAAGGGCCACTCTTCCAAGGTCGACGACTGAATTAAGGAGTTTTTCCGTAAGCCTTCGAAGCCGGGTCCCTTCCAAACCGCACCCGAATCGGACTTTTTCCGCAGCCTGTGAAGCTGTGCCCTGCCCAAAACCATTTAGGAGATGGCTTCTAGTTAGCAAAATATTGCTGGGCCAGCCAAATTCGCAGGGTGGATTGCATCTGCCCAGCGATCTTCACAAAGCGGATGCCGACGTTTCCGCGTTTGTCCGACCATGCCACCTCCACATCGGCTTTGACGCCGCATTTCGTGCCGGGCAAGTCGAAGCATGCACGCTGCAGGTCGTTGGCGTCGAATCCTTCGTTCATGCGTACCTGGAGTCCGCCCTGGCTGAGGTTGATGAGTTGCGCCCCTACGCGTTTGCGATGACGTCCACTGAGAGTTACGGGAACTTCGAGTCCGGCGCGGTGGTAGCGTAAGCGGCCGTCCAGAATCATATTGCGTGCGGCGGAGAGGGTGCGCACCGCCTGTTCCACGGAAATAGGTTTTTCGAAAGCGAACATTGCGCCAGTCGCCTGCATTTCGGGCCGGCCTTGCTTGCAGCCCATGATCACCAGAGGTACGGTGCTGGCGCGTGGACCTTCCTGCTGCAGTTGACGGAAAAATTGTCCCGTGCCATTCAGGTCACAGTCAACGATCAGGGCATCGATCTTGGATTTCGTGATGCGCGCCATAGCGCGCTGCGGTTCGCTCTCGATGGCCACATCCATGTGCAAGCTACCGAGAATGCATTCCAGAACACTGACTTCCTGCCAGTCGCGCGAAACAACCATCGATGAGAGTGTCATGTCTCAAGTTTACCGACATTGGTAATCGGGACGTAGATCACTAACGTAATGATGGGATCAGGAGCGCGAGTTTCGATACCAATCAACGGTGCGGCTGAGTCCATCCTTAAAATTTACTTTGGGTTTGTAGGCGAGATGCTTTTCCGCCAGGGAAATATCGGCGAGGGAATGCTTGATGTCGCCGCCGCGTTCCGCGGCATACGCCGGAGGGCCGGAGTAAGATGTGAGGGGCTGGAGGAGTTTGAAAACTTCATTGAGAGAGACTCGCCGTCCTGTGGCCACATTGAATACCTTGCCGGCGGCATCGGCCGCGGGAGCCTTACAGGCCAGAAGATTCGCATCCACTGCATTGTCGATGTAGGTGAAATCGCGGCTCTGCTCGCCATCACCAAATATCATGGGCTGCTGACCGGCCAGCATCTGGGTGATGAATTTTGCCATTACGCCGGAGTAGGGAGACGATGGATCCTGCCGCGGACCAAAGATATTGAAGTAACGCAGGGCTACCGTCTCGAGTCCGTAGCAGCGATAAAAAGAAGTTAAGTAATGCTCGCTGGCGAGCTTGGCTACGGCGTAGGGTGAAATCGGATCCGGAGTCATGCGCTCGTGTTTTGGGAGGGTTGGTGTATCGCCGTATGCCGACGATGACGCGGCATAGATGACGCGCTTGACTTTGGCATCGCGCGCGGCGACCAGCACATTGACGGTGCCATCAACGTTCGCGCGGTTGCTGCCAATGGGATCGAGCACCGACTTTGGAACCGAGGGGATGGCAGCCTGGTGTAACACGTGGTCCACGCCCACGCAGGCTAACTTTACTGCCTCGAGATCGAGGATGTCGGCCTCCCGAAAATCAATTTGCCCGAGGATTTGAGCAAGGTTCTCGCGTTTGCCGGTGGAGAAATTATCAATTCCGCGAACTTGCTCCCCGCGCCGCAACAATTCTTGTGCCAGAGATGAGCCAATGAAGCCGCCGATACCGGTGATGAGATAAAGCGCCATAGTCTTTCATCATAACCAATCGGCTCGGGGCTCCGGGGTAACAAAACCGGCGGCGCGGACTCACCAAAGTAATGCGAGTAATGCGTTGGTTAGCGGCAAGGTTCTTGACTGGAAGGAATTGAGAAAACGCAACTGCGAGCCGTTCTCACGTTCCCAGGCTTTGGTTCTTTCGCCAGAATTCGGAGGAGCTCTTCCTGCCTCAACGTGCGACGCTGTTCAAAAAATTCCATCAATGCTTTCAGAACGGCGGTAGGGTTTGAAACAGAGGAGAAGGACTCAAGTTTAGGCGTTGGTTGAAGACGTGCGGAAGCCGGTGAGCCCAGGATGACGGAAGGCCGCGACAGCAATGCCAGTAGTTCGCGGAGGCGCGCGCGATCTTCCCCCGACATGGGGGTGAATAAAATTCCCACGCCAAAGTTTGGCTAGGCTACTCGAACCTCGCCTTTGGTCTCGACGCGGAATCCGTTTACCTCGATGATGACGGCGAGCGGCGCGCCGAACTGGAAAGGTGAACATGGCCTCCACATAGCATCCATGCAAACTGATGTCGGTGAAGGTCGCCCAGGTGGCCACGCTGCTGGTGATTTCGCGCAAGCAGGTACTCCCCTGACAACGTGCGATGGAACGGCGCCTCTAGCTATAGCTAGGATGGGTTTCCGGCGATGAGATGGGCACACGCGCCGCGGCCACGCCGACTGCCTGGGGCGAGGATTGCTTCAAGGAGGCGAGATAGGCCGCGCCGGCGCTGTTTTCATCCGAGATAGTTGCGGACTCGCCTGTTAAGTTTTGAGGGAAGGTTTTGAGGCAAGTCGTTTTGACTCTATCGGAACAACTGGGCGGAAAATTTAATGACGGAGTGTGGGGTGGGAGGAAGGGGTGGGACTGTTCCCGTTACGGGAGAAGTTCATGAACGGGACGCAGGGGAAGAGAATTCCGCGACGGAGCGGCGAATTTTGCTCCAGACCTCGTCCCTTCCGGCACGAGTCTTGGCGGAGAAAGGCACCACGGTGGCGGTGGGATAAGCCTGGCTGAGGGTTTTTATTGCGTTGCGAATCTGATTGTTGGAGAGGCGGTCGCTCTTGGTCGCGATGAGGAGAAAGTCGCGGCCTGAGGCATGGAGAAAATCGAGGAGTTGGCGATCGCTGTCCTGGGGAGGGACATTTGCGTCCACCAACGCCAAGCAGAGCGCCAGTGTGGGACGGTCGTTGAGATAGGGTTCGATGAACTTGGGCCACTCCTGGGAAATTTCGCGGGAGAGCTTGGCGTAGCCGTAGCCTGGGAGGTCAGCGAAGATCACTTCCGGGTGCGGCTTACCCGGCCAGCGAACCTCGAAGAAGTTGATGCTGCGGGTGCGCCCCGGTGTGGAACTGGTGCGAGCCAGTTTGGTTTCCACCAGGGTATTGATCACGCTCGATTTGCCCACATTGGAGCGTCCGAGGAACGCAACTTCGGGCAGGCTAGGAGCAGGGAAGTGCGCGGGATCGGTGGCGGCGGCGAGAAAACGGGCCATAACCCTCATAAGCACTTCTCAGTTCTGAATTCCCAGTTCTCAGTGAGCATGATTCAGTGTGCTATGCGGCAGCGGAAGTTGGCAAGGCTAGCGATGGGTCAGGCTAGCGATGGGTCGGTAGTGTTCAGTTTGAATTTTCCACTCGCTCCGGGCAAGGCTCATTCCAGATTCCAGGGATACCCTCTAACCCATAAAGCTCATCTGCTCCGAAGTAATGGCCAAGCCACGATACCGTGCCGATCCGTCCCGCGTAGTCAAACTGGAAATCCTTCAGAGGATCGTGGAATCTCCCAGTGCGTTGAAACTCTTGCAAGAAGTCACGCGATTTGATCCGAACCTTCCCAATGGAAAGTCGCATTTCATAGGGCTGTTTTGTTTCCCCCATAGTGCCTCAGCTAATGAGAAGTACTCAGCGTCTTTTGGATTTTGGCGGAATTGTAGTACGCGGCATGAATCGTAACCATCGCAATGGGGTTTTCTGCGGGTCTTCGTTTGCCTGCCTCGACGGAAGGCCGTCGAGCTGCGCTCAACTGGACAGTCCCTTCGGCTGCGCTCAGGGCAGGCTAGCTCCGCCGTCCCTACATGAGCTATTTTCCTACTGGTGCGTGGCTGGACTGTCTTCGGTGGCGGAGGTTAGAGGCGCGATGGGCTGGGTGGTTTCCTCCTCACGGAGCGCGGGCAGCGGGGATTCGAGGGCGATTTGCAGCACTTGATCCATGGTATCGACGAAGTGCAGCTTCATGGCGGTGCGCAAATTTTCCGGGACCTCGGCCAGATCTTTTTCGTTATCGTGGGGCAGGATCACTTCGAAAAGACCGGCGCGGTGCGCCGCCAGCAGCTTTTCTTTCAGACCGCCGATGGGAAGAACTTTGCCGCGCAGGGTAATTTCGCCGGTCATGGCGAGATCGCGGCGCACGGGAATTTTGCTGAGGGCGCTGGCAATCGCGGTTGCGATGGTAATGCCAGCCGAGGGGCCGTCTTTCGGAATGGCGCCCTCAGGGACGTGCACATGCAGATCGAGAGTGCGGTAGAAGTCGCGCGTGAGGCCAAGACGGTGCGCTCTTGACCGAATGTAGGACAATGCGGCCTGCGCCGATTCCTGCATGACGTCGCCGAGCTTGCCGGTGAGGGTCAATTTGCCCTTGCCGTCGACTACGGTGGCTTCGGTGCTCAGGATTGAGCCGCCGACTTCAGTCCAGGCCAAGCCGGTGACCAAACCTACTTCACTCTTTTCATGGGCCAGGGTGTCGCGGAACTTGATGACACCGAGGAAGTCGGTTACATTCGCGCCGGTTACGGCGATGGTATAGTTTTCGCCTTCCTTGACCACCTTGCGGGCGACCTTGCGGCAGACGTTGCCGATTTCTCGTTCCAGGTTACGCACTCCAGCTTCGCGGGTGTAGGAGCGGATCAGAGTGGTGATGGCGTCGTCGGAGAATTTCACGTTCTTTTCCGATAAGCCGGCCTGCAGCATCTGCTTCTTGACCAGGAATTGCTTGGCGATCTCAACTTTTTCCTGCTCGGTATAGCCGTGCAGGCGGAGAACTTCCATGCGGTCCTGCAGCGCGGGAGGAATGGTGTGCATCACGTTGGCCGTGGCTACGAAGAAAACCTGCGAGAGGTCGTATTCCACGTCGAGGTAATGATCGACGAACATGAAATTCTGTTCGGGATCGAGCACTTCGAGCAGGGCGGCTGAGGGGTCGCCGCGGAAGTCCATTGACATTTTGTCGACTTCGTCGAGCATGAAGACCGGGTTCTTGGTGCCGGCCTTCTTCATCATTTGAATGATCTGTCCGGGCAGCGCGCCGATGTAGGTGCGGCGATGGCCGCGAATTTCGGCTTCATCGCGAACTCCGCCGAGGGACATGCGAACGAACTTGCGTCCGGTGGCCTTGGCGATGGACATGCCCAGCGAGGTCTTGCCGACGCCGGGAGGCCCAACAAAGCAGAGAATCGAGCCCTTGGGATTTTTCACCAACTGGCGTACGGCGAGGAATTCGAGAATGCGCTCCTTGATTTTCTCGAGGCCGTAATGATCTTCATTGAGAACTTTTTCGGCGCGCGCGATGTTGCGGATTTCCTTGGAGCGTTTCTTCCAGGGAACCGCGAGCAGCCAATCGAGATAGTTGCGGGAAACCGTGGATTCGGCCGACATGGGCGGCATGGCTTCCAGCTTTTTGAGTTCCTGCAGCGCCTTGTCTTTGACTTCCTTGGGCATGCCGGCGGCTTCGACCTTTTTCTTCAGTTCATCGAATTCGCTCTTCTCGCCGCGGCCCAGTTCTTTCTGAATGGCCTTAATCTTCTCATTGAGGTAATACTCTTTTTGCGCCTTCTCCATCTGGCGCTTAACGCGCGACTGGATGGTGCGGTCGACGTTGAGCTTTTCGATCTCGACATCGAGGACGTCCGCGATGCGGCTGATGCGCTCCGAGGGATCGAAAATCTCCAGCAATTCCTGTTTTTCTTCGATGGAGAGTTGCAGATTGGCGGCGATGATATCGGTGAGCTTGGCGGGATCTTCCATGCGCACGGCCGAGATCATGGTCTCGTAGTTCAGGGCCTGACAAAGCTTCACGTATTGCTCGAAGAGCGCGGTGACGCGCTGCATGCCGGCTTCGATCTGGGCATTCATTTCAGCGGGATAACGAGCCACGCGCACGTTCGCCTGCATGTAGCCATCGGCGTCGGTGGCCTGGAGCAGGCGACCGCGCTCGATGCCTTCAACTAAAACTTTAATGTTTCCGTCGGGCAGTTTGAGACTCTGGACGATGTTGACGATGGTCCCAACCTGGTAGATTTCATTCGACTTGGGTTCATCGATGGAGGCATCGTGCTGGGTCGCCAGGAAAATTTTCTTGTCGGCGGCCAGAGCCTCTTCCAGAGCGCGCACGCTGGACTCGCGCCCGACTACGAACGGGGTCATCATGTAAGGGAAGATGACCACGTCCCGTATGGGCATCATGGGCAGTTTTTTGGTTTCGAATTTTTCCTTGGATGTGGTCACTCAATCTCCCTGGGTCGTTGCTGAATGACTATCGCAGCGCGCTCTTCCACTACCACCAGTAATCAGTTTACTCTCGCAGGCTCTTTGTTGCTATCCGGCCTTTTCCATCATCGACAGCGAAGCATTGCGTTTCTCGACCATTTCCCTGGTGACTTCGAACTCTTTCAGTTTCTTCTGGCTGGGCAGGTGGAACATCAGGTCGAGCATCAACTCTTCGAGAATCATGCGCAAGCCGCGAGCCCCGACTTTGCGAGCCATAGCCTGGCGGGCGATGGC
>JGI12635J15846_10005190_pt1 | contig 11257 bp, 10 predicted proteins | sample BlaSpr_A8_OM2_M2_FD_15846 | JGI IMG/M metagenome (IMG submission 15846) | reverse complement strand
TTGCCGCCGGAGGCGCGGATGCCCTCGACCTGTTTCTTGTCCGCGCCTTCGATCGCCTCGGAGAACAATTTGCCGAACGCGCCGAAATCCGACACCGCGACCGCCAGCACGCCGGCAAACGGACCGAGGCCGACGACGTTGATCCAGACCAGCGCCCAGATCAGCGTGTCGACGCCTCGGATCGAATCGAGGAACCTGCGAACCGGAAAGCGGAAGATGTTCGACGGCACGATGTTCTTGGCTGCCAGCAGGCTGACCGGCAGCGCGAGGACCGCGGCCAGGGTCGTGCCGAGCAACGCGATCGACAGGGTTTCGCCCAGCGCTTTCAGATAGAGCGGCAGCGAGGAACCCGGGTCCGGCGGCATCATCATCAGCGTGATCCATCCGAGCTGGCGCACGCCCGTCAGCATCCGCGCCGGCGAGAAGTCGAGATGAACCAGGCCAAAGGCGAAGATCCCGAACGCGGCAAGCAGCATCAAGGGGGTCGCGAGCCGCGCCGATAGCGGCCGGTCGAACACGGCTGGATATCGCGCGTGCAGCCCTTCGGAATCCGGCGCCGGCAATTTGCTCATGCGTGGCGGTCCTTGCCGAACAGGCGACCGCGTATCCAGCCGGTGCCGATATCGATGACGAAGACGGTCAAAACGATCAGCAAGAGGATCGCACTGACATCGGAGTAATAGAATTTTCTGATCGCGACCACGAGCTCCTGCCCGATGCCGCCGGCGCCGACAAAGCCCATCACCGAGGCGCCGCGCACATTGATCTCAAAACGCAGCAGCGTGTAGCTGGCAAACCCCGCGGCCACCTGCGGCAGCACCGCGAACCGCATGCAGGAGATCCAGCTGGCGCCGGTGGATCGCACGCCTTCGACCGGCTTCATGTCGATGTTCTCGACCATCTCGGCATATTGCTTGCCGAGCGCGCCGATCGAATGGATGGCAATGGCCAGCACACCTGCCATTGGACCGAGACCGAACGCGATGACAAAAATCAGCGCAAACACAATGTCGGGAACGGTGCGGCAGAATTCCATCAGTCGCTTGACGACGATCCGCAGCCAGACCGAAGGCGAGGTATTTTCAGCGGCCAGAAAATTCAGCGCAAAAGCAAGCACGGCGCCGGAGACGGTGCCGACATAGCTGATCAGGATGGTCTCGCCGAGCAACAGCGACCATTTGTTAAAGCCCCAGAGCCATTCGGTTAAATTGGTCCAGACTCGCGTGCCGTCCTCAAGAGTTAAGATGCGATTGAAGTAACTGACAAAATTTCCGAAGTGCGTGAACAAGGTCCGCAGATTGACCTCGGCTCCGAACGAAGCAACGACAAGGGCTGCGAAGAAGACCGCTGCGGCCAGGGTCAAGCGCAGGCGCTTGCGCGCGACCGCCTTGCGATAGGCCGCATTGAGCGCGGCGAGTTGCTGGCTCGGAAGAATGGAGACTGCGATCGTCATACTATCCGCATCCGGACAAACAAAAGAGCCGGGTTCTGCGACCCGGCTCCTTTTTCATGTGCCCGTCGATCAGGAGGCCTTCTTGCGAAGACTGTCGACGAACTTAATCAGCTCGATGGTCTTGTTGTAGTCTTCGTTCGCGATCGGCTGCCAGGGCAGGTTCTTGCCGTCGGAAAGTTTTTTGAAGGCGTCCTTGTCCTTCTGGGAGGCGTCGAGGAACGCCTGCTTGATCGCGGCCTTCATGTCCTCGGGCAAATCGCTAAGATAGGCATAGGGCGAGTTGATGATGAGGTCCGATTTGACGATGATGCGGAAATCCTCCTTCTTCAGCGGCGTGCCGTCGCTGCTCTTGACCATGTTCTTGGCGAGCATGCGCGTCAGGTTGGAATCGTCATCGGCATTCCACCAGTTGGCGCAAATATCGACGGTGCCCTGCGCCAGCGCCAGCACCGCATTCTCGTGACTTCCGGTGAACACCACCTGCGAGAAGAATTTCTCGGGGTCGACGCCCATCTGGTTCATCTTGAAGCGCGGCATGTTGTTGCCTGAGGTCGAATTCGGATCGACCAGCCCCAGATTCTTGCCCTTCAGATCGCTGAGCTGCTGATACGGGCTCTTGGCCAGCACATAAAACACCGAATAATAGCCCTTGGTGCCGTCGGCATTGACGTCGATCACGAACGCATCGGTCTTCACCCCGGTGACAAGAGCGCGCGAGAACGACGCCGGGCCGTAGTAGGCGATCTGGATGTTGCCGGCACGCTGGCCCTCGATCACGGCCGCATAGTCGTTGGCGATGCGCAGATTGACCTTGATGCCGAGTTCCTTCGACAGATAGGCCACGAACGGGGTGTAACGCTCGGTCACGCCTGACGCGTTCTCCGCAGGCACCACCGCGAAGGTGATCTCGGGATATTTTGTCTTCCAATCTTCCGCAGATGCGGCTGACACGGTGAAGGCCAGCGCGGCCGCGCTTGCAACAAACATACGACGATTGATCATGACGCCCTCTTTCCTGGGTTGAAGCCGTTTCGCTTTGCGGTGCTTTTGCGAAAACGTAGTGGTTATGAACGCGGATACTTCAGGCTGCGGCAGCAGTNCCGAGAGCCGGAACGGTTGAACCGGGGGGCGCATCAGCCGGTGCTGCGCCCATCACTTCGTCCGCCTCGAGATCGTAGAGCTCGCGCGCGATATGTTCGGTCAAGGTGGCGGGTGCGCCGTCAAACACGATCCGGCCCGACGCCATGCCGATCAGGCGATCGCAATAGCTGCGTGCCAGATCGAGCGAATGCAGATTGCAGATCACGGTGATGCCGAAATGCTTGTTGATGCGCAGCAGCGCATCCATCACGATTTTGGTATTGCGGGGATCGAGCGAAGCGATCGGCTCGTCGGCAAGGATGATGTCGGGTTCCTGGACCAGCGCGCGGGCAATCGCGACCCGCTGCTGCTGGCCGCCGGAGAGCTGGTCGGCGCGCTGCGCCGCAAGCGGCGCCATATCGAACTGCTCCAGCGCCGACATCGCGACCGCGAGGTCCCGCTCGGGCCACAGCTGCGCCAGCGACCGCCAGGACGGAATTTGCGAGATGCGTCCCATCAGCACATTGGTCAGAACGTCGAGCCGGCCGACCAGATTGAATTGCTGAAAGATCATGGCCGAGCGGGCCCGCCATTGCCGCAGCTCCTTGCCGCGCAAGGCTGTGACATCGACACCCTTATATAGGATGCGGCCTTCGGTGGGCGGGGCGAGCCGGTTGATNATCCGCAAAAGCGTCGACTTGCCGGCGCCGGAGCGGCCGATCACACCGACAAAACCACCGGGCTCGATGGCGAAAGAAGCATTGTCGACAGCGGCCTTTGTGCCGAAACGGCACGTCAAACCTTCCACCACCAACATGCATTGCTCCAGGACGCGCAGCCGCCCCATCGCTAACGTCTGGATTTAACAGTATTGTGACAACCGCGCTGCNGTGCAACCGATGTCCACCACCCATTGGCCGTCATCGAACCGTCATGATACTGACATCACCTCCACCGATGACGTGCGGACTTGAGGATCAGTGATTGGAATCCATCGCTCCTGGAAGTTCGCATGTCCGGCAAAATGCTCTCCGTCGAACCGACCATCGATCCCACCGCAAAGCTCCACGACACCAGGCTCGGCGCCTATTGCGAGGTCGGGGCGCGCACCATCCTGCACGAGGTGTCGATGGACGACTATTCCTATGTCGTGAACGATGCAGAGATCACCTACACGACGATCGGAAAGTTTTGCTCGATCGCGGCCATGACGCGGATCAATCCCGGCAATCATCCCATGCAGCGGGCCTCGCAGGCGCACTTTACCTATCGCGCCAGCGCGTATTTTGAAGGTGAGAGTGACGAGGCCGAGTTCTTCGAATGGCGGCGGGGCCATCGTGTCCATATCGGGCATGATGTCTGGATCGGGCACGGCGCGATCATCTTGCCGGGGCGCAGCGTCGGCACCGGCGCGGTGATCGCGGCGGGCGCCGTCGTGACCAAGGACGTCCCGGCCTACACCATCGTCGCGGGAAACCCGGCGCGAATGATCCGGCGGCGGTTTCCGGAAGTTGTCACCAACCGGCTCGCCCCGCTGGCATGGTGGGACTGGGACCATGATACGCTGCGCAGTGCGCTGCCCGATTTCCGGAAACTTTCGGTCGAAGACTTTCTCGCAAAATACGAGCGGGCGAGCGTCCCCGCCCGCCCACTCACGCCACACCGAAGTGCCGCATCGTGACTGACATTTTCATAGAAGGCGGCTACGCCCTGCTCGGCGGAGAATTTTGCAAGACCTCGCTTAAAATCGCGGGCGGCGAAATTGCCGCAGTCGATCCGGACCACGGACGCGGTTCAATTGGCATTGACGCAAGCGGCCTGAAGGTGCTGCCGGGTATCGTCGATCTGCATGGCGATGCATTCGAGCGGCAGATGATGCCCCGCCCCGGCGTCGATTTTCCGATCGATGTGGCGCTTGTAGACAGCGACCGGCAGGCGATCAGCAACGGCATCACCACGGTCTATCACGCCACGACCTGGTCCTGGGAGCCGGGCTTGCGCAGCGGCGACAATGCGAGACAATTGCTCGAGGCGATCGAGACCCTGCGGCCGCAACTCGCGGCCGATACCCGCTTCCATTTGCGCCAGGAGACCTACAATCTCGATGCTGAAGCCGAGATCGCGCAATGGCTGTCCGACGGACGCATCGATCTGCTCGCGTTCAACGATCACATGAATTCTATCGTTGCGAGCGCCGCAAGGCCTCGGAAGCGGGCGCAGGTGGTGGAACGCTGTGGCATATCCAACGAGGAATTCGATTCCCTGGTGGAGCGCGTGGTCGGGCGCGCACCCGACGTTCCGGCATCGATCGCGCGGCTGGCAAACGCGGCACGATCGGCCGGCGTAAAGATGCTTTCGCACGACGATGAAAGTCCCGCGATGCGAAAGGCATTTCGCGCGCAAGGCGTCCGCATCGCCGAATTTCCGGTCAACGAAGAGACCGCGCGCGAGGCGGCGGAGGCCGGCGACGCGATCGTGTTCGGCGCGCCCAATGTGGTGCGCGGCGGCAGCCATACCGGATGGACCAAGGCGGCCGACATGATCGCCAAGGGTTTTTGCTCGATCCTTGCGTCCGATTATTACTATCCCGCGCAGCTGCTCGCCGCATTCCGGCTTGACGCCGACGGCGTGCTGCCGCTTGCACAAGCCTGGGACCTGATTTCCGCGGCGCCCGCCCAGGCTGCCGGCCTTGCCGACCGCGGCACTCTGGCAAAGGGCCATCGCGCCGATATCGTCCTGGTCGATGACGCGTTACCGATGCGGCCGCGCATCGCCGCCGTCATCGCCGCCGGGCGTCTGGTGCATCTCGCCGATGCGAGCCGCCTGATCCGTTCACAGGTCGCGCGGCGCGAGGCGGTTGCAGCCGCGTGAGCCGCCTTTATTCTGCTGACATGGCCAGTTTTCCCCGTTACGCGATCTACTATGCCCCTGCGCCGTCAAGCGATCTCGATCGCTTCGGCGCGCAATTGCTCGGCTATGACGCCTTTGGCGGGAAGGATTTGCCGTTTCCGGACGGCATCACGCAGTTCGCGCCGGATTGGCGTGAGCTAACGCGGGATCCGCGAAAATATGGCTTTCATGCCACGCTGAAAGCGCCGTGGTCGCTGGCGCCCGGCAGGACCGAGGCTGACCTCGTCGCAGCCTGCGAAGCGTTCGCCGGAACACCCCGCCCAATTCCGGCGATCGAGCCCGTGGTCGGTTCGATCAGCGGCTTTATCGCGGTGGTGCCTGCGCGACCATCGGCCGGACTTGAACGGCTCGCCGCGGATTGTACGCGCGAATTCGATTGTTTCCGCGCGCTGCTGACCCCGGAAGATCGCGAACGACGCAATCCCTCTGCCCTGACGCCAAGGCAGCGCGAATATCTCGATCGCTGGGGATACCCCTATGTGATGGAAGACTTCCGCTTCCACATGACGCTGACGGGCCGGCTTGACGCCGCGGGGCGCGAACCGATCCTGGCGATGCTGCGGGAGCGCTTTTCCACGATTGGTCTGACGACGCTCGCGATCGACCGCATCGCGCTATTCCGTCAGGACGATGCGCAATCCAGGTTCCGGATCGTCAACCACTGGCAACTTCGCGCGACCGATCGGGTTTCTCCCGCCGCAGCCAGCCCCTGACCTTCCGCACCATGCCTGCGCGCCAGCCACCTTGGATCATTTTATCGGTCTTGTTGTATTGAAGCGCGGGATCGCACACGGCAGCGCTTTCCTCCACGAATGGCATCGCCATCCCGGCCTCCTCGGGATGGGTGGGCATGTCAGCCGCAGCCGCTTCGCTTGCGGCATAAGGAGGCTCGTCTTGCGCGATGAGCGGCGCCTCCAAATCGGGCTGCGGCGAATCAGATATTTGTATTGGTGATCGGGCTGCGACAAGCCGCCGGCTCCGGCGCTTTTCGGCGATAACCCGCCGCCGCGCGTCCTCCGCGAGCTCGGCCGAGCGGAGCGCAAGCGGCCCCACATTGGCAAGAAACGCCCGCTCATATCCACGCGAAAGCCGCTCGACGGCGTCCTCGAGCGGCAGCCACTCGACCGCCTTCACGTCGTCCATCAGGTCGTGGGCCTGCTCGTCGCTCGCCTCCATCCGCCAGTAGTGAACGACCTTGGACCGTCCGCCGGACTCGTAGACCAGCGTTCCCAGAAATTCCTGCACCGAAACATCATGCCCGGTTTCTTCGAGCACCTCGCGTTCGGCGGCGTCGCGCGGCGTTTCGCCGTCGTCGAGCTTGCCTTTGGGGAGCACCCATTCATTGCGCTTGCGCAGGCGCACCACCGCGATCAGCGGAGTTTCCTCCTGCCGCAGTACAATGCCTCCCGCCGCCAGGATGGGCTCTCTCGCCATCGCGCTTGTGATCTCTTGCTAGGAACTGTCCCGAACGTCGGGCAATGAACGCACTTCCCCACAATGGGAGGGCGGCGCGCGAAATTCAAGTTAACCGGTGAGCTGTCGTGCATCATGAGCGAAAGAAATTGTATGCAACAACGTTCTGCGCCCCATAAAAGTTGCGGTCCGTGCCATCGATGCAACAAAGCTTCGCATTTGGTGTCATTTGCAGCTTGCGTCGCTCGTAGTCAACTTCGCGATACCGTCAAACAAGCGGACAAAAATTCCAAACTAATGTCGCATTGATCCAGGACAATGTGCCGACTTGCCAAACGATCGTAAGCGGAATGCCATGAAAATATCTGACTGTGTTTGCCCGTCTTGCGGGTCGTCATACCTGGTAGCCGAATCAACGTCCGCCCCGGCAGGTCCGAGTCATGCCGACTGTGTCATCTGCGGCGAGCGCCTGGCATCATGGGAGGAACCCAAGATGAGGGTCTATCGTCTCGAAATGTCTCCGGAATTGAAGTATCCCCGCATCGAGCCGCCGCCCTCGCCTCAATAGCAAGAGCTGCTCCACGCTGAGGCAACGCGGCTGAAATGTGATCATGATCCGATTAGTAGAATCGGATCATAATCACATCTCTCTGTTTGAGCATGATCTTTTCGGAAAACCGGTCTCCACTTTTCCGGATCGTGCGCTAACCTACCGCGCGGTTCTCGCTCATCACGGCTTCCCTTGAGCGCTGGTCGCCCAGCAAGACAGCACCCAGCAGGTTTTGCATCTCAAGCCGCGCGCTGACATGCGACATGGTTGGGCGCGTACCGAGCGTGATCGCATCGATGTCATCGACGGCGGTCAAGCCGCGCGGGTAAAACTCGCGGAAGATCACCCGCTCGGCCAAGCCTTCCACGCAGCGGAAGTCGAGCCATCGTGAAAGCACTTGCAGCCCGCCCCCCACCAGACGGTTGTTGCGCGAACCAAGTGTCGAAAGCCGGTTCCGCAAGACGATCCATTCGGCGCAAGCCCGATCGGTCTGGCGTTGGCGCCGCGCCACCTGCACCATCTGCGCATAGTGACTGGTGCCGCTGACCTCGAACGTCTGGGCATCGACGCTACCAAGCACGTCGAGGTCGACGAAACTGTCGTTGAGCGGCGTGATCAAGATGTCCGCCAGCGAATGCGCGAGCCGCATCAGATAATTATCGTGACCGGGGGTATCGATCACGATCACCCCGCCGATGCGTCCGAGCGCCTCGACGGCATCGGTCAGGGTCTTGCCTCCGGCGACTTCATCCTCGGCGGAGGGATAATGGATCTTTCCGAAGCTGAAATGATCGGGAGTCTCGAGATCGCGACCAAGCTGCCGCGCCCAGGCGCGTCTGTTTTCGATGAAATGGGTCAGGCTCTTTTGCCTGGCATCGAGATCAATCGTGGCAACACGCTGACCCGACTTGATCAGGGCAATCGCAATATGCATTGCGACGGTCGATTTGCCCGATCCTCCCTTTTCGTTGGCTACCACGATGACACGGGTGGACGACATGAGGCCTCTTTTTCGTGTTTGAAGCTGAGGATGATCGCCTGATGAATCGCGTGAGTGAATCAGCCCTGATTCTTCACTTTGCCGCAAGCCCGCAGACGCCTTGACAACGCACGACCTGTGAATGCGAGGCTCGGAGGTGGTAAACCAAATGTTAAGCAGGAACCGGCAGCGACGCTGACCGATCGCGCTAAAAACCTCGATTTTGCAGAGAAATCCGCCCGTCAAGCGAAATCCTGACCAAGATGTCGCGGATTTGACGAACTCGGAACTGTCCCGCCTTAACCGTTTCTCCAACCCCCACAGCCATAGTGACGTTTCGACCCCACACCACGACAGGCCAGGTTCAACTGCTGTGACATCCTTCGGACGCGTGATTTCGGTGCGCGGATCCCTCGCCCGGGTCGGACTTCTGGCAGCGAGCCGGATGGGCCTCGCGGAGGTGCGCGCCACCGTCGGCCGGTTCGTCAGCATCCGCTGCGCCAATTCCGTCATCGTCGCCATGATCACGGAAGTATCCTGCGAGAACCTGCCGACCTCCGACGACTACTTCGCCAGTGCCTCGGTCGACCTGCTCGGCGAAATCCTGGGCGGACCGGATCGCCCCAAGTTTCAGCGCGGCGTCACCAACTATCCGACCATCGGCGATACCGTCGACCTCATCACCAACCAGGAGCTTCGCACGGTCTATGCGCCGAGCGGATCGGATCAGATCAATATCGGCACCCTGCAGCAGGATCCGTCCGTCATCGCCTATGTCGATATCGAAGAGATGCTGTCCAAGCATTTCGCGGTGCTTGGCTCGACCGGCGTCGGCAAATCGACCGGCGTGTCGCTGCTGTTGAATGAGATCCTCAAGTCGCGGCCGAATTTGCGGATTTTCCTGCTCGACGTGCACAATGAATACGGCCGCTGTTTCGGCGAGCGCTCGCTGGTGCTCAACCCGCGCAATCTGAAGCTGCCGTTCTGGCTGTTCAATTTCGAAGAGATCGTCGACGTGCTGTTCGCCGGCCGGCCCGGGATCCCGGAGGAACTCGACATCCTCGCCGAAGTCATTCCGATGGCGAAGGGAATCTATACCCAGTACCAGAGCGCCGATCGGGTCGGACTGAAGCGGATCGATCCCAAGGCGCCGGGCTACACGGTCGATACGCCGGTGCCCTATCGCCTGGTCGACCTGATTTCGCTGATCGATGACCGCATGGGCAAGCTCGAGAACCGCTCCTCGCGCATCATCTACCACAAGCTGATTTCGCGCATCGAGACCGTGCGCAACGATCCGCGCTACACCTTCATGTTCGACAACGCCAATGTCGGCGGCGACACCATGGCGGAGGTCATCAGCTATCTATTCCGGCTGCCGGCCAACGGCAGGCCGATGACCGTCATGCAACTGGCCGGCTTCCCGGCCGAAGTCATCGATTCCGTAGTGTCGGTACTGTGCCGCATGGCATTCGACTTCGGGTTGTGGAGCGACGGCGTCTCGCCGCTCTTGTTCGTCTGCGAAGAGGCCCATCGCTACGCCTCCGCCGACCGCAACATCGGTTTCGGGCCGACCCGCAAGGCGGTGTCGCGCATCGCCAAGGAAGGCCGCAAATACGGCGTCTATCTCGGGCTGGTCACGCAGCGCCCGGCCGAACTCGATGCCACCATCATTTCCCAGTGCAACACGCTGTTCACGATGCGCCTTGCCAACGACCGCGACCAGGCATTGTTGCGCTCGGCGGTATCCGATGCCGCCGCCAACCTGTTGTCCTTTGTTCCCTCGCTCGGCACCCGCGAAGTGCTCGCCTTCGGCGAAGGCGTGGCGCTGCCGACGCGCTTGCGCTTCAAGGAGGTGCCGCCGCATCAATTGCCGCGCAGCGAAGCGACGATTTCAACAGTGCCCTCGGTTGCCGCCGGCCATGACATGCATTTCGTCAGTGCCGTGCTCGAGCGCTGGCGCGGCGCCACCTCGAGCCGCGACGTTCCCAACGATGCCGGCATCAACGAGCGTCCCGCCGCCCGCACGGTGGAAGCGCCGATGCTGCAGCCCTCGATGGGGCTCGATCCCGACCGGTTTTCGCTTCTGAAAAAGCCGTTGCGCTGACGCTTTCGTCGCCGCGCCCGAGCCACTCGCGCAAGCGTGCCTTGCGCCGATGCCGCTATCGATTATGGTTTCACTAACCGCATCACGCGGTGTGAAGCCGGAACTCACCATATGACCCAGCATAGCACCCAGCCTCTTGCAAAGCGTTTCCCGACGCCGTCCATCGACAGCCTGCCGCACGATATCCGCGCCCGCCTGCTCGCGGTGCAGGAGAAATCCGGTTTCGTTCCTAACGTGTTCCTGACGCTGGCGTACCGGCCGGACGAATTTCGGGCGTTCTTTGCCTATCACGACGCGCTGATGGAAAAGGACGGCGGTCTCACCAAGGCCGAGCGCGAGATGATCGTGGTCGCGACCTCGAGCGCCAACCAATGTCATTATTGCGTGATCGCGCACGGGGCGATTTTGCGCATTCGCGCGAAGAATCCGCAGATCGCTGACCAGATCGCCATCAATTACCGCAAGGCGGATATCACGCCCCGCCAAAAAGCGATGCTCGATTTCGCGATGAAAGTGTGCACCGAGGCGCAGACGATCTCGGAGGCGGATTTCGCTCTCGTTGCAAGCCACGGTTTTTCCGACGACGACATCTGGGACATCGCCGCGATCGCCGCGTTCTTCGCGCTGTCGAACCGGATGGCCAACGTTACCGGCATGCGCCCGAACGACGAATTTTATCTGTTGGGGCGCGTGCCGAAATAAGCTTGATCGCTTCGGGCGCGCGACTTCGATCACCTCGCCCCGCTTGCGGGGAGAGGTCGGATC
>JGI12635J15846_10005188_pt1 | contig 11262 bp, 7 predicted proteins | sample BlaSpr_A8_OM2_M2_FD_15846 | JGI IMG/M metagenome (IMG submission 15846) | reverse complement strand
GACGACGGTCAACGATATCGAGCATATCGTCTCCAATTCCTATAACGGCTTCGGCATCATCAAGATCTTCTTCCAGCCGAACGTCGATATCCGCAACGCCAACGCCCAGGTCACCGCGATCTCGCAGACGCTGATCAAGGCAATGCCACCCGGCGCCACGCCGCCTTTGATCCTCAACTACTACGCCTCCACGGTGCCGATCATCCAGGTCGCCCTGTCCGGCGACGGCCTCACCGAGCAGAACCTCGCCGATATCGGCATCAACCAGTTGCGCACGCCGCTGATCACGGTGCCCGGCGCCGCGATCCCCTATCCCTATGGCGGCAAGATGCGCCAGATCCAGATCGACCTCGATCCGCAGGCCTTGCAGTCTCGCGGGTTGTCGGGGCAGGACGTCGCCAACGCGCTCGCCGCGCAGAACCTGATCACGCCGGCCGGCACCCAGAAGATCGGCGCGTTCGAATACAACATCCAGCTCAACAATTCGCCGCTCAGGATGGAAGAGCTCGGCGACCTGCCGATCAAGACCGTCAACGGCGCGATGGTCTATGTTCGCGATATCGCGACCGTGCGCGACGGCAATCCGCCGCAGACCAATATCGTCCACGTCAACGGCAACCGCTCGGTCTTGATGATGGTGCTGAAAGCCGGCGCGATCTCGACGCTCGATATCATCGCCGGCATCAAGCAGAAGGTGATCGACGTCAAGGACCAGTTGCCCGATGCGCTCAGAATCGGCTTCATCGGCGATCAATCGGTGTTCGTGCGCAGCGCGATCTCGGGCGTCGCCTATGAGGGCATCATCGCGGCGCTGCTGACCAGCGTGATGATCCTGTTGTTCCTCGGCAGCTGGCGCTCGACACTGATCATCGCGGTGTCGATCCCGCTTTCGGTGTTCGGCGCCATCATGATGCTGTGGGCGATCGGGGAGACCCTCAACATCATGACGCTCGGTGGGCTTGCGCTTGCGGTCGGCATCCTGGTCGATGAAGCCACCGTCACCATCGAGAACATCAACTGGCACCTGGAACACGGCAAGGAGGTCGAGACCGCGATCATGGACGGCGCCAACCAGATCGTGGTGCCGGCCTTCGTCTCGCTGTCGTGCATCTGCATCGTGTTCGTGCCGATGTTCTTCCTGACCGGCGTGGCGCGCTTCCTGTTCGTGCCGCTCGCCGAAGCGGTGATGTTCGCGATGCTGTGGTCGTTCATCCTGTCGCGCACGCTGGTGCCGACCATGGCGAAATACCTGCTGCATCGGCACCTCGCCTATGCCGAAGGCGAGGAGCCGCCGCCGTCGCGCAACCCGCTGGTGCGGTTTCAGCGCGGCTTCGAGGCACGGTTCGAGGCCGTGCGCGACTTCTATCGCAGCCTGCTGACGCTGGCGATCCACGGGCGCGGGGCTTTCGTGACCGTGTTCCTGTGCTTTGTCGGAGCCTCATTCCTGCTGGTGCCGTTCGTCGGCAGGAACTTCTTTCCGTCGGTCGATACCGGCTCGATCCTGATGCATGTCCGCACCCAGATCGGCACCCGCGTCGAGGAAAGCGCCAACCAGTTCGCCGAGGTGCAGAAGGCGATCCGCAGGATCATTCCGCCCGGGGAGATCGACACGCTGGCCGACAACATCGGCATGCCGATCTCAGGCATCAACATGACCTACAACAACACCGGCGTGATCGGTCCGCAGGACGGCGACATCCAGATCAAGCTGAAGGAGGGACATCGGCCGACCGCCGAATACGTCCAGGCGTTGCGGGAGCAGCTGCCGCGGGCTTTCCCCGGCATGACCTTTGCCTTCCTGCCGGCCGATATCGTCAGCCAGATCCTGAATTTCGGCGCGCCGGCGCCGATCGACCTGCAGGTGCGCGGTGCGGACGTGAATGCGAACTTCGCCTATGCGAACAAGTTGCTGAGCCGGCTTCGCCGCATCCCGGGCATTGCCGACGCGCGCATCCAGCAGTCGCCCAACAACCCGACCTTCAACATCGATGTCGACCGCACGCGGGCGCAATATGTGGGGCTGACCGAACGCGACGTCACCAACAGCCTCGTCGTCAATCTGGCGGGCAGCGGACAGGTAGCGCCGACCTACTTCCTCAACCCCGACAACGGCGTATCCTATTCGATCGTGATGCAGACGCCGCAATACCAGATCGATTCGCTGAGCGCGCTCGAGACCTTGCCGATCAGCGCGGGCAACACGGGCGTGCCGCCCATCCTCGGCGGCATCGCCGACATCAAGCGATCGATCTCGAGCGCGGTGGTCACGCAATACGACATTCAGCCGATGGTGCAGATCTATGCGACGCCGGAGGGGCGCGATCTCGGCGCGGTCGCCGCCGACGTCAAGGCTGTTATCGCCGACACCGCGACGGAGGTGCCGAAGGGCTCTTCCGTGGTGCTGCTCGGCCAGGTGCAGACCATGAACAACGCGTTTTCCGGGCTGTTGTTCGGGTTGCTCGCCGCGATCGTGCTGATCTACCTCCTGATCGTGGTGAATTTTCAGTCCTGGTCCGACCCGTTCGTCATCATCACGGCGCTGCCGGCGGCGCTGGCCGGCATCGTCTGGACGCTGTTTGCGACCCGGACCACCCTGTCGGTTCCCGCGCTGACCGGCGCGATCATGTGCATGGGGGTTGCCACCGCCAACAGCGTGCTGGTGATCTCCTTCGCCAAGGAGCGCTATGAGGAACTCGGCGACCCCGTGGCGGCGGCGATCGAAGCCGGCTTCGTGCGGTTCCGCCCGGTAGTGATGACGGCGCTGGCGATGATCATCGGAATGATGCCGATGGCGCTGGCGCTGGGCGAGGGCGGCGAGCAGAACGCGCCGCTCGGCCGCGCCGTGGTCGGCGGGCTGATTTTCGCAACCGTTGCCACCCTGATATTTGTTCCCGTGGTTTTTAGTATGGTACACAGGAGGCAGGGCGCCAGGGCCGCCGCCGCACCGGAGACGTTACATGCCCATTGAACACAGCTCTCCGGTCTCGCGCCGGAAGTTGGGCATCGTCGGGATCGTCGCCGGCATCGTCGCGGTGCTGGTGGTGGTGACCGGCATCCGGGCGCGCGAGGAAGCCAGCGCCCGCTTGCGGGAATGGACCGACAGCCAGGCGATTCCGACGGTCGCCGTGGTGCTGCCCGATGCCCGGGCGCTTAACGCCACCCTCGATCTGCCGGGCCGGCTCGAGGCCTATTACCGTGCGCCGATTTTCGCCCGCGTCTCCGGCTACCTGAAAAGCTGGAACGCCGACATCGGCGCCAAGGTCAAGGCAGGGCAAGTGCTCGCCGAAATCGAGGCGCCGGACCTCGACCAGCAGCTGTTGCAGGCGCGCGCCGATCTCGCCAGCCAAGAGGCCAGTGCGAAACTGTCCGAGGCAACGCTGACCCGCCGTAGGACCCTGATCGCCTCGAATTTCGTTTCGATGCAGGAAATCGACGAGCGCTCGGCCGACCTCTCCAACAAGAAGGCCGCGGTCAATTCCGGGCAGGCCAATGTCGAGCGGCTGGAGGCGCTGGCCGGCTACAAGAAGATCACCGCGCCGTTCGACGGCGTGGTCACCGCCCGCGATACCGACGTCGGCGCCCTGATCAACGCCGGCGGCGGGAGCGGCCCTCCGATGTTCGTGATCTCCGATATCCGCAAGCTGCGCGTCTACGTCAACGTGCCCCAGAGCTACGTGCCGGCGATCAGGATTGGCGCCAGGGCGGTGATCTCGATGCCGGAATATCCGACCCGCACCTTCGAGGCGACGGTGGAGGCCTCCTCGCAATCGGTCGATGTCGGCTCGGGCACGACGCGGATGCAACTGGCGCTTGACAATGCTGGCGGCGAGCTGATGCCGGGCGGCTATGCCAATGTCCGGCTCAGCCTGGTGCGCGACGCCGTGCCGCTGCATATTCCGGCGAGCGCCCTGATCTTCAACCAGAACGGCCTGCGCGTCGCCACCGTCGGCGCCGACGACAAGGTTCAGTTCAAGACTGTGACTATCGCCCGCGACCTCGGCAAGGATATTGAACTGGCGTCGGGCATCTCCGCCGATGACCGCGTCATCATCGCGCCACCCGATGGCATCGCCGATGGCGATCAGGTTCGCGTGACCGGCGCCAAGGCTCCCAAGCCCGAGCCTGCGAGGATTTCGGAGAAGCAGGACGGTAAGGGGTAGGGGCTGTAACCCGCTTGTGCGCGGCAGCCGTAGGGTGGGCAAAGGCGCTCTTTGCGCCGTGCCCACCATCCATCACAAAACCTTCGTCGTGAGTGGTGGGCACGCGGAGCCTGTCATCGGGCGCGCATTGGCGCGACCCGTTGGCTTTGCCCACCCTACGATCTCGCTACGCGTGTCGCCACTCCAGCACGCCGTCCTCTGCCGTCACGATATCGCCCGACGACCCGACCGGCGTGCGGTCCATGTGCAGAAGATGCGCCAGCGTCGCGCTGTCCTGCGCGGGCACCCGCGCCAGCGCGCGCGCATTGTTCTGCGTCCGCAGCATCACCACGCCGTGCTCGACCTCGCCGCCACGGCCGTAGATCACCGTAAAGCTTTCAACGCCGCCCCTGCCGCTGGCCTCGGTGACAAACTCCGGCACTGCGCCGCGGTGGCTGTCCGCCTCGGCCTGCACGCTGGTGTCTTGCGCGAGCGGTGTTGTCGGCGCCTGCGGCGACAACACCAACGCGTGATGTTTGGTGACAAAACCGCCCTGGCCGTAGAGCAGGCCGAGTTTGGCGCCATTGCGCAGCTTGCGCACCATCGCGCAGGCGGCATGGGTCATATAGGTGTTGAGCGGCGCGCCGAAGAACGTCAGCCCGCCGGTCACCGTCGGCTGCACCTCGGGCCCGAGCCCCAGCGTCCGTCGCGCCATTTTCGGCACGCAGGGAAAGCAGCTGTAGAGCTCGATGGCGCCGAACGCGCGACCGTCGCCGCCGACAAGGTCCATCACCGCGTTGAGCACCGCATTCTGCGGGTGACTCTGGAAGAACTGGTCGCGGATCAGGTAGTCGCGTGGCTCCTCTGCCGATGCGCCGCCCCAGACGTGAATCAGGCTATCCTCGGCGATACCGGCGGCGCGCGCCTTCGCGAGGCTGGTCATCAGGAGCGCCGCGCCCATATTGACGGTTGGATTGGCGACCTGGAGCTTGGTGTAGGGCCACGCGATCAGGCGGTTGTCCGCCGTCGGCGTCATGACTTCTTCAGGCGTGAATCGGCGCTTCAGCCAGGCATTGGGATTTTGCGCGGCGACTTGCGAATAGCGCGACCATAACTCGCCCGATTCCGCCATCGCCTCGCGCGGGGTCTGGCCCCAATGCGCGGAGGTGGCGGCTTCGTAGAACGGATAAACCGTCACCGGCCTGAACACGCCGAGTTTCACCGCCATCGGCTTCTGGAATGCGGCGCCGCGTTTCGGCTCCTCCACGTCATGGGCGAAGGGCGTCCACGGCAAATTAACGCCGGTGCGTTCGGCCTTGGTGGCGGTCGATTGCGCCTCCGCGCCGCAGACCGCGGCCACGCTGCATTCGCCGCGCGCGATGCGCAGGGCGGCCTCATGCAGATAGCGGATCGGGCTCTCGCCGCCGACCGGGCCGTAATAGAGGTGCTTCGGCGCGATGCCGAGGCGTTTGGCGAGCTGCTGCTCCGGATCGCGGTAGCGCCAGCTCAGGAAATTGACGACGTCGAGCGAGCCGATTTCGCCGAGCAATTTGCCCCCGCTGTCGGCTTCTGCACGCTTAAGCGCCTGTTCCAGCAAGGTGAGGGGCTCAAGACCTTCGGCTACGTCGGTTGTGCGATCGGTGATTTCGCCGACGCCGACGATGACGGGAATGCGGTCGGCGGGGAGGGAGGCATTCGGCATCTTCTTGATTTCGCTTTCACCTATTGGTTTCAATCGTCATTCCGGGGCGATGCGAAGCATCGAACCCGGAATCTCGAGATTCCCCGATGCGCAATTGCGCATCTGAGGTCTGGTGCTAAATCACTCCGCCACCAGCGCGTTCATGTGTTCCACCGCCTCGACAAAATCCTCCTTGAATTCCTGCACCACGGCGCCGGCGGATTTAACGCTGTCGATCAGGCCGACGCCTTGCCCCACAAAATAGCTCACGAGGTCGCGCGCCTGCGCATTGCCGGCGGCCGCAGCGCGGTCGATCGAGTTGAAGGCGTCGCGGCTGATGATGCTCTGCAACGGCATCGGCAGCGCGCCGGGGCTGTCGGGCCCGCGATCCCAGGCATCGGTCCAGACCGAGCGCAGCTGCCGCGCCGGCTTGCCGGTGCGGCCCTTCGAGCGGATAGCGTCGCGCGAAGACGCCGCGATCATCTTCTCGCGGAAGATTTCCGTGGTCTCCGATTCCACGGTCGCAAGCCACACCGAGCCGGTCCAGGCGCCGGCGGCGCCCATCGCCATGCAGGCCGCCATCTGCCGCCCGGTCATGATGCCGCCCGCAGCCAGCACCGGCACGTCGCGAATCGGTTTGATCGCCTTGATGACCTCGGGCACCAGCACCATGGTCGAGACCTCGCCGCAATGGCCGCCCGCTTCGGTTCCCTGCACCACCAGAATATCGACTCCGGCCGCCACCTGACGAAGGGCGTGTTCCTTGGCGCCGACCAGCGCCGCCACCGGGACGCCGTGCTGCCTGCCCATGTCGATCATCGCCTTCGGCGGCACGCCGAGCGCATTGGCGATCAGCTTGATCGGATGGCGGAACGAGACCTCGAGCAATTCCAGCGCGCGCTCGGCGTCGAACGGCTGCGGTTGGTTGTCGGCGACATTGGTTGTCGTCAGTTCGATGCCGTACTTCTTCAGAAGGTTTCGGGTGAAGTCGCGGTGCGCGGGCGAAATCCGCGCCTCCAGGCTCTTCCAGGTGACGTTCTTTTCGCCTGCGGTCGAGATGTTCTCGGGGATCAGCACGTCGAGCCCGTAGGGCTTGCCGTCGGCGTGATCGTCGATCCATCTCAGTTCCTGTTCGATCGATTCGGGCGAATGCGCGGTGGCGCCGAGCACGCCGAAGCCGCCGGCGCGGCTGACGGCGGCCACCACGTCGCGGCAATGACTGAAGGCCAGCAGCGGAAATTCGATGCCCAACATGTCGCAAATCGGCGATTTCATGGTTGTGTTCACTCCCTGCGGCAGCTTTGACGCGGCTCGTCCTTGGTTCGATTGGCAAAATGCCTGAGGCGACGCTAGCCCATCATCGGCGGGAAAGCCAAGCCGGTTTCCCTCGCGCCGTCTTGCGCGTAGACGCCGAAAGGCCTGCCGCAACGGCGTTGTTTTCGCGCATTCCGTGTCGCAAAATATGCGGTCCGGACGCGCCGTTTTGTCTCTTGCGCTTTCGCGTGATGGGTAGAATGCTGGACGGCAACAGCAGAAAATCCCCGTGGGAGTTCGAATGCCCGCCTTGCAAGCCGCATCAAACAAAAGCAAACCCGAAGCGTACGACGTTGTCGTGGTCGGCGCCGGCTTTGCCGGAATGTACATGCTGCACCGACTGCGCGGGCAGGGGTTTTCGGTCCGCGTCTACGAGCAGGGCGGTGACGTCGGCGGCACCTGGTACTGGAACCGTTACCCAGGCGCGCGCTGCGACGTCGAAAGCATGCAGTATTCCTATTCGTTCTCGGAGGAATTGCAGCAGGAATGGAACTGGAGCGAGCGCTACGCGCCGCAACCCGAGATATTGAAATACGCCAACCACGTCGCCGACCGCTTCAATCTGCGCCCCGACATCCAGCTCAATACGCGGGTCGACCGCGCCGTCTTCGATGACAGCGACAACGCATGGTCAGTGACGACCTCCGACGGCAAGACCGTGAGCGCAAGATTCGTCGTGCTCGCCACCGGCTGCCTGTCGAACGCGCGGATGCCGGACATCAAGGGATTGAAGGATTTCAAGGGCGAGGTCTACCACACCGGACACTGGCCGCATGAGCAGATCGATTTTACCGGCAAGCGCGTCGCCGTGATCGGTACCGGCTCCTCGGGCATTCAATCGGTGCCTGTCATCGCCGAGCAGGCGAGCCAGCTTACGGTGTTCCAGCGCACCGCGAACTTTTCCATTCCCGCCCGCAACGCCATGCTGACGGAAGAAGAACGCCAAGCGTTTCGCGCGAAATATCCGGAGATCAGGCGCTTTGCGCGTGAACAGTCGCGCAACGGCATCTACACCGAAATGCCCGATCGCGGCGCGCTGGAGGACGGCGACAACGAGCGCCGCGCCAAATACGAGCAGCGCTGGGCCAACGGCGGTCTCACTTTCATGTCGGTCTACAACAACCTCGCGCTCGACACGGCGGCCAACGACACCGCCGCCAATTTTGTCCGAGAAAAAATCGCTGACATAGTGAAGGATCCCGAGACCGCAAAACTGCTGCAGCCCAACAATCATCCGATCGGCTCGAAACGCATCTGCATCGATACCGATTATTTTACGACCTTCAATCGCCCGAACGTGACGCTGGTCGACATCAGGTCGAATCCGATCGATGAAATCCTGCCGAACGCGGTGCGCGCCGGGGCCAGGGATTACGAGGTCGACGCACTGGTGCTGGCCACCGGCTTCGACGCCATGACGGGGTCGGTCGCCAAAATCGACATTCGCGGCCGCAATGGACTGACGTTGAACCAGAAATGGGCGGAGGGGCCCAAGACCTATCTCGGCCTGATGAGCGCTGGCTTTCCCAATCTGTTCATCATCACCGGCCCCGGCAGCCCGTCGGTGCTCTCCAACATGATCGTTTCGATCGAGCAGCACGTCGACTGGATCGCCGATTGCGTTGCCTACATGCGCGACCGCGGGCTTGAGGCGATGGAAGCCAACAAGGACGCCGAGGAAAAATGGGTGACCCATGTCAACGAGGTCGCGCACACCACGCTCTATCCGCAGGCCAATTCGTGGTACATGGGCGCCAACATCCCTGGCAAGCCGCAGATCTTCATGCCCTATATCGGCGGCGTCGGCGCCTACCGCCAGATCTGCAACGACGTCGCGGCCAAAGGCTATGAGGGCTTTGCGATGACGGCGGCGGAGCGGCCGTGGAAAGCGGCCGCGTCGTCCTGACTTGTCGTCTTTACGAGCCAACGGGTCGATGCAAAGCGCCGCCCGATGACAGGCTCCGCAGAAAAATCCAGCAAGATGTGATTAAAACTGGGGAGGGGAAGCTGCGATGGGCACTTTCGAGAAAGGCGCGGTTCGCATCCATTTCCAGGAGGACGGTTCCGGCTTTCCGCTGCTGCTGATCGCCGGCGGCGGGCTGAACTCGACGATCTCGGGCATCACCGGCAGTTATCCCCCCTTCCACGCAATCGAGGAGTTCAAGCGCGAGTACCGCTGCATCGCGTTCGACCTGCGCAACGCCACAGCCGGTCAGTCCTCAGGCCCGCTTGAGATTGATCGTCCCTGGGATTCCCACACTGATGACCAGCTCGGCCTCATGGACCATCTGGGCATCGACAAGTTCATGGTACTGGGCTTCTGCATTGGCGGCCCCTTGATCTGGAATCTTCTGAAGCGGGCGCCCGATCGCGTGGTCGCGGGCGTGCTGGCGCAGCCCAGCGGGTCGCGTCCGGAGATGCGCGGCCTTTTCTACGAAGGCAATATGAAGGTCTGGGGGCCGGAACTGGTCAAACGCCGGCCAGAGATCACGATGGCGCAGGTCGATCAATTCCTGACCAGGATGTACCGCACCAACGACGACTTCGTATTCACCGTAACGCGCGACTTCGTACGCGATTGTCAGACGCCGGTGCTGATCCTGCCGGATGACAGCCATCACCATCCCTATGCGGTCGCCATGGAGACGGCGATCCTCGCGCCGAACGCCGAAGTCAGTATGTTCCCGTGGAAGGAGCCCAAGGAGCGGATTCCGCTGGCGGTGCGCCAGATACGCTCCTTTCTCCGCGCGTATCGGCCTGCTTCGGCTTAGGGGGCGGCGACTCCCGAGCAATAAGCTATGCGCCACGCGCTCCCTGGGCTGCCGGGAACACCATTCTGTCGTCGGTGCGGCAGTAGCGGTCGGCGAACATGCGGCCGACCGGGTGATAGCGCTCCGTGTGCACGCGCATCGCTTCGCCATCCCACAACTCGTCGCGGATGTGAAAGTGGATGCCTTCGCCCATGATGAGCTGGCGCTTGCCGTCCACATCCATAGTTTTCCAGACCTTGCACTCCATCGCCCACGGTGCGTCGGCGAGGCGCGGCACGGCGACCTTGGTCGACGGCGCCAAGCTCAATCCGAGATAGCCGGGCTCGCCGATCTCGGGCGGGAAGTCGCCGCTGGAATCGTGCATGGCATGCGCTAGCGGCTCATCGGTGAGGTTGACCACGAACTCGCCTGTCCGCCGGACGTTGACCAGAGTGTCCTTGGCGCGGCCGTCGGGTCGCGGGTTGACGGCGAACATGCAGAGCGGCGGATCTTCGCAAAACACGTTGAAGAAGCTGTAGGGCGCGGCGTTGACCACGCCCGTAGGCCCAACCGTCGTCACCCAGACGATCGGCCGCGGCAGTACGAATCCTGCCAGCAGCTTGTAACGTTCGTGAGGCGTGAGGTCGTCGGCGGCGTATTCCATTGTGCATTCCTTGTTGGATCAAAATTCCATGAGCAGGGCCACGGCATGCTCAGCTATTGCGCGCCACGGCCGCGCGCGCTTCCAGCGTCCGGAGCGTCGGCGGGCCGTAGGCAGTATTCAGGTAGCAGATATTGCACGGCACATCGAACAGGTCGCCCAACGAGGCAAGCATTTTGACATCCTACTGTGCAGCACATCACGGTATTGGCCGCTATTGCGTATGATCAGGATTTGATCCGATCCCTGCTCGCAGACTGACAAGCCGACGAAGACCCGACATCTGGAGCATTGCCTGGGAGGAACGCTCCATTGGAAAATTCATGCTCCATTGCGACGCACGGCCCAGCTCATTTACCCGACGGGCAAAACACTTGCGCCCCATGTACTGATTTGGCCGGTTTGTCCAGCCCCATCAGAAAAATTATTCTGGTTTTCCGAAATACAAATCAGCGCTATATTCTCACCCGTCCCGTCCCGAAAGAGGGGCGAGTCGCGATCGTCACGGCCGCGGGGCGGGATGCGGTGGACGCGGATGCGCCGATAACGAACGGCGCAGATGCGGACGGAGAAGACGTGTGGTCCTGACACCCCGACGCTGGTGTCAAGTTTGCGCTAAGGAGCGCTGATGACGGTGGCCAAAGAGCCCGGGCACCGGGGAGAGCACGGAGTAAACCGTAAACCATTGCGTGGGGAATGCCGGGTGATTCCGGTGTG
>JGI12635J15846_10005184_pt1 | contig 11263 bp, 7 predicted proteins | sample BlaSpr_A8_OM2_M2_FD_15846 | JGI IMG/M metagenome (IMG submission 15846) | reverse complement strand
CACGCCAAGGCTCGGGAGCTTCGGACGGGGCTGGGGAGTTCCCAGGTAAAGCTCGATACGAAAGTTTGTGCGACGTTGAAGTCGGAGGGCCCGCGTGAAGTGCGCTGATCAAAGAAAAGCTGATTGAACAAACCATTGGGAAAGGCGTCGTCCGCTGCGGTTGCGGATAGCGTGTCAATACTTTTGCCCCAGGTGTACGCGGCGTGCAATTCAGCTCCACGGCTGACGCGCTTGGCCATATCGGCCTGCAGGGCGTGATAAAAGGAACTGGCTTGCCAGAGGGTCGAATCGATGCGGCCAAAATTCGGATTAAGCGTACTGCTGGTCGCTGTCGGCGGAAACACATAGCCTGTCGGAGTCAGCGTGGGGAGGACCATATCGATGTTATCGACGCGGTACGGAAGGTGAACTCCACGCGAGCCGACATAGCCGATGGTTAGGGAGAGTGTTGAGCTCAGCTCCCGGGCGATTCCCAGATTCCACTGCATCACGTAATTGCGTTTGGGATTGAATTCGACGTAGGTGGCAAGGCCGGAATTCGATTGAGTACTGAATTGTTGAAAAGCACCGGTTGGAAACGTGCCGGGCTGGAGGCATTGGGAGGCCGGTGCCGGGCTGGTCCCTGAGCACGGAGTATTAACGAAGATAGTCTGCACGAATGGCACAGCACGTTGAAATGAATTTTGAAACTCGTAAGGCAGCGGCAGCACATCGAAAATGCCGAAACCGCCGCGCACCAGGGTCTTCCCGCCTCGCGGATTCCAGGCAAAGCCAACACGCGGCTCGAAATTCCGCAAGGTTGGGTTTGCGAAAAATGGCGAGCCTACGTGGGGCACAGCATCGGTGAGAATCCGCAGGTTCGAGATGCGGTTCTGCGACTCGGTCGGAACGGTGACCATTTCATACCGTAAGCCAAGGTTGAGAGTGATATTCTTCTGCAGCCGGAGGTCATCCTGTGCATAGGCGCCGAATAAAGTCTGGCGCAATCCGACATCCGGCACAAAAAGACTGCCGGATCCCTGGAAAACGCGAGGCCGATTGATCAGAAAATTGAGCAACGAGTCGAAACGAAAAAGCCCGTTTACGGCAGGCAGTGATAGCTCATTGTCCTGCATGCGTTCAACGAGCACGCCGAACTTTATGGTGTGGATACCGTGGGTGAGAAAAACGTCGTCACCGCCTTGAAAGGAATTCCAGGCAAGAGACTTGTTGGAGAGGAGAACTCCCCCGGTGGTGGGCGCGCCGGGGAAATTGGTCACGCCCGGCACCGCACGCACTTCACCGGCCAAACCTCCGGGCACAAATGCGAAAGAGGGGTCAAGCATATTCGGGTTCAAAACCTTGGTCAGCCCTCCAATTACGCCAACGGAGCGACTGAAACCCAAGCGAGCGGCATTCACGAAGGTTGCACTGAAGAGGTGCTGCGCGTGGAGGGTCACGACCTGGCGCCGCGAAACGATATTGGAAAGCAACTCGTTGAAGGCCTCGGGCTGGACTGTTTTGGAGTTATCGCGCATGTAGGTGACCGCCAGTACGTCCTTATCTGAAAACTTACGATCGACCCGGACGGTGTAATAGTTTTCATTAGTTATTTGCTGGCCGGCGAAGGAAAAAATCCCGGTATCCCCATTTCCCTGGAGAGGACCGTTCGGCAGCGGGTAAAAGGCCCGGAGGAATGGCAAAACGCCTTGATCGATGTGCGTTGTGGGGTCCGGATTGACAGCGGAATCCTTACCGCTAGCCGGAATCTGAGTTGTAGTGCAACCGTTCGGTGGAAACTTTTGCGAGGTTTGCGGAATCGAGCACAAAGTAGCCGGACCTGGACCTCCATTCAGTCCGGTATTGAGTCCCAAGGCGGCCGGCGAGGGGACGGTGTCTACCGTGGTCAACCCGAGTGACTGGCGAAGACCTTCGTAGTCTCCAAAGATGAACATGCGGTCCTTCTGGATCGGCCCACCGGCTGAGCCGCCAAACTGATTGCGTTTGAAGGGAGGAATTCTGCCGTCAAAAAAGTTCCGTGCATCTAGTGCGCTATTGCGAAAGAACTCATAGACATCGCCGTGAAACGCTTTGGTTCCGGAACGAGTGATCGCGTTAATGACGCCGCCTGAGGTTCGTCCATACTCGGCGGGATAATTGCTGCCCAGAACAGAGACTTGCTCAACGGCGTCGATTCCGAGATTGTCACCAAGGACGCTGCCGGGAGCACCATTGGAATAATCATTGATGCTGATTCCGTCCAGGCGATAGCTGTTTTGGTCGGGTCGGGCGCCCGAGATGCTTATTGCCGCTCCAAACCCTCGGTCGGTATTTCCGCCGCCGCTGGCGCTTCCGGTTTGAACGCCGGTGACGCCCGCCTGCAAAGTGGCAAGCTGGGCCCAATCGCGTCCGTTGAGCGGCGTATTCTGCACGACGGAAGTGTCAACGTTGCCAGGCGATTGATTTGAGGGCACGACGGGCGCAGTAGCGCGGACCACAGTCTCGGAACTGCCTGGGCGCATCAAAACATTGAGGACCCGCTGACTTCCGGCCGCCACAGTAACGCCGGTCCAGACTTGGGTTACGAACCCCGGAGCGGAGACCGTCAATTCATAGTTGCCAACAGGTAGTGCAGGCAGGCTGTAAGAGCCGGACGTGTCGGTAAGCACTGTCCTGACCTGGCCAGTGGTCACATCCTTTATAGAGATCTGGACTCCCGGCATTGCGGAACCGGAGTCTCCTCTGGCGGTTCCAGTTATGCTGCCTCCGGCGATTTGCGCAAGGACAACCGGCGGTACCGCACACATCAAGACTGGATAGAGGAAAGCGAGAATGACCGCTGCATGAAAGCAATTGAACGATTGGAACCCGAAATAAGAGCGGTGCCATTCTGCCAGTTTCAAGACGCCCTCTTCTGGATGCGATTCATCGTTCCAAAGTAATGCCGCAAGAGCCGATCGAAAGAGATCCATGTAATTCATAGCTCCTCCTGCAGACCAAAAAACATGACGTGTAGCCTCAGGTCAGACCGCAGACAGTTTTAAAAACTCTGCTAGTCCTCTGCCTCGTACGTCCAGACTTGGGCCGGATCATTGCCCTTTGCGGGGACGCCTACGTAGAAGCGGTCACGCCTTGTGTAGAAGTAGCCGGTCCGAATGCCGATTCCCGATGGAACGTTGGCAATCAGCTCATAGTGATCGGGGTCGTTCTGTTGAAATACGCTGCTAAAACCTTCGCCTCCGATTACGTAGATGCGCTTACAGGATGCGCCAAAAAAAACATCATCGCACTCACCGGCAGCACGTAGTCTGGTGACTTCGTTACCGGTTTGCGTATTCAGAACGATTAACATGGGTCTCACGATCGGCCCAAGGCAAAGGGCCAATAGTGTGACGCAAATCGGGAGAAGGTATTTCATCGCCACCGCCTCGCACACGCGCCGTCTTGCAAATCGAATTCAGTGCGTAAACTGGCGCATCCGGCCACGCTCGGTTCGGCTCGAACCGGCGATGTCTTATTCGCCTTACTTTTTTGGCCCACTACCTTCGAGTCAAGATTCTCTTCGCGCCGACATAAACAGACGGTTAACTCGAAGCCCCGGGCGGTACTTCGGGGCAACCTCGCAGTCATTGATGTAAACGACCCAATCATCATGTGACCATACGCTGTCGCCGATTTGAGACTACCTCGCTTCTTCCGGTCGTCGAACGGCTACAAATGCAATGTAGAAAAACAGGTCGTAGATGATTCTTAGTGTTCCGGCTATGAAGAACGGAACATTTATGAGCGACGCCTGTTGATTATTTGTAGAGGACCTGCCTTTCTCTACAGAGAGTAAGTGTAACTTTGCTCTTGTCTCAGATAGGAGTTCGGAGTTCGGTGTTGGGAGACACCGCAGGTCTTCGGCGACCCGCACCTGTTTCGAGCTTCGTGCCTCGCTGTATGCGGATTCCATTTCGGGCTTGTAGCCGGGCCTTGATTTCAACCATTTGACATGATCGTCCACCGAATTACGCGGCATCGCGCCTGCCGGGAGCGGCTCTAAATACTGTTTCGATCGCTTCAGGGCCCGCCGAATGCGGGCGTCGATGTCGTAACGCTGCTGGAAGTTTATGTACTCAAATAGGTCGCCGCCGACCGTTCCCGCGGGAATGGAGTTGCCGTACATCTCGATTCCTTCCGCATGCGGAATCGTGCCTTCCACGGGCATCAGCCGCTTGCGCAGATATTCATCAATAGTTGGAGCGGTGTAGATGTTTGTCATACGAGACTTCCAGGCCGAAGCGATTCACTCCTTTGATGTTTGCCTAACTCGGTCCATAACATGACGATGCGGCACTCCATGCGATAGCGTCCATTGTCTTTTGGTAGCGATCCGCGCCGATGTCAGCGTCACTGCGGCCTCGTCCGGAGCGAACGTCCTCCATCCTACGTACTACTCTCCACACCCTACATCCGCGTGGGGCCGTGCGACTAACAAATCCTTAGATTGCTGCCCTGCGCTGTCGAACGCGGTTCGTCGCGATAACTGATACCAAAGTATCGTCCATACCTTCGTCCAATTGCTCCTATGGTCGCCAAATTGACCACCGTTCTGCTTTGTTGGTTACGGAACTGACAGGATTCGTCGCCAAGAAGCGATGAAGACCGCTGGTAGAGAAAACCCAAACCACGGGGTCGCATGGCCCCGCAACCGAGCACATGGCGCGGTAGGTCAGAACAGAACTCGCTCGATCAAGTGGTCTGAGAAGCAAGAAAAATTCCAGCCGAAGGAGATGTGTTTTTTCTTGACTTCTCCCTTTATAGAACTTCTCAGGACTAATCCGCACCGTGGAAGCCGGATACCTTCTGGTCGGCCGACCATCCGGGCCTAACCTGTAGCGTTTGGCGTGTCTTGCATGCACAATGGCGTGTTCTGCATATCGGAGCAGTCGGCGAGCATCTAAACTCAGTCCATGTACAAAACTAAGTCCATATACAAAGCGAAAGCTTACTCCGCAGCCAGCGCGACATCGCCGCTGGCCTCCACCACAATCGCACGGCGCGACCCAACCGAACACGACGTACAGATTGAAATCCTGTACTGCGGCATCTGTCACTCCGATCTTCATCAAGTCCGCAACGAGTGGAGCGGCGTGATGCCCACCGTGTACCCCTGCGTTCCCGGCCACGAAATCGTCGGCCGCGTCACCAAGGTAGGCTCCGCCGTCTCCAAGATGAAGCGCGGTGACCTCGCCGCGGTCGGCTGCATGGTCGATTCGGACGGCACTTGCCCCGAGTGCCAAGCGGGTCTTGAGCAGTTCTGTCCGAATTTCACCTTAACTTACAACTTCCCCGACAAGCATCTGGGAGGCGTCACCTATGGCGGCTACTCCGACAGTATCGTTGTTGACCAGAGGTTTGTCCTGCGCGTCCCCTCGAGCCTCGATCTCGCCGGAGCCGCTCCCTTGCTCTGTGCCGGAATCACAACTTACTCACCGATGCGCCACTGGGGCGTCACCAAGGGCAAGAAAGTAGGCGTGGTCGGTCTAGGCGGACTAGGTCACATGGGCGTGAGGTTTGCACATGCGCTCGGAGCCCACGTTGTCGTCTTCACGACTTCACCCAAAAAGAAGGAAGACGCACTCCGTCTCGGAGCAAACGAGGTCGTCATTTCAAAGAATGCGGACGAGATGCAAAAGCACGCTGGCAGCTTTGACTTCATTCTCGATGCTGTCTCGGCCGATCACGACATCAATGCGTACATCAATCTGTTGCGCCGCGATGGGAACATTACTCTTGTTGGTGCGCCAGAGAAGCCTCTCGCCCTATCGGCATTCGGTCTGATCATGGGCCGGCGCAGCCTCTCCGGTTCACCGATCGGCGGTATCGCCGAAACCCAGGAGATGCTCGATTTCTGCGGCGAGCACAACATCACCGCAGATGTTGAAGTCATCCCCATTCAGAAGGTCAACGAAGCTTACGAGAGTCTGCTCAAGTCGGATGTGAAGTACCGCTTCTCCATCGATATGGCATCTCTCAAATCTGAGTAAGACGATGAATAAACAGTTTCGCGTCTCTGGCAGCCCGTTTCACAAGCTGGAAGAACTGGGAGTCCGTGCCTCTGCGGTCCTGCGCAGAGCCGGGCTTGCCCAGGGACTGATCGATGAACCGCGCGTGCTCCTCACGACTAAGGAACTCTTTGCCTTGTGGGGTGCGGTGGGCGAAGTCAGCACCAACCCCGCGATTGGTCTCCAGCTGGGAACGGAAAACAAAACCGAACGATTCCACCCCATCGGTCTCGCCGCTCTTTCGACAGAGAATTTCGGCTCAGCCATAGAGCGAATGGGTCGCTACAAACAGCTCACCTGCCCGGAAGAAATCCTCCAGGAAAAAGACGACGAAGAGTGGGGCATCCAGTTCCGCTGGCTCCTCGCTGATGAGGTCGAGCCTCCGGTGCTGATCGAATGCTGCTTCGCCTGGGTGCTCTCGCTAGCTCGCCACGGCACTGGCACGCGCATTTCGCCGCTGCGTGTGGAGTTCGTACAACATCGCGCGCACGTGAAGACCATTGAACGCCATTTCGGCTGCCCGGTGGTCTGCGGGGCACCTCGCAACGCCATCGTCTTTCGCGCTGTCGACGCTCAGCGCCCCTTCGTGACGCGTAATGCTGAACTTTTGGGAATGCTTGCCCCGCAGTTCGAGGAAGAGCTCAAGCAGGAAAACGTCGACGAAAACTTCCCCGAGCGCGTCCGCGGAGCGATACAGCAAAAGCTCACTGGCCGTCGCCCCACCATTGAGGACATCGCCGACGCACTACATATCAGCCCCCGCAGTCTCCAGCGACGCTTGCAAGATGAAGGATCCAGTTTCCAGCGCAGCTAGCGTCTTAACCCCCATCTGTAAAGGAGAAGCAATGCAAAAACGCAAACTCGGAAAAAGGAATTTGGAAGTGTCAGCGATTGGGCTGGGCTGCATGGGACTGAGTTACGGCTACGGGCCCGCCGTGGACAAGAAGGAAGGGATCACGCTGATTCGAGCGGCAGTCGAACGCGGCGTCACATTCTTCGATACCGCGGAGGTCTACGGCCCGTTTACGAACGAAGAACTCGTGGGTGAAGCTCTCGCTCCGTTCCGCAATCAAGTGGCGATCGCCACCAAGTTCGGGTTCAAAATTGATCCGAGCACCGGCAAACAGGCCGGGCTGGACAGCACACCCGAGCATATCAAGGAGGTCGCCGTGGCCTCGCTCAAGCGACTCAAGACCGATGTCATCGATCTTTTCTATCAGCACCGCGTTGACCCGAACGTGCCGATTGAAGACGTGGCGGGCGCGGTGAAGGATTTGATTCGGCAAGGAAAAGTAAAGCACTTCGGACTTTCTGAAGCAGGGGTGCAGACCATACGTCGCGCTCATGCCGTTCAGCCTGTAACTGCACTGCAAAGCGAATATTCGCTGTGGTGGAGAGAACCTGAAGCGCAAGTGATACCGATGCTGGAGGAACTCGGGATCGGGTTCGTTCCATTCAGTCCTCTGGGTAAAGGTTTCCTTACCGGAAAGATCAGTGAAGATACGAAGTTCGACAAAAGTGATTTCCGCAACATCGTCCCTCGCTTTACGCCAGAGAACCGGAAAGCGAATCAAGCGTTGGTGGATCTGCTCGGCAGATTTGCGCAACAGAAGAAAGCGACACCTGCTCAGGTCGCACTCGCTTGGCTGCTTGCGCAGAAACCGTGGATCGTGCCGATCCCTGGAACGACCAAGCTACATCGGCTCGAAGAAAACATCGGAGCCGCTAACGTCGAACTTTCGCCCGACGATCTCCGCGAATTGGAGAACGCAGCCTCAAGGATCGCGGTGCAAGGTGCTCGGTACCCCGAAGAACTGCAAAAAATGGTGGGCCGCTGAGCAGCAGGGACGGCAAACCGGAACTGGCCTGTTCACCGGCACCGTGGGGATTGATCCGCTTTTTCACGCACCCGATCCGGCATCAATGTCTCTTCTGTCCGGCCCGGCGGCGTGGTTTATTCGGCGACCAAGCATGCTGTGCGAGTCATATCCGAAGGGCTGCGTCAGGAAGTGAAGCCTTACAACCTCCGTACCACGGTGATCTCACCCGGCGCGGTGGATACCGAACTCCCGAACAGCGTGACCGAGCCGGATATCGCCGTGAACATCCGCAAGGTCTATGAAATTGCAGTTCCCGCCGAATCGTTCGCGCGGGCAGTCGCGTTCGCCATGACCCAACCGGAAGATGTGGACATAAACGAGATCCTGTATCGGCCCACACGCCAGGAGTTCTAAGCTAACAGTAAGGCGAAGGAGTGCACATGCCAGCGCGGAACGATGCTCTAAAAGACCGCCTTTCCCGATATCGCGAAATTAACATCACTGTGACCGGCAGAAAGTCGGGACGCACTATCTCAATCCCGGTTTGGTTCGTATTGGAGGACGACAAGCTTTACCTCCTGCCGGTGCAGGGGTCGGATACACAGTGGTACAAGAACGTGCTCAACAACCCGATGATTCGGATCGATGCGCGGGGCGCAGAGGCTGAAGTCAAGGTCGTTCCTGTCACTGACGCCACACAGGTGTCGTCCGTGGTCGAGAAATTCCGCGCCAAGTACGGGACCAGCGACGTGAAGACGTACTATTCAAAGTTCGACGTTGCCGTCGTCGCTCAGATCCGCTGATGGTGCGTCATCACCGCTGCCGAGGACCTCGTTAGATAATCGTGTCCGAGTGACAAACCGGAAGTTATGTGTCGATAGGTAAACGCGCATCTCGTCAGTGCTTGATTTCCTGATGAGACGCCGACTTCACAGGACTAATGCCGCCGTGGAAGCCGGACCATCCGGAAGTTATCGCCTAGCGGCCCGACTCGAAATGCTGACTGCGGCCGCGTCTACGGATAGCGGGTTAGACGGCATGTGGACGGGAAATCTCCAAGGCGACGTTCGGGCTGTCCCAAACGCACAGGAACGCACAGAGGCACGCGTTGTCAGTTGCGGAGAATCAATCCCGCAACGCCCGGGCCGGATCAGTCCGCGTCGCGCGCCAAGCGGGCAAGAAACATGCTGCCAGTGCGGCCATTGTCATCACCGCCAATGCCGACCCGAATGCCAGTGGGTCGTATGGGCTTACCTTGTATAGGAGGTTCCCAAGCAATCGTGTCAATGCCAATGCCATCACGCCGCCTAGCAACACTCCGCCTGCCGTTAACGCCAAGCCGCGCGATATGACCAGGCGCAAGAGATTGGATGCGTCCGCGCCAAGCGCCATGCGCAGCCCCAACTCGCGCGTGCTCTGCGACACGGCATAAGACATCACGCCATAGAGTCCGATGGTAGCGAGGAGCAGCGCCAATCCTCCTAGAACACCAACTAGCGTTACGGCCACCATCTGCGGCGACGTCGAGCGATCCACTTGCTCTTGCAGCGTGATCACCTCGTAGAGCGCCAGGCCCGGATCCAGCGTGTGGACCTCGCGCGCCAGCGCGGTCGCCATCGTCTCCGCGTTCAGCGGGGTTCGGATAAACAAATCTGCCCCTCGCGAGAAATTCTGGCGCAGAGGCACGTAGAAAAAGGGTTTCGGCGTTTCCCGAACGCTCTCGTACTTGGAATCTCTTGCCACACCGACCACCTGCATCCATCGGCCCTTGACCTGAACCCGCTCGCCAATTGGATTCTTGCCGCGCCAATACTTCGCGGCCATTGTTTCGTTCACGACGGCCACCAGAGCAGCCTTTTCGTCGTCCGCCCGCATGAATTCGCGGCCGGACACCAAGGGAATACCCATCGTCGCGAAGTAGTCCGGGCCCACCTCGTTGTATTGCACGATGGGCTGCTCTTCGGGCGGAGCTTGATAGCCATCTACGGCAATCGGCGCGGAAGAAAAGCTTCCGTAGCTCAGCGGCGTCATTCGCCCAAATGCAGCCGATTCGACGCCGGGCAGCGCCTTCACGCGCTCCAGCAGCTCGTCCTGGAAACTCTGCGCGCGCGGCGCATCGTATCCTGCCGACACCAGAGGGACGACCGTCTCCAGCACTCCGTGCGTCGAAAAACCCGGGCTGGAATTTCGAATTCGCTGCAGGCTCTGCAGCAGCAATCCCGCTCCAACCAGCAATACAAAACTCAGCGACACCTGAACCAGCACAAGTCCCGAACGCATCCACGCTCTTCCAGCTCCTCCGACAACGCCCGCCGAATCGGCTTTCAACGCGCCGGCGAGATCGAGCTTGCGCGTCTGAATTGCGGGGATCACTCCGACAACGAGCGTCGCCAACAAACAAACTCCGGCGCTCAACGCCAGCACTCGCCCATCGATTTCCCCCGGAAGGTGCATCGTCACGCCGCCGCGCGCGGGGAAGAGCAGCACGAGCGCGTGACGGCACCAGTGCGCAACAAGGAGCCCGCCGACCGCGCCAAACGCTGAAAGCACCAGGCCCTCCGTAACGAGCTGTTTCACGAGACGCCCGCGGCCCGCGCCTATAGCCATCCGAACCGTCATTTCATGGCGTCGCGCGAACGACCTCACCAGCAGCAGATTGCCGACGTTCGCGCACGCAATCAGCAAGACAAACACGACCACGGCGAGCATGATTTCGAGCGTGGGAAGTAAAGCCCCCGCGTTATTGAACGGCGTTTGCCACAAGGGCCAGAGTCTGATCCCGCGGCCTCGGTTGGTATCCGGATAGGCGGATTCCAATCGCGCCGCCACGGCGGAGGTTTCCTCCTGCGCCTGTCTGAGATTGACGCCGGGCTTGAGTCGCACGTACGCTTCAATCCACCTTGCACCGCGATCCTCCAGTTTGTACCCGCCCGCTTCAAAAGTTTCCTCCATCGACGCGGGAACCCAAAACTGCATCGCCCAGCCCACGAACGTCCCATAAAAACCCTCTGGCATGACACCAACAATCGTGTGCAGCGTACCGCTGAGCCTCTGCGTTTTTCCGATGATTTGCGGATCGCCCTTAAAGCGCCCTTTCCATAACTGATAACTGATCACCGTCACAGGATGAGCGTTCCGCCCCGCGTCCTCTCCCGGCTCGAATCCTCGCCCAAGAATCGGATGTACTCCGATAGCATCAAAATAATTCGCCGATACGATGCTTCCAGTGGTGACCTCGGCGCGGTCGCCAATGCTGAGCGTCGTCCCCATAATTTTCGTTACAAAAAATGCGTCAAACAGCGTGCAACTCCTCTGCAAGTCGAGGAAATCTGGCCACGAAATCGGCGTTCCGCGAGCCTCCCCGCGCTCCGTTCCGGCGAGAGCGAGCAGCCGCTCCTGGTGTGTTACGGCTGG
>JGI12635J15846_10005179_pt1 | contig 11267 bp, 8 predicted proteins | sample BlaSpr_A8_OM2_M2_FD_15846 | JGI IMG/M metagenome (IMG submission 15846) | reverse complement strand
CAACGATTTGATTTCCGTTCTGGATGAAATCGAGCAGTCGGCCGCTCAAATTGTCATCCTGACGGGCGCTGGAAAGGCGTTCTGCGCGGGGATGGATTTGGACGAACTAAAATCACTGACGGGAAAGACCCATCAGGAAAATATTGAAGACTCAGCCCGCATGGCGCGGCTCTTCCGGCGGATATACGAATTTCCAAAACCAACTATTGCCGCGGTAAACGGCGCCGCCATCGCCGGAGGAACAGGGCTTGCGACCATGTGCGACTTTACTCTCGCTGTGCCCGAAGCGAAGTTTGGCTACACCGAGGTTCGCATTGGATTCGTTCCCGCGATTGTTTCGTCGATTCTCGTCTGGCAAGTGGGACACAAAATCGCCCGCGACCTGCTGTTAAGCGGACGGCTATTTGATGCGACCGAAGCTCATCGATTTGGTTTGGTGAATGGGATAGTAGGTTCAGAAAACTTGATGGTTCGAGCACGTGAACTGGCGGCGCAGCTCACGGAGAACAGCCCTTCCTCAATGGCTGCCACGAAGCGCCTCATAAATGGTTTCATCTCGGCGCAATTGGACGGGCAGATTGCCGACGCGATCGAGGACAATGCCCGCATCCGAACGACCGCGGACTTCCGTGAAGGGATAAATTCATTCCTCGAAAAGCGCAAGCCACGCTGGACGGGGCAATGAGTGGTCTTAAGAAATATTCGTCGACCATTTGCGAGACTAGATTGCGAGTGCGCTACGCTGAAACTGACCAGATGCGCGTTGTTTACCATGCGAACTATTTCATTTGGTTCGAGGTTGGCCGCGTCGAATTGTTACGGCAGCTTGGTTTTTCGTACCGCGACATGGAAGACAAAGACCAATGCTTCATCGCCGTCGTGGACGCCCGATGCCGCTACAAAGCTCCGGCACGTTACGACGATGAAATCATTGTCCGTACACAGCTGAAAAATGTGCGGGAATCAGTGATTCATTTCGGATATGAACTCATCAGAGAGAATGACGGCTTGTTATTGGCCGAAGGCGAGACGACGCACATAGTGACAAATGCTGAGATGAAGGCGACCGCGCTTCCGGCTGAGTATATGGACGCTTTTAGAGAGGCGCTGGGGAGATAATCCGGGCGCTAACCTTTCGATCGAGCTTCTGACACAACAAGACAGGACTCAAAGCTTCTTGCAAGCACTCCACATTGACGGGAACGGTCTGACGCTGGAAGCGGTTCGCGAAGTCGCCGCTGAGAACCGTCCTGTGCTTCTTTCTCCAGACGCTCGAGAAGCGGTCAATCGGGCGCGAGGCGTCGTAGACAACTTGGTCGCTAACAATACGCTTTCCTATGCGATCACGACTGGCGTAGGCAAGTTGAGCGACGTTCGCATCGCTGGCGAACAGATTCGTGCGCTACAGGTGAATCTGCTTCGCTCGCACGCTGTCGGCGTAGGGGAACCCCTCCCCGGCGCGGAGGTGCGCGCGATGACGTTATTGCGCGCTAACTCGCTATCAAAGGGGCATTCGGGAGTTCGCCCGGAAATCATTGACACGCTTTGCGAGATGTTGAATCGAGGCGTGACTCCATTTGTGCCGTCTCAAGGAAGCGTGGGAGCCAGCGGCGACCTTGCTCCCCTTGCACATCTGGCTTTAGTTCTCATCGGCGAAGGCGAATGCTTGGACGCCAACGGCCAACGAATACCGGCTGCTGAGGCTCTTCGACGGGCTGAGATCAAACCGCTCATAATCGAAGCTAAAGAGGCCGTTTCGCTAGTCAATGGCACGCAAGGAATGCTTGCTCTCGGCATCCTCGCGTTACTCGCATCGGAAACGTTGGTTAATACTGCTGACGTGGTCGGTGCCCTCAGTCTTGATGCTCTTCACGGCACCGACATGGCTTTCGATGCGCGCATCCATCAAGCGCGCCCTCATGTTGGACAAACAAAGAGTGCCGCCAATTTGCGCAAAATGTTGGAGGGGAGCGAACTTCGCGAATCGCATCGAGATTGTGGGCGAGTACAGGACGCGTATTCGTTGCGTTGCATACCGCAGGTGCACGGCGCAGTCCGCGACACTTTGACTCAATGCCGCGGAGTGTTTGAAATCGAAGCCAATTCCGCAGTCGACAATCCACTGGTTTTCGTGAATAACCAAAGCGAGACGGAAGGCGATGTAATCTCGGGAGGTAATTTTCACGGCGAACCAATTGCGTTCGCTCTGGATTTCCTCGGAATTGCTCTCAGTGCTCTCGCGGGAATTTCAGAGCGACGATTGGAGAGGCTCGTCAATCCATACTTGAACGAAGGATTGCCCCCATTTTTAGCGGCTGAGGCGGGACTCAATTCAGGTTTTATGATGGCGCAAGTTACAGCGGCTGCCCTGGTCAGTGAGAACAAGATTCTTGCGCACCCTGCGTCCGTTGACTCAATTACGACTTCCGGCAATAAAGAAGATTACGTTTCGATGGGGATGACCGCGGCTCTAAAACTGAAACGAATTGTGGAGAATACCCGGAACGTAATTGCGATCGAAGCGATGGCTGCGGCCCAGGCATTAGATTATTTGTTACCCCTGAAGACAGGAAAACGCGGCCAGGCAGCTTATGCCGCCATTCGGTCGGTCTCGCCGATGGTGGAAAGAGACCGCGTGATGTATGACGACTTCGCGAAGATAAACACCTTGATAGCGAGCGGAAAGATCGCCGAAGTGTTGACCATCTAGGCGCGCCAGTCTGCTAGATTAATTCATCATGAAACCGGCCCGCAGCTTCGCCAGCGATAACAATGCCGGCGTTCACCCTGAGGTACTGGCGGCGATTGCGGAGGCGAATGTAGGCCATACCGTCGGCTACGGCGACGACGCTTTTACCGCATCAGCCATTCGCAAATTCAAGCAGCACTTCGGCGCGGGTATTGAAGTTTTCTTCGTATTCAACGGTACCGCAGCGAACTGCCTGAGCCTGAAAGCGCTGACGGAATCCTATCACGCAGTAATTTGCGGTGAAGCCGCTCACATCAATGTCGACGAGTGCGGAGCCCCCGAAACGTTCACCGGATGCAAACTGATTCCAATCCCAACATCTGACGGCAAACTGACGGTGGACGCCGTGAGCCATGTCTACCACGGTATCGGAGATCAGCATCACGTTCAGCCGCGCGTGATTTCGATTACTCAGGCGACTGAAGTAGGGACAGTTTACAAACCTCGCGAAATCGAGGCCCTCGCCCAGTTCGCGCACGACCGGAACATGTTTCTTCACATGGACGGCGCACGCATGGCAAATGCGGCGGTGAGCCTCGGTCTGAGTCTGAGACAGGCTACCCGCGATCTGGGAGTGGACGTCCTCTCGTTCGGTGGAACCAAGAACGGGTTGATGGGCGCGGATGCTGTTATTTTCTTCGACAAGAAACTCAGCCGCAATTTTCTCTATTTGCGGAAACAAGGAATGCAATTGGCGTCGAAGATGCGCTTCATCGCCGTCCAATTCGAGGTATTGTTGTCGAACGAACTATGGCTTAAGAGCGCCCGGCACGCAAACCAAATGGCTCGAATGCTGAAAAGAGAATTGCGAAAGATACCGCGAGTCAAAGTCCTTTATCCAGTCGAGGCGAATGGAGTATTCGCACAGGTTCCTCGTGCAGCCATTGCTAAATTGAAGAAGCAATACTTCTTTTATGTCTGGGATGAAAAGCAGTCAATCGTCCGCTGGATGTGCTCATTCGATACCACGGAAGAGGATGTCCGGGAGTTTGCCAGATTCGTGAAGGTCATTATCGGAAGCTAGAATGCCCGGGGAAATCACGAAATTGGTAATGTTTACCATAGTTGCTGATGATTTTTGATCCCTTGCTTTTTGCTGTGCGTTTTTATAGATTTAGGCCACTCCCCATCAGAGTCACAGCGCAACAGTTAAACCTGGAGAAATCATGAGTCGGAAGCGGTACAGGATGTTTTCAATCGCGTTCGCAATTGCTTGCCTCGCGGCCCTGCCGAATTGCGGGAACGACAACAAACTCGTGTCCATTGCAGTGCAGCCTTCGACCGCTTTCTTTTTGACGCCGGCTTCCGGTTTGACCATCAAATTGACCGCCCTAGGCACCTATATCCACCCGCCGGCAACTAAGGATATAACCAATAAAGTAACTTGGACTTCAGATATCCCCGGACTGGTTACAGTCGACCAAACCGGGGCAGTGGCGCCGTCAGGGAACGGAAGTTGTGGAATTGCCAATGTGACCGCAAGCTTCTTCACCAGCGCTAGTAACCCTGCTGGAAATGTCCTGAGGGGGAGCGCTACAGTCACCGTGCACGATCCGGCAGTCCCGACTTGCCCTTAGCCGTTTTGGTCTCGTTCTTCTAATAACTCGTCCAGCGTCTTGGGATGTTTTTCTGTCCGCTTTTCTTTCTTCTTCCGATCTGGAACAACTTTCTCGATTGGCGGGCTACCGATTCGCTCCCGTGCCATTGCTTTGATTTCTTTTACCGGATCAAATCGGTCGCGTTTTTTCTTTTTTGTCATCGCACATCCCGCAACTACTCTTCGTCCCCGTGGGGTTCCTCGGCTTGAAGGCTGGACTCGGGATTAATTAACGGCAAGTTTGCTGAAGGCAGTACACGATTCAGGGCTGCAACGTCCTTCGTCTTCAGGGCCTCCCATCGCTTCATCACGACATTGAGAGCACGGTCTGTAGCGTTGGCGTTTTCGATCAAGATCGCAGTGGGCGCCGCATCCGCTCTCTCGACATCACCGTAGAGAGTCGTGATGTCGGTATTCAGCCGCTTGAGGGTCGCCCCCGGCTGAGCTGTTGCGCCAGCTACTCCCAACACATCTGAAACCTTCTGCTCAAGGGACTTCAACGAATCCAGGACCGGACCATTCGCTTTTGGCGAGATTGCTTTGATTTGCTCCAGAATTGAGCGAGCCTGCAGCACAGCCTGAGAACTCTGGGTCAACATTGACGTCAGGCGTGTCGCTAGATTGAATTCTTGCTCGAGCCCGGCCGGTGGCGTTTTCACTCGCGGGTCAATCTTTATCGTGAGCGGCTGGGCATAGTCTTTGCCATTCGCGGTAAGCCGAACTGTGTATTGGCCTGGCAGAGCAATCGGCCCTTGCGGTGTGCGAGGAGTCTGGTGCGGAACGGCGGAGATTGGGTACTCGTGAGTTGTCGCGATTGGCGCGGGATAATGCAAGTCCCATACCCAGCGATGCATGCCTTCGGTCGCAGGTAGAGCTTTCGGCATGCGAATCCAATATAGGGGGATCAGTTGTTTTTCCAGTTCCGCCTGGGTTACATCCGGCTGATCAGTGCTGGAGTAACGGCGGACAAGTTTCCCTTGAGAGTCGTAGATCGCCAGCGATACTGGGTCCGATGATTGCTGCGGAAGAAAGTAATCGATGATTGCGCCGTCCGGTGGATTTTCTCCCGCTGGCTCGTCGGGCGGTATTGGAGTATCCGTGCCTGCGCTGCGTCGAACGCGGTACGCCGCCGCCGGATGAAACAAAAAAGGACTGCCCTCTACGTTCGATTCCGCAAGCTGTCGCAATGGAGCGATGTCATCCAATATCCAGAATGATCGGCCGTGGGTGGCGACAATCAAATCATTATCATGAACCCAGAGATCGCGCATTGACGTATGAGGAAGATTTAGCTGCAGAGATTGCCAATGATCTCCATCGTCGAACGAGACCCATACGGCAGTTTCGGTTCCCGCGAACAGCAGACCCTTACGAATCGGATCTTCGCGCACCGTGTCTACAGGGGAATCAGCAGGCAGGCCTTCAATAATCAGTTTCCAGGACTTTCCGCCATCATGTGTGCGGTAAATATATGGACGAAGATCATCGATTCGAAAACGATTCACCGAAGCGTATGCCGACTGATCATCGAACTGCGACGCAGCAATTTGTGTGACTTTGCTCCATGGGCTCAAATCCGGCGGAGTGATGTTTCCCCAATTCCTCCCGCCGTCGCTAGTTTTCCAGATGAGTCCGTCATCCGTTCCCGCCCAGATCGTGTTTTGATTGCGGAACGATGGCGCCAACGCATAAATTGACCCGCGCTGTTTTACGGCCTTGGGATTCTTCGAGACAAGATCTCCAACGCTCGGAGGGACGCCCGGATTCTCCCGCGTAAGATCCGGGCTTATGCTCTGCCACGAATTTCCTCCGTCGATGGTCTTGAAAAGCAAATTGGCAGCGTAGTAAAGAACATGCGGATCGACGGGAGAAAACACGAGAGGCTCGGTTCGATCAGTTCGATACTTATCGGAGGGAAGTGGGATGGGCGTGACGTTCTGGACTTGTCCGGTTGACCAATGGAACTTTGAAACCTCACTTCTGCCGGCTCCATACACAACGTCGGAATCAAGTGGATCGGGCGCGACATAGCCGTATTCAATGACGCCGACCGGATGCCAGTCTCGAAACGTAATCTCTCCATCGTTGCCGCGACTCACGATGCAAACCGAACCGCTTTCCTGCTGGCCCGCACAGACCTTATAGGGGAAGTCGTTGGTTGCCGCGACGTGGTACAACTGCGCCGTGGGCTGGTTGAACCATGAACTCCACGTTTCCCCCGCGTTGACGGTAACAACTGCACCCTGATCAGCGACCAGCAGGATAATGTCGGGATTGTTCGGGTTGATCCATAAGTTCTGGTAATCGTCGCCGCCAGGCGCGCCGCGAATGCTAGTCCATGTTTTGGCTTCGTCAACGGATTTAACGGTGACGATGCTGGCGCTGTAGACGACATCCGGATTCTTCGGATCGACCTTAGGAATTGGCAGGTCGCCTCCGCCAATGCGCATAGCAGGGCGCGCGTCGGTCGTAATCCGATACCAATTTTCCCCAGCATCGTCCGAGCGATAGAACCCCAGGCCTTTATCTGTCGCGTAGTCTCCACGCGTCGTGGTCGCGATCGTTGCGTAAAGGCGGCTAGGCTGGCTCGGCGCAATGGCGACGTAAATTTGGCTGAGATCAGCAGGCAGACCGTTCTTTAGCTGCCGCCACGTGCTGCCGCCGTCGGTAGATTTGAATAGCCCTCCGCCTGTCCCTTCAAACTGGTTGTTGTCTTCCCATGGCCCTTCACGGACTTCCCATAGAGACGCATAGATCACATCCGGATTCGAGTGATCGATCTGCACATCTGAGCCCCCGGTGTTCTCGTCCTTGTAGAGAATTTTCTGCCAGGTTTCTCCGCCGTCGTTTGAGCGGAAAATGCCACGCTCCTCGTTTGGGCCGTACGGATGGCCGAGAACGGCGGCGAATAATCGGTTGGGGTTGCGGGGATCAATCGCCAGCGCGGGAATCTGTTTGCCGTCGCGAAGGCCTAGATGCGTCCACGTCTTACCCGCGTCCGTGGATTTGTAGATTCCGTCGCCAACCGAGAGGTCGGGACGATGTAATCCTTCACCACTTGCGACGTAAACAATATTTGGATCGGAAGGGGCGATCGCAATTGCCCCGATCGATTGCGAGCTTTGCTGATCGAAGATGGGGACCCACGTGCGGCCGAAGTCGTTGGATTTCCAAACTCCGCCGTCGACCGCGCCCAAGTAAAAAACGTTAGGCTGAGCGGGAACTCCGGCGGCGGCCCGGGTACGTCCCCCTCGGAATGGCCCAATCATGCGCCATCGCATCTCCCCGAACATTTTCTCAGGGGTGCGCTGGGCGGAGGCGCCTGCGATTAGAAAAACGCAGCTACAAGCAATCGCACAGATGACAAACCCACGACTCCTCATCACGCCAGGCCTCCGCTGCTCATCCCGGAAAATTAGTTTCTTCAAATAGTCAACTGGCGTAACGTTACAAATTCGTTCGCTATGCTTTTAGATGCCGCTCGCTGTTAGGTTTCGATCCGCTAACCGCGAAAAACAGGATGTACAGGTAGCAGAGAGCTGTGACTAATAAGGCGTAATGGAGCCCCTGACCCCAACTGGTCTGTCCTTGAGTCATCACCGGGTAGTAGCGGCTGTTAATCACGTCAGCGATTTTGCCGACAACCCACGGGATGACCGCACCGCCGACAATTGCCATGTTCATGATGCCGGAGCCATCTCCCGTAAGTGGGCCAAGTCCAGCGATCCCCATCGTAAAAATACAAGGAAACATGATTGAATTGAACAAGCCAATGGAAAGAATGGACCACATCGCGACTGGGCCGTTTGTCATTACGGAAACAATGACGAGCAAGCCGGCCATAATTGCCGCCAGCGCCAGCAATTTGCCGGCCCTAATTTTTTGCAGAAGAGCGGACCCGATGAAGCGCCCGACCATTGCGCCTCCCCAATAAAGGGAAATGTACTTAGCGGCCTCGCCCAACGCTGCGCGATAACGCGTCGCAGCATCAGGGATACTTGCCGGAGAGATGAAACCGCCGATATTGTCCAGCGCAAGGTAATTGGCGATGGAACTTCCAATTGCAACTTCGCCGCCGACGTAAACAAAGATGGCAATCGCGCCGAAGACAAGATTGGGATGTTTCCAGACCGAATCATTGATCTTCTCCCCAATGTGGTGTTCGGCGGACTCCATTTTCGGCAACTTGAAGAGGCCGATTGCGATTGCCAAAAGCAACAGCGCAAAACTGAAGAAATATACGTACAGCTTAATGACGGCTTCGGATTCCTGCGACACCGACCCAGCGAGTGCGGTGGAGGTCGTCCTGAGAATTAGCTTTGCGCCTATCCACGGAAAAATCGTAGTGCCCAGAGAATTGAAAGCTTGAACCAGGTTTAGCCGGCTGGAGGCAGTTTCCGGTCGTCCCAGCACTGATACATAAGGATTCGCAGCGACTTGCAGAATCGTTATTCCCGTCGCCAAAACGATCAGCGCCGTTAGAAAGAACGGGAAGGAAGGGATCTTCGCCGCCGGATAGAATGCCAGGCAGGCGACTACCATCGTCAGCAATCCAACGAGGATGGCGCGCTTGTATCCGATCCAGTCGATGATTTTGGCGGCTGGAATTGAGAAGACGAAGTAAGCCGAGAAAAATGCTGTTTGAATCAGCATGCTGGCGGCCAGTTTGAGCTTAAAAACGTTCTGCGCGAACGGAATAAGCACATCGTTCAGGGAGGTGAGCGATCCCCACATGAAAAACAGAGTGGTCAATACTGCGAGGGCGCCCGTGTAACTTTGTGGAGCTTCCTTGACGACTACATTTGATGATTTTGCTGTGGCAATTGCCATGTTTAGTTCACCTCAAAAGACAGTTTCACAGATTGCCTCGATCCATTGGCACGGCAGCATCGCACATGTTACAGCATCTTTGGCGGTTCGCAACTGGCTCCGCACAAAATTCGCTATCGCTACAATAGGCACGTGCAGAAATTGTCTTGTTTTGTTGGCAAGGGTGGCGTCGGGAAGACGACGGTTTCGGCGGCTTACGCTGTTAGGACAGCCCGGAAGCATCCTTCGGAGCGAGTCCTGCTCATGTCCACGGACCCGGCGCATTCTTTATCCGACATCCTTCAAGCGCGGCTTGGAAATAGACCCGCAGCAATTGATTTATTCGGTCGCGGCTCTTTGGACGCCTGGCAAGTAGATTCGGCGAGCCTGTTTGGCAAATTTCTTCGACAGCATAAGCAGAACATCCTTAAGGTTATTGATCGCGGATCGATTTTCTCCCGGGAAGACATCGAGCCATTGCTCGATACGACTCTGCCTGGGATGGCCGAAGTCTCAGCTTTATTGGCAATTCAAGACGCGGTAGGTTCTGGAAAATACTCGCGTATTGTCGTGGACACTGCCCCTTTTGGACACACCCTGCGCCTATTTGGCTTGCCACAACAGTTTCTTCGATTCTTGAATTTTCTAGAACTCGCTGCCAGTCGCGATCGCGTATTAGCCGCTCATTTCGGTGGGCACACCAGTAGAACCTCGGACTTTGCTTTCATCGATAAGTGGCGAAAAATCGTCGAAGACGTGGAGGACGTTTTCACAAAAGATGCGCGCTTGTTTTTGGTTACAACACCAGAGAGATTTTCTTTGAATGAGTCTGTACGTTGTACTGACGCACTCAAGACAGATTCTCCCGCACTGGAAATTGCTGAGATTGTTCTGAATCGCTCTGTGATTGAGGCTAGCGAATGCAATGTGTGCCGGAAGCGGGAGCGGGCCACTTCCGACGCAAAGAGATTTCTGAAGAAACATTTTCCTGAGCAGCCATTGCACGTTGGTGAGGATGCTGGGACTCCGCTCGTGGGGGTGAAGGTTCTCAGCGCGTTTGCTGACCATGTTTTCGAAGGAAACAGACTAAAATTGCAGCCCACTGCCACGAGAGTCGTCGATGTGCGGTTAAAGAAGACAGTGTGGCCGACACTAACTGTCCCACTCAATTTTGTACTGGGTAAAGGGGGCGTGGGCAAGACGACTGTCTCCGCGGCCCTCGGCGTTAGCACTCGAAAAGAGAAACAGCTTCCGGTTCAAATATGTTCAGTAGATCCTGCTCCGTCTTTGGACGATATTTTCCAAAAAGCTATAGGGGACAAGCCCGTATCAGTTCTCGGCGACCCAAATTTCCGCGCATCGGAGATGGATTCAGTTGCGATTTTTGCCCAGTGGGTGCGGGAAGTCAGGGCGAACATCGAAGATGCTACCGGGGCGGAGGTTTCCGGAATTCATATCGACCTTTCCTTCGAACGGGAATTGCTATCCGAACTGTTGGAGATCGTGCCTCCCGGAGTGGACGAGGTCCTCGCAATATTCCGCATTCTTGATTTGTTAAGTAATGATGTGTCGAGCGGTCGCGACCAAGGGGTTGTAATTGACATGGCCCCTACCGGTCACGCGCTGGAGCTGCTACGAATGCCGGACCGAATTCTTGCATGGACCCGCCCATTATTGAAAACCCTGGCGGCGCACCGTACACTAGCCGCTGCTCGTGACGCGGCAGTAAAGATAGCAGGCCTGGGGCAGCAGGTTCGAGAGTTGATAGGCTTGCTTAAGGACGACGCCCGGGCAAGAATTCATATTGTGTTGTTGCCAGAGCTGCTCCCCGATCGTGAAACTGAACGACTAGTTTCCGATTTGAGAACTCTTCACCTGATTCCGAAGGCAATGTTCGTGAACCGCGTTATTTTTGCCAAAGATGTGGGCAAGTGCCCTCGATGTATTCGCGCAATGCAATCGCAACAGATTGTAATCTCCGGCCTCAGGAAGAAACATAAGGGAATTGATATTTACGCTGTGCGAGATTTCCCTCAGGAAATTGCTGGCAAAGCCGCACTTGATGCGTTCACAGGAGAGCTGTGGCAAGTCGGTTAAAGGGTCCCGGCTCAC
>JGI12635J15846_10005177_pt1 | contig 11269 bp, 9 predicted proteins | sample BlaSpr_A8_OM2_M2_FD_15846 | JGI IMG/M metagenome (IMG submission 15846) | reverse complement strand
TGCCCCGGCTGCCGGTCGTCGATGACCAGGGCGCCCAGGGTCCACTTGCCGAGCTTTCCCGTCACGCGGCTGCCGAACTGCGGGTCGGCGATCTGGCGCGAGAAAAAAAGATTAATCGGCGTGGCGAAGAACCCCGCGTTCTCAATGAAGAACGGCCGCTTCTCCGGGAAGAAAACAGCAAAGCGCTGGTTGACGGTGACCTGCGGGTCGTCGGATTCCACTTGGCTGAAATCCGGATTCAGCGTGAGGTCGAACGTCAGCGAATCCTTGGCTACAAATTTCGCATCGAGCCCCGCGCGATGCTCGAATTTATCCATGAACCCAGCAGGGCCGCCGCCCGGCTGATTCAGGAAGTGATCGTTGGCCAGCAGTCCGTACGGAATGAGCTGGATGTTGCGTCCCGGCGACACATTTTCCAGACCGCCAACCGGCGCAAATTGCTGCGTCAACCCTTCCACGCGCGCGGTCACGTACGGCCAGTAGTCGTATTCGCTTTTCCGAAGAATCACGCGATAAAGCGCCACTCCCCAGGTTTGCTCCGGATCGCTCGAGAACCGCAGGCTCTTGAACGGAATCGAAAAGAAAACAATGTAGCCGTCGCCCGTGACTCGGCCCGCGTTATCCCACAGGGTGTCGAAGCTGAAGTCGTATCCTTTCCCTTCGGTGTAGATCGCATCGGTCTGCACCCCGAGCGGATTAGAGTAAAAAAAATACGCGCGGTGAGAATCCCGGAAGGTGTCCAGCAGGATGCCCACGCCGTCATCCTGATCGGAGGCCTCGCGCTTGGAAAGATGCGCCCGGACCTCGCCCGCTTCATCGTGGCAAACGAAGACGGCGTAAAAATTCTTGTCGTCGTAGGAGAGATATGCGGTAGTGAGCTCCGTCGCGGGCGTGCCGTCGCCGGGTGCGTTCTGGCGAAAATCGGTGACCGCCAGTTCCGCTTCGCGCGGATGATTTTCCAGGAAATCTTCCAGTTGGGGCGCGCGATGCACGCGCGGAATCTTCGACAGCGGAATCTTGGCCGCATCTGGAGGCGGCGCCACGGTAGCCTGTGCGGAAACAGGTGTCCCCGCGGCACAAACGATAATAATCCCAAGGAAAGAATTCCGGATGACAGGGCCCATCTAGGATCTCTTGATATAACCTTTGCTGTTCTTTCGCGCAAGCGGCAAGTAGTACAGATGTTGTCCAATTCAGCAGGACGGCGGTAAAGACTCAAGATAGCCTACGCCTGGAAGCTAGGAGGCCGGCGGAAGAATTTCATAGCGCCACGAAAGAGTGGCAGTTTTCCGGAGCATGGCCGCAACGGAGCAGTATTTGTCCTCGCTGAGCTGGATGGCGTGCTTTACGGCCGCGTCGTCGAGCTGCCCGCGGAGACGATAGAGCATTTCCAGCTTGGTCCAGACCGTAGGCGGCTCTGCCGCACGTTCGCCCGAGCAAATCACTTCAAGCGATTCGAGCTTCTGCCTCTTCTTTTCCAGGATGATTACAACGTCGGTGGCGGTGCAGGCCCCCAGCGCCAGCAGCACAAGTTCCATTGGGCCGGGCGCGCTGTTCGACGCACGGTCGGAATCGACGGTCATCGCGTGTCCGGATGGGCTCGTCGCCACGAACTTCTGTTCGCCAATCCACTTCACCGATCCAGTCTGCATGCGGCCTCCCTCGAGAAAGCATAGCAGGACGTGGAACTTGAAACGAGCCACGCAGATTCCAATTGGCTTTCGAATCGTTTTTTGGTTTAAATGGCATGGCCCGGCCTGTACTCTCAATAGCGTGCGGGGAGGAGAGAACAATGCAAATCCCAATCTCAAAGGCCAAGCGCCGGCTCGCGACGGCTGTGCTTGGGCTGGCAGCGTTTCTTTGGTCGTCAACCATCGGAGCCGCAGCGCGGCAGGGCGGTATGGCCGCCGAAGGAAAAGATCAACCGTACGTGATTGAGTACTATTACAAGGCGAAGTGGGGGCACGCTGAAGAATTCCTGGCGCTCTTCAAAAAGAACCATTACCCGGTTCTGAAAAAAGAGATCGAGCTGGGCCGCATGCTAAAGGTCAGCATGGCCGTTCCGCGCTATCACACCACGGAAGACGGCCGTTGGGATTACCGGGTAACCATCGTCTTCAAGAACGCGGCGATTGCCAACGACAATTTTGACAGCTCCGAGCTGCTAAAGCAGCTCTATCCCGATCAAGAAATCTACAAGAAAGAAGAACAACGCCGCTTCGAAATCCTGGAAGCTCATTGGGATCTGCCGATCAAGGATTTGGACTTGGATGCCCGCTGAGGAATCGTTCTTGCGCCACGCCGTATAGCTTGATCATTTCCTCCATCCGGGAGGGCGAGAGTGTTTCCATGACCGCAGTTTTTGATGCCCTCGCCCGGAAGCTGGTTTTTACAGCCATGCCGTGATCTTCCTGTCCTTCCCACTCTCCGGCAAGAGATTGCAGCTTCTAGAAGACTGCTTCGGAACGGCTTCCGCCAACAAGAGGCGCCGCTGCCAATGACAAAAGGGCGAGTAGCGGCGCGATTTTGCGTAGCCTGATGGAATGCCTCGCAGCCGGTGCTGCGCTCTCGAGACGCATGGACTGGAAATAGGGCCATCCTGCATTGTTTTGTTGGACGGAGCAGGGTGGAGAAATGGTGGCCGCGCCGGAAAAACCAGTGTTCAGGTGTTACGCGGGCCGCTGGTCGCGGCAACTTCAATGATCGGGTTGGGCAGCGCCCGCATGGTGCGGACGAAAAGTTCCACGATGGCTCCGTCAAATTGCGCGTTCGAGCAGCGCTCTAGCTCGGCGAGCGCGTCTGTTGCACTCCGGGCCTTCTTGTACGTGCGGTCGCTGGTAATCGTATCGTAGGCATCGGCGACCGCGATGATGCGAGCCCCCAGCGGAATTAGTTCCCCGGTCAAGGATTCTGGATAGCCCGAGCCGTCGAAGAATTCGTGGTGGTGCAGCACCATTTCGCGGATGCGCGCGAGCGGCGTCAGCGGATCGAGGATCTTCGCGCCAAAATTCACGTGCGCTTTCATCGTCTCCCACTCCTCGGGATTGAGCGGGCCGTTCTTGTTCAAAATGCTTTCCGGGACACCAACCTTGCCGATGTCGTGGAGCACGGCACCCAAACGAACCTCTTCGACTTCGGCGTCTTTCATCCCCATAGCTTCGGCGATCAGCGCCGCATACGCGGAGACTTTCTGCGAGTGGCCTTGTGTGTAATGATCCTTGGCGTCGATTGCAAAGGCCAGCGAAGTGACCGTGTCCAGCACCGCCTGCGGAAGTGCTTGCACCCCCTGCTCCGGGGCCGTAGCCGGCTTGCCGTTATTCGGTTCGGTCGCCGCGAGCGATTCCGTGAATTGCCGGAGGCGCTGGTAGATCTCTTCAAACGCCTCGGGGCCCGTCGAGAATAGCCGCTTGAGTGTCACCCCCAGATACGCTTCGAGGACGTCACGCTTCCATTTCTTCGCTTCGTTGGGATCGAAGTGATCGGCGGTTGAGACGGCATTGCCGCCCTGATGTTTCGAAAGATACATCGAAGCGTCGGCAACTTGGATAAGCTCTTGCGGCGACGAGCCATGGAGTGGATAGCAGGCGATGCCGAAGCTGGCGCTGATGTTTTTCTCGCGCAGCAAGGGATCCGCGGATACCCAGCCGCGCAGCTTGCTCGCCAGCTGCCGCGCATGCTCCATATTGGTTTCCGGCATCAGAATGACGAATTCGTCCCCGCCGTAGCGGGCCACAACGTCGGAGCGCCGGCAATTGGTCTCCAGGATCTGCCCGACGCGCTGGAGAACGAGGTCGCCCTCAAGGTGCCCGTAGAAATCGTTGACGAATTTGAAGCGGTCGAGGTCCATGAGCACCAGGGCAAACGCGCGCCCCGCTCGAGTGGACCGCTTCCATTCGGCGGACAATGCTTCCATAAAAAAACGATGCGTCTTCACGCCCGTGAGTCCGTCGGTGATCGCCTGTTCCTGCGCCTTTTGGAAAGAAAGCGCGTTGTGCAGCGCGCCGGCGATGAGGTCGGCCAGGGTGCGCAGCAAAAGAACTTCTTCCTCGGAGAAGTCCACCGGTACGGACGACTCGATGTACAAAATGCCGTGGAGCTGTTCGGCGTAAAAAACCGGCAAGGCAATGGCCGCCACGGAATCCGGTAATAGCGGTTTCATCGCTCCATCGGCCGGAGCGGCGGCGCGGTATGCCGCCATTTGGCCGTTGCGCGCGACGTGGCCGATCAGGCCTGCGCCAAGTGAAATACGCTGCCCCAGGGTCCCGCGGCGTTTGCCCGCTTCGGCTTGGATCACCACTTCCCGAGTCGAGTAGTCCAGCACGCCGATGCCGATGTGATCGTAGGTCAGGCCGGCTTCGAGTTGTTCGGTGATTTTGGCGAGCATCTCGTCCGGATTGAGCGTGGCGATAGCATTCCGCGAAATCGTGTTCAGAAGCGAGAGGTGCCGCGCCTTGGTGCGCTCTTCGCTGAACAAGCGGGCGTTTTCAATCGCGATACTCGCCTCGCTTGCAAGGACCCGCAGAAGTTCCAGGTGCCCCTCGTCAAACACGCGCTCGTGGTCGGAGTACACCGCCATCGCGCCGATGGCGTGATCGTAGGCCACCAGCGGTACGCCGCAGAAGCACCCTTTTGTGCGCAGTGGCTCGACGCCCAGTTTTTTCATCTCCCCCACGTAATTGTCACGAATGAGCACCGGCTGCCGCGTTCGAATGATGTACTCGGTGATGTGGTTCCCGGCAGGACGTGCGCGCTTCGGCATGCGCGCGCCATCCACGATCTCGAGATCGAACTGAATTTCATCGCGCAGCGCGTCCAGTTCTGCGATGTAGAAGTTTTCCACGTCGAAGAGCCGCCGCAGCTCCTCCCACACTTTTCTGGTCAGGTCTTCTTTGTTAAGCGTCGAGCTTAGGGCGCGGCCGATTTCGTTCAATACGTGAAGCTCTTCGGACCGTCGCGAAGTCTGCTGAATCAAGTAGCTGTTTTCAACCGCCATGCCGATCTGGTGCCCCAGCGCCAGCAGCAGTCGCAGCTCCGCGGCGGTGAAGCGCCGGCTGTCGGGCGTCCCGAGAAGGAGCACTCCGAAGGCTTGCTCCTTGGCCTGAAGGCTGATGGCCACCACGCTGCGAAGCCCGTGCGCGAGCGCCAGCTGGCGGAATCGTCGGATGGACTGCTCCTTTTCGAGGGCCGAGAGGGAGTCGTCGCGAAGGTCGCGAAATCCCAGCAGGCCGCCGAGGCGCGCCACCAGGCTGACGAGATAATCATCCAGGTTTTCGTTCTGAGCGACGCGGCAGAACTCCTCACTCAAGCCCACGGCAACAACGGAAGTGGGGCCCTGCGGGTCGCCGTGGTGCAGAAAGAGCGCCCCGGCCGGCAGCCGCGCAACGCCCAGCACGCGGTCCAGGGCCTGGGACAGCATGCGCTGAATCTCGCCGCCCACAAAGCTGGAGGTCGCCAGATTGAGATTCGATAGCGCCAGCATGTTGCGTTCGATGCGGCGCTTTTCTTCTTCATAGAGCGCCATGACCATAAGCATGGCCACGAACGCGCACGGAGCAGCGGCAACCACGCTCAGGCCTGCGCCCTGGAGTTCCGGCGTCGCGTTCAGGATATGGAGTGCAATCCACAGGGCTCCCCAGGAAGCGAAGGAAACGCCCAGCAGTCTGTCGGCTAGCGTTTCCTGCCGCCGGCTTTCCTGCCAGAACACCACCGCGACCGCGATGTACAGCAGAGAACCGGGGATGATCGCGGAAATGGAAAACACCTTGGCGGCATTGGCCGCAGCCCACAGTCCGAAGAGGACGCCAACCGCCAGACCGGGAATTTTCCAGGCCTTGCGCTGCGAGTAAAGCTGCGCTCCTAGAAAAAAGAGCACGCCGGAAAGCGCGAAAAGCCAATGATTCAAAGCACTCTGCAGCGGGTTCGCCGCTGCCCATGGGGCGAGAGTCGGCCCCACGTAATGGAGCGCGAACACGGCCCACGCCGCTGTCCACAGCAGCAGATACGTCTGGCGTTTGATCCTGTGGATGTACGCGAAGAAGCCCGCCACCAAAGTGGTAGCGATCAGCAGCGCCAGCGAGATAAAACTCTGATGCATCAGGAACACATTCGATTCTCCGCCCGCACCGCGGTCGATATTCCGCAAGTGACGAAAGCACAAGAATCCCTCGTGCTCTGCTGTGTACGCACAATCCCGCTCCGGGCACGAGAGGACAGTCGTGCGGCGACGCAGGAAGGGCGCGCGTGTACACAAAACAAAGTACTTGTGATTATGGATTACGGAATTTTCAGGAAGCAAGCGTACCGGGGTACTGGTAGCCAAAGAGACAGCATCTCGGAGGTTACCGATTCAATACAAAGGGGCATGGCGTTCCTCTGCTTGGCCCATAAACCCGCCAATTGGACCTAAAGAAATGGTTTGGCTACACTGAGAGTTTGAATTCACGCGGAAAGACGCCCTGACAATGAGTGACCCCATACACAGCACATCTGCCGTGAGGGTGCGATTTGCCCCGTCGCCCACCGGTTATTTGCACGTGGGAGGAGCCCGGACCGCGCTGTTTAACTGGCTGTTCGCACGGCGCCACGGCGGCACGATGATTCTTCGCGTCGAGGACACCGATGCGGAGCGCAACAAACCCGAACTGGTGCGGGGAATTCTGGATGGCTTAGAGTGGCTGGGCGTCAATTGGGATGAAGGGCCATTTTACCAATCGCAGAGAACGGAGTTATATCGCGAGGCGGCGAAAAAATGTTTGGCCAACGGGGCCGCATTCTTGTGCTACTGTCCTGCCGAAAAATATGCCGGTGGCGACTACGCCGAACCGGCGCAAGACGAGGAACCGAAGGCTGGCGGTCCGCGTCGCGTCGCGCGCTGCTCCTGCCGCGATGGCCGGCCCTCAACGCCGGGTGTGAAGCCGGCGATCCGCTTCAAAGTTCCTCTCGGCGGAACAACAAAATTCCTCGACGCGGTATTCGGCGAACGCGAGTTTTCGAATGAAGAGATCGAGGACTTTGTCCTGTTGCGCTCCGGAAAAGGTGAGGAAGAATTCGGCCAGTCCATGTATCAGTTGGGCGTCGTCGTCGACGACATCGATATGCGCATCACCCACGTGATTCGTGGCGCGGATCACCTTTCGAACACTCCGAAACAGGTGCTGCTCTACCGTGCGTTGCGCGCGGAACCTCCTGTTTTTGCCCATGTGCCGCTAATTCTCGGCGCCGACAAGTCCCGCCTTTCGAAACGCCACGGCGCGACGGATGTAAACATGTACCGCACCGATGGTTTTTTGCCGGAGGCGTTCCGCAATTTTCTCGCGCTGCTGGGCTGGTCGCCGGGTGGAGACGAAGAGTTCCTGCGGACGAAAGATTTGCTGGGAAAATTTTCGCTGGAGGGCGTGAGTCGCACCAACGCGGTGTTCGACCGGCCGAAACTCGAGTGGTTCAACACCCAGTATCTGCAGAAACTTCCCATCGAGGAGTTGCTCCCCGAAGTCGAAAATGAATTGAAGCGCAGCGGCTTGTGGAAGCCGGAGTGGGCCGCAGGCGCCGCGCCCGGCCCGGACGGCAGAGACCACGCGTGGTTCTCAAAGACCGTCGATTTGCTGCGGCCGCGAATCCGGTTGTTGCCGGATTTTTCTTCGTGGTCGCGCGCATTCTTCAGCGACGACTTCACGCGCGACCCCGCGGCGAAGGAAAAATTCTGGAAAGACCCGAAAGTGCCGGAGCTCCTCGCGAAGCTCGCCGATGCGCTCGAAGCGCTTCCCGAGTGGAATCACGACGCGTGCGACCGCGCCTCCCGTGCGGTCGCCGAAGCCAGCGGCGTCAAAGCCGGCTTGCTGATCAATGCGACGCGCGTGGCCATCGTCGGCCAGGCCGTGGCGCCTCCGCTCTTCGACACCATGGTGGTTCTCGGCCAGCAGCGCGTCGTCCGCCGATTGCGCGATGCGGTGGCCAGTTTCGGGAAAGCCTAGAGCAAGCCTCCCTTCAAAAAATCTCGAAGTCTGCCGCCCTTGTCGAAGATCAATTTTGGGAATGGACATGGCGGCTTATTGTTTTCCAAAAAGTTCCGCGTGAGCGGGCTTGGTGGCGGAGGCCGAGGCAGCGATGTTGAGCGTTGCGTCGAGGGTGATTGTGACCGGGGGAAGACAAAGTTCGCTGCTGCAGGCCTGGTAGCGGAGCTTGAGAGGAATGTGCTGTTCGCCAAGAGGGGCGTTTTCGAGCGCGGTAACAGGCATGCGAAGAATCACGTTGCCCTGATAGACGTTCAGCGGAGTCTTGGAAAAGGTGAATTTTTCGAGTTTGCCCTTGGGGTAGGAGACTTCACCGTTGTTGAAGCCGGCGGGAAGCGCGGCTTTGAGATCGGTGGCAATGAGGTAGTCTTCTGATTTTTCGCGGGCGTTGACGTGGAAGCCCGGGCGAATCTTCATGACGACAGCGATTTGAAACGAGCTGCCACGGCCGGCGGGGTCGAGCGAAACGTAGGTTTCAGGTTTAACGACATCGCGGCCGGAGGGGACTTGCCCTAGCAGAACTGCGCACAGAGCCAGCGAGCCGATCCAAAAGATGCCTGCTTTGATTTTCATAAAGTGACCTGGGCGCCGAGTTGCTGGGAGATGACGCGGCTCATGACCGTACGGAGATCTTCGCCGGTCTTTTCGTGCACGAAGGCGTTGCGCGATTCGCTCCAGCCGAGCTTGAAGCTGGTGGAAAGCGCGGAGATCCATATTTCGCGGACGGGCGTGTTGGGTGAAATCACGAACTTGGCCTCCTCGGGTTCCTCGAAGATAACTTCGAGTTTTCCGGATTCGCCTTCGACATCGAAGCCATGTTCGTCGCCGGCGGTGAGCATGCGGCGCTTGAGTTCCTCAAACGCGGCATCGGCTTTTCGCTGAAAGTCTTTTTCCTCGAGCATGCATTTAGCGTACATGAAGAGAGCGAGTCGTGGGTAGTGGGCAGTGGGCAGTCAAGGAACCAAAGCCAAAAGGGTGCAGAGGCGCGGCCGAATCTTCCGCTCTGGCACTAGTTCTGGACCGACTCTAAGATTTGTCGTCCCACGGACGACCGCGAGGAGCGCGACGACGATCCACAGGGCGGCGGCGTAGACGGCATACCAAAAGGCTTCCTGTGCGGCAGAGACTCGAGGAGGGCTGAAGATGACGAGCGAGCCGGTCGAGCAGACATGCATGAGCTGACAGAGGAGCACGCTTCTCGTGTTGGAGTAGAGCCAAGCGATGAGGACGCGCATGGCGGTCATGGCCGCGGTGAACGAAAGGAAAAAGGGCAACCAATAAGCGCCGTGGGGAGTGGCGGTGCCCAGGTAGTCGATGACGGGCAGATGCCAGATGCCCCAGAAGATGCCGAGCAAGACGGCAGCACCAAGAGCGGGTAGTTTTTGCCGCATCTTGGGGAAGGCGAAGCCATCCAGCCGATCTCTTCGAAGAAGCCGGCGGGGATACCGAAGGCAAGGCCTGCCATAAAACGGTTGGGGGTGTAGACCGGAGAGACGAAGGACTTCAGACTTAGAAGAACGGCGAGAACTAAGAGAGGTGGAATCAAGAGCGCAGCATACCAACGCGGGGGAAAGTGAACGAGACGCATTCGAGAAAACAGGTCTCGCAGACCGGTTGGGCCATCGACGAGCCGGGCCAGAGCGATGCCGACAACGCCTGGACCGAGAAGCATGGCAGGGAACATGAGGATACCGGCTAACTTCGGAAGCGGCTCGCCGCGGAGGAGTTGGTACGGCCACCAGAAGGGCGCCGATCCAGGAGACGGCGAACGTCAACGCAAAATAGCCGGCGACTGGATGGCGGTGAAGGAAAGATTCGCGCTGGATGGGACTCGTTTGCTGCTTCACGGGGATCGGATTGGAAGCTTCGTTGTTCAAGGCAGTTCCGCACGGAGGACGTACATCGGACGTACATCAGGCGAGCTTGATTTCGCGGAGCTGGCCGCTGGTGACGTCGTAGACGAAGCCGCGGACGACCACGGTCGCGGGAATCCAGGGATGGGTGCGGAGCTTCTGCAATTGGTGACGGACATTTTCTTCGATGTTCTTGAAGGCGTAGAAGATGGCGGGAGCAACAGCGGCGGTTCCGGTGCGGTTCTGGATTCTGGTGCGCAATTCCTGTTCGGTGGTGTGCATCAATCCGCAATCGGTGTGATTGATGACCATGATTTCTTCGGAGCCAAGCAGATAATGCGATATGACCAGGGAGCGTAAGGTGTCCTCCGTCACGATCCCGCCGGCGTTACGGATGATGTGCGCGTCTCCCGTCTTCAGACCTAGGGTGCGAATCGAAAGCCGCGTATCCATACAGGTCAGGACGGCGAGCTTGCGCTCGGGACGCGGGGTCAGTTTGCGCAATTCATGGGTGCGCGAGTAGATTTCGTTGGCGGCGAGGACTTCGTCGATGACGCTCATGACCAAGAGAGTCTAGCAAAACCAAAGAGAGTGAGTAGGGGTAGTGAGTAGTGGATAGTGAAGAAAAGAACAAGGGGGCCGCGGACTCAGTGTTTTAGTCTCTTGCGAAGGGTGGCGAGCATGCGACCGATTTTTTCGACCAAGCTCACGGGCTTGGCTAGCTCTGGAGCACTGAAAAAACCAAGGGGCATTCCGATGGGAAGATGGGTCTCCAGCTCTTTGAGAGAGCCGTTCGCGACAAGCAGAAAATGGACAAACTCTTTGGAGTGCCAGCGGCCAAAACCCTCAGCACTATTGGCGGGAATCGAGACGGCCGCGCCGCATCTGAGAAGCCAGCCCATACTGTTCGTTCTGCGGCAAGCGGTGCACAAGTTGGTAGCATTCGGTGACCAAATCCATAGATTTCTGCCACGCCACGAGAACCTGATAGATAGCTTTCAATTTTCTTTTTGGACGGGACAGAGGTCATCGTCATCTCGCGAGTTGCTGCCCACTACCCACCAATCACTACCCATTCTCCTAGAGCTGAGATTCGATGGCATGGATAAGTTCTTCGTAGCTAATCAGACCCTGAACTTTTTTCACGATCTTGCCATCGCGGGAGATGAGGAAACTGGTGGGATAGCCGAGAAGGCCGCCGAACTTATCGGCGACGTCGTCGCTGCCGATGACGATGGGATAGTTCATGGGGAGTTTCTGGCCGTTGACGTTGAAGCGTTCTTTGGCGAGGAAGGGAGCGACGGCACTCTTGCCTTCTTCGTCCATGGAGATGCCGAGAACGGTGAAGCCTTTCGCTTCGTACTTCTGCTGCATCTCAATGAGCCAGGGAATTTCGACGTAGCAGGG
>JGI12635J15846_10005176_pt1 | contig 11274 bp, 15 predicted proteins | sample BlaSpr_A8_OM2_M2_FD_15846 | JGI IMG/M metagenome (IMG submission 15846) | reverse complement strand
GACCGTTATGTCTACGGGCGATGTCTGTGGCGCGCTGCGTGACACACTTGGTGGCTCTGGTCAGCCTGGCCGCCGGCCTGGCTGGTTGCGGAGAAGTGGTGGGCTACCCGGCCGCGGTCCGGCCAGCTCATACGCAGTCCTTCCCGACTGAACCCGCCTCACCGCTACCTGCCGGGGTCGATGCCATGACTGGACTGCAGCAGAGGCCGATGAGGCCGCCCACCCTGGCACCAAATGCGTCCCAGCCGCCACGTTCAGCGCCAGCGGGGTGTGCCAGTACAGCTCCATGTGAGACCTGTACGGCTTCCTCGATGGCTGATTTAGGCTCGCTGGCGCCGAACTACGGAGCGGGTGTCGGGCCCGCCTACCTGTCGGGCCAGGACAGCTGGTACGCCAGCGTAGTCGCGCAGGTGACCATCCTCATGGTGGACTCCAAATACTCCGGACCCCTGCTGGTGCGGGCGTTTCAATTGGGGGGTAACGGGAAATCGACGGTCACCCTCGCGGATTTCCCCTCACCTGATCCGTCAACAGGGCTACCCGTGATTAAGCAGGAGCATGGGGTGGCCGTGGTTCCCGCACTCCACACGACAGGAGGCGGCTTGTATTTGGGCGCGGTGGCGCCGACTTCCTTCTGGAGAGCCTGGTACGGACTGCTCAGCACCGACAGCCCTGGATGCTTTGGGCTTCAGGTGGACGGAGACGTGTTCACCGAGTTCATCTTGTTCGTGGTCAACCCAGGAACATCGCCAGGCGGCTGATCGCCCAGGCCCGGGTGTAGTGCCTCCGACTGGACCCGAGGCTCTTTTGGATCCGCGTCATCTCTTCGTCACCGTCGCTGGGTGATTGAACCCGGAGTCAGCAACACCAGGACCCCGTCTGGGTCGCGCACGGTGGCAATCGTTATCGGCCCGTTCGGCGTTGATTGAGCAACTCGCCTGGGCGGTCCACCTAGGCCCAGATCGGCGAGCTTCTTCAGAGTCGCCTCGACATCGACGAAGAACGACAGTTGAAATAGTCCTGTCGTCAGTGCCGGGTCAGATGACGACGCTGGAATGCTGCTGTTGGGGAAGTCGATGAGCTCTAGGACACCGGCGGACACATCGGGTACGTGGGCGTCGCCGAGGAACACGGCATGCAAGGTGCGACTGGGGGCGTCGAAAAGAGCCGGCCAGTCCCCCTCCACTTTTCGATCCTGAAGAACGTCGAGGCCGAGGCCGTCCCGATAGAACCGTACGCTGGCCCCGAAATCGCCTACCGCGATTACGCTGTGATGAATGCCTGACATGTGCAACGCTCCTATGTACGCGTCGATTGTGGTGGCGACAATGCCGTTTAGACGACCTGATCTCTCCGACCATACGTCTTGAAGCTCAGCCCGCGGTGCGTTCGAGGTGAGCATCGGCGTCGGGTGGGCCGAGAGGTGCCCAACGTACCTCAGCGGCATCCCTACTACAGCCCCGCGTGCCCTAGGTTTCCTAAGGGTTAAGGTGAGTTGCCATGCCGAAACTGCGCGTCCATAACTTCGCGATCTCGGTCGACGGGTACGGCGCGGGGCCGTCGCAGAGCCTTGACAACCCGCTCGGCGTCGGCGGGCCGCGGCTGCACGAGTGGGTCTTCGCGACCCGTTACGGCCGTCGCATGATCGGCGAGGAGGGCGGCGACGAGGGCATCGACGAGCGGTTCATGGTCGCGGGCGACACCGGCATCGGCGCCACGATCATGGGGCGCAACATGTTCGGCCCGGTCCGCGGGCCGTGGCCCGACGAGGAATGGAAGGGTTGGTGGGGCGACGACCCGCCGTACCACCACCCGGTGTTCGTGCTGACGCGCCATTCACGGCCGTCTTTGGTGATGCAGGGCGGGACGACGTTCAACTTCGTCACCGATGGGATCGAGGCGGCGTTGTCGCGGGCGTTCGAGGCGGCGGGAGGCGCCGACGTCCGCTTGGGGGGCGGCGTGGCGACGATCCAGCAGTACCTGCGCGCCCGTCTCATCGACGAGCTGCACGTGGCGATCGTGCCCATCTTCCTCGGGGGCGGCGAGCGTCTGTTTGACGGTCTGGACGGTGGACCGGTCGGCTACGGGAACGTCGAGATGGTCGGGTCGGCCTCGGTGACGCACGTCCGATTCGTGCGCCAGTAACGGCGGCGCGGCGGGCATCGCTTCGGGCCGCCCGGCGATGCCTCTGACGGTTCTCGCCCTTGCTCAAGGCGCGGACCCCCGGCCCCCTTCGTTCTCTCTACCTGAACGAAACAGACAAGGGCATCATGTAAGGCGTTGGGCAGATGCGAGCAGAAGGGCTGCTGGGTGTGATCCTCCCGAAAGACCGCGACCCTCGTTTCGTGACGATCCGCCGCGGTGGAACGCTCACCGATTCGGATCACCAACTCCTCGCCCTGTGGGCGGCATCGTGCGCGGAGCACGTCCTCGACCGGTTCGAGTCGGCTCGGCCTGAGGATCCGCGACCGCGTGAGGCGATTGAGCAGGCCCGCGCCTGGGTGCGTGGCAACATCACGATGTCCCAGGCTCGCACAGCGGGCGGCCATGCTATGGCCGCGGCCAGAGACCTGAGTGGGTCAGCACGCCATGCCGCGTACGCTGCCGGCCAGGCGGCGGTCGTCGCACACGTCGCCGCGCACGAGCTCGGTGCGGCCGCCTATGCGATCAAAGCGGCACGTGCTGCCGCGCGGGAAGGAGAGGGCGAGAGCGCAGGGCGACTTGAGTGCCGGTGGCAGCGCGACCAGCTCCCGGAGGCGATTCGTGAGCTCGTACTCGACGACCAGCGGTTGCGGAACGACATCTGCTGGTTTGTGTTCGCCTCCTGAGAGCGCGTCGGGGCGCCAGCACTGCCCGACAAGCGCATCGGTCCGTGCTTCGGCACGCACGACAACGTAGCCTCTCTCGCTTAGCCCGAGGTTCTCCGCGCGACAACGTGTCGCGGGGAGCCTCTTCTGCTATGCGGGCTCTCGTCGGTGGAGCTGGTAGCGGTAGGAGTGCTGGTGCGGGGTTCGGATAATCGGTTAGCAGTGCCCCCACCACCCTCCAACATCCCCCTCTGGGGCGCCACCCGCGACCAAATATCGCCCTCACGATCCGACCCAGACCGTGGGCTGAGCCAGGTCATCGCCGCCTGCCCTGAGTTATGTAAAGGTGTACCAATTGAGTCGGGCTTGTGCTGCTGGGACCACCCTTTCGGGTCGCTCAGCGCGTTTCGCTAGGAATTTCCACACCGGACCCCTACTCTTCAGCGAGCGCCGGGTGGCTCACGCTCCGACCTCGCGCGCGCGTGCCTTGCCACCCGACATGGGCCTACGTCGGCTGGGTTGGTCTCTCGGCTCTAAGCGCAGCCGCAGCAAACCCCAAAGTCATGACCACGGAAATGACACTGAGCATGCTGGCTGTCATAAAAACCAAGATGCTGAAGGCGTCGACGATGGGCGGGCCGCTGTATCCGGCGGTGAGCAGATACGAGTTCGCGATCTCTCCGTCCGTCGATTGGACGGAGGGGTAGACATTGATCAGACCTGCCCCGATGAACCAAAAGGGCCCGTAAAGGACGATCAGGAAAGCCGCACCAATCAGTCCGAGCACGAGGGCTGTTCGCTTGGTGCGTCTGAGGGTCGCAGCTGCGAAGAGAGCCAAGAGGGTCGCAGCAGCGAAGAGAGCCACTACACATACGTTCACGAAGGTCCCAAGGAACACGTGCATCGGGGCAAACCGAACACCGGCGGGCACCTGCGTGGACACCAGCCAGACTGGAACTGTGGTGAGAAGGGCTATTGCCGAGCAACCAAGTGCGACCGCTGAGCGCTTTCGGATCTATACGACTCCGCCGCATATCCTAGTACCCAGCCCAACCCGCCTACGTCACCACCCGCCGCGCCTCTTCGAGCTTGCGGCGCTGGGCGCGCTCAACCGCTTGCATCTGGCCCCGTAAGGCCCGAGCCGAGTTCAGCCGCGCGCCCGGGTCCATCTCAGGGTGCCCCGTATTTCCTTAAGGTGTACGGAGTAGCGCTCAGGTCACGGGCCTCAGGTCGAGGTCGCGAAACAGACCCATTCCCACCCCAGCCCACGATGGCGATGCGGAAATCACGCAGGACCTTTCCTTACCAAGTGGTCTTCGATCCCTGGCGAATTCGAGCCGACCTTAGCTCCCTCAGTCGATTTCGGCGGAGACCATTTACTTAGTTTCAAAACGTATTTAGGTTCAAAACGAAGAGCGCACCAGAGCTGACTCGTCGTTCGCGGACGTTTGGCGCGACTGTGCAGTACCAGGACTGATTAGTACTCGCGGTCGATCTCCTCGGTCGCTAACGGGTCTGAGAATAGACTCGTGCTCCGTAAAGCATGTATCCGATGCCTACCAAGATCAGGATGTACTCACCGACGAAAACGGCAGGCGGAGGGCTGACGGTGAAGAAGAACTTTGCCTGGTCAGCGGGAGGGATGAGGAAGCTAAACGAGGCGTCGATTACCGCCAAGACGCCGGCGAGCTTGGCTTTGCGAAGGAAGAGCGAAACCAACCCGGCAAGTGGAAGCAACAATCCGATAGTGATGAAGAAGGCGGCGAACACCNNGGTCCGCAGTTCATGTATACGAGTCTCGACTCCCAATGGAGTCAACAGGAAGCCGAGAACAAAGCCCAGCCCAAACAAGACTGCCAGTATTCCCTCGGCTCTGCTGAACGACGCAATTGTCTTGGCTAACGAGGTCATTTCTTAATTCCGCCCTTGCATCCTCTCGTTATGGCCACCGACCGCTGCCTCCACGGACAGCATCCAGGTTGCCAAAGCGTTTCGCCAGCCCCTCAACGCTGATCGCCGACTCGCGTCCGTTTGCTGGAGTGGACCCGGGCTCTAGGGCAATCGCGGCGCTGGTATTGGTTCTGTGACCCCCCGCCGTCGGGAGATCTATCTGTCGTGCCACCCACAAACTAAGACTAACTCTGACGTACGCGACGGGAATTTGTTCCCTGGGCCAATCATGTGGGAGTTTTGGAGCCGAATGTCCTATAAGCGCGCCTCTCCCGACGTCCAGCCCCGATTCCCGTCCCTACAAGAGGCCGAGGGGAATTGATCAGAGGCGTTCGATAGTTGCGAGCCAGGCTTGGGCGCCGTTGTCGTCGATCGTGACGGCGAACTTCGCGGGGTCTATCGACCTGATCGACCAACCGTCCACGAAGGCAGCGCGCAGCTCGGCCTGCGACACCCGGCGCGGGCCCCAGTCCCCGGGCTGGCGGTCGCTGAAACACATCAGGTAGTACATCCCCCCGGGCCGAAGGGCCGACCTCAGGCTGTTGACATAAACCGGGCGCTCCTCGTCGTCGAAGACATGGAACACGCCACTGTCGGTGATGACGTCGAACTGCCGCCTCAACCGGTCGAGGTGCAGCACATCCCCGACCTCGAACATCGCGCTGATGCCCCGCTGCTGCGCCTTGGCCCGCGCGCGCTCGATGGCCAGCTCCGCCACGTCCACTCCCATTGCCTCCGCACCGTGGCTCGCCGCCAGCATCACGTGCTCGCCGGTTCCGCAGCCGACGTCCAGCANGTGTCCGTGGAACTTGCCAGCATCGGCCAGCCTCACNAAGTCGGGCTGCGGCCGGCCGATGTCCCAGGGCGGCGATCCCTCGTAGACGCTGTTCCAGGAGGGGTGTTGAGCCATGGCCTTAGCTTAGTGGCGGAGGGGCTGGTCCCCGTGGACGCGCGTACCCTTAAGCTGGCGCCCATCGCGAACGCGCGCTCCGGGCCGCGGAACGTCTGCAGCCACTGGGCATGCCGTCGTATCGCCTGAGCCGGAATCCGATGTACGCCGGTGAGGCTGTGGTCCTGGCTCGGCTGGGCACTCTTCTACGGCGCGTGCCGCAAACTGGGACAAGGCCTACCGAGCTGACCTGGACCTAGTTTTCTGCCCGGCCGGGTGGCGCACTCGAGGATCCGAGCCACATTTCGACGTTTAGTAAACCTAGCTTGACAAATCCAGCTTAATAAAGTCACATTAATGAGACATGGCATCGCGCGATCGCAGAAGGCGAGAGCTGCTCACGGCGGGCGACGGCGAACTTCGGGTCGTTGTCGGTCGCATCGCAAGGCGTATCAAGCAGCTTTACGACGCTGGAGAGGTCACGTTCTCGGAAACGTCGGTCCTATCGCGCTTAAACCGGGCAGGCGCAGCCGCGCCGAGCTCGCTGGCGATAGCGGAGCACGTCAAGCCCCAAGCGGTCGCCGCCATTCTCTATGCGCTCGAGAAGCGCGGACTTGTCCGGCGAACGCCTGACGAGGTTGACGGTCGCCGCGTTGTGGTCGCGATCACGGCGGCCGGCCGCTCGGTCCTGACCGACAAAGGCCGCGCGGTCTCCCGGCGGATGGCTGCCATCCTGGATCAAGAGTTCAACGCCTCCGAGCGGCAGCTCCTCGCGGACGCGGTGCCACTGCTCGACCGCCTGGCGGGACTTCTTTGAAAGGCGCCAACGTTGTCACGGATCTGGAGGTGTAGACATGACAAGCCCGACCGCTGAGGTTCGCGCATTCTTCGATGAGTTCGAACGCAACAGCGCTGAGCTCATCATCGATCGCATCTCCGCTCAGTTCGCAGACACCTTCATGAACGCCGATCCGCAACGAGTAATGGCGGTTCCCAAAGCTGCATTCATCGCCGCGCTGCCGCAGCGAGAGAAGATGTTCGAGGCGGCAGGCATCAGTCGGGTTCGTCTTGCGTCTGTACGCGAAACTGTTCTTGACCCCATGCATATGCTGGCGGCGACCGATTGGATTGCCGAATCGACCGATGGCGCCGAGATCACCCTCGCCTCGACCTTCATATTGCGCCGCCAGGGCTCGTCCTTCGTTGTCGTCTTCTACCTGAATCACCAGGACATCGCCGCAGTGCTGGCGGCGAGATTTCCCCAGGGCGACACAGGCTGATGGGGTCTGACCGAGAAGTTGACCGCCTCGACAGGCGGAATCATCATTGGACTACTAGGAATGACATCGGAGAGAGACACGCCATCCGCTAGCGTCCTTCCGATAGTCGACCTGTGCAAGCGCCTAGCTGACACAGCTGCGCGGCGACGCCGACGCGCTCCATACGCTGCTGACTGACCGGTTTAAGCTCGTCGGTCCAGCCGGTTTCGTTTTGGACAAAGAGCAGGATCGACCAGTTTCGCTCGGGACGCTTTCGGTCCAGTCTCGGACCTGGGACGAGGTCGAGGTTCGAACCGAAGCCGACATGGCGATCGTGATCGGCCTGCAGACGCATCAAGTTACATTCCAGGGCCAGCCAGTCGGCGGCACGTTCCGGGTTACGGAGGTCGCAATCCGGTCACAGGGCGATTGGCGCATCATCGGGCTGCATTTAAGCCCAATAGTCCAGCCTCAAAGCCGATGAACACACCCGATTCCAGTCTGAGATCCGTGCCGATGGGGTCTAGCGTCTCCCCCATTGCGCACTTGAGCTCACCCGGTCAATAGCAACCGTAAATATCTCGCGGGGCGTACGGCGTTCATACGTCTTGCCTGTGTACTTCTGGGACATGCGATCGATGAAGGCGAGGTCCTCGTCCGGCTGAATGTCCACGACCCGGCCGCTGACGGAGATCCAGTGCCAGGGATTTTTGGTGCTAACTATCGACACCGACACCTCAGGGCGCTCACGAAGCGACTTTCCCTTGCGAGATCCCATCGGGGAGCTGACCAGGATGTGCTCGCCATCAGAATCGACCCACATCGGAAAAGTGACGATCTGGGCGTTGCGATTGAGGTAGGAGATGTGAGCCAGCGCGGGCTCGTCGAACAGGTCGCGAACCTTTTGCGGAATCGTGTCGGGCATACGACCTCAAGGTATCACCGTCCCCTGAGATCGGGCGGACTGAAGCAACGGGCTGTCCTTCGCCCTTGCCCTCATCGGCAACCCAAGATCGCTGTCCTGGATGAGATGTCGTGCGGGATTGGATCCGCAGGCCCGACGCGCCACCTGGGACCTCGCCTCGAGCAGACCCTCGACATGACTCCATGGAACTCGCGAAGCTTCGAGCGCAGGAGTCGGGCCAACTGCGGCTGGTCAACTCGGCGTGCGAGCGCAACGCGCTGGTGCAGGCATCCCGAGGACTTGATGGAGCCCACGCCCGGATTCGAACCGGGACCTTTTCCTTACCAAGTAGTCTTCGGACCCTGGCGAATTCGGCCTGATCTTAAGGTTCGATCGCGAATCGAGTCGAGACCATTTAACCCGAGAGCACGACGTCCTATCAGTTCTTTGGCTTCCTGTTCTGGGCAGTCCAATCTGACAGCAGCACAACAACCAAGCCAACAGTCGCCAGGCCTGCCGCGATACCCACCACTTCCGGGCCGAACCCTGGACGCTGGTTGGACAACGTGCTGGCGGTTACCCCACCAATCGGTTCACATTCACCGAGGACAGTGAGGGCAAGGGCAGCAATGAGCACAAAACGATTGCCTCGCGCAAGCACCCAGACCACCAACAAGGCTCCAGCTCCGAACAAAGCGACGAAAGGCGCGATGAAGCATTGACGCCCCACCAGATGCTCACCGCGAAGGCAACAGCATTACAAGCTCCAGCGGCGACAAGAAGCCAAAATCGTATGGCGGTCCTTCACGAAAGGGCACTTCGCAACGCGGACACGTAGGCGGTCAACGTTGCTCTGATGGTGTCGGATGCTTGTCGATCAGCGCCAACCGTCCTAATAACCATGTCGACTCCCGGCAATGCTGCCCGGCCAAACAATTCCTCCAGCTGGCCCAACGCTCTGTGGGTCACTTCGCGCGAAACACTGGCGCCAAGCGCTTTTCTGAAGCCGGCTGCCATCTCCGAAACGCCGATGACCTGCATCAATCGATAGATGTCGCCCGCATCCTTGTCGACATCAGTCCTTGCTCCACGTGCGGTCGCCTTACGGTCGGCAATCTTGTGAGTTTTCGAGACCACAAGCGCCGCTGCCCCGGCCACCCCGATAGTAAATCTGCGGCGATCTGCAATCTCTATCGCGGCGATCTCCATCCAGCTGTGATCGACAAGGGCCGCTTCGAGGCCAACAACGCGCCTCGTAGCTCGTCGAGAGTGTCCCTCGAGTTCAACACTGCGGGTACCCGAACCGGGTGCCACCGCATCAGGCACCATGAAGTCGACCTCTACCCGAACGTCGCGGCCTTCAACGTCCGTTACGCGCATCCAATTACCCGGCTGCGTGCCGGCGTTGAAGCCCGCCGCGGACAAGGCTTCCTCCAATGGTGGCGATATCGGCATCGAGCTGGGGTCGATCGCAATGTCACCGTCGATCGTGAACGGTGTAACGGCGAGCCGCGCCTGCGCTGTTCGCAGATAGACAGCTTGCGCGCCGACCAGGATGAGCGATCGCCTATACGGTATTGACGCCTCGACGGCATCAAGCAAAACCCTTCTCGCCGCTATGTACAACGGATCCGGAGGGATCCCGCTCAGGCGCCGGACCTCCGCTGTGGCATCGAAGCAAGGTTCTTGAAGCGCCACTGATCTTCGTTCTGGCCCATCCAGTCCATGAAGGCCGCTCCTTCTTGCGGCATCCGCCCATTTCCTGTTACACAATCGAGCGCCAGCTGGCTGGCGGCAACAACCGGAACACGAGCCGGGAGGGCTTGAGCTACAGGCCAACGAGACTCCATGATCACCGGATCAGCTGGCGTCGCAATTACAACGTTGGCACCTTCATCCGCGGGCAGTAATCCCGCAATCTGCACCAGATCTTGTTCAGACGATTGCGTGTAGAGAATTAGAAGATTCGGTGGCGCAACGCTAACCACCCGCTCGACGGGAAACGATCCCGTCAGACCAACATCGCGCTGGGGAACATCGCCAATCTTTTCCAGAGCGTAATTGGCGCCGTTCGGGCACACGTATCGCGTAATGGCGTTCGATGTAAAGACCCCATAGTCCTCGGCTCGGCGCTTTAGCAGTTCGCGCCAGTCGACGCGCTCAACAGCGCCTCGCGGGTTGCGTTCAATAATCGCTTCGCGGTCAAGCATCTCGAGGAGACGCGAAACGTAGCCGGCGGTAACACCCGCGTACTTGGCCAGTTCAAGCCCGCTGTAGGGAGGTGCCACGTCAACTAGGAGTCTCACCAAACGGCCCGCCTTTACTCCCCGTAGCGAGAGGCCCGATTGAATGCTCTTGGGAGCCTTGACTCCGGGTTCGCGGAACACATAGAGAGCCGGATAGTTCGTGGCAAGCCTGACGTTGCCAGCCAAGTCGAGGTAATTGAGCCCGGCTTGTACAAGGAGACTGCGACTGCGCTCGCTGAACCAAGGCGCGACAACAAGAAGAGGCACATCGCCGGCAACGCGCTGCAGAAGCCGAGCGCGGCCGAGTACGGCATCGACGTCCTTGGGGGTGAACGAGGTCTTGGCCTCGATGACTACGCGAGCCTGAGCTTGATCCATCGCTCCGATGGCCAATATGGCATCCGCTCGCTGGAGGTCATTCTTTGGGTCCTCCATGCGTGCAACTTTCCAGGTCGCTGGCAACGCCTGCTTCAGAATGGCAAGGCCCTGATCGATTAGTTGGGGCTCAGTCACCCTCCGTTCGGTATTCATGTTTACTGATTATGGCTCATTTACTGATCTGTTAAACCACCCTATCCAGGCAATATTGTCAGATTTCGCCTGATAGCCTGCAATATTGCCAGAGGCGTGGCTAGTTGCCTGCATCGTCAACACGGGAAGTCAATCATGTCGGCCAGCGACAGCTCGAGGGCCTGGCAGATTCCTCTGAGAGTGCCGAACGTTGGACGCCGGCGACCAGCTAAAAGATCGCAGAGCGTCCCCTCATCGACGTGAGCCTCACGCGCCAGATCGCGGCGTGTCCAGCCACGCAAGATCCGCGCGCGCTCAATAGCCTCGACCTTGACCGACCATGCCAAATCGGCGACACCAGCTTTCACGGTGACATGTCCGCCCTGGAAGGCACGGTGTTACGCGTTCCGTGCATTCCCTCAAGCCGCCACGGTGGCTTTTGACGGTCCTCTGTTACGAGCGCCGGACCGCCTAGTCCGAACCTAGGTCGCGGGCGCCAGCTACTCACCACCGCCCGGCGATCACCATCTGCGAGATGCTCCCCTCTTCAGGCACCGGCGGCCTCTCGACTAGGTCGCGCTGCGCGTTGCGCGCCCAAGTGCGCGCACGCGCTCACTGCCGAGCCGCATGCGGTCCCCAGCCGCGGCATCCGCGGCGTCTCCGCCGGGCGTCGGCGTCGCGCCGGCGCCGCACCGAGGTCAGTCCGTCC
>JGI12635J15846_10005175_pt1 | contig 11275 bp, 10 predicted proteins | sample BlaSpr_A8_OM2_M2_FD_15846 | JGI IMG/M metagenome (IMG submission 15846) | reverse complement strand
GATTGCGGCAATCTTATAAGCCCGTTCTGTACTTTCGACGTCCACAATCAAGTAGCCGGCCAGAAATTCTTTCGCTTCCGGGAACACGCCGTCGGTGATCGGCACCCCGTCTTTGCCCGCCCTCACAACTCTTGCTTGATCGGGCAGTGCCAGGCCCTCCGCCGCTACGAACTCTCCGGACTCACTGAGTGTCTTGTTCATGCCCTTCACAAATGCCAAATTCGTTGCGATATCCTTTTGAGTCCACGCACCAAAAGCACCATAACCTGCTTTCGGGATGTTCATCATCAATATGTATTTCATGTCCCTTTCTCCTTCTCATTTTCGCGCGTCCCGTCGTCTTCCGGCCGCGACTGCGCGAGGATCACAATTCGAAATTCGGGAGTCCCGATTGCGGGACCCAGGAAATTGCGCATCGGCGCACCCAGTCTACGCGCTGTTCTTGGCTGCTTGAAACATCCACCGAACCCCGAATTTGTCGTTCAATGCTCCGTAAACGCCATGAAACGTCTCTTTCAGTGGGTCTGTCACTTCAGCTTCTTCAGAGAGTTTTTCGAAAAGAGCCTTCAGGCCCTGGAACGTCCCTCCGCTCAGGTAAAGGCAAACCGTGTTGCCGCGAATCCGAGTCTGGTCGAGCCGCAGCCAGTCAGACGCTGAAATCTCCACATTCCCGCTTTTCAATCGTGCATGGATGGTTTTCTCCTGCTGAACCGCAGGCATGTAGTCCTTCGCGGGGGAATCCTTCACTTTTATTGAAGTCAGTTCTCCGCCGAAGCAGGATTTGTAAAACTCCATTGCCTGATGGCAATCGCCATCGAACAAAATGTAGGGTGTCAGGTTCATAATTTCATCTCCGTTGATTTGCTGCATCTTAGCCTCCGCTCTTGAAGGGGCGGGTAGGGCAGCCAATGCCGCAGTTGCGAGCGCGGATGCGGCGAACTGGCGTCGAGAGAATTCGCTGGTTTTGGGCATGATCTCCCTCCTCGTTGGAAGCGCCTGTGATCAGAAATTGCCATCTGCGCTTTCATGGGATAGTCGGAGCCGTCGCGGTATTCTCTACATCCCTCAAAAAGAAAACCTCTGTGAATCAATCCACGCTCGTTTGTCGATTACGCCAACCCGGAACCGACGTTCGGCTCTTGGCCCTTCCTGGGTGAGCCCGACGCAGCCGGCTCAGGTTCCGGTCTTTCGCCAAAAAGTGATTTGGCTTCGCTCAGTGTGATTGGTACCAGGAAGTCGGCCGGTGAAAACCGCTGAGCCAACGTGCCCAGCAACCGAGCACTTGGTGCGGGCGGTCGGAACAGATCCTGCTCCATTACGTGGGCTGCGAAACGAGAAAAATTCTAGCCGAGGGGAGGTGTTTTGCCTTGACTTCTGCCTTTATGGAAGTAACCAGGCATCACAAAGCCGCCGGTGATGACGGAAAAGCTTGTTTCGCTTACAATTGGAACTCCTCGGGAGCAAGCATGCGTAAAATTCATCTCTTCGCTTTCACTGCAATCTTCTTGATGAATTTCGTACCTCCCTCGCAGCAGCATCGCGCTGGAACTAGTGGTCCGGAGACACCTTCTTTGCAGGGACAGGGGCGCTGGCATTATCTGACTCCTCTACCGCAAGCACGCGGCGAAGTAGCGGTTGCGGAAGTGGGGGGCAAGATCTATGTCTTGGGAGGTTATGCCGATGGATTCGTTGATCAGCCGTTGAACGAGGAATATGACCCTGCAACAAATAGCTGGCGCGGACGCGCTCCCATGCCGCGGGGCTTGAACCATGTTGGGGCGGTTGGACTGAACGGCAAAATCTATTGCATCGGTGGATTCGTTGAGCAGAACAAGTCGGCAGTGCCAGATGTCACTGTGTATGACGCCGCGATTGATGCGTGGCAAGAGTTGGTTCCACTGCCGTCGCCGCTCGGTTCCGTCTCTGTGGCTGTTCTGGACGGGAAGATTCACGCCGTGGGCGGCCGTGATGAAACAAGCGTGGGAACGCATCGCGTTTACGATCCCATAACCAATCACTGGAGCGATTTGGCTTCTTTGCCACTGGGCCGCGATCATATGGGGCTGGTCGCAATTGCGGGCAAGCTCTATGCCATTGGGGCAGGTTCAACACATTCGAATACAACACGAATCTGCTCGACGTTTATGACCCAGCCAGCGATTCGTGGAAATCGCTAAAGCCGATGCCGACCGCTCGCAGTGGAATGGCTGTTGCAGTCATAGACAACAAAATATTTGTCTTTGGCGGAGAAAAACTGGGCGGAACCTTCAATCAAACCGAAGCGTACGATCCAGCGAAGTACGGTTGGGNAGAGCTGGTGCCCATGCCGATGTCTGTCCACGGGACAGGAGCTGCTACCGTCGGCGATACGATTTACATTCCAGCCGGAGCCNCATTAAATGGCGGCACCGCGCAAACCAACGGCACTCAAGCCTTTTCCCTCAAATAACATGTCAGAGCTTTCCCCCGCGTTGACGATCTATTTGTCGCTTACTTCTGGCCTGACACAAACGAAATTTGCCGCGTCGTTCGTTGCGCCCGTGCCCTTGTAGCGCGTCTGCCGCGGGAACGCGCAAATTGGGCGTGTGCCTCCGGTCGGAAAGTTCTCAGCGATGCGCGGGTCAAACGGCGCGCCACTGGGGAACGGCGAGGCGTTATTTGTGTTGGCGGCGATGATTTCATCGGGCGCAACGCCGTTCTCAACCCACGTGGTAATTGCCCCCAGGAGGTTTGCGTTGAAGCTATTGGTCGCAGGNCCGCCACCGCAGTGCGCCATGTTCGGGATCATGAACAATCTTGCGAAGTCNTGCGCACGGCCGCCCATTACGAAATCCAGCAGGCTGTAATATTCCACNAGATCAACGCTCGAAAAGATGCCGTCGTTGACCGAGTCATACATGATCATCTTTCCGTGATGGTTCTTGAACGGAAACAGGAACGGCGAGGGACCGAAAGGAGTCCCGGTCATGAAGTCCATCGGACTTTCCGGGTAACCGGGTGCCGATTTGTAGATCGTCGGCGCGTCGGTATCGAAATTGTAGTTGAAGATGAATGCTTCCTGCCCGTTGCTTCCGGCTACAGGAGTGACCGCCGGCGGATTCGTAAAGACCATGGGGATTGCTCCAGCACCAAGGGTGAGGTTGATAGCCGTGTTGGTGTCCGGGGCGCCAAAAAACGAAACGTTCCAGGCTTGCCAGCCGGCGCCAAACGCCGATGGCGGGTCCCAAATGCCGGCATCCCAGAACCAGCTGGAGTACAACGGCAAACCCTGCGAGTTTCGCGGTCCAGCATAAATCCTCTTGAGCGCTGTGACCTGCGCCGCCGTGAGGCACGTGCCTCCGTGGGGAGTGTTTCCGTGAGTTCCGCTAGGGCTGCATGTATATGCGGCGAGCGCCGGGTAAACTTTTTCATTGGTGCATGCCAGATAGTTGTCAATAATGCCGTCAACCAATCCATCGAGCGCATCGCACGCGCTGAGAATCGCCGCCGAGGCGACTTCCAAATCCTGCGACGGAAAAGTGGGCGGTAAGTAGGGCTGGCTGTTGCTGTCCGTGCTCGTCGCCAGCGGGGCAAGCTGCTGTTCGTTCCAAGCCTCCGCGACACCGGCGCGCGGCAAGTCAAACCCTGGATTTCCCGCCACCAGACCATCAAACATATCGGGCTCGCGCTGGGCCGCCACCATCGCGTCGCGTCCGCCGTCTGAGCAGCCCCACAAGTACGAATATTGGGGTTCCTGGCCGTAATACCGTGCGATAAGCAGCTTCGAAATTTCCGTGGTTTTCGCGATGCCGTTGTAGCCGTAATCCACACGCGCCTGCTCATCGATGCCGAAGTGCCCCGTCCCTCCCGCGTTGCTGTCGTCGTCAATCCAACCAAAAACCGGGTTGCCGGGAGCGTCCTCATGTCCGCCGTCGTCCGCGGCGACCGCCCATCCTTGGCTCAGTTCGGTGCCGGCGCTTCCTTGAGGACTGCTGACGGATCCGTCCGTGCCGCCGCCACCTTCCATCTCGAAGCGGCCGATCCAGTTGTCGGGGAGGTTAAGCTCGAACCCAATGCCGTAGGTGAAATGATCGGGGTCCTGTGCGCTCACGCGCTCGTTAATCACCCCGATCACGTTACAGTAATTGCCGCTGGTGCTCGCAACCTCGGTCGCACTGATGATGCGCGTGTTGGGCAACGAGACACCTGTGAGGCTCGCGCAACTCATCGTCGGAACGGATGCCGAGGCCCGTGCTTCCTGAGCGGACAACTGGGCCAACGGCCAACTCGCGAGTGCCAGCAACGCCGCCAAGTACGACGCGGTTAGCTTCCCATTCATATGAAACCTCCTGGACGATGGGGTAACGGTACTCCAAGAACCGCCGGGTCCGGCCATCTCGACGTCGCGATCCGATGTGCAGGGCCTTCGCGTGCGAAGAAAAACGACCGTCGCAATTCTCGCGACCAAAACGATGGCACTCTGAATCCGCGCGATGGCCGGTGTCAAGACCTAAAACGATGTATTTCGCATACCAAAAAGGTATTTATATTAAAAAGGTATGGCCTTCTGGCATGTTCTCGTTATACTGCGCAGCCTTATGGAACTTCATCATCTTCGTTATTTCGTTGCGGTGGCCGAGGATCTCAGTTTCACGAAAGCCGCAAGGCGACTGAAGATGGCGCAGCCGCCCTTGAGCCGCCAGATTCGCTCCTTGGAGAACGAAATTGGCGTACAGCTATTCGAGCGACGGTCGGGAAAAGTCTATCTAACAGACGCGGGCTGTCGTTTCTTGAGCGGCGTCCGACTGGCGCTGGAACAAGTCGAAGTCGCGGTGGACGTTGCTCGTCAAACCAAGAACGGGGAACTGGGCACCGTGCGTGTAGGATTCGGAAAAGGCTTGGGCGATGTCGTCAGTCTCGCAATCAATCAGCACATGCGCTTGTTCCCGAAGATCGAGGTAGATGTTCGAGACATCCTTTCAGGCCATCAGAGTCCGGCACTGCTGACTCGCAACATTGACGTCGGATTCTCACACGGGCCCGCGATCTCGCTCGAACTCGCATCGGAGAAACTCTTTAAGGAGAGCCTCTCGGTGGTCTTGGCCCGCTCCAACCCGCTGGCCAAACGAATGCAGCTTCGGCTGAAAGATCTGCGCCATCAGACCTTGCTCCTGATTGAACGGTCAATCTCTCCACATTTCCATGACCTGGCGCTCACGCTGTGTCGCGACGCCGGTCTAAGTCCCCGCATTGTTCTTACCGAGTCCACCGTTTACGACGAAGCAGGTGCGATGATGGCCGCATCGGGGAAGGGCGTGTTTCTGGCCGTCGGCAAAAGTCCTTGTCATCCGTCATTTGCCGACCGCTTGGTCGCACTGCCTCTCCGCGAAACGCTGGCGACCCTCGAGGTGCATGTGGCGTGGCGGAGAGGCGAATCTTCCTCCACGGTTCTGAACTTCATTGAAACTACGCGAGCTTTGCTGCAGCGCGGATCAAGAGTCTTGGACATGCGGAACTTCCCGCGTATCGGTCGCCCAGCCTCGGCGCCCAGAGGTCAGAAATTTAGACGCGAGTCGTGACTTCGAACCGCTTTTTTTGCCGTCTTGTGGGGTCGGTCTGGATCCTTAGGACTTCGCGAGCTGCCTCCCAAGAGAGAGTAGAAAAAAGATGAATACCGCAGCTGGTAGTTGACGGGTCATTCCATATCAGGGCTTTCATAGCGGGGAAACTGCCTCGTTCCAAATAGCTGTAAGGATCACAGCGGTTATTACGATCTCATAACAACGCCGGCTGATCTGTTCAGCGGATACGATGTCGCAACTTCGGCAACGCATGAAACCGCAGGCCGCGCACGCAAGTCTTATCAAAGGGAGGGTCAACATCACAATTGGGACCGGAATCCGCCAAGTGGGATGGCACGCGATTTCGTCTTATAATACCGATGTCACAGGAGATGATGCCCTGCCATGAGCGAAATCGCTGATAACAAAATTATTGGCACCACTCCAGAGGCAATCTCCCGGCGCGACTTCATCAAAGGCGTGATCGCCGGCGGCGTGGCCGTCTCCTCGGCCAGCTATCTTTTCCGTGCCTCCACGTTGCTGGGTCAATCCGCGGATGGTGCGGAACGATTGATCACCCTCAACGTCAATGGGCAGCAGCGGCGTGCAGACGTGATGAAACAAGAAACACTGGCGTGGACGCTGCGCCACAAGCTGGGTCTTACCGGCACGAAACTGGGATGCGACCGGGCCGAATGCGGCTCCTGCACCGTGCTCATAGATGATGTCCCCCATTACGCTTGTTCGGTGCTCACGCACACTGTGCGCGACCGGAAAGTGCTCACCATCGAAGGGCTCGCGAGCGCCGATGGAAAACTGCATCCCGTGCAGCAGGGCGTGGTTGACGAACAAGGATTCCAGTGCGCCTTCTGCATGCCGGGCTTCATTATGGCTTCGGTGGGATTCCTGAAGACAAATCCCAGCCCGACGCGGACCCAATTGGCACACGGCATCTCGGGAAACCTCTGCCGCTGCCAGGACTACGACAAGATCCTCACCGCACTCATGCGCGGCGCCGAAAATATGCGGAGGGCCAGCCATGCCTGAGGAATCTCGGAAAAAAATCAAGGAGCCCGCCGGCATTCCCACGCGCGAGTACGGCGTGGGCCATAAGTTAATTGGCAAGGATTATCAAACTCCAGATCTCTACGCGAAAGTCACCGGACAAGCAAAGTACGCCGAAGACTATCACGCAGATGGCATGCTTTTCTGCAAGCTGCTGCTCAGCCCGCTGCCGCATGCGCGAGTAAAGCACATTGATACGCGCGAAGCGCTGGCGATGCCGGGTGTGAAAGCGATTCTGATGGCAGATGAGCTACCTCCGCCGGCCGACAGCCTTACCGACAACGGTACTGTGATTCGCGCCAACCCGAAAAGCGAGCGCGCGCTGACCATGGAGCCGTTGTATCAGGGCGAGCCGATCCTTGCCGTGGCTGCGGTGGACGAACTGACCGCCGCCGAAGCCATCGAAAAGATCCGCATTGATTTCGAGCCTCTGCCATTCGTGCTTGATCCCCTCGAGACGCTGCGACCCGGCGGTCCGAACCCCAGAACGGACGGAAATGTTTGGGTTCAGTCTCCCCCGCCTGCTGCGCCAGCGGGAGCGCCACCGCCCAGTCCACCTCCGCCAAGCATCGGTGAACTCAAGTGGACGAAAGCGGATTTCGCGAACGCGAAACAGGGTCAATTGCCTTTGGGTAAGACTCCCAGCGAATGGTCGTACGGCGACGTCGACGCGGGGTTCCAGAATGCCGTTCTCGTTTTGGATGAGACATTCGTCACGCCGGACACGAGCCACCAGACGCTTGAAACGCGCAGCGCCATGGCTTACTGGCAGAACGGCAAGGTCCACGTTTATACCGGTACGCAGAGCACCGCGCAGACCGTGCCGGCCATCGCGCGATGGCTCAATGTCGATCCGAGCCAGGTCGTGCTCATCAGCGAATACACCGGAGGCGGATTCGGCAGCAAGGTCACAGCCGGTGTTTCCTTGGTTATCCCGGCGCTGCTATCGAAGAAGACCAGCGCGCCGGTGATGATGCGCATCAGCCGTGAAGAAGAGACGTTCATCGGGCGCGCGCGGCCTAGTCTGATGGGCCGGATGAAAGTCGGGTTCAGCAACGACGGGCGGATCACGGCTCTAGACATGTTTGTTATTTCCAACAACGGCCCTTACGATGCGAACGGCGATGTCCCGTCGTCGGGCCGCATCGTTTCTCTTTTGTACCAGCCGCAAGCCATGCGCTGGCGCGGCGCGACCATCCTGACCAATACACCGCCGCGCAGCGCGCAAAGTTCGCCCGGTGGAATGCAGGGAATCACGATCATCGAACCGATTATCGCAAAGGCGGCGCGCAAACTTGGACTCGATCAAGTCGCTATCCGGAGGATCAATTGCCCGGAAGGCAAAGCGCAGCTTGGTCCAGAGGTGCACGGCAAACGGGCCTATGCCACAAGTGCATTCATCAAGGAAGCGCTCGACCGCGGAGCGGAGCAATTCAAGTGGCAGGAGAGAGTCGCGCGAACTCCGAAGCGCATTGGCACGAAGGTCCGCGGAGTAGGAGTGGCGGTCAGTTGTTACGTAGGTGGCACAACCGGCTTCGATGGGCTGCTCGTCATCACCCCCGATGGCCGGATCCGTTTCCAGTCCGGGATCGGTAACCTGGGCACTGAGTCGGTGATGGATGTGCATCGCGCCGGTGCCGAAGTTCTCGGTGTGCCGTGGGAGAAGTGTGACATCACCTGGGGCGATACGGCAAAGAACCTTCCCTTTACTTGCGTATCCGGCGGCAGCCAGACGACGCACGCGATGACTCGCGCCGCTTACGCAACGGCGATGGATGCGAAGAAAAAACTGCAAGAACTCGCTGCGAAGAAGCTTGGCGGAAGACCGGAACAATACGAAGTCGCGAACGAGCGCGTGTTCCGCAAAGCTGGCGGCGCGGGCATGACTTTAGGCCAAGCAGCGCAGTACGCGATTCGGCTAGGCGGTATCTACGATGGCCACGAAACAGCGGATGATCTGAACAAAGTGACCAAGGCNTCNATCACAGCGCTTGCCGGCCAGGGTCTGGTGGCCGCGGCCAAGGATAATTACCCCCGCGACGGATCAACTTACTCTTACGTGGCNTGCTTCGCCGAGGTCGAAGTGGACGTCGAGACTGGCAAATACTACGTCGTCGATTATCTCGCCTACGCCGATGTCGGCTCGGTGATTCATCCGCGCGCGCTTGGCGGACAGGTGCTGGGCCGCTCGATTCTGGGGATGGGCCATGCGCTTGGCCAGAAGTGGGTGTACGACCCGCACTACGGCGCCATGCTTTCCACGCGGTTCTATCAAAACAAGCCTCCGACAATTTTGGATGTGCCGGTAGACATGCAATGGGCGGCACTCGATATTCCAGATCCGGAAACGCCGGTGGGAGCGCGCGGCGTCGGCGAACCGCCGGTAGGCGGCGGATGCGCGGTCATCTTGAACGCGCTGTCGGATGCGTTGGGTGACGATATTTTCCGGCGCGCGCCGGTGAATGCTGACACCATCCTGACCGCGCTGGAATCCGGGCGCCCTATGCAACATCCGCTAGCGGCGCATATTTAGTCCAGAAGTTGAGGGGGAGCAAGCCATGGCAGTGATTCGCGACGTGATGCCGGCCTTTGAGCTGCTGCAGCCAAACTCCATCGCAGCTGCGCAGAAACTGCTGGAACAGCACGGAAGCGACGCCTGGGTGCTGGCCGGCGGGCTCGACAGCTTCGACTGGCTCAAGGACCGCATCAAAAAGCCAAAGGTAGTGGTGGACCTCAGCGGGATCTCTGAACTCAGCGGAGTCCGTACAGCAGCAGACGGCATAGAGATCGGCGCGATGACCACGCTAACGGAAATCGTGCAACATCCGGTCATTAAAGAGAAATACAGTCTGCTGGCGGAGAGCGCTGAACTAGTGGCCTCTCCGCAGATTCGCAACCAGGGCACGATTGGCGGCAATGTGTCGCAGGACACTCGCTGTTGGTATTACCGCGCCGGCTGGCCTTGCTATCGCGCGAGCGGAAACATTTGTTACGCGGACACTCCGGAAGGGCGCAATCGCGAGCACGCCATTCTGCATGCCGATCGCTGCGTGGCTGTGAATCCGTCCGACTCCGCACCGGCGCTGATAGCCCTGGACGCAAAATTCGTGCTGCGCACTCCCCAGGGTGAATCGGTTGTGGACGCCGAAGATTATTTTGTCGGTCCGGACATTGACATCACGCGGCTGCACATCCTGCGGCCGGGCGATCTGCTGACGGCCATTCGGATTCCGTCAGCATGGGCTGGCGCGCAGTTTTACTTTGAAAAAGTGCGAGACCGCAATGTCTGGGACTTTCCGCTATTGAACGTGGCGTCTGCCATGGTGGTTTCAGGTGGCCAGATCGAGCGCATCCGCATCGCAGTGAATGGCGCGGCGGCGCGGCCTTTGCGATTGAAGTCGGTCGAAAACGCCGTGGTGGGCAAGCCGCCGAACGCGGCGACCGGTGAAATGGCCGGGAAAATGGCCGTGCAAGGTGCGCTGCCGCTGCAATTCAATGGTTACAAAATCCCGCTCATGCGCAATTTGGTGAAACGATCGATCGGCGGAGTGGAGCAAGCGACATGGGCTTCCTAGAATGGGCTAGAGATCCCTGGGGCAAGTTTGTCCCCATTCACATCGCATGGTTTCTGATCTGGGTCGCCCTGATTGCGGGCCTGCTTTTTTTCATCGTTCACGCCACCTATCTGCGATACTTCGCCAAACCTCGCCAGTTTGCGGCCGAAGTTCCGCCGCCCGTCGCGTCCCAAATTCCTGCGCACGTACCGAGACATTCTCTGGTGGCGCGCGCATTTCATTGGATTATGGCCCTTTCCATGTTCACGCTGTTGTTCACCGCGTTTCTGCCTCGCGTGGGCGTCCAGTTTCCCTGGGTGACCTGGCACTGGGTCGCGGGTGCGGTGCTCACCGCATCGGTCATCTTCCACATCTTTCATGCATCCTTCTGGCTGGATTTCTGGTCTATCTGGCCCGACAGAATTGACATCACGGATGCGCGCAATAGAATCCTTCGATTCATGGGGCGACCGGCGCCGCCGCCGCGCAAATTTGCCAAGTATCCGCTCGAAAACAAGCTGTACCATGCTGCCATTATTGCAGCCGGCCTGTCCGCGATCGTGACGGGCGTCTTCATGATGTCGCGCGTGCGCACGATTTTCTTTCCGCGCAATCCATATCTGTTCAGCGATATGACCTGGGGAATGATGTATGTGCTGCACGGCCTCGCCGGGGTCGGATTGATTGCATTGATTATGGTACATGTCTATTTCGGAATTCGCCCGGAGAAGCGCCCCATCACGAAATCTATGATTTTCGGCTGGATGAGCCGCGATTTTTATCTGGAAGAACACGATCCGAAGCGGTGGGTCGTTCCGGTTGCAGCTGCATCGCCGGAACAGACGGGAACCAAGGGCTAGGTCCAGGAAATGCCGAATGGAGCCTTAGAGCGCTGCAATACCATAGAAGAGTGTTACGAGTTCATGCTGGCCTACGCCGCAAAGGGGCTGCCCAGCGACGAAGCCGGCACTCCCGGCACGCAAATTCGCGAATTCTTGCAACGCGCGGCCGACGCAATGACTGGAATTGCGGAAACCTGTGCCGTGGCCGTGATAGAAGAGGGCTCGGCGTCGACCGAAAAATATCATGCATTCCTTCCTGTGCTCGAGCGCGACG
>JGI12635J15846_10005174_pt1 | contig 11276 bp, 7 predicted proteins | sample BlaSpr_A8_OM2_M2_FD_15846 | JGI IMG/M metagenome (IMG submission 15846) | reverse complement strand
CGCCGCAAGCGGGGGACAGCCAGAATTTATTCCAGTGTTGGCGCGCGCGGCGGTTGCGGCAGGAGTGGACGGAATATTTATGGAAGTTCATGACAATCCGAAAGAAGCAAAATCAGACGGAGCCACTGCGCTGGAATCGACGAAATTGCGCGGTATGTTAAAAGAACTGCTGGCCGTGCAAAATGCACTGTCAACGCGGGCCGTTCCGTAAATCGAAGTCCGCTAACCAGTCCCGAAAGGACGAACCAATTTAGCCCAGCGCGGCAGCGCTGGGTAAGAGATGAGAATAAGTGGAAGTCCCGGAGGGACGGCCCATTATCCCAATACGTGCGCGCGATCATATTGGATCCCATATCTTTTGAGAAGCTCGACAAATTCCTGTTCGTACGTCCGCTTCGCGTGATGAGCTCGCTGGTTCTCGATGTACTTCGAAATTGCATCAGTCTGCGAAGCGCTCACGCTGAATGCGCCATAACCTTCCTGCCAGGCGAAATCTTTCGCCGTCTCGTTAATCCATTTTGAAGAGCACGCCTTCATGATTTGAACGGCCTTAGCCAATGGAATCGTTGGGGGCAAGATTAAGAGGGCGTGGGCATGGTCGTCGACGCTACCAACCTTGATCGCCTCGAATCCGTGATTCCGCGCAATCCCAGCCATGTAGGGCCACAGTTTCAGTTGTAATTCTTCGGAGATGCGTTTCTCGCGATCTTTTGTGCTGAATACCAGGTGGATCCGATTGCTGGAGTATGAGTGCGACATGGGCCGTCCCTCGGGGACTTCCGCTCCTTCTCGATTTCTACCCAGCGCGGTAGCGCTGGGTTGGCGGCAGACATTCATCTAGTCCCGGAGGGACGGCCCATTGTCCCGATCTCTGCCGACCTACCGATCCCTGGCGAGGGCATGACTAACTCCTCGACAATCGGCACTGGCAACGGCCCTTCGTCGAGCACGCGGTCGTGAAACTTCAGCAGGTTGAAATTTTTGCCTGCAGAGTCCTGATATTTCTTGCGAAAGGCGAACCATTCACGGATGCCTACGTAATAGGTCGGTAACTGGGTCGAGCTGAGCTTGGCCCGCCGAAGTTTGCCTTCGGCCTCGGCTTGGGTCTGGAAGGCTTCTTTGGTCATGAGATCCATCGCCTGCTCGTCTGTCATTCCCATGGTTTGCATTTTGACATCCAGGATGGTGTTGGCCAGCAAACGGAGCCGGATCTTGCGCATGACCATGCGAAAGCGTGGATCACCACCCATATAGCCTTCGTCCATCATTACCTGAGCGATGTACTCCGCCCAACCTTCGACATAGGCTCCATTCGCATATAGCGAACGCAGAAGCCTGCGCCTTTCTGGTTGAATGTTATTCAAGTGTTCAAACTGAACATAGTGTCCCGGTAGGGCCTCGTGAATGGTGAGCCACTTCAGCGTGTAATTGTTGTACTCCCGTAGTTTCGATTCAGCCTTGTCATCCGGCATTTTGGGATCAATCGGCGTTACCCAATATTCGGCTTCCGCTTGAGGCTCTAGTGGCGGGGCACTGTGAAAACCCGCCACGGAGTAAATACCACGCATAAACATTGGCGTAGGAATGACTTTTAGATTGTCCCGCGAACCGAGAGAAACGATCTTCTTGTCGCGGATGAATTGCTTGATGCTTTCCAAATCGGCTTCGATGGCGGACTGCAGCTGATCCCGCTTCGGATGATCGTCAGAAATCTTTTGCAGCACTTCGCTGATAATTAAATTTTCTCGATCATGCGGCGAGAGATCCGAATGGTCGTTGTGATCTGGATACATCTGCTTGTGCATTGGAAGAGCCAATTGCAACATCTCGGCTCGCACCGATTGCAGGCCTTGCTCAGCGTCCGCTAAAACCTGCTCCGGTGTGACTGCGGTCTCCATTACCAGCCTAAATTTCTGATCGTAAAATTCCTTTCCCAAGCGCCAACTTCGGGAAGTAGGCTGCTGGGAGAAGTTGGCCTTCAACCACTCGGAAAACTGGTTCAAAGCAGCGATCGCCGGCGGGGCGACCTGATCGAATTCGGTTTTCAGTTTTGAATTTGGAGGAATCTGTTGACCGACCGTGTTTTCGATCAGGTCCACATTCCCGTCATTTTCTTCAATCGCCGTTTTTGTGAAAACAGGATCGACGTCGCTGAGATATTGCTTAACCTGGTCGAGCAAACGAGGAATCTGTTGAATTCTGGATAGCACGTGGCCAAGGCGGACATCGAGCGGCGCGTAGTCCTGGGTCAATGGGAGGAAAAGGGCATTGCCAACCAATTCCACGGCAACTGTTGGATTGTGCCGGTAATTTTGAATCTTGTCGAATTCAAGTAGGTTGAGACCGATCTGATCCTCGATCAGCTGCCAATCTGCCGCGTCTTCAGGACTCAAAGCCGCAGCGGGAGTTTCGCGATGAAAACGGTCACGCCACTTCTGATAAAACTCCCGCTGTTCGCTCATGGATTTCAAGCTCAGGTCGTCGAGAAGGGCGTCGAGCTGGACCGTCTTCCCTGTCTTCGAATCAACATGCTTGTGGTATCCCGCCTGGGAAGCATTCGTCGGAGACAGTGCCAGCGAATCCTTCATGAACTGTTCACTAAGCTGGGCAAATTTCTCGGACGCAGCCGGATTCGCGTTCGATGAATTTGGCGATCGGGAACCTGCTTGTTGAGAGAAAGCCTGCATAGAAAATATCGCTGTCCACACCATTAAAGAGCAACATATGCGCATAAAACTCGGCATAGACTATACCCCACTCCATGTAGGTGACTGATTTGGTTCATCTTACGCGATTCATCGAAAATTAATGCACTTTTCATCACTGCTTCAAGAATGGTGCATATGGTCATGGTATATGCCATCGGTCTTAACTATCACCGACGGTGCCACAATCCACCGCTGTGGTTTCGCATTCAAGACCCTCTCTATGCCATCACTGAAGGCGCCGGAATGCGAGAGAGCGAAACTGATCGACATTTGAGGTGACGTATGCGCAAACTCACGATTGTCTTCTTCGAAGCAGGTGGAGGACATCGTAATGCCGCAGATGCCCTGAAGACCACCCTCGAAGCGCAAAAGAATCCATGGAACGTCACCCTCCTCAATATTCAGGAGTTGCTCGACTCTCTCGACGTCGTTCGCAGCACTACTGGCGTGCGTTTGCAAGATGTCTATAACCTGATTTTGCGAAGAGGATGGACGCGTCTCACTCCGCAATTACTAGTCCTCTTGCAGGGAGTCATTAGACTCTACCACTCGCGCACGGTGAAGGCGTTGCAGAAGTACTGGAGCGATCATCCTACCGATCTCGTGCTGTCCGTGATTCCTCATTTCAATCGTGCGCTGGCAGAGAGTCTACGCGATTCGACTCCGCAAATTCCTTTTGTCACGATGCTGACGGATTGCGCCGACTATCCGCCCCACTTCTGGATTGAGCGCGAGTCGCAATATATTATCTGCGGCACCGAGCGTGCGAAACAGCAAGCCTTGGCGATGGGCCACTCTCCGGAACAGATTTTCGAAACTTCGGGCATGGTCCTGAAAGCCAAGTTTTACCAGAAACCTCAAATAGATCGCGTCGCCGAGAGGAAGAAACTGGGCCTTGATCCAGATCTGCGCACCGGGATCGTGCTCTTCGGTGGGCATGGTTCGCCTGCCATGGCGGAAATTGCGGAGTTATTGGATCAGAGCCAGAACGATGTCCAACTTATTATGCTGTGCGGCCATAACGACAAGCTCGCGGCTGAATTGAAAAGCATTCGCACCAGAAGGCCGATGGTTGTCGAAGGATTTACTACTAACGTTGATTACTTCATGTCTCTGGCAGACTTTTTCATTGGGAAGCCAGGGCCCGGTTGCATCAGCGAGGCGTTGCAGTTCGATTTGCCTCTCATCGTTGAGTGCAATGCAAGAACACTGCCGCAAGAACGATACAACGCGCAATGGCTCACGGAGAAACGATTGGGAATCGCGTTGAACAGTTTCGAGGAAATTGCATCTGGCGTTCGTCAATTGCTGGACGATTCGACATTCAATGAATTTCAAACCAATGCCCGCGAGTACTGCAACCGGGCGCTGTTTGAGGTGCCCGTGATACTAGATGAGGTATTCGAACGAAGTATCCCTTACTCAATCGCAGCTGCGGCATTTGCACAGTCAATGGAGTGGAACGATTCGGGTGCAGTGTGGGCTGCATTGTGAACTTTGACGAAAAATTATGACGTCCTCTGACCAGTTCAAAGCCGGAAAAGAACAAACGTCAATTCTTGCAGAGCCGTCCAGAAGAAGAATTCCCCACTACGACACGGTCATAATTTCGGATGTGCATCTCGGTTCTAAAATGAGCCGCGCCGAAGCCGTGCTGCATATGCTGAAAACGACTTCTTTCGACCGTCTGATCCTGCTGGGCGACATTTTTTCCGATTTGAACTTCCGCCGCTTAAAAAAGGAGCACTGGCAATTTCTTAGTTACATTCGGAAATTGTCCAATCCCAAGCGCGGAGTGGAAGTCGTCTGGGTTGAGGGAAACCATGACCACGGCCTCGCGGAGCTCATGTCTCACCTCGTTGGCATTGAGGTGTATCAGGAGTATGGCTGGGAATATTGCGGCATTAAGCACCTGGCCATTCATGGACACCAATTCGACCTGTTCGTAGTAAACAATCGCTTTCTTAGCGGTCTGTTTACCGCCTTTCATCTCGCTCTGCAGAAGTTGGCTTTTGGAGAACAGCGCTTGGTGAGGTTCATCGACCGCTTCGATACACAATGGCTACGTCTTTCCAGCAAAGTCCGGGACGGGGCTTTGACACACGCTCAAGCAAGAAACTCTCAGCGTGTATTTTGTGGCCACACCCATGAGGCTCTACACGCGGAGCGAGATGGGATCGGATATTTCAATAGCGGCAGCTGGACTCAACCTGTCGCCACCTACATCACCATAGATGAAAAGGGCGTTGCCATCCGCGAATATAAAGACGACCTCTACGATCTCTCTCTTCAGGAATCCCTCGCGCCTCATCCTTTTGAAAAAAACTTCGAATTCGAAGACGTAGCCGGCTAACCGCGGCAGCATCTGTGGAAATTTTTTAATCAACCATTCAAGCCCGAGTCATCCCTCAGTAACGTTAAAGAGGAAAGATCATCCCGAAAGCAAGTTCCCTCTGGGGAAACTTCGCAAATTTTCGGAGGATTCAATGCAGCTCCAAACTATGTATCGCGCAGCTTGGCAGTATCTCGGGTTGAGCGCCGCCCTTCTGTCTACGGTGTTTAACTTAATAGCGCCGCCCTCTCTTGTTGCCCAAAGCACAAAAACCGCAACACCGATTAAGCACGTGATTGTGATTATTGGCGAAAACCGCACCTTCGATCACATTTTCGCCACATACAAACCAAAGGCCGGGGAGACAGTTTCCAATCTGCTTTCCAAGGGCATCATTAATGCCGATGGCACTCCCGGACCGAACTACTCACTGACGACGCAATACAGCGCCGTGGACAGCACTATCGTAGGAAGCGGGTTGTACTCCAACAGTCCCGCAGACAAAACCATCTATACCAACGATCCGCCCGTGATAGCGGGGGGACCCACTGTTCCCCACGTGCCAAGCATCGCGATTGCGAAGCTTGTCGAGCCTGGGTTTTTGCCCAACAACTACTATAAGTTCCTGACCACGGGTGGAACCGGCCTTTCACCCTACACTGTCGTGGATTCTCGGATACCTAATGTGAATAACCTGCCCAACGGAGTTTTCCAGCTCACTCCGGGAGTGAAGTACGACGACTACGCTAATAGCCCGGTACATCGTTTCTACCAGATGTGGCAGCAGGAGGACTGCAACGCTAGCTACGCCACGAAGAGCAATCCGAGTGGCTGTCTGGCTGATCTGTTTCCGTGGGTTGAAGTCACCATAGGAGCGGGCAGCGATGGTTCTAGCGGCTCAACCTCTCCGCCGACTAACTTCATTTCAACCGGCGAAGGCTCGACGTCGATGGAGTTCTACAACGTGCAAAGACACGACGCGCCGTATCTGAAGTCCCTCGCCGATACTTACACGATGAGCGACAATTACCACCAGGCAGCCATGGGCGGAACCGGATTAAATCACATCATGTTCGGATTTGCCGACGCGATCTGGTATAGCGATGGCAATGGTAACCCGCTGACTCCACCAAGCAATCGGATAGAAAATCCCAATCCGCAACCCGGAACTAATAATTGGTACGTAGAGGATGGTTACGGTTCCGGCGGCGGACCCGGTGGTGGCAGCTACAGCGCCTGTGCGGATACATCTCAGCCCGGCGTGCCGGCAGTTGTCAATTACCTGCAGTCGTTGTCACGCCCCATCAAGCCAAATTGCGATACGGGACACTACTATCTTCTGAATAACTACAATCCCGGATTCAATGGAGACGGAACGCTGGCAGTCAACGATTCGAACTCTTTCGCTCCCTACACGATTCCGCCTACCTCGGTACCCCACATCGGCGATGCCCTGATGGCGAAGAACGTTTCGTTCAAGTACTACGGCGACAATTGGAATCTGTATCTCTCGGATCCGAATTACAACAATCCATTCGATAACTATTGCAACATTTGCAATCCCTTTCAGTATGCGAGCGATATCATGACCAACCAAACCCTTCGCGAGGAGCACATTCAGGATTTGGCGAATTTCTACGAAGACGTAAAGGCTAGCGATCTGCCGGCTGTGTCGATTATCAAACCGAGTGGCGCGGTTGATGGTCACCCAGCGTCTTCAAAGCTCGATCTGTTCGAAGGATTCACTAAGCAGATCATCACTGCGGTGCAGGCAAATCCTGAGCTGTGGGCTTCGACCGCGATATTCGTCACTTTCGACGAAGGCGGCGGATACTATGACTCAGGCTACATACAGCCGCTGGATTTCTTCGGTGACGGTACGCGAATCCCGCTGATCGTCGTGTCGCCCTTTACGCTCGGTGGTCACATCAACCACAGTTATGGCGATCACGTTTCTATCACGAAATTCATCGAGCGGAACTGGCATCTCAGCCCGTTGACGGCTCGTAGTCGTGATAATTATCCCAACCCGAAGACGGCAAAGGACAATCCTTATGTGCCGTTGAACACGCCGGCTTTGGACGATCTGTTCGACATGTTCAACTTCCATCCGTAAGGCGAATTTCGGCGGCAATTGGGACCTTTCCCGGTTGCCGCCTTATCTTTGCGACTGAAACACGTAGACCCGGACGCCCCCTCCGGGTGGGTGAGCGTAGCTCACCAATCTGCGGAGCGGCGCTCCGCCCGGCAGACGAGGACGCCTGCCTCTACGTGGAAAACTAGAAGGTTACCTTCGAATCCTGCGCTTTTGCCGCGCATCCTTTATTCTATAAGCATATTTTATGGCGACTATTTCAAGAAAAACCTCTGGTTCCGGCAGCACTGCCCTTATAGATATTCCGGGTGATGACCGCGAGCGTGTGTTCGATCTGTTCCGCCGCTGGGGATACCTCGAAGCGGATCTCGATCCACTTAAATTTTTGCGATCCGAAACTCATCCTGAATTGCGAATCGACAATGAATTTGCGGAAGAGGCCCGCCGCTACTATTGCGGAAGCGTGGGCGCCGAGTTCGTGCACATTCCAGACCCGGAGCGGCGAAACTGGATACAAGAACGGATGGAGGGGGCTCAAAGTGGCATCGATCAGACTCATGCATTGGATCAACTAATTCGCGCCGATCTCTTCGAGCAAGTCCTGCAGCAGCGATATCTGGGCAGCAAGCGCTTTTCGCTCGAAGGAGTAACCGCGCTCATTCCGTTAGTAGACGAAATTCTCGAAGCTGCAGGAGAACGCGGCGCCATAGAACTTGTGATGGGAATGAGCCATCGCGGGCGCTTGAATGTTATTACACATATCGCGAGGCGCGACCCCGCGGAGGTTTTCGCTGGTTTCGAAGATGTCGATCCACGGAGCACGCTTGGCGGCGGCGATGTCAAGTACCACATGGGCGCGACCGGAGAGTATGTCACTCGCAGCGGTGCGAAAATTCACATTCACCTGGTTTCCAATCCAAGTCATCTCGAGGCCGTGGATCCCGTGACGGTTGGCCGCACCCGAGCGAAACAGGATCGCGCCGGGATCGGCGGAACTCAGAAATTTCTGCCGCTCCTGGTTCACGGCGATGGCGCATTTGCTGGACAGGGCATTTTTGCCGAGACTCTCAACTACGCAGACTTGTCTGGGTTCAGCGTTGGCGGAACGGTGCATGTCATCGTCAACAATCTGATTGGATTTACGACCACGCCCGGCGAGCTGCACTCTGCCCATTTTGCGGCTCAACTTGCCCGCCGCCAGAACATTCCAATCTTTCACGTAAACGCCGAGGATGTCGACGCCGCGGTGAGAGTCGGCCGGATGGCCCTCGAATACCGCTACACTTTCGGCAGCGACGTGGTGGTCGACATGGTCGGATACCGCCGCCATGGTCATAGCGAAGTTGACGATCCTACCATCACCCAGCCATTGTTGTATAAGGCAATCAAAGATCATCCCCCACTCTGGAAGATATACGCCGAGCGCATCGGCGCGGAAGATGTTGATGCTCGAGTCCACGAAATCAAAGCGGAGTTTGAAACCGCACAGCAGAATGCTGGCTCAATCACCAAGAAGCCGACTCTGCGCGATTTGCCTAAGTACTGGGACGCTTATAAAGGGGACCGTTACAAACCCGCCTATGACGTGGAAACCGCCCTATCAAGCGACGACCTGGCAACTATCGCCACCCGCCTGACTACGTACCCGGAGAATTTTCACATTCATCCCAAAGTGAAAAAGCTGCTGGAACAACGAGCGGAAATGGGTGCAGGCAAGCGTTTGGTGGATTACGGCATGGCGGAAGCTCTTGCCTTCGCAAGTCTGGTGAAGGCGGGAGTGCCGGTCCGCCTGAGTGGCCAGGACAGCCGTCGCGGAACTTTCAATCAGCGTCATTCTGTGCTTCTCGATATTGAGAATGAGCAGGAATACGTGCCCCTTCAGCACATCGCGGACAATCAAGCGCGATGTGAGATTTACAACTCGACGCTCTCGGAGGCAGGAGTGCTCGGATTTGAATACGGATACAGCCGGGACTATCCCGAGACGCTCGTGCTTTGGGAGGCGCAGTTCGGCGATTTCGTGAATGTAGCTCAGGCAGTGATCGATCAATTCATCAGTGCTGGCGAAGACAAGTGGGGATTGCTTTCAGGCGTCGTCCTGCTTTTACCGCACGGCTACGAAGGACAGGGCCCCGAGCATTCGAGTGCCCGCATAGAACGATTTTTGCAGCTCGCCGCCAGGGACAATTTCCAGATCGCCCAACCCTCGACTGCGGCTCAGTATTTCCATTTGCTGCGGAGGCAGGCTCTTCGCAAATGGCGCAAGCCTCTGGTAGTCTTCACACCAAAAAGCATGCTCAGAAGCCCCGATGCCTCATCGCAGCTCGCCGATTTCACCGGACAACGCTTCCGCTCTGTGTTGCCCGACGAGGAAGTCGGCGAAGCCAAACGTATCTTGCTTTGTACTGGAAAAATTGGCCACGAGCTGCGTGCGGAGCGAAAAAAGCGGAGTGACAAAACCACCGCAGTTGTGTTCGTGGAGCAGCTATATCCTTTCCCTGAAGCCGAACTGAGTGCCGAGTTCGACCGGCATGGCAAGGCAGAAATTGTTTGGGTGCAGGAAGAGCCCGCGAACATGGGCGCTCTATCATTCATGTTACCGCGGTTACGTCGAATCTCAGGTGAGCGTCCGGTGTTGTCGGTGAAACGTTCGGCTAGCGCCAGCCCCGCCACGGGATCCGCTAAGGCACACGAAATGGAACAGAAAACCCTGCTGACGCTTTCATTTCCGAACGGGCACTGAGAATCAGGCTTTTGGGCCCATCACTTAAAATGCGCGGCTGCTTCGGGCCGTTTCACTGCGGCTGAGTTTTTGGCTGTTGTTTTCGGCGTGGCGTATTTGGGTTTTATATCGTGGCATCCAGGCTCGCAATACACGCCGCCTGCCGCCGACTCTGGTGTGGGCATCGGTGAGTTGACGGCTACCTCGCGCTCTTCTTCAAGAAACCGCTCCAGATCAGAAATCAGTTTAGCGTTTTCTTCTTTCGTCAGCCATTTTTTGGTATTGAGCAGGTAATTTTCAAAACGCGCAATGGGATCGCGTTTGCGCCAGTATTCAAACATTTTTTTGGGAACGTAATCAGCGCTGTCGTGGATGGCATGGCCTTTCATGCGCATCATCTTTGCTTCAATGAGGGTGGGCCCCTTACCGCTTCGCGCGCGTTCGCAGGCTTCGTGAGCTGCGTCATAGACCTGGCATGCATCGGTGCCATCCACAATGACTCCGGGGATTCCATAACCAATCGCGCGTTCTGCCAGATCCTTCACCCGAAACTGCAACTCGGAGGGCGTCGAATATCCCCAATGGTTGCTTTCGATAATCAACACCAATCCCAGATCTTGAACGGCGGCGAAATTGATGCCTTCGTAAGTCACGCCGGTCGACTGGCCGCCATCGCCGATATAAGTCATTACCGCAACGTTCCGCCCTTGAAGCCGCGCCCCAAGCGCAACCCCAGCCATCACTGGAACCAGATCGCCAAGCATCGATATGGGAGAAACGACGTTGCGTTTTTCGATGTCTCCGAAGTGCGACGTGCCGTCGCGGCCGCCAGTGGGCGAGTCGGCCTTCGCCATATATTGCATCATCATGTCGCGCGGCGCGAATCCGCGGACCAGAAGCGATCCCTGATTGCGAATCATCGGAGCAAGCCAGTCGTCTTTATGCAGAGCAAAAGCCGAAGCGCATGAGCAAGCCTCCTGACCGAGCCCGAAATAGACGCCGCCTACAACTTTCCCCTGTTTATAAAGATTTTCCAGCGCCTGCTCCATCTTTCGATTGAGCAGCATCCAGCGATAAATCTCGATGCACTGCTTCTTGTCGAGGTATTTCGACTCGCGAATGGGCGGAACCGGCGCATTCAGATCGCCTGTGATTTCGTAGCAAATGGTCGACCCTTCGCAGTTTTGCTGTATGGAGAAGGCGGGCTTCTCCAGCCGATAGTCAGGTACCGTATAGGTTCGCTGCTGGGGATTCGCGGCCTTGACGTTACCGTTTCCAGTCCCGTTATTGTGAAAGGGCGATGCCTGCCGCTTTTTATTATTCCCGGAGTTCCTGGTTGGCTTGATTTTTCTAGACATGCTCGCCGCGTCTTAACTCATCCTAACGTGGACTGCGATGGGAATCCAGCAGGGGTTGAGG